>ERZ795044.1009-NODE-1009-length-25903-cov-6.734680_pt1 | contig 25903 bp, 16 predicted proteins | sample MGYA00375128_ERZ795044 | MGnify/ENA primary metagenome ERZ795044 (study PRJEB30173, sample SAMN05720213) | anaerobic digester metagenome | isolation source: active sludge of municipal wastewater-treating anaerobic digesters | place: USA | collected 2014-12-22 ... | reverse complement strand
TTACAGATTCCGGACGCATCAGGTCAGGCAATGACAAGAGCAGACATAACCAATTTTAATGGTGGTACCTCTCCTATTCTTTATGATCTTACGAACAACAAAAGGATTTTAGTAAATCAGTCAGGCCCAACTTATCAGACTTTAATAGGTAACAATGGATCTTCAACTCCGAAAGTTTGTTATCTGACAAATTCAAGTCTTATTGGTTATCCTTCTGTTTCAAAAATATCATACATCCAGAATAATCTTGGATACTTCAATGATTATAATTCAATGGCAGTTGATTCTGCATTTCTGATCATCACTAACCGAGGTTTATGGAATCAGGCAAGAACATATGAAGCACATCGTGACCTGACCGAAAACAACCGCGCACTTTTAATTGATGTTGCAGAATTATATGATCAATTTGCTTATGGTATAAATAATCATCCGCTTGGAATAAAGAATTTTTCAAGATGGTTACTTGATACATGGACAGTTGCTCCACCGGCACACATGTTCATTTTGGGTAAATCAATATCTTCAGCTGACTTCAGAATGGATCAAGCACAGCAATCTCTGTGTCTTGTGGCTTCATATGGAGTTCCACCATCTGATATGTTATTTACTGCTGGAATAAATGGTTCGATCTGGGCTCCAAAAATTCCTATTGGAAGAATCAGTGCTGTTGATGGTACAGAGATCTTAAATTACCTCGACAAAGTTATTGAATACGAAGCTGCGCAAGCGGGACCTCCGCAGCCATGGATGAAAGAAATTTTACATTTTGGAGGTGGTAATAATATTCCGCAACAAAATCAATTGGCAGGTTATCTGAGCAGCTATGAGCAAATTATGGAAGACAGTGCGTATGGCGGTCACGTAACAACGTATTTAAAAGATTCTCCGGATCCGATAATTGTTAACTTATCTACGAGTCTTCAGCAACAGATTGACACCGGTGTTTCAATAATGACATTTTTTGGTCATGCTTCCGGTGCAGGATTTGATAACAGTACAGATGAACCTACTGCATATTCAAACCGTGGAAGATATCCTGTCATAATTGCTAACTCATGTTTCGCAGGAGATTTTCATACTTACAGAAAAAGTGTGAGTGAAAAATTTGTATTAGAACCACAAAAAGCTGCAATTGCATTTCTTGCCAGTGTTGGACAAGGAGTGCCAAATTTCCTTGACCCTTATTCACGTGCTCTATTTGAAAATACTTCTCACAGACATTACGGTTCAACTATTGGTCAGTTGGTAGTGCATACAATTAAAGATCTTGAACCATTCGGTAGCGAAGGCTACAAGATCGTATCGCAGGAAATGTCATTACAAGGTGATCCTTCATTACGATTTAATTCATTTCAAAAACCGGATTATTCAGTCATAGAACCGGACATTAATTTTACTCCATTAAATATTTCTACTGATATTGATTCTTTCGGAATAACCATTTCGACGAGAAATTTAGGAAAAGCTGTTGCTGATTCATTTATTGTAAAAGTGACAAGAACATTTCCTGACAATGTTGATTCGGTCTACACTTTCAATATTGGAAATTGTTATTACTCAAGTACGATCAATTTTAATGTTGCTACCGGCGGATTTGCTGCTGCAGGATTGAATCGGATTACAGTCCATATTGACCAACCTGATTCAGTTGATGAATACGACAATTTATTCAACAACACAGCAACGACACAATTCTTTATTACATCAAAAGATATTGTCCCGGTGTATCCACCGAAGTATGCAATTCATCCATTCAATACCGTTACATTAAAAGGAAGCACTTCTAACCCATTTGCTCCTATGAATGCATACAAATTTGAAATTGATACTATCGATCTTGATATTAAGGATGCAACACCGGGTGCGCAAACCAGTCCAATGTACCGATTCACTACTGTGACGGATAGTGGCGGTGTGATAGCATGGTCACCGCAAGGGTATACACTGCAAGACAGTGCCGTATATTTCTGGCGTGTTGCAAATGATTCGATCCAATATGATACAGCTACTTTTAAATGGCAGCAAAGTTCGTTTCAATACATAAGTGGAAAAACAGGTTGGTCGCAATCCCATTTTGATCAGTTCAAAGAAGATAAATTTACAAATATTACTTACGACCATTCCTCGCGCACGATGGATTACGTATTTAATAATTTCTCATTAAGAGTTACAACAGTAGGACAACCCAATGCCAGTAATTTTAATACTGTTGGTTACTACTTTAATAATTCTCCGCAAGAGTATGACGGATGCCAGGTAACTCCAGCTGTAATGGTTGCCATACTTGACTCAATCTCGCTTCAACCAATTACAACATGCGGAAATAATTTTGGTCAGGCCAATCAATTTATTCCGAATCCGATTACACCTTGTGGTTCAGGGAATGTTGTAGGTACGATTCCCGGTTGTAACAGAACCAGACCTGAAAATTATTTCATCTACAGATATAGTTCACCTTCTCAAATGGCTAGTTTCGATAGCCTGATGAATGCTGTGCCAAATGGAAATTACATTTTATTGTACTCATGGTTCACAGATAATTACTCAGCGGTTGATCCTTTATTTTATAATGCCATAACCTCATTAGGATTCAATACAGGATCGCTTCCTGACAATACACCATATGCTTATTTTCTGCAAAAAGGATTTCCGTCAACTAAGATTGAAGTTCATTCAGGGAACCCAACTGATTCAATTGAACTTACTACAGTATTGACTTCACACTGGAACAGAGGTTCTATCACTTCCACTACACTCGGACCTTCTACTAATTGGGAAAGTCTTCACTGGAATCAACGTCCAAAAGAATCACAACCATTCGAAGATTCCATTTCTGTTTCAATCTACGGATTGAATGCAGGATTGAATGTATGGGATCTTTTAAAATCCGGAATTCAATATCAGTCCGGAAAAGACACAACATTAAACTGGATAGACGCAACGATTTATCCTTACATCAGACTGGAAACATTTACTCAGGATGATTCACTAAAAACTCCGGCCCAACTTACTTATTGGAGAGTCTATCATACAGAGGTTCCTGAATGTGCATTGAATGCGAATTACGTTTATGATTTTCATAATAACCCATTGACTGAAGGTGATACAATAAGGTTGTCATTTGGCATAGAAAATCTAAGCAACATCAGTATGGACAATCTGCCTGTCAAATTTTACATGTATGATAAAAGCAGAACTCTTCATTCTTTCCCTAATATATTTCTGGATTCTTTACGGTCGAATCAACAACTCGTTGCCAACTTAGTAATTGATACAACCTTTGGCTATTCAGGAAACAATAGTTTGTGGATCGATGTGAATCCATTTGGAACAGATCATTTACCGGAAAAATATCATTTCAATAATGTTGCTGAGATAAAGTTCAAAGTAGAGCGCGACAATATCAATCCGATCCTGGATGTTACATTCGATGGTATTCATATTCTGAATGGAGATGTTGTTTCAGGTAAACCTGAAATAGTCGTTCAACTCCACGATGAGAATAAATTTCTTGCATTGAATGATTCGACTAAATTCAAATTAAGCCTGACCACTCCTAATTCGAGTACGCCGCTTAATCTATCTTTCAGTTCGCCGATATATGGTGATGTACTTCGTTTTACTCCTGCTGTACTTCCAAAAAATAGTTGTAAAGTTAACTGGAGTCCAACTCTGGCTGATGATGGAATCTACACGATCGATGTTTCTGCAACAGATAAAAGTCTGAACGCTTCCGGAAAGTATAATTACAAGATCCAGTTCGAAGTGATCAACAAATCAACGATCACAGAAGTATTGAATTATCCGAATCCATTCTCTACTGCTACCCGGTTTGTATTTACGCTTACAGGTAATGAAATTCCTACTCACATGAAAATTCAGATCATGACCATCTCCGGAAAAATTGTTCGCGAGATCATGCTGAATGAACTTGGAAATATTCACGTCGGAAGAAATATTACTGAATACGCATGGGACGGAAAAGATGAATTCGGAGATCAACTTGCAAACGGACTTTACCTCTATCGTGTTGTGACAAACCTCAACGGAATGTCAATCGAAAAACGCGAAACAGAAGCTGATAAGTACTTTAAAAAAGGCTGGGGAAAAATGTATTTGATGAGGTAATTGTTCAAAGTTCAAAGTTCAAGGTTCAAGGTTCAAAGTTCAAAGTTGGCTTCGTAGGTGACTACGAAGCCAACTTTGAACCTTGAACTTTGACCTTTGAACCCTTACTTAAGATTATGATACACCGCCTGCACATCATCATCCTCTTCAAACTTATCAATTAGTGCAAGGATCTCATCTTGTTGTGCTTCTTCTAATTCAACAGTGGTAGTTGGGATTCTTTCCAGAGCGGCTTTCTTTACGTTGATGTGTTTATCTTCCAGAGCTTTTGCCATTTTACCAAAATCTTCATAGGCAGTGTAGATCACAAATTCATCTTCGTCTTTTTCAAGACTATCAAGTCCGAAATCTATTAGCTCAAGTTCAAGGTCATCGGAATTCAATTTATCATCTTTCACAAGTCTGAAAACGCCTTTACGCTGGAACATGAAATCAAGAGAACCTGTTTTGCCCAGCTGACCGTTTCCGCGGTTAAAGTACATGCGCACGTTTGCAACGGTACGAGTCGTATTATCGGAGGCAGTTTCAACTAGAATTGCAACACCATGCGGGCCATATCCCTCATAAACGGTTTCATCATAATGCCCTTCGTCCTTTGAAGAAGCTCTTTTGATGGCACCATCGATCCGGTCCTTCGGCATATTTAAACCCTTGGCATTCAGGATGGCAGAACGTAAACGAGGATTATATTCCGGTTCAGGACCACCGGCCTTTACTGCTATAGCTATTTCGCGGCCTACTTTTGTGAAAGCTTTGGCCATTTTGTCGTATCGAGAAAACATCTTGTGCTTCCTCTTCTCAAATGCACGTCCCATAAGGTTGTTTTAGAAGAATGCAAACGTAAGAATTTTGTTCTAAAAGCCAAGTGGTTTAGGGTAAGAAACCGTTCAATTCAAAACACAATAAAACAGGTTAAAGGTCAAAGGTCAAGGGTCAAAAAAGATAAAGGGTCAAAAGTTACGCAGACACGCGTGACCTTTGACCCTTGACCTTTTAAAAGCACTACACTCGTACTAAAAATAAAGCGGCATCAGTTCTTTTCATCCTCATCCATTTCCCGCTCGCTATTGGCCTTGGCCTGAACTTCACTTCCCGGTTTACCGATTACTTTGTAGATTCCATCACCGCGAAGGATTGAAGCATACAGAGATGAATTTGTAAATACCTCGATCGCTTTTTTCACTTCCTGGTCGTTTTTAAAGTTGGATTCAAGACGGCCTTTTTGGAAATAGTAGCGCGCTGAAATTTCTGATTCCAGAATTTGTTTGATCTCATCATCGTGATTCAACAGATCCTTGGATTTATAATCTTTCATTTTATTTTCAAGAGCAGTGAATTCACTTTTCATTACATCATAATGCTCTTCTTTGATCGCAGTTTTTTTCAACTCTTCTATTCTTCTTTCTGTTTTATCTGTGTAGTCGTATTTTTTTTCACTCAGAAAAGAAACGAACTCCTGGTATTCAGTTGGAGAAAGAGTGAAATCTTTTGCAGCAGCAATTGAACTGTGCTCACGAGCATACTTATTTGCATAATCGAAGATCAGATAATTTGAAAATAATGCTATTGCCAGAGGACTATAGTAATCCGCATCTGTGTAGATGTCAGGGAAAATTCCGCTGCCATCAAAAACAGAACGACCATTTTTAGTTTTGAATTCCGTGATCAGTGAATCTGAAAATTTCGAAACACTTCCGTCATTGTTACGATGTGTATAATCAAGTGCCTGAATACATCTTCCGCTGGGAGTATAATATTTAGCAATAGTAACCTTTAGCAATGTATTGTAAGAAAGATTATACGTCTGCTGTACAAGTCCTTTTCCAAACGAACGTTGTCCGATGATGACACCTCTGTCCAATTCCTGAATAGAACCGGTTACGATCTCAGAAGCAGAAGCAGAACCGCGGTCAACCAATACTGCCAATGGAATTTCAGTATCGACTGCAGTCTTACTTGCAAAATAATCGATATTCATATCCTTCACTTTTCCCTTCTGAGAAACGATCTTTTGATTCTTATCTACAAAAAGATTTACAATGTCAACTGCTTCTCTGAGCAATCCTCCACCATTACCCCGCAGATCGAGGATAACGTTTGTCATTTTGGGATTCTGCTTGAGGGTTACCAATGCATCTCTAACCTCAGCAGCAGAATTTTCAAGAAACTGTGAAAGTTTTATGTAACCGGTATTCTCACCTACCATTCCAAAATACGGAACGTTCTTGAACTTGATCTCATCACGTACAATTGTCTTCTCAATTGGTTCGGCAACACCATCACGCTTAAAAACAATTTTTACAGAAGTCCCCTTCTGCCCTTTCATATATTCTGTTATATTATCAACTGTCCGGTTGGTAGCAGTATTTCCATTTACCGAAATAATTTTATCGCCTATACGAACATCATTTTTCTGCGCCGGAAATCCGTCATAAACTTCGCTGATCTCTATTTCTCCATTTCTCTGATGGACCAAAGCACCAATTCCGCCATACTCTGCAGAGATGTGAGTCATCTTGTAATCTTCTATCTCACTTTCGGGAATGTAAACCGTATACGGATCCAATGTGCTTAGCATTGCATCGATGCCTTTCTTCATTAGTTCTCCTGGCTGAATGCTGTCGACATAATAAATATTTACATCACGAAAAAGTGTTGTGTAGATGTCGAGATTTTTTCCGACTTCAAAATAATAATCTTCTACAAAACTATATGACAGAAATGACCCGCCGGCAATGGCAGAAACGATCAGAAATTTTTTCCGGCGACCGATCCAGGCCTTTAATTTACTTAACATGTTTGTTTGATTTGAACCCGCTAACTTCCGGGATTGATTTATACATTAAATAACGCTAAAAAGTTATTCCTATTTTAACCTGCACTCCGTATTTTTTCAACTATGAAACAACAGTTATAAATACTATTTTCAAAGGTAATTCATCTTCATTTCCATACCAATTCAATTAACCATTCTATAACAAAAACAGCAACAATTACAGCCGCCAGTACAAGAATCAGCGGTCCGGAACTTAATTTAGGAGGTTTTTCTTCATTGTCCATGCTTACCGTAACATTGCCCCTTTTTGCGAATACCATGGATGGATGATATAACTCAATCTACCTGAACTGATAGCAGCATCTGTCTGAAGTAATTTTTCAACCTCCTCCTGAGTAGGAACATTGAATACAAAAACTCCACGCCAGTCGCCATCATCCATAAATGGCCCTGCCAGATCTAACTTACCTTCTTCATAGAGCTTGCCGATATTTTTCATATGAGCCGCCTGAATTTGACTGGCAGTAGTAGAATCCTGCGTTCGGTTTGGTCCTTTTGTCAGTATAACCAAAAAATACTGTTTCATTTTCGATTCAGCATCTTTCTCCTGAGCAAATGCCGGGAGACTTAAGCATAGAATTGCAAATAAGAGAAGTTTCTTCATCTTGCTTTAAACTGATTGTTAATTATTCTTAAATGTCCAAGGTGATGCTTTCCATGCCAGGCATACAATGCAGTAGCAGTATATAATTTGAATTCCTTCTGGCTCTCAGGATGAAAATAAGTTCTTTCAAAATCATTGGATGAAGAACTTCGTAAAAGTGCTACAAGTTTCTTATGAATTCCTTTTAACAAATCGATTGAAATTTGCGGATCAAGTTTGTTATCACTCAATTCGGCCCATCGTCCTTCAAGGTATGGTTTGATGGTAGGAAGCTCCTCTGTAATGGTAAGTTTAAAACGAATCAGAGCATTCATGTGGCTATCGGAAAGATGATGTACAACTTGTCTTGCTGTCCAACCATTCGGCCTGTAAGCAATTTCCAACAATGAATTATTCTTTATTTTTTCGTATTCTGCCTCGATCAAACCCGGAAGTTCTTCGATCTCAGAAATGTAATTCTTGATCTGATCTGATGTAGGTATTCCCGGATCAGCAAATTTACCTATCGGGTATTTCAATTCAATTAGATTGTCATGGATCATATATAGGGATTTATTTACTTACGAAGATATTATTTACTTTGCACTCAGAACAAATTAAACTATGAAAAATTTATCACTTTCGACGGCGCTTTTCTTGATTATTACCGTCCTGACATCCTGCCACATTGAAAAAAAAGCAGATACGATCCTTTATAATGGAAAAATTTATACTGTTGACAATGGATTTTCAGTTGTCGAAGCAATTGCTATTAAAAACGGGAAAATTGTTGCAATTGGCTCGACTGCTGATTTATTAGAAGAGTATACGACAAAAGAAAAAATAGACCTTGATGGCAAAGCGGTTTATCCGGGATTTATTGATGCACATTGTCATTTTTACGGTTACGGAACTGATCTTTTAAAATGCGATCTCTATGGAACAAATTCATTTGATGAAATTATTGTCAGGATGCAGGAATATTCTGCAACGAATAAATTTTCATGGGAATTAGGTCGTGGTTGGGATCAAAACGATTGGGAAGTAAAAGAATATCCGACAAATGAAAAGCTCGACAGTTTGTTTCCTGACAAACCTGTTTTTCTAATGCGCATTGATGGTCATGCTGCTCTTTGTAACTCAGCTGCATTAAAACTAGCCGGAATAACTATTGATTCAAAAGTAACAGGAGGTGAATATCTACAGGCTAACGGAAAACTTACCGGACTATTGATCGATAATGCCATTGAACAAGTGAGAAATAAAATTCCGCCTTTCTCAGATCAGCTAATTGAGGAATCAATTATGAAAGCTCAGGAGAATTGCTTTGCCGTAGGACTAACTACGGTTGACGATGCCGGTCTTGGAAAAGACACCATCATTGCATTGCACAATATGCAAAAATCAGGAAAGCTGAAAATGCGGATCTATGCAATGATCTCAAATGACCCTGCTTCCATCAAACATTTCATTGAGCATGGTCCATACAAAAGTGACAGAATGAATGTGAGGTCAATTAAAATATATGCAGATGGTGCACTTGGGTCTCGTGGAGCATGTATGAAGCAGGAATACTCAGATCAGAAAGGTCATTATGGTTTTATGCTTTATTCAGAAAAGTATATGTCTGATCTAGCTGATGAAGCTCTCGAAAATGGGTTTCAAATTTGCACACATGCAATTGGTGATTCAGCAAATAAAGTTGTACTGAATATTTACAAAGACCATCTGAGCCCTGAGAATAATAAAAGATGGCGGATAGAACATTGTCAGATCGTTGATGAGAAGGACAGAAAACTATTTGCTTCCAGTAATATCATTCCTTCTGTTCAGCCTACGCATGCAACAAGCGATATGTATTGGGTAGAAGAAAGAATTGGAAAAGAAAGAATGCCATATGCGTATGCTTACAAATCATTGAAAGATGAAGCGATGGGTATGATGGCCTTTGGTACAGATTTCCCTGTAGAAGGAATAAATCCATTGAATACATTTTATGCTGCCGTTTACAGACGCGATCTGAAAGATTTTCCTGACGGCGGATTTTTGTTTGAAGAAAGAATAAAAAGAAAAGATGCTCTCAGAGCCATGACGATCATGGCGGCCTACGCTAATTTCGAAGAAGAAGAAAAAGGATCACTTGAGGAAGGCAAATTTGCAGACCTTGTGATCCTTGATCAGGATATCATGAAGATTGATGAGAAAGAAATACCAAATACTAAAGTCGTTGCTACTTATTTAAACGGCGAAAAAGTATTTGGCAAATAATCAGTCTTTATTCGTTATGAGGTTTTTTACAACACTCCGGAAGTCGCTTGAAGGCTTTCGGATCGGCTTTAACTGAATCCGCATTGTAACCGATTTTCGCAACTTCGTTTCTGATCTTATCCGCATCAATTTTTTTTGAATCATATACAACCGAAAGCTGATGAGTTTTCAAATCAAGCGACGAGCTGATAATTCCTTTCACAAAAGATAGATCGCGCTCAATGGTCTCTTTACAAGTTTCACAAACGGCTGATGTTTTTATACTGATCGAATCAGTTTGAGCTTTTACATTTGTCGAAATGATAAAAGCAAGTAGTATAAGGAGTTTTTTCATTTTTTATTCTATTTTTATTTTTCTTCAATTATTCTCCGCAGCCTTGACAATTATCCTGAATGCTGCCAAGCGCCACTTTTCACTTTTCACTTTTCACTTTTCACTTTTAAAAAACTATCGTATAGAAAACCTCAATCCTAAATAAACTCTTCTCCCTGCAATCGGTCCCCAGATATTTGTTGCATCAAATTTATCACCAAAAGGATCAGTTGAGTTTATAATTGGAACTTTCTGTCTAAAATCCAATAAATTCTCTGCACCACCATAGATCTCAAATCTTTTGAATTCTTTTGTTGCCTGGAAATTCATTGTAAAGAAATCCGGAGAGCGGGTATCTCTGTTTCCATTCTCAGGTAAGTAAACAAATTGTAATGCTTTCTGTCCTTCGTAAACAAGTGTGTAGTTAAACTTCCAATGGCGCTGTTTTAATTCATAAGACAAATTCATAAGGCCCCTGCTTCTGGTAACTAAAGGTACTTCACGTAATACACCTCTGTAAGTAGATCTGACATCATCAAATTTATATGCAAGACGAAGTTCAAGATTCTCTATTAATTCTGCTGTGAATGCTCCCTGAAGACTATTGCTATAAGATTCTCCTTCCAGATTATAAAAACTGATCTGTGTTGAATCTGAATACACATCCATTACAAGTTGTTGTGAGAAGTCCGTCCGGTAAGCATCGAATGAAAACGAATAATCTTTTTCGTTCATTACAAACTTCTGTGTAAAATTTAAGCCATAATTCCATGCTCTTTCAGCTTTGGTTTTATCATTCAGGACAATGGTCCTGGAGGTTGCCAGAATTGAAATATGATCAGCAATAAAATATGGTCTACGGTAGCTGCTTCCTGCGCTGAGTCGTAGTACAGAATTATCAGTGAAATTATATTTCAAGTGGATACGGGGAGTAAGCACCCAGTCATCTTCAAAATGATAATCTTCCCTTGCTCCAAGAATCATGGTGAATTTATTGAGAGTACTGTAAGTATACTCAAAGAAGACGCCCGGAATATTTTCTATGATCTCAAAATTATCACCCAAATAAAACTGATTCACTTCATTCATCTTATAGGTGAATCCAACTTTATACTGATGTTTTTCTTTTATAAAATAATTCTGAAATATTCCCTGATAAAAGAAAGACCGGTTAGTTGCATCATAAGTCTTTAAACCAAAATTAGAATTCATGTCATGATAAACGAACTGGGCAATATTTCCAATGCTCATCTGAGGTCGCTTAGGATAAACAATTCCTAATTTTGCATAAGCCTCGCCCCGCTTGGTATCTACTTTAGTTAGGTACAGTTGTCCAGGATTTACAACATGAACATGACTTTCAGTTGCATCGAGTTGTCCACCGTTGAGATAATCTGCCAGGAATTTCACTCCTACTTGCATTTCAACTCTTCGTCCGACTTGCAATTGCCATCTGTTATACAAGTTGATCTGCTTGCCTTTTGGCATATCCATAAATCCATCGTCATTCATGTCATCAGCAGTATTCATATAGCGGCCATGTGCTAATAACATTGTACTTACTTTTGAACTCACTTTTTTCTTGTAAAAAGTATTTATCTCCATTGCTGCTTTTTCATCGGAGAATAAATTGAGATAGAATTTCGGCGTGGATTTTTCTAAAGGTTTTTTGAATTCCACGTTTATCAATCCTGTTGTTGATTCATAGCCATTCAAAACTGAACCACTTCCTTTTGTAAGCTGAATGGATTCCATCCATGGACCGGGAATGAAAGTTAGTCCATATATTCCTGCTATACTTTGCATGTTTGGAATATTCTCAGTTAAAAGCTGGGAATAGATTCCGGATAAACCCAGGAGTTGTATTTCTTTTGCTCCTGTAACTGCGTCTTTATATGCAACATTGATAGTGGGATTGGTTTCAAATGCTTCAGACAAATTGCAACATGCTGCTTTGAGTAATTCACCTTCCGTTATTTTTTGAGTGTTGATCGGTTGCATTGTTGAGATCATCAAATCTTCCCGTTTTGCACTTATTTCAACTTCCTTTAATTCTTTATTCTTAGAAAGAGAAATCGTTTTAAAACTGATATCTGTAATTAACAGTGTATCCGGTTTAAATCCAATCATGCTCACAACCATTTTGAATGGAAGATTAGCATGCACGTCTATTACAAAATTTCCGGCTGAATCTGTAACAGTGCCTGCATTTAAGCCCGGAAAATAAATTCCTGCTCCGGCAACCGGAAGTTTCTTCTCTCCTGCTTCACTAACATTGCCTCGTATGAGGTTGTGGGCAGTCACATTATTTGCGTATGAAAACAGAAGAAAAACAAATACAATTATTTTGAATTTCATTTTTTTATAAATTAAATTTTATATAATCTGATTTCCTGAATGAAAACACGAAGTTTTTCAGTAAAATCTTTAAACAATAAAAAATTAAAAAATGGACAATCTCAAATCAAGAGCTGACGAAATTCAATAGAAAAATCCTGTACTAATAAAGGCGGAGAATGATCAATTTGTTTTACTGAATGTTCATTCGTATTAAAACTAAAATTGATCAGCGATGTTTCGGATATGAAAAGATCCGGAGTTATTTGGTCATCCGCCGGAAGTGAAACTACACTTAACTTATGATACTGATAATCTACATTACAACACTTTCTTTCAATATTGCAGGAATTTACTGACTTCTTTTTTTTGCTACAACATTTATGATTATCAGAAAATGTAACTTCTGTTTTCTTAGAACCCATGCAAGTATGGATCATTACAAATACCCCACTGCATGAAACCAGCAACAGCATTGCAATAAATACCACGAAGGATTTTTTCAGAAATTTCATTTCACCAAAGTTACTACTAATTTCAGAAGAACTCCAAGAAAAATGGGAATGAACTTACACAGTTATGCAGTAAAAAAGGTAATAAATTCAAGGAAAATCATATTAGCCTAAAAGCACAGGTACATTTTTCACTGAATAATCATCTTTCCAACCTTAAATCGGTTGTCCTTGGTTTGAATCCGATAGACATAGAATCCTTGAGGGAATTGGAGAACTTCATTCAAACTGTTCTCAAAGTCTTTACGGTAAATTAATTTCCCTGTCATATCATATAACCAGAAAGTATTTTCAGATCGGTCAGAATGAACACTGATAGTTTCTCCGGAATGTAAAATGGAAGGGTACAAATAAATATTTTCATCGGATATCACCTGATCAACACTAATGCAAATATCAAAGATTACCTGTGCAGTATCGCTGCTTGTGCATCCATTGGTATCGGTTACGAAAACAAAAACTTCCTGTGTATCTATACCGATGCCATGTGAAATTAAGAAGATCGATTGGGAAACAGTTCCCATACTCCATAAATAATTATTGAAACCCGGACCTGCATCGAGAACATAGATATCATCGTTACATACCGTTGTATCCGGACCTATCGTAACGAAAGGACTTGGCAGAATGGTTATAGAAATAGTATCTGTGTTCTTCTGACAACCATACTGATTAATATAGCTTACAAAATAATTTCCTGCTGTATTCACTGTTAACAATGAAGTTGTATCTCCAGTTGACCATAAGAAATTACTACCAGGTTCAGTTGAAAGCTCTACTTCGCCACCCTGACAAAAAGCCGGAGGTCCATTAGAATTGACCAAAGCAGGAATATTATCAAATGCAACAGGTTTAGGATCAGAATAATTTACACAACCATTTACATCAGTAACACTGACCAAAAAGACTCCATCGTAGGTAGCATAAAAAACTGAATCAACTTCGCCATTTATCACATACCAATTAAAATCATCGGCACCATACCATTGTAACAAAGTTGTTGAATCAACATCAACCGAAATTCTTAAACTATCACCCGCACAAACATAATCGATAGAAGGTGAAACAAGAATTGGAACGGGTGGATTAGAATAAATTGAATCTATAAAAACTATGTCAGTGTCAGCAGTACAATAGTTTGTTGCAATCAGCATATACTTTCCATTTCCGGTAGGTTTATAGTTTTCAGAAGTTGCTCCCGGAATAAGTGTATCATTCAAGTACCATTGATATTGTATTGTAAAATCAGCCTGGAATGAGTTCAAGAGTTCCGCTGACTCACATATACCCATGGTATCAGATCCGATAGAAACTTGTGGCGTTTCTGCAAAAAAACAAGAATAAATATTTGTTTCAGTAACATTTCCTGACGTATCGGTAAGAGTAGCAAAGAAACTTCCGGTAGTTCTTACTGAGATCTGAGGAAGAGTATCACCGCAAGACCAGCTAATACGCACAGACGGATCCGGTAATGGATTTATGGTAAGAGTAAGTGAATCTCCTTCACAAAAATATCTTCCTGTTCCGGAAATGGTATATTCAGATGGAGTATTTCCCAAAGAATCAACAATGGCAAAATAGATCCTGTTAGGTCCGTAACCTGTTGTTGTTCCAAGTATAGCAAAATTACTATCAGGCGTTTGTTCCAGATGTAAAGCAGTTTCATTAAGAGTGGATCCCATTTGTTTACTCGAAATACTATCGCCATTGGCATCGCAACGAATAAAAACAATATCATGCTGATTTAACAAGATCAGATCTGGCACTGTAGCTATAACAGCATAACCACCATCAACGGTTTGCATTGCCTGAACTGTGTTTTCATTCAAAGCAGAACCAAATTCACTCGTCCAATTAACTTCACCATTTGCATCCAGTTTGATGAGAAAAATATCTGTTTGTCCGCTGTTGTCATGATTCCCTGCTACAATACACCCGCCGTCATTTGTCGGGGAAATTGATACTGTCTGTATTTGAAAATCATAAAGTGAATCTATTTGCAGATTTCCACTTGCATCAAATTTACGGATGTTTGATACCTGAAATTGTAACTGCGGACCATAAACGTACATGTCATAATACCCAAGTGAGAAAAAATCATCTGTCGCACTTTTTATCATGCTGTGATTATTTACCAGCGATCCATCATAACCAACGAATTCAGTCCATCGTGGAGAAAGATCCTGATTCAACCGGTAGATACTATAGTAATTTGTAGAGATAAAACCATCTGTGTAAATTGTAATTGCAGCAGACGAGTCATCAGTCTTCACAATGCCTACTCCACTTGTTCCCCATCCATCCAATGGTGGATAAGTCTGAGAACCCAGAAAATTACCCATTGAATCGAGCAGTAAAACTTCGGCAAGTGCAGTATAAAAAATACCTGCGTGTGTACCTACAATAGCAATGTTTCCATTATCAAGAACAGTAAGTCCATATGTATAGGCACTGAATGCATCTGAATATTGCTTCTCCCAAACCTTTTGACCTCTCTTATCAATCTTTAAGATATAATATCCACGGGTATTGTAAGTTGTATCAAGTGCAGTACCTGCAATAATATACCCATTTGAAACAGATTGGAAATACACACCTTCCCGGTCATTCCGTTCGCCGTATGCTTTCTCATAATATTGAGCGTGCAAAAAATCGCTACTGCTGCATGATATCAAAAAAAGTATAAATAGTAGTTTTTTCAGCACTTGTGGAGAAAGTTATTGGCAAAGTTAGTTCTTTTCAAGTAAAATCACATTAATTTTGGGTTGGAAAATCGTTAAGAAAAGGTCATTTTTACCGTGTTTTGAGAGTAAAAGTTAATTTTCTTTCCGGAAGAAGTGAAAAAAGTGTGCCTCAGTATTCAAGGTTTTTCATAGTGGAAAGTGTGAATCAGGTCAAAGGTCAAGGGTCAAAGGTAATGGTGCTAATTCACCTTTTAACCTTTGACCCTTGACCTTTGACCTAATTTCGTCTGACAGCGGACAAATCAAAAACAGTATTTATTCTCCGTCAACAATTTTGCTGCTATTAATCTGCGGGAGTCGCGAACATTTAGTGGTGCTACTTTTGCAAATCGTTTTAATCCCATTAAGATCATTCTTTGCTCATCGCCTTCTGCGAAAGAAGCAATAGCATCTTTTCCTGATTTGTTGATCTTATCTGATGCATCGTTGATATAAACCCGCATCATTTCGATTTGTTCTTTGCAGGCATCTGCTCCTTTAATGCCTACTAATTTTTCAACGCGTAACTGGATCGATTCACAAACATATAATTCGATCATCATATCAGCGATATTCATGAGGACTTCCTGTTCTTTTGCAAGTTCCATCATAAGTTTCTGAACTGCTGCACCGGCAACAAGAAGAACGGCTTTTTTGAAATTAGCGATATATTTTTTTTCTTCTTCGAAAAGCTCTCCGGTACCTGAACCAAAATCAGGTATTGACATTAATTCATTCGCAACTGCTGTTGCAGGACCCAGCAGATCGAGCTCACCTTTCATTGCACGCTTGAGCATCATATCTACGATGAGCATTCTGTTGATCTCATTGGTTCCTTCAAAGATCCTGTTGATCCTTGAATCACGATACGAACGGTCCATAGGTCCTTCTGAACTGTAACCCATTCCTCCATAAACCTGAACACCTTCATCCACTACATAATCCAAAACTTCACTACCATGAACTTTTAAAATGGCGGCTTCAACAGCAAATTGTTCAACGCCTTTTAACTTGGCGCGACCTTCTTCCATACCACCTGCAATCAAATCATTAATTGCATCTTCGATATTTTGTGAGCATCGAAAAATTGCAGATTCACATGCAAAGATCCGGATTGCCTGCTCAGCCAGTTTAAAACGGATAGCTCCATACTTAGCAATTGGTCGCCCAAATTGCTGACGTTCGTTTGCATATCCGATTGCAAGGGTACTTACACGTTTTGATCCGCCTATAGCAGCACCGGCAAGTTTCACCCTTCCGAGATTCAGAATATTTACAGCGATCTTAAATCCATTTCCTCTCTCACTCAACATATTTTCAACAGGAACTACGCAATCATTGAAAAATACCTGACGAGTACTGCTCCCTTTGATTCCCATTTTATGTTCTTCAGGATTCAGGGTGATACCAGGGAATTTTTTCTCAACAATAAATGCAGAAAGATTTTCATCTGAATCAATTTTTGCAAAGACAATATACACATCTGCAAAACCACCATTGGTGATCCACATTTTTTGTCCGTTGATAATATAATTTTTTCCATCCGCAGATAACACAGCTTTCGTTTTTCCTGAATTGGCATCTGAACCACTACTTGGCTCTGTCAGACAATAAGCAGCCTTCCATTCTCCGCTGGATAACTTCGGAATGTATTTACTTTTTTGTGCTTCATTTCCATAATACAAAATTGGCAATGTGCCGATTCCGGTATGAGCAGCATAAGCAACAGAAAAAGAATGACCGGCACCTAAAACTTCTGTAGCCAACATTCCTGTTGTAAAATCTTTTCCGAATCCGCCATATTGCTCAGGGATAGAAATACCAAGCAAACCAAGTTCTCCTGCTTTGTCGAGAATAGATTGCATCAAGCCTTCCTCCTGCGCATCAATTCGATCAAGATTAGGATAAACTTCCGCTTCCAAAAAATCCTGACAAGTTTGAGCAATCATCAATTGTTCTTCAGTCCACTGCTCAGGAATGAAAACATCACCCGCTAATGTTTCCTTGATAAGGAATTCTCCACCTTTTGTCGATTTTTTTGTATCTAACATTTGTATTCTTTTATAGATTTTTCAGTAATATTATAATAACTCGTAAATGCCTGCAGCACCCTGTCCGGTCCCAACACACATTGTGACCAAACCATATTTCTGCTTTCTACGTCGCATCTCATTAAAAAGTTGAACAGATAATTTCGCACCGCTGCATCCCAATGGATGTCCGAGGGCGATTGCTCCACCATTTACATTGACGATCGACTGGTCAATTTCCAGTGTACGCATTACTGCAAGCGATTGCGATGCAAATGCTTCATTCAATTCGATCAGCTGAATGTCTTTCAATTTCATTCCTGCGTGTTTAAGCACTTTAGGAATTGCCTCTATCGGTCCGATGCCCATTACCCGTGGCTCTACTCCTGCCACAGCATAATCTACAAGACGTGCAATTGGTTTAACATTCAATTGCTTCAACATTCTTTCACTGACGATTATGACAAATGCAGCTCCATCTGAAGTCTGCGAAGAATTCCCGGCTGTAACAGATCCCCTTGCATCAAACACAGGTTTAAGTGTTGCCATTTTTTCAAGAGTAGAATCTCCGCGTGGACCTTCATCAGTATCAACTATAAATTCACGGACTTTTCGTTTTTCTTTTTCATCAAGATAAATCTCCTGAACATTGAAGGGCACTATTTCATCTTTGAATTTTCCATCTTTGATAGCAGCAACTGCTTTCATATTAGATTCCAATCCGAACTTATCCTGATCTTCTCTTGAGACTTTATATTCTTTTGCAACTGCTTCAGCAGTCAGGCCCATTCCCCAATAATAATCCGGCTTCTCCTGAACATATTTTAGGTTAGGAACAATTTTCCATCCGCCAAAAGGTATAGGTGACATGCATTCAACACCGCCTGCAATAATACAATCAGCCATGCCGGCATGGATCTTTGCAGAAGCAATTGCAATTGTTTCTAATCCTGATGCACAATATCTGTTCACAGTCATTCCGGGAACCTTAACTGTATCAAGTCCCATCAATGAGATCATTCTTCCGATATTCAATCCTTGCTCAGCTTCCGGTGTTGCATTCCCTACGATCACATCATCAATTTGTTCTTTATCGAGTTGAGGTACGACCGTTAGCAGATGTTTAATAACTGCTACAGCCAGATCATCCGGTCTGGTATTTTTGAAAACGCCTTTAGGAGCTTTACCTACTGCTGTTCGATGAGCGGCAATTATATATGCATTCATTTCAAATTTCCTTTACAAATTTAATTACTTCTTCTTTGGATCAACCGGTTTAGGAGGTGTATTTCCCGGAGGTGGTGTACCCGGTTTAGCTCCGGGAATTCCGCCCTTCTTATCAGCAGCCTTCTTTTCAGCAGCCTTCTTTTCCTCATCAGCTTTCTTCTTTGCTGCTTCAAGTTCTTCTACATTCACCCCATCCTTATAAGTCGCTTGTCCGACGACAACACCTTTACGACTATAGGATTTCCACACACCATCCTTCTTTCCATTTTTATATGCACCATCCTGACGAATTGAACCGTCTTCAAAATATTTTGTCCATTTGCCATCTTTCTTTCCATCTTTATAAGCTCCTTCGAGCTGAACCTGTCCGGAGAAAAAATACTTTGTATAAACACCATCTTTTACACCCGCTAAATATTCTGTTTCTTCACGAGGCTTGTCGTAGCTGTAAAATTTTCTTTCAATGCCTTCTTTTACATCGTTGACGAAATCAATTTCTGCGATCTTATCTCCGAAAGTATTGAAGAACATCCATTGTCCTTGTTTGCGGCCGATCTCATCAGTTTTATTACGGTGTTTTTCTTTTCCCGGCGCATATTTTGGTTTCTCTTCCGAACCTTGTGAAAAGAGCAAAACCGGAAACAGCGCAAGCAGTAAAAACACTTGTGTCTTTCGGTTGATGAATAACTTATAAATTGCGTGTATCATATTATTGATGATTGTTAATTTCTTAATGGTTTACCGGAGGTTAATATACTTTGTATTCTCTCGAGTGTTTTCTTTTCTCCGCACAATGATAAAAATGCTTCCCGTTCCAGATCGAGGAGGTATTGTTCAGAAACATAACTGTAAGCAGACAGATCTCCGCCACACAAAACATATGCAAGTTTTCGTGAGATCTTCTGGTCGTGTTCCGAAATGAAATTTCCGGATTGCATTGAATTGGCACCTGCATAAAACATTGCAAGACCATTTTTACCAAGAACCTTTACATCTTTTCTTTGAACCGGTTTGGTGTAGCCGTCAACCGACATTTCTATTACAGCTCGTTTTGCTTCTGAAATTACACGCGATGGATTGAGTACAACCTCATCGTGTCCGGGCTTCAGGATCTTAAGATCGAAAGCTTCCCATGCACTGGTAGATACTTTTGCCATTGCAATGCTCATGTAGAAATCTTTCATCACCAACTCATCGATCGTACCTTCTACGTAAGCGTCACTAGCACGAACGGCAAATTCTTTACTTCCACCACCGCCGGGAATAAGTCCGACACCAAATTCAACCATTCCGATATAGGTTTCAGCAGAAGCCACTACCTTATCAGCATGTAACGACATTTCGCAACCCCCGCCTAAAGTGAGAGCATGTGGTGCAACCACAACAGGAATACTACTATAGCGAACACGCATGTTCATATTCTGAAATGCACGGATAGCCATATCGATCTCGTCAAACTCCTGTTCAACAGCAAGCATAAAAACCATTCCGAGATTAGCACCTGCAGAAAAATTCTGTCCTTCATTGGCAATCACTAATCCGCGGAAATCCTTTTCTGCAGTTTCAATTGCTGTGTTCATTCCCTGAATAATTTCCCCACCGATCGTATTCATCTTTGTATGAAATTCAAGATTCAATACGCCATCACCAATATCCGTTAGTGTACTTCCTTGATTTTTCCATACTATCTTTTCACGATTCGCATCCAGCAAAATAAAATTCTCTGAACCCGGTTTTACTTTATAGGTTCCGTCAATTGAGTAATAATATTGTTGTCCGTTTTTATACTGATAGAAATTTTTATTTCCTTTTGATACAAACTCTTTCACCCAAGCTGCAGGTTTGTGACCTAACTGCTCCATTAATGTTACAACCTCTGCAACACCAAGAATATCCCAGATCTGAAACGGACCGGTTTCCCAGCCGAAGCCTGCACAAATTGCGTCATCAATTTTATAAAGTTCATCCGAAATTTCCGGAATTCTATTTGAGATGTATGCAAAGAGAGAACAAAAAGATTCACGATAAAACTCACCGGCTTTATCTTTTCCTTTAAATAAAATTTTAATTCTCTCTTTAAAACTATCTATCGTTTTCGTCTGCTCAAGTGTGGCAAACTTTACTTTTGATTTAGGGACATATTCAAACGTTTTAAGATCCAGTGTAAGAATCTCACTTTTACCGTTTGCTCCTTTAACTTTTTTATAAAAACCCTGATTAGTTTTATCTCCGAACCACTTTTGTTCAACCATTTTCTGGACAAACGCAGGTAATTTAAATGCAGCCCGTGCCTCATCATCAGGACAACGTTCATAAACATCATTGGCGACTTTCACCATCGTATCTAATCCAACAACATCCGTTGTCCGGAAAGTCGCAGATTTCGGTCGTCCCAGAACAGGTCCGGTAAGTTTGTCGATCTCATCTACTGACAGTCCCATTTTTTCTACCAGATGCAATAGCGACAATATAGAGTAAACTCCTATCCTGTTTGCGATGAAAGCCGGTGTATCCTTACAGATCACAGTCGATTTACCAAGGAATACATCCCCGTAATTTTCAAGGAATGCAATTACTTCGGGATCTGTTTCTGCTGTTGGGATGATCTCCAATAATCTCAAATAGCGTGGCGGATTAAAAAAGTGTGTCCCGCAAAAATGCTTTCTGAAATCATCACTTCTTCCTTCAGCCATCAGATGAATTGGAATTCCTGATGTGTTTGAAGTGATCAGAGTTCCGGGCTTTCTGTATTTTTCAACTTCAGAAAAAACAGATTTTTTAATATCAATATTTTCAATCACCACTTCAATGATCCAGTCACTTGAAGCAATGTCTTTCATGTTATCTGTAAAATTTCCTGTGCGAATCCTTGAGGCAAAAGATTTTTTATAGATGGGAGATGGATTTGCTTTTAGAGTAGACTGAAGTGCCGTATTGACAATCCTGTTTTTTACAAGTGAAGAATCAAGAGCCAAACCTTTTTTCTTTTCTTCTTCATTCAATTCCCTTGGTGCGATATCGAGTAAAAGTACTTCTGTTCCAATGTTTGCAAAATGGCAAGCGATTCTGCTACCCATTATTCCACTTCCCAGAACTGTAACTTTTTTAATATTTCTTTTCATAAAGTTGTTGTCGGACAAATTATTTTACTCTGAGTACATTTTTTCAACCAAAGAAGAATACTTCTCATTAATTATCTTCCTCTTCAGTTTCAGGGTCGCAGTAAGTTCTCCACTATCTACTGTCCATTCGTTAGGTAGTAAAGAGAATTTTTTTATCTGTTCAGCCTGACCGAAATCTGCATTATAGATTTCGACTTCCTTTTGAATTCTTTCTATTACTTCGGGTTTCCGAATCAGATCCTGATTATCAGAATAAGAGATATTATGTATCTCGCACCATTTTTTCAAATGTGCGAAATCAGGAACGATCAATGCAGATGGAAATTTTCTATTTTCACCAAGTACCATGATCTGTTCAATGAATTGCGACTCTTTAAATTTATTTTCCAAAGCCTGCGGTGCAACATATTTTCCGCCTGATGTTTTGAAAATTTCTTTTTTACGATCTGTAATTTTTAAATAATGATCTTCAATGAAGCACCCGATATCACCTGTATGAAACCAACCATCGGCATCTATAACTTCTGCTGTCAGATCCGGACGATTAAAATATCCTTTCATCACATTCGGGCCTTTACATAGGATTTCACCGTCTTCTGCAATCATTACTTTTACACCTTTTATTACCGGACCAACAGTTCCGAAGGCACTACCTCTATGTTCAAGATTATTGACAGCAATTACCGGTGAAGTTTCTGTCAGACCGTAACCTTCTAAAACGTTTATTCTGGCTGACCAGAAAACTCTTGCCAGTCGTGGTTGCAAGGCGGCACCACCACTAACGATCACTCTTACATTTCCTCCAAGCGCTTCACGCCATTTTGAAAAAATCAATTTATTGGCAAGTTTCAGTTGCAGTTCATACCAGGCACCATTTTTTCCATCCTTCTCATATCTCAATCCAAGATCGAGTGCCCAGAAAAATAGTTTGTGTTTTATTCCTGTAAGTTCTTTTCCTTTGTTTACGATCTTATCAAAAACTTTTTCAAGCAATCGAGGAACCGTAGAAAATACATGTGGTTTTAGTTCTTTCAGATTATCACCGATCTTTTCAATACTTTCTGCATAGTAGATCGACACACCGATATACATGTAGAGGTAAGTCAGCATCCGTTCATAACTATGGCATAGAGGCAAGAAACTCAATGCGCGATCGCCGGGGCCAACGGGGCACAAGTGTTCGCTGGATAATATATTACTAACGATATTATCGTGTGTCAGCATTACACCTTTAGGAGTTCCTGTTGTGCCACTGGTATACAAAATAGTTGCAACATCACCAGGCTCTGCTACACTCATCATTTCATTCACATCAATTCCTGAACTTTTTCCTTTTGAAATAATATCGTTAATGTTAGGAATGTCTGGAATTGAATCGATGGTATAAATTTCAACCAACGTCGGAATTTTTGAACGGACAGCATTTACTTTATCGTATAAAGACCGGTCTCCTGCAATTACTAATCTCGCTTTACAATCGTTGAGTATGAATGCAATTTCAGGTTCAGATAATGTAGTATAGATCGGAACATTTACGATTCCTGCCTGAAGCATGCCAATGTCCATGATATTCCACTCAGGACGATTAGCAGAGATCATTGCAACAGCATCACCTCTCTTGATACCTAATTCAGTAAGACCTTTTGAAATCTGGTTTGCTTGTTCAATGAAGTCGTCTGTTGACCAGGCCTTCCAGGCACCATCTATTTTGCCTAATAAAGATTCACTTGTTGCGAACTTTTCTTTCTGACGTCGTGGAATGTCAAATATTCGGGTAACGTTGACCATGTGTTATAATCAATACAAAATCGGAGACCTTATTTTTGGGTCCCGATTGAGATGCTCTGATGTGTGCCAAAGTATAGTTTTTAGCCGTTCCTGAGCTAAAAATCTATTTTTTTTATTCAGCGTTTGTTAACAATTTCGACTGTAAAAGCTACATTTCAATCAGGACTTTTACCAACAAATAAACTTAGGTTTGTAAATTAAATTGTCTAAAAGAAATGAATTTCAAAAACAACCTTACAGAGGCACTAAATATCCGTTTTCCATTAGTGATGGCGCCTATGTTTTTAGTGACTACAGTACCAATGGTAAAAGAAGCGGTTTCAGCAGGAATTTTAGGTTGTTTCCCGTCATTGAATTTCAGAAATGAAGGTGAATTGGAAGGGGTACTAGACGATTTGAACAATTTCATGGCCGGCAGATCGGGGCAACAAGGAAATTATGGTGTAAATATCATAGTACAAAAAGCAAATCCATGGTCTCAAAAGCATCTGGCAATCTGCCTTTCGAAGAAAGTTCCCGTTTTCATCACCTCTCTTGGCAATCCGGAGGAAACAATTAAAGGTGCACATGCATATGGCGGAAAAGTCTTCTGTGATGTGACTAATCTGATCCATGCAAAAAAATGTGCTGATCTGGGATGCGATGGATTTGTTGCCGTCGGACAAGGAGCCGGAGGACATGCAGGACCTTATCCTGTTAGCATGCTAATCCAGGCTCTGCGAAAAGAATTTCCAAACGTACCAATTCTTGCAGCAGGAGGAATAGCAAATGGTTCAACTTTGTTCAGTGCAATTGCTGCAGGTGCTGCTGTAGGTTACAGTGGAACCCGTTTCATTGCAAGTACAGAAGCAACTGTTTCAAAAGAATACAAAGAGGCGATCATTAATTCACATATGGAAGACATTGTGCTCACTGAAAGAATCAGCGGGACACCGTGTACTATCATAAATACTGATTTCGCCAAAAAGCTTGGAACGAAACAAAACTGGTTTGAAAAATGGATGAGTAATAATCCACGGACCAAAAAGTTTTTTAAGATGATCATCCAGCGACGTGGATTTAACTGGCTTGAAGATGCCGTTAAGCCGGGTAATTACAATAATCTTTGGTGTGCAGGTCAAACGGTAGAACTTGTCAAGAAAATTCAGCCAATAAAAGAAATAGTGAGCGAGATCGAGAAAGAATTTTATGAAGCTTATTCAAAAGTTCAGAATCAAATTTCAAATTGACAATTAATCATCTGATATGAAAATTCAAAAGCTGATGTTAAAGGCTGAAAGCTCTGCTTTTAGCAGGAGAATTCTGCAGTTCGTTCTTAGTTATTCTATTCCTTTTAATCGCCCACATGGATTCAGAATACTTGAGGTTTTCAAAGATGGCTTTCACATTCAACTTCCCTATTGGAGAATCAACAGGAATCACATTAATGGAATTCATGCATGTGCACTTGCAACTTTATCCGAATTTGTTTCCGGATTGACTTTAATAAAAGTTATTGGAAGAGATGATCTGAGAATAATCATGAAAGAAATGAAGATGACATATCATTTTCAGGCAAAGAAAAATGTATCTGTTATCCTGCACCTTACTCCACAAATGCTGGAACAAAATGTTTTCACTCCATTAAAAACTCAGGACTCTGTATTTTATTTAATGAAAGTTGATGTTTACGACACAGACAAAAACCACATCTGTACCGGTGAGATCAACTGGCAGTTGAAGAAGTGGAATAAAGTACGGACGGCTTGAATGAAGTGGAATGAAGTGGAATGAAGTGGAATGAAGTGAAATGAAGTGGAAAGAAGTGAAAAGAAGTGGAATGAAGTGGAATGAAGTGAAAAGAAGAAAGTGAAAAGTGAAAAGTGAAAATAAATATGATCAAGCAACCCTTCTTTAAAAATAAAATATTTTTTCATTACTCACTATTAGTTATTAGTTATTAGTTATTAGTTATTAGTTAAAAAAGTGTTCAAAGGCTTCACATACAGTTTCACAATCTTACTTCTGCTGTTGCTGGTGATATTATCATTTAA
>ERZ795044.1007-NODE-1007-length-25935-cov-6.662017_pt1 | contig 25935 bp, 27 predicted proteins | sample MGYA00375128_ERZ795044 | MGnify/ENA primary metagenome ERZ795044 (study PRJEB30173, sample SAMN05720213) | anaerobic digester metagenome | isolation source: active sludge of municipal wastewater-treating anaerobic digesters | place: USA | collected 2014-12-22 ... | reverse complement strand
GTAGGACTTAGCTCTTTAATGCCATTCATATCTATGCCGGAGTGGCGGAACTGGCAGACGCGCTGGACTCAAAATCCAGTGGGGCTTAACCCCCGTGCGGGTTCGACTCCCTCCTCCGGCATTTTTCTTTTCCCATACCCTCCTTGCCCCAAAAAATTTCAAAGCCCTTTCCTTCGAAACGCGGAACTGGCAGCACTTAGCTACCATTCAGGATTCAATCGAAGCTAAGTACAGCCCTCAGCAACTTATTGAATTTAAAAAATCGGAGGCTGAGGGCAGACGCGCTGGACTCAAAATCCAGTGGGGCTTAACCCCCGTGCGGGTTCGACTCCCTCCTCCGGCATTTTTCTTTTCCCCTTAGAGACAACTTCCCCCATTCTCTTATCTCGCGTAGAATAGGAAGCCACGATGAAGAAACGCGTGTCCGAGATCCTATCTCTTCTTGGGGGGGTAATCATCTGCATAGGCATTCATCTGCCGTACCCCTTCCTGCCCCAAAAACCGAATGTCATTTTAATCGTATTGGATTCCGCTCGCGCGGATCACTTCTCCTGTTACGGTTACGCTAAAAACACCACGCCGAACATGGACGCGATCGGCCGGGACGGCATTATTTTCCAAAATCATTTCTCGCAAGGCGTCGACACGGTTCGCTCGACCAAATGTTATCTTTCATCCCGCTATGTTTCAAAAAACATCATCCAGTACGACGCCTATCGCTGGGATACCAAAGCCGAAAATTCCGAAACCGTTTTCCGGGCCCGGGACCCGGGGCAGCTGCTCCTGCCGGATTTGTTCCGGTCGAACGGATACCGTACCGCTTCTTTTTCCGATCATGTCTTCTTTTCCCCCAAAACGCCTCTCGTGAGCCGGTTCGAAGAAAATTACATGTTCCCCGTGGAGAACATTTCGTCTCCCGGGACCGCTAATGACAACAATCAAAAAACCGAAAAGACTTTTTCGGAAATGCTGAACTGGATCAAAAAGCACCGGAAGGAAAAGTTTTTCGTCTATGCCCATATTATCCTGCCCCACGCCCCTTATCGCTACGGGATATCCCTTCCCGAGTATCTCGAAAGCACGGACAAGGATCTCGAGAGCAAGGTCCGGAAGAAATTCGATCAAAAAAGCAATGATTCCACCGCCGATTGGGACAGCCAAGAACTCCGATGTCTGGAAAAACTTTACGACGGCAATCTGAATTACGCGGACCGCCTTGTCGGAAATTTATATGCCGGGTTGAAACAGCTTCACCTTATCGACAATACGGTGATTGTCATCACTTCCGATCACGGCGAAGATCTCGGGATGCACGGTAAGCTGGAGCACGGCCATGCGCCATGGGATTCCCTTATTCATATTCCGTTAATTCTCCATTATCCCCCGCTCGAAAAAGCCGGGACAAACGTGACCGGCATGACGGAGTCCGTGGATCTCATGCCGACCCTCGCGGATATCTGCGGGCTCACCCTGCCTTCCGGTATATCGATGGACGGAGTCAGCCTTCAAAAATATATCGATGAGCCATCCGAGGGGAAGGAAATTATTTTGGCGCAGAGATCAATCCGGACTCCGGCGTACAAATATTTATACGGTGCCGATCAGCTTTTTGATCTGAGCCGGGATCCCGGCGAAACGCGTAACATCGCCGCGGAAAAACCGCTGATCAGAGACGCCCTGAGGACCGCATCCGAAAAACTCAGGGGTCCTTATCAGGCCCGGTACCTGCAATGCGTCAATCGCTTCCCTCCCAAAACCCCCTTTCACTTTCTGATCGGCGATTTTCAAATCGAACCGAAATCTCTCGTCTACCGCTATTACGGCAAAAGCGGCGAAGAGAATCTCCCGCCGGACGGAGAAACCGGAGGCAGGCCGTTTCTCCTGAATTTAAACACCAACACCTCCGAACTGACCGTCCTCCCCAAGCCCGGATCGGCCAAACCATTGACTCTTACCACGAAAATTCCGGACGGGACTTACCAAATACGGCTTTTAATCGAAACGGAACGAAAAATCGAAACGATTCCGCCGGCGACGATCGGGATTCAATACCGGTTCGATCCCAAAAAACCGTTTTCAATCCCCTCTTCCGCCGTATTAAAAAAACAAATTAACGCGCAGAGGCTCTACTATTATCTTGCGCTCGGGGAAATTGCCGTGAAAGACCAGAATTTTTTCTTACAACTTCTGTTCCGTTCCGGGCAGAATGTCCGGAATCACCGTGTTGTTCACGTGAAATTCATCCCCGTTTCGCCGTCGGCCAAGCCGGCCGAAGAATCTCCCGCCCCGGAAGGCTCCGCGGGAAACAATGCCTTCCGGGAAAAAACAAACGCCTTGAAGGCCCTCGGATACCTCTAAGAATCCCGGTCCAAAACTCTTCGCCGGAAATTCCGGAATTTATTTTCTTTCTAAAGCTATTTCAAACTACTGCCGATAGTTTATCGCGTAGGGAAAAGGGGTGAGTATGCAGCCAACATATGTGTGCTCGGTGTGTCAGTGGTCGGGGGAAGAAAACAGTTTCATCACGAAAATCCTGAGCATCATGTACCGTTCCAAGTCCGACAATATTCAGGCCTTCAAGCAGATCAAGTGCCCGAAATGCAATAATCTCATCACGATTATTTTCGAAACTTTCGACGGCCCCGTCACAAAGTAATCCTTCTCTTCACCGCCCGCACCCAAAAGAAGAATGCCCCCGGGAAAACACCGTCCCGGCGCGGATCGTCCGGATAAAAAGAGGGGAGACTTCAGCCGGGATTCAGCGAACGTTTCCGGCTCAGGCGTTTCGCGAGCTTTCGCGTGATCCCGAGATAAGGATAATGCGTCAGGTCCAGCCGGAGAGGCGTGATCGACACATACCCTTCGTCGAGGACTTTCTGGTCCAGGTCGCGGCCGTTTTTCAGGAGGACCAAATCCCCTTTGAGGTAATAATGATGCCTGCCGTTTTTCGTTTTCTTCTCGAAAAATTCCAGGAATTGAGAAGGCGCCTGGCGGGTCACCCGGACCCCCCGGACTTTCCCTCTCTTCACGCACGGGACGTTTACGTTCAGAAAAAGGTCCTGAGGGTAACGCCTCTCGAGATACGCGGCGGCAATCTCCACGGCAAGATCGACCGCGTACGTCAGATCGCCGCAGCGAAACGAGGAGATGGAAACGGCAAACGCCGGGATCCCGGACATAAACGCTTCGCGCGCCGCGGCCACGGTCCCCGAATAATAAACGCTGACGCCGGTGTTGGGGCCAAGATTGATTCCCGAAACGGCAAGGTCGAAATGTTCGCGGCTGAAAAGCTCGGATAGCGCCAGTTTCACCGTGTCCGCGGGCGTCCCGTCCACCCCGTAGCCGGTCACCGTCCCGTTTTTCCGGACGGGATGCAGGCGAATGTTCCGGGTCAGCGAAACGCCGTGCCCGACTCCGGACATCACCTTCTGAGGCGCCACGACTTCGCAATGGGCGATTTTCGACAATCCGTCCCGCAAAGCCCATATCGCGGGGGATTTGATTCCGTCGTCGTTTGTAATCAGAATTTTCTTAGCCTTCATCGCTTCACCCTTTCAGGCTCTTATATGACATCAGTTGAATATTCCGTTTTTCGATCCGTTTCAAAACTTCGCGGGAGCACAGCGCCCTCAATTCGGATTCGCGCGGCAGATTAAAACTCGAAATTCTCTTCAACCGCGCGTCGCACCGCGCGGGATGGCACATCAGCTCGTAAATCCCTCCCGTCATTTTCCCGAGCGCCCGTTCAAGCGGCCGTTCCGTCCAAGCCCGCGCCGGATCAAGGTCCGGCACGAGAAAATCGGCGAACGGAATTTTCTGCGCACCGAACCGTTCTTTTTCCGCCTTTCCGAAACATCGCGAAAGCCGGACCGGAAGGCGATGACGGAACGCAAGGAACCGCATCACCTCAAAAACCGCCGGGTCATCATGAATCTGGTGATGCGTATCCAAATGAGAAGGCGCTTGCCCGAAAATTTCCGAAAACCGTTCGATCTGCCGCTCGAATTCCAGGAGCAATTCAACCCGCGATACTCCCGAAAAATCCTTTCGCTTCCCGAAAGCGCCTTTCCCGTCCGTCAGGCTCGGGACTTCTTCGGGCGGCAGAAGCGGTTTCCCCAATGTGACGTTCAAATGCAGCCCGACGCCTAGCCGTTTTCGCTTCCGCGCTTCGCGTATCGCCTCGCTCCGGAAAGGGACATTCACCAGCGCGGTCGTGCTGGTCACCATCCCCCGGTCATGCGCCTCCAGAATCCCTTCCGAGACCCCGGGCGTCAGGTTGAAATCATCCGCATTGACGATCAGCTGTATTTTCCGTTTCTCAGGCATGATTCGGCTCCGGCCGCGCTCGCGAACGTCAGGTGATCAAAACAACCGCGATCGCGTAATCCGTGTCGTGGGAGAGACTTACGGTAATCCGGGAATCGGGAGAAAGCCCGAGCCGCTTCCGCTCTTCCTCCTCGATGAAAAATTCCGGGGCGCCGTTCGGCAGATTTTTCACTTCGAGATTTCTAAACCGGATACGGGCCTCCCGGGGCTGGACCGCTTTATAAAAAGCCTCTTTCGCCGCAAAGCGGCCGGCATAATGTTCGAACTTCCGCCGCGGATGCGCTTCGCAATACGCAACTTCGCCTTCGGTGAAAACGCGGGAGAGAAACCCCTCGCCGTGCTTTTCGATCGCGTCCGTCATGCGCTTGATTTTGACCAGATCCACTCCGATCCGAGGCGTTCCCATCCGGTTACCTTTCGATCTTCAGGACCTGATACCGCAATTTCCCGGCGGGAATGACGATTTCCGCGACCTCCCCGGCTTTCTTCCCGAGGAGCCCCCGCCCGACGGGAGAATCAATCGAAATTTTCCCCGCCGAAAAATCGGCCTCTTCCTTTGAAACCAGCATGTACCGGACTTCGGCGTTTTTGTTCAGATCCGTCAGAGAGACCGTCGCGCCGAGATAAACGGTGTCCTTGTCGATATCGGCGCCGTCGATGATTTCCACTTCCGCGAGTTTCGAATCGAGTTCGGCGATCCGGGCCTCCAATTGCTGCTGGGCCTCTTTGGCCGCGTCGTATTCGGCGTTCTCGCTCAAATCCCCGTGCGCCCGGGCTTCCGCCAGGGCCTTGATCACTTCTTTCCTCTTGGTCGACTTGAGGAACGTCAGTTCCTGCTTTAATTTTTCGAATCCCTCGCGGGTTAACCGTACCGTCATGGATAAAAACCTCCCTTTTGAAATGAAGCCGTCCTTCCGGATTGACAACGCGGATCCCGGCCGACGTCCCCGCCGGAATTTCCAAAAGTTTCAGCGGACCAGAAAATAAATCACCAGACCGAATAACAGTATCGAAAAAAGATACACGCGGTTAAAAACCCAGAAATCCCGGATCCGGGAAAACAGGGTCGGAGAAAAACCGGCCTTGGTCCCCAGTTGTTTCCGAAGCGTTACGACCTGCGTCTTCTTGAAGCGGAGATACGCGCCGCCGATTTTATACGCATCGAGTCTGCCTTTTTTCACCAGCCGTTCCACTTCGGACTGGTCCAACTCGAGGTGTTTCATTACTTCTTTTAAAGTCAGCATGCCTTCCATAGAGAAAAATCACCCGTTTTCTTTTTCCCGGATGAAAAACCCCGGCCGTCAAATCACCGGAATGGTTCGAAAGCCCCTCCGCGCCGCGAAACCGCGCCGGACGTTCAAACCTTGAGCCGCTCCTCCTGGATCCACCGGTCGATTTCGGACTTCTTGAACTTCCAGCTGTTGTCTTCCTGAAAAGCCGGAATCTTCCGTTTTGCGGCCCACTCTTCGAGCGTCCCGATTTCCACTTCCAGGTACTGCGCCAATTCCCTCAGGGTCAGGATTTCCTCTCCCGTGCCTTCGCTCAAATTCAGCATGGAAAGGGCCCCTTCCAATACGGAGCCTTCCTGAATGCTGATGACCGGAGTCCTCACGTTGCCTTTCACCAAAGCCGGCGCCACAAGCGACAGGCTCCGCCGGGCCGCGATATCGCCCGTGACCTTGCCCGCGATAATAATGCTGTCGCCGGTGATGTTCGCTTTGACTTTGGCATTCTCCCCGATCGTCAGATTTCCCTGCGTGTCTAATTTCCCTTCAAAGCTTCCGTTGATCCTCAGATTGACGGGATCCTTGAAAGAAATCGTCCCCTGCATGCTGGCATCCACATCAAGGATTTTTTCCCGGAGTTCCTCGTTTTTTTTGGGCATAGGCGACCCCCTTTTTGTGTATAATGCGACAATTATTATATACTTCTTGCTCCGCTTCGTGCCAAAAAAATTTCACCGGCGAAAAGAAAAGGAGAACGGAAAGGCCCATGCGCAAAAAACAGGTTTCATCCCCGGGGCTTTCGGCCCCGCAGAAGAAAAAGATAAAAGATTTCGAGAGAAAGACCCGGCTGGTTTTCGGAAAGAAAACCGTCCTGCTCGGCGCCCTGACGCATCCTTCATACCGGAACGAATACCCCCAAAAAGGCCTTCCCGATTTCGAACGGTTCGAGTTTTTCGGAGACGCCGTCCTGAACTTCGCGGTCAGCGAACGCCTGTTCCGCGTCTTCCCCGCCTCGAACGAAGGAGAACTGTCCCAGATCCGCTCGGTCCTGGTCTCCCGAAAAACTTTGGCGAAGGCCGCGAAAAAAATCCCCTTACGGAAATTCCTTTTCCTCAGCGGAGACCGCCAAAATCTCCGGCAGGGGATGGAAAAAATTCTGGCCGATTCGTTCGAAGCGCTGATCGCCGCCGTGTTCTTCGACCTCGGGATCGGCCGCGCAAAAGCCCTGATTTTAAAATACCTCGAACCGTACATGCGTCTCAGGCTGCTGAAACGGACCGAGACCAACCCCAAGGGGCTTCTCCAGGAATGGGTTCAGAAAAAATATAAAATTCTCCCCGAATACCGGATGGCGTTCAAGAAAAACGGCGTGACGGCCGTCGTCAGAGCGGGACGGGCCGGGAAAGCGGCGGGAAAAGGCTCCAGCAAAAAAGAGGCGCAGGAGAAAGCGGCTTCCGCGCTGCTGAAATTACTGAAATCGAAGGAAAAAACAAAAGGCGCTTAAGCCGCGGGGGCCGAAGCGGGTTGTTCCCTGGGGGCGGCATTGCCCGGCGTTCCGGGGCCGGAAGGCGGGGCCCCTTCCTCCAGAGCCGCCTTGATCTTCTCGGAATCGAAGCCGATTTTGGGCGTAAAAAAATCTCCGTAAAGCTGCACATCCAGCGAGACGGGCCGGGTCTGTGCCCTGCCGAAGATCTTCTCGAAGATATTATCCGAAAGCGAAAGGGTCCAGTGATAATTCAAGGCCCCGTCCACGCTGAAAAAACCGTTCGCGGACGCTTTGAAATACGGGTTGGTGAGCGCCAGATTGTCGGTCACGATTTTCCGGTTCCGGACCAGGAAGGCGGCCCGGAAGTCGTTGAATTCGGTCCCGCCTTTCGAATAAGTTTCGATGTCCTTGAAATCGCGCAACGCGGCGACCGATCCCAATAAATCGAAGGTGTGAAACGCGCCGCCGGTCACGTTAAATTCGCCCTTCCCCTGAAACCGGTCCCAAAAATCGCTCCCTCCCAGATTATCGCTTTCGAAGTCCCCGAGCAGGCTGATCTGCCCCGTCAGGATCGTCTGCCCCGTCATCTGGTTGACGAGCGGCGCCAGGCTCAGATGTTCGATCTCCAGGGAGAAATTGTAATAGGGTTCGTAGGGATTGAACTCAACCTCTCCTTTCCCCTTGACCAGCCCGTCATAAAGCAAAAAGGAAACGTCCCGGAACGAAACGAGCGAACCGAGCCAGTCCCCGCGAAAGGACACGTCCTTGAGCGGAAGGGTCTCGGGAACGATTTTTTGAATCACCGAGGAAAAAAAGTCCGCCGCCGAAAGGGCGTCCCGGTTCTGGTTATAGGCGAAAAACGCTTTCACCGGAATCAACAATTCCTGAGGATACAGTTCGGGAGAAGACCAGCGAAGCGACACGGACTGCTGAGGAGCGAGATTCCAGACATAGGCGATATGGATGGGAGAGTCCTTCCCGACAAAATCAATTTCCCCCGAAGACGTCCGGATATTCGAAAATTCGAAGGTCGCGTTTAAATCCTTGACCGGGAACAACTCGTTCGCGATCGTCCCCTCTTCGATCGTCACGGTCCCGGTGTAGCTCAATTTGGCGAAATCCCGGAAAGAACCTTTCGCGTTCAGGAGGATCTTCCCCTTCCCGTCCAGCGAAGAGTTCCGGAGCGGATCGAAAATGGCCTCCCAGCCTTTCAGCGAAAATTTATTGGTCAGGAAGGTCACTTCCCCGTCCCCCAGCTCCGTGTTCAAATCCACGAGGGTCCCCTTCAGGCTCATTTCATTGAGCCACAGGCTGAAATCCCCTTCCAGATGTTTCGATTCTTTCCGGAGCAGATTAAACTGGAGTTTCAGCGGGACCTCTTTCGGTTTCGTCAGAAATCCGGCGTAGGAGAGATTACTTGCGGTAAGATCCAGCGTCCCCGCAATCCCCATGGCATCCTCGTCTCCCCGGAAAAAGCAATTGACCCCCATCCGTCCCGAAAAACCGAGTTTGGTGGGGATCGCTTTATCCAGGGGGACCAGAATCTCGGGCAGCGAATCCAGATTCAGATTCCCGCTGTTCAATTCGAAATCAACGGGCGAACGCCCCTGCTCCTTGCTGCCCCAGACGCCTTTGACCGAAAAATCCCCGTATTTCGAGGAAAGATTGAGCTTGCTGATATTGAGCTCGCCCGGGACCCCTTTCCATGCGCCTTCCGCCTCAACGGAAAAATCCGCCGGTTCCGAAACTTTCCCGGAAGACGAGGACACCGCGTAGACAAGCCCCTTCAGCCCGCCCGAGCCTTTCACTTCAAACGTCCGGTCCCCATAGCGGATTTCCCCCTCCCAGGACAAACCGCCCTGCCGGAACGTCAGCGGAAGTTTTGCGGGAAAAAGCTCCGCGAGTTTCCCGATATCCAGATTCGACAGGCGGACTTTCGCTTCGAACGTTTTGGCGATCAGGGCATCGGGCGTAAGATGCAAAACCGTCTGGCCTTCCATGTGAATATTTTTGGACGCCTCCCCGAAATTCCCGGAAAGCACAAAATCCATTTTCTGATCCCAGGCGACGTTTTTGAGCCGGATGTCCGATCCCGAAAAAATAAGGATTTTCGGCGCCTCACCGGCCGAGGACTCGCAATTGACGAGGCACAAGGAATCCAGAGCCCGGATCGAATCCAGTTCGATTTTTTTGAATAAAAGGAAAGACCACAGTTTCAGGGAGATATGAACGGTGGGAGACGTCAGGGATACGCGCGGCCCGGATCCGATCCCTTTGATGGCGACATCCTTGAGCACGATCGAAACGGGAGGCATCCACGACAGCTCGAAAGAACCCAGCTCCACCTGATTCTGAAACTGCCGCTCGATATGCGCGACGATATTTTTCTGGACTTCCCGGTTCCGGAGCAGGAAGTAAACCGCCCCGAAGAAGCAAACGATCAAAAGGACCGAGGCGAACAGCACCGTCAAAAACGTCTTTTTCATTTCCGTCAACGCTCCGAACCGTTTTGCATTCTGGAAGAAAATATCCGCGCTCCGGAAGTGCCCTCAAGCGATGATCAATAGGTGTCGGCCTGAGACGCTCCTAAAGGCTGGTAGGCGTAATCTTCAAAAAAAGCCGCGCATCCCGCGAGGCTCAAAACGAGGAAGAGAATCCCCGCAGCAAGAAAAAGATTTATCGTGAAATATCTTCGAAAAACTTCCCGCATGTCCCTGTCCGGAAAAAACCGTCGGTTTAACGTTTCGTATACTGAAAACTGCGGCGGGCACCCTTGCGGCCGAATTTTTTGCGTTCCTTTTCGCGGGGATCCCGCGTCAGGAAACCCTCCTTGCGCAAAACGGACCGGTAGCTTTGATCGTATATCGCCAAAGCCCTGGAAATGCCGTGACGAATGGCACCGGCCTGTCCCATGATGCCCCCGCCCACGACGGAAGCTTTCACGTGGAAACGGTCCGGCAGATGAAGCGCCTGAAACGGCTGCCGGACAATCATCCTCAAATCCTGACGCCCGAAATAGCTGTCGACGTCCATTCCGTTCACCATAAAACCTTTTTCGCCCTCTTTCAGCCAAACCCGGGCAACAGACCTTTTCCTTCTTCCGGTCGCGTACAACGGCTTCGTATTCTCAACCACGTTTATTTTCTCCTCGCTGATTTCTGAAATAATTAGACGTTAGGAAACCACAACAGGCTTCTGGGCCGATTCCTGATACTCGCTTCCGGCATAAATCTTCAAGTGCCGGAGCATCCGGTCTGCCATTCGGTTCTTGGGCAGCATCCCTTTCACGGCCCGGAATAAAACCTCTTCCGGCTTCTTCGCCATCAAATCCTCAAACACATATTCGTCACGTCCTCCGGGATATCCGGTATAGTGATCGTAGGTCTTCTCTTTGGCTTTCTTTCCCGTGACCCGGATTTCCTTCACATTGATCACGATCACATAATCCCCCATTTCCACATAGGGAGTATAATTCGTTTTACCTTTGCCCGTCAGAATCCCCGCAATCTTAACGGCAAGACGCCCGAGAATTTTCCCTTTGGCGTCGATCAAAAACCATTTTTTCTCAATTTGATTTTGTTTTGCGATATGGGTTTTCATTATTTTCCTTTTCCTTCCCTAACTCATTCCCCTTCAAGCCTTTTCGGTCATTTTAGGCCATAAGAGCGTTGTAATCTAGCAAAAAAAGCTTTTCTTGTCAAAGGGAACCTATTATTCAAAAAAGACTTTCTCAAGCACGAGTCCCTGTGGAGGCGCCGTCGGGCCCGCAAGCCGCCGGTCTTTGGATTTCAGAACTTCCCGGAGCCGGCGCAAGGTCATTTTCCCGTTTCCGACCCAAAGCAGGGTCCCGACGATATTCCGGACCATGTTATACAAAAAACCGTCTCCTTCGAAGGAAAACTCGAGAAACGGAGGCTTTTCCCTGATTGCCAGCCGGTACAAAGTCCGGACGGAATTTTTCTCTCCGTCCGCGTGCGCTTGGAACGCGCGAAAATCATGCCTTCCCTCCAGAATCCCCGCGGCTTTCTTCATCCGCGGGATATCCAGCGGATAAGGATAGTGGCAGGAATAAAATCTCTCCAAAGGCCCGGGGGTTTTCCCCAGAAGAAGCCGGTACCGGTAAAGCTTCCCTTTCGCAGAATATCTCGCGTGAAAATCGGGAGCGGCAAGAGCAATTTCCCGTACCGCGATTTCTTCGGGCAAATAGGTGTTCAGGGCCCGGCGGATATTCTCAAGGGGGATATCCGTATCGACTCTGAAATTCACGACCTGCCCGCGGGCATGGACCCCGCTGTCGGTACGTCCGGCGGGAATGACGGAAATTCTCTTCCGGAAAATTCTCCTCAGGGCCTTCTCGAGCTCGGATTGAATCGTTCGGCCCTTCTTCTGCTTTTGAAACCCGAAGAAACGGGTGCCGTCGTATTCCAAAACGAGCTTGATATTTTTCATCTTCGCATCAACCGGAGGCGTCACGGGCTTCCTTAAGAGCTTCTAAATCTTTCGCGCGGCCTCACAAATCGCTTCCGGGCCGGACGCCCGAAGAATCGCCCAGAGGCTCTTAATGCGCGATCAGTTTTTCGGCAATCTGAATGGCGTTCAGCGCGGCCCCTTTGCGGAGCTGATCTCCGCTCACAAACAGCGCAAGCCCGTTCGGACAGGTTAAATCTTCCCGGATCCGCCCGACCAGGATATCGTCCTGCCCGCTCGCTTCGATCGGCATCGGGAAATAATTTTTCTCCCGGTCGTCCTGCAGACGGACTCCCGGCGCTTGCCGGAGAATCTCGCGGGCCTCTTCCACGGACAGGCGTTTTTCAAGCTCCAGCACGATCGATTCCGAATGGGCCCGGTAAACCGGGACACGGACGCAGGTCGGCGTCACCGAAATCTTCGGGTCGTGGAAAATCTTCTTGGTTTCGTTGACCATCTTGACTTCTTCTTCGTTGTAACCGTTTTCCTTGACCGCGCTGTTGTGGGAAAAAAGATTGAAGGCGATTTGATGGGGGAAAATCTCCCGGGTCACCGGTTTCCCTTCCAGCACCTCCTGGGTCTGATGCCTCAGTTCGGCGATCGCGCGGGCCCCGGCACCGCTCACGGACTGATAGGTCGAGACAATGATCCGGCGGATCCCGGCCTTTTTGTGGATCGGGAAAATGGGAACCGCCATAATAATGGTCGAACAATTGGGATTCGCGATAATCCCCTTGTGCAGGGCGATATCCTCCGGGTTGATTTCGGGAATCACGAGCGGGACTTCGGGATCCATGCGGAACGCGCTGGTATTGTCGACCACGACGGCGCCTTCGCTGATCGCCGCCGGCGAAAACTGCCGGCTCACGCTGCCGCCCGCGCTGGAAAGCACGATGTCGACCCCTTTGAACGAATGGCCGGTCAATTCCTCGATTATATGCGACTCGCCGCGGAACGAATGGCGTTTCCCCGCGGAACGCTTGGAAGCCAGCAGTTTCAATTCCTTGACCGGGAACTTCCGCTCCTCGAGGATTTTAATCATCTCCTCGCCGACCGCTCCCGTCGCGCCGGCCACGGCCACCACATACGATTTTTTCCCTTTCAGAGTATGACTCCCCTGCGCTTTCATCACAATCCCCTTTTCTTTCGTTACGCTTTCTTATTCCGGATAAATTCGACCAGCAAATCCCCCACTTCCTGCGTCGAATACCCCATTTTCCCGGCCGCCTGGCTCTTCATTTTCTGGGACGTCGCGAACATCACGGCCTCTTCCACGAGTTTCGCCGCGGCGCACTCCCCGAGCTCTTCCAGCAGCATTCCCATCGCGCAAACCGCCGCCAGGGGATTGATCACGTTCTTTCCCGTGTATTTCGGCGCCGACCCCCCGATGGGTTCGAACATGGAAACCCCGTCGGGGTTGATATTCCCGCCCGCCGCGATCCCCATCCCGCCCTGAATCATGGCCCCCAGGTCCGTGATGATGTCGCCGAACATGTTGTCCGTCACAATCACGTCAAACCACTCGGGATTCTTCACCATCCACATACAGGTCGCGTCCACGTGCGCGTAGTCCGGCGTCACGTCCGGGTATTCTTTCGCGAGCTCCTGAAACACGCGCTCCCAAAGATCCCACGCGTACGTCAAAACATTCGTCTTCCCGCACAGCGTGAGCTTCTTCCGCTTGTTCCGCTTGCGCGTGAATTCAAAAGCGTAGCGAAGGCAGCGTTCCACCCCTCCGCGCGTGTTCCGGCTGACCTGGATCGCCACTTCGTCGGGCTGTCCCTTTTTTTCAAACGACCCCTCGCCGACATAAAGCCCTTCGTTATTTTCGCGGACAACCACAAAATCGATATCTTCCGGTTTCTTGTTCTTCAGGGGGCAATCCACGCCGGGATAAAGTTTAACGGGACGCAGATTGATGTATTGCTTCAACCCAAAACGGGTTTTCAGCAAAAGTCCTTTCTCGATAATTCCCGGCTTCACGCGGGGGTCCCCCACGGCGCCGAGAAGAATCGCATCGAACCGCTTGAGCCCTTCCAATTCCTCATCCGACAGAACGACACCGGTTTTCAGATAACGCTCGGCCCCGTAATCCAGATCCGTCAACTGATATTGGAACGGGATCTTTTCAGACACCGCTTTCATCACTTTCAACGCTTCCCGAACGACCTCCGGTCCCGTTCCGTCCCCGGGCATTACTCCGATCTTATGCATTTCAATTCCTTTCTTTTAAATAATTTCCATATCGATGGGGGCACACCCGAAAATCAAGCGTGACCCTATATCCTTACTTTTTCCCCGCATACCGAAAAATATCCCCCGCTTCCAAAATCGGAAGGATGTCCCCCAAAGGCTTCAGGGGAAACTCGGTATTTTGAGTCTTATTTTTCAAAATCCCGCTTCGCACGTCAAGTTCGACGTCTTCTCCCGTTTTGAATTTTTCGACCAGCCGCGCCGGCGTTTCAAAGGGGATCAGATAGCCTCCGTTCACGGAATTCCTGAAAAAAATCCTCGCGTAAAATTCCGCCACCACCGCCTCGATCCCCGACTGTTGGAGCGCGAGAGGCGCGTGCTCGCGGGATGAGCCGCACCCGAAATTTTTACCGGCGACAATCAGCTTATAACCGGAACGGTCCGCGTCTTTTTCGACAAAAGGGATTTTCCCGAACGGCAAGCCCTGTGAGGCTTCCGGAAGCCCGCACAGCGCGTACTTCCCGAACATTTTCCGCTCCTCGGGGATCGCGGGGTTATAAGTCAGATAATGAGCGGGGATAATCTGATCGGTATCGATATCATTTCCCAGCACATAAACTTTTCCCGAAATTTTATTTTCCATTTTCGTTTTTCCTCACGCCATCACTTCTCTGGGATCCGTGATCTTTCCCGTAACCGCCGACGCCGCCACCGTCATGGGTGAGGCCAGGTAAACCTGTGATTCCATTGACCCCATGCGGGCCGGAAAATTCCGGTTGGTCGTCGAGATGCAGACCTCAGCCCCGTTTAACCGCCCGAAAGTGTCTTTCGGCCCGCCCAGACACGCCGCGCAAGAGGCCTCGCCGACTTTCGCGCCCGATTCCGTGAATATTTCAAAAAGGCTCTTTCCGTCGATTTTCTCCGTTCGAAGTTTCGCGGCGACTTCCGTCGTGGCCGGAACGATAAACGTCTCCGCCTTGACGCTCCGGCCTTTCAAAATTTTCGCGCCGGCGATAAAATCCGTGATCTTCCCCCCCGTGCACGAGCCGATATAAGCCCGCGTGATCGCGGTCCCTTTGAGTTCCCGGGCCAGGGCACGGCGGTCCGGAGAATGGGGCTTGGCAACGACAGGCTCCAATTTTTTCGCGTCGTAGGTCCTCGTCGAATAATACCGGCACCCGGGATCGTTCTCCACCACTTCAAAAGGTTTGGATGTCCTCGCCCGGACATAATCCAGGGTCGTTTGATCGACCGAAATCACGCCGTTTTTCCCGCCGGCCTCGATGGCCATATTGCACAAAGTCATCCGCTCCTCGATATTGAGGGAATGCACGCCCTCGCCGGCGAATTCCATCGTCCGGTACACGGCCCCGTCGACGCCGATATCCCCGATAACCTGGAGGATGAGGTCTTTGGCCATCAGATACGGCGGCAGCGTCCCTTCGAAAACAAAACGCATGGTCTGAGGAACCTTGACCCAGAGTTTCCCCGTCCCCAGAATAAACCCCGCGTCCGTATTTCCGATGCCGGTGGCAAATTCCCCGAATGCCCCGGCCGTGCAGGTATGAGAATCCGTCCCGAAAAGCACTTCGCCGGGCCGCGTATGGCCTTCTTCGGCCAATGCGACGTGACAGACCCCTTTGTACGTCTCCGTCCCCGGATTATAGAAATGGCGAATCCCCTGTTCCTTCACAAACTCGCGGAGGATATCCACATTGCGGTGAGCTTTCGCGTCGGCGGTATAAATATAGTGATCCGGAATAATCACGACTTTCTCCGGATCCCACACGCGCGCGTTCTTGCCGAAATGCTCCTTGAATATACCGATCGTGCCGGGCCCGCAGATATCGTGCGTCATGAGAACATCCACGCTGATCCACACGTTTTCGCCGGCCTCGACCCGCGTTTTTCCCGCGTGCTTGGCCAAAATCTTTTCCGTAATCGTCATTTGCATATATTTTTTATCGAAGTCCTGTTTGCGGACTTGAGGCCTGGGCGTATTCCAACTTCGCGATCCGGCCCGCCAAAAAAGCGCGACGCCCGGCGGAAACGGCCTCTCTCATCGCCTGCGCCATCAAAACCGGATTTTGCGCGCAGGCAATCGCCGTATTCATCAGCACGCCGTCCACCCCGAGTTCCATGCAAACCGCGGCATCGGAAGCCGTCCCGACCCCCGCGTCCACAATCACGGGACAGGAAACGCTTTCCTTGATAAAACGGATGTTCAGAGGGTTCTGAATCCCCCGACCCGAGCCGATCGGAGCCGCGAGCGGCATCACGCAGGCCGCGCCGGCCTCTTCCAGTTTTTTCGCCGTAATCAAATCGTCGTTGGTGTACGGCATCACCACAAACCCTTCCTTCACCAAAATACGCGTCGCCTGAAGAAGCGCTTCCGTATCGGGCAAAAGAGTCTTCTTATCGCCGATGACCTCGAGTTTCACCAAATCCCCGAGCCCGGCCGCCCGGCCTAAACGCGCGATCCGGCAGGCGTCTTCGACCGTATACGCACCCGCCGTATTGGGCAGGATGACGTATTTCGATCGGTCGATGTAATCGAGAAGCGTTTTTTCTTTCGGCTGATTCAGATTCACGCGCCCCACGGCCACCGTAATCATCTGCGCCCCGGACGCCTCAAGCGCGCGGGCCATCGTTTCGAAATCGGGATATTTTCCCGTCCCGATGATCAGGCGTGAAGTAAACTCACTCGTTCCGATTTTCAGTTTCCGGTCTTCCATCGCGATACCTTTTCCCCTCAAGCGAGCGGGACTTTCTTCACCTGTTTGTACAGCGCGACGTATTTTTTCGCGGAAGCATTCCACGAAAAATCGCATTGCATGGCATTCTCCACGATCTGGCGCCACACCTTCGGCTTCCTGAAAAGCTCTACCGCGCGCTCCATCGTCTTAAAAAGTTTCTCGGACGTGTATTCCCTGAAAACAAAACCGTTTCCCTTGCCCGTCTTCGGATTAAAATCGGACACCGTGTCCGCGAGCCCGCCCGTCTCCCGCACCAAAGGAATCGTCCCGTAGCGCATGGAAATCAGCTGCCCCAGTCCGCAGGGTTCATAACAGGAGGGCATCAGAAAAATATCCGACCCGGCGTAAATCCGCTTCGCCATTTTCGCGTCAAACATAATGTGAAACGCGAATTTTTTTGGATATTTCGCCATCTCCTCCCTGAGGATCTTGTGATATTTCTCCTCGCCGGTCCCCAACAGCACGAAATGCGCGTTCAGCTTCCGCGCGAAATCCTCCAGGACCGGCGCGAGGATATCCAGCCCCTTCTGATCGGCCAGCCGCGTGATAATCCCGAAAACCGGGATCTCCGCGTTGACCTCGAGACGGTTTTCCTTCTGAAGGGCCTTTTTGTTCTCCTGCTTCTTTTCCGCGTCCTGCACGGAATAACGGACGGCGAGGTCCGGATCCTTCTCCGGATTCCATTCTTCCAGGTCGATGCCGTTCACGATTCCGTATAAATCACTTTTCCGTTTTGTGAGCACACCCTCGAGCCCGGCCCCGTATTCCTTGGTCTGAATTTCTTCCGCGTAACGCTCGCTGACCGTCGTCACCGCGTCCGAATAAATCAATCCCCCTTTGAGGAAACTCATCTTGCCGTAGAATTCCAGACGGTCCATCTGGAATTCTTCCCAGCCCAGGCCCGCCGTGGGAAGCGTGTCGGGAGGGAAATTCCCCTGATACGCGAGATTGTGAATGGTGAAAAACGACTTGGTTTTTCTGAAGAACGGATCGTCCTTGTAAACCGTCTTCAGATAAACCGGAATCAGCCCGGACTGCCAGTCATGGCAGTGAATCACGTCCGGCTTGAAATCCACCGCTTTCATCAATTCCAGCGCGGCGCGCTGAAAGAAAATGAAACGGCAATCGTTATCGGGATAATCCCCCATCGGCGTCCCGTACAATTCGTCGCGCCCGAAATATTCCCCGTTGTCCACAAAGTAAACCGTCACCTTGTCCTGATAGCGGGCGCTGAAAATCTTCGCGATTTTCTTCTCGCCCCCCAGCGGGACCTCGATCCCTTCGATGATTTTCTTCAGGCCGAATTTGGCGGCGTCGATTTTCTTGTACTTCGGCATCACCACGCAGACCTCATGCCCCAAATCCGTCAATTCACCGGGCAAAGACCCGCATACGTCCGCCAACCCGCCCGTTTTGGCGTACGGAACCATCTCGGAAGTCGCGAAGAAAATTTTCATGGTTTACCTCGTCTCCGGATTATGTTTTTGCCGTTTATTTTCGAAAACCGCGAAGGCCCCGCGAAAACCGCGTCCGCCTTTTATTTCCCGCGAACAGACAGTCCTTCCGCGCAGGCGCTTTTCCGCGAAAACCGGACAAATTTAACCGACAGGATTTACTTTACGTCAACCACGCAGTTGGTGGAACCAAAAGGGTTGGTCACGTACCCGCAGGCCTTCGGATCATTTTCCCAGCGCCCGTCCACCCAAAACTTGTATTCGTATCTTCCGGGATTGAGGGCGATCTTAACCGACCAGTTGTTTCCGGCGGCCTTTTTAAGGGGCGTCGCCTGAGGATTCCAATTATTAAATGATCCGACAAGAGTTACTTTAGATGCCTTGGGTGTGCTCAATGAGAAAGTAACTTCTTTTTCCTGCGTCTTAACCGTCTTTGCTGTCGAAACAGCTTTCTTCGTTGCCATTCCAATCTCCTACTCTTTTCAATTTATTGACGTGCTTGTTTTGTTACAAAAAACAACTGCCATGCATTGTATAGCATTTTTATACAAAACTCAAGCGAAAGCCGCCTTTTCTATTTCCCGTGACAATCCTCCAAACCCTTCTCCCGGCGGTTTATTCCCGGCCTTTTAATTACGGAAAAGATCTTCCCGGAAAGAAGGATTGTTTTCGTAAACGGCCCGAAGCGTTTCGAGATCTTTTTCGGAAAAATCGTCCGTTTCGGTAACTTTTGTATTTTCAAGCACTTGAGACACGTTCTTGGCCCCGGGAATGACCGTCGATACCGCAGGATTTCCCAGGACAAATTGAAGCGAAAACAAAGGCAGGGAAGGCGGCCTCGCCGGCAATGCCGATAAAATTTTCTCCAGATTCTCAAGGTCCCGGATGATTTTCTCGCGCCGCCAGCGCCTCCGGTGATCGGGCCCCTCAAACCGGACCTCCCGCGTATATTTCCCGGTCAACAGACCGCAGGCGAAAGGTTCCCTCGCGATCACCCCGATATGATTCTGCCGGGCAAACGGGAAAAGTTCGAATGCGGCGCGCTGATCGATCGCGTTATAAACCACCTGGAGGACATCCATTTTGCCGGACGCAATCGCTTGGATCCCTTCCTCAGCCGTATGAACGGAAATACCGGCAAAACGGATTTTGCCTTTCCGCTTTAATTTCTCAAGCGCATCAAAAACTTCTCCGCTCGAGAGATCTTCCGGCCGGGGGTTATGCAATTGATACACGTCAATCACATCCGTCCCCAGCCGTTTGAGGCTTTGCTCGCAGGCAAACTCGAGATATTCGGGCTGAAAATTCCGCCGGACACCGCCGTGATAAAAATCCCATCCCGCCTTGCCCGCGAGAACCGCCGATTCGCGCCGGCCAAGCAGAACCTTTCCCAGGAGTTCTTCGCTGTGCCCGTTCCCGTAAATATCCGCCGTATCGAAGAAATTCACGCCGCGATCCAGCGCCGTTTCAATGACGCGCAGGGATTCCGCGTCGTCGGTACGCCCGTACCCCGCTCCGCTGATGGGCCAGGTCCCGAGGCCGACTTCGGAAACTCGGAGTCCCGTTCTCCCCAAAACACGGTATTTCATTTTCCGGCTTTTTTCTTTCCCGCCCCGTAATCGGCCGTGATAACGGTATGAATCCCGCCGCGGACATAAAAATCACCGGTGACCGTCATGGCGCGCGGCCGGCAGGCTTTGACCAAATCGTCCAGGATTTCATTTACCACTTTTTCGTGAAACGCGCCTTCGTCCCGGTAAGCCCAGAAATAAAGCTTCAGCGACTTGAGTTCGATGCACAGGCGGTCGGGGATGTATCGGATCCGGATCGTCGCGAAATCCGGCTGACCGGTACGGGGACACAGGCAGGTAAATTCCGGGCATTCGAGGCTGATCTCATAATCCCGCTTCGGCCCGGGGTTGGGAATCACTTCCAGATTTTTCGATGGTTTCGTCGGCATTCTATAATTCCTCCCGTTAATCCTGAGCGAAACGATTCGCTGCGCTCAAAGTAAACTTTGTGAAGGGTACCCGCTTCTTCGCTGCGCTCCAGAATGACAGCGCCCCCTCTTACTTGCAATTCTGATCTTCTCCGCCCCGGAAAAGCGTTCGGGCGGAGCGTATTAATTTTGCCGAGGCGTTTTCAGGTCACGCCGAAGCAAAATTACAAACGAGCACGAAGAAGGCGCGTTTGGGCCGTCGGCCCCGCATTCTTCGCGCGCAGTGTAGCGAAGCCGAAAGCTTCGCCCACCTTTTCCTTAATTTTAGTTCTTACCTCTTCCGCCCAGAAGAAGCTTTCGGGCGGAGCGTATTAATTTTGCCGAGGCGTTTTCAGGTCACGCCGAAGCAAAATTACAAACGAGCACGAAGAAGGCGCGCTTGGGCCGTCGGACCCGCATTCTTCGCGCGCAGTGTAGCGAAGCCGAAAGCTTCGCCCATTCTTAGACTCCGATGTACTTCGCGTAGAGCGTCCGCGCCACGTTCATATCCCGCGTTCCCTGGACGATCGCACGGCCGTCTTCAAAGACCGTTATTTCGTACCGGTCCGCGTTGAATTTTAGCAAATATTCATTTCCTGTCACTTCGCCGGCCGCGGAAAGTTTCCGGGCCATCGCCGGCAAATCAATTTTCAGGCTTTCGCCCCCCCGGAAAATCTGCACGGCATTTTTTCCGCACATCAACGCCGTGCGGGACTCCTTGCCTCCCGCCAGGCATTCGAAAATTCCCTGCCGGCAAACCGGGCAGTTGATTTTCCCCTGAAGCACGTCCACCTTGACCGCGTGCGCCTCCCGGCTCCAGACATCCCACCGGTAAAGCGACGGGTCCAAAGCCCAGCGGTTTCCCGATAAAAACTTGATGGCCTCCATCGACTGAAGCGCCGCGACGACACTGACGGCAGGGCCCAAAATACCGGCCGTCTCGCAGGTCTGGGAAATATTCGGAGGCGGCGCGGATTCAAACACACAGCGGAGGCACGGGGTCTCTCCGGGAACGATCACCATCGTAAGGCCCTGCTTTCCGATACACCCCCCGTAAATCCACGGTTTCCGGTGTTTCACGCAGGCTTCGTTGATCAGAAAACGCGTCTCAAAATTATCGGTCCCGTCCAGGACCAAATCCACGCCGTCGATCAGGGCCTCGATATTTCCGCTGTGAATATGCGCGATCCGGGCCTCCAAAGTGATTTCCGAATTGACGGCGGCCAGCTTCCGCTTGGCGGCAATCACTTTCGGGAGATTTCCCCGGGCATCGGCCTCGTCGAAAAGGACCTGCCTTTGCAGATTCCCGATCTCGACAAAGTCCCGGTCCACCAACCGGACAAACCCAACCCCCGCCCTGACCAAATGGCCGGCAATCGCCGATCCCAAGGCCCCGCATCCCAGAACCGCGACACGCCCCCGCAGAAGCCCCCGTTGACCTTCCTCACCGATTTGCGGAATCAACATCTGCCGCTGATAACGGCTCAAATCTCTATTTAAAAAACTCTCTTCGCTCATTTCAATTTTCCAGTTCGGCAAATCTACCGTCGGCAGCTCTTGTATCCTAAAAAATCATTCCCAAATCCCGGCCTTGTCGATCTGAGCCTCGCTTTCCGCAAGCTGAAGGTCTCTCATGTACCGGAGCGGTTTACTCGCATCCACGCGGCCATACCCCTTCTGCAAAAGCTCGGCATTCAGCATTATCTTGATATGAGGCGTCATCTTGACCTGCACCTGCCCCTGAGCGTTCTGCTGAAACCCTTCCGCCACCAAAACCTGGGTGGCGGCGGCGCCGCGCATCCGGGAAAAATCGATCCCCCCGCTCGGGGTCAGATAAAAAACATAGGCGAGCAATTCCCCCCGCTCCGTATTTCCCGACGAAGCGTAGGCCGGATCAAATTCCAGGTAGGCCGTCTTCCCGTTGAGCGTCCTTAAAAACTGATTGATCTCATTCGAGAAAATACTGGCCGATTTTTTCGCGCTGTGCAGGCTTCCCATGTCAATGCCGATCAGCCGGACCCACTGGCCGCTGTCCAAAAGCACCCGGTTCCGGTCCGCGGCGGTGATTTTATAACTTTTCTCCTCGGCAAAAGCCGACGAAACGCTCGCTAACAAGAAGAACAAAACCGCCGTCGAAGTCAGTTTTTTGATCATATCCGCTCCCGTATTTTTATCCGGTTGGAAATCATTCCCTTTCGGTTTCCGTTCATCCCGTCACAATATTCCAGGCTCCGCTCCGTTTTCCATTTCGAGGGAAAATCACGGCACTGATCCGGTCTTGCGTCATAAATCAAACACCCCTCGTCGCCCAGGAAAAAGCATTTTTCGTCTTCTTTCTTCTTTAAAACCAGAGCCCTTCTCTCCCATAAATCGCAATACTGATTCACAAATACCGGGACCTCGATCCCGAGAAATCCGGCGATCCGCTCCGCTTCTTCTTCCCGGATATAAACAAACCCCGGTTGCTCGCAGCAGCGAAGACAACGCCGGCATTTGAACGTCCGTCCCTCTGTTAAATAGCAATGCATTAGTTCTCCGTATCTGACGCGGAAATTTTTGGGTTCGGCAAATCTGACTGGAACGAGCTCTCGCAACCGTTTGGAGCTTGGTCCGGGACGAAGTCCCGGTCCAAACGGTGAGAGTGCAGGCGGTCGGACGCCGCCGGAGCGGACGAACCGACAATCGTGGAAGTAGATTTGCCGAACTTTACGTCCGAAATTTTATAAAATTTTCGCCGGTTGCTTGGGCTTTTTTCCGTCCCGGTTTCGGGAAAATTCGGGGGAATTTTCATCGATACTGATCCCGCAATTCTTTCAGAATCACTTTCTTTGTATGGCGGGTAATTTCCCTCTCCTCCATAATCTCGCCGGCGCGCTTTGAAGTCAGATAAACCAAAATCCCGTACCCGATCGCAATCGCAACCGCCGCCGCTAAAAGCGCCGTGACAATCTGTTTCATAGGAGAAGCCTTCCCTTTCTTCCTTTCCGAAGCTTAACTGCATCTCATTGAATACTCTGCTATTCGGTGTAGTTTACCTCAAAGCCCGGCGAGAATAAATCCCTTTTATCCAGCCGTCATTCCGCCTGAAATCCCTTGATTTATAAGGGAAATCCCTATATCAGATCAGTGCAGAATTTAACGTTTTTTTGCAAATTTAAATTCAATCGGGTACATTTTAAGTAGAGTAAGCAAGTAAATAAAAACTTTTAAAATTGGCTCGGTCATGAAGAGAAGCGATAGAAGAGAAAAAAGAAATTCGGTAATCATCTCCCTTTTACTTTTATCCTTTGTTTTTGTTTCATCTTATCTCTACGCTTTGCCGGAAAACCCGGAAACCGTCTCGGGCGAAGTCAAATTCGAAAAAATCAACGATACCACGCTCAACATTACCGCTTCGGACCAATCGATTATTAATTACCAATCGTTCAACATCGGCGCGAACGAAACGGTGAATTTTCTCATGCCGGGAGTCAACGCATTTTCTCTGAACCGGGTAATCGGCGGGACCCCTTCCCAAATTTTGGGCCGCCTCACCGCGAACGGAAATATTATTCTCGTCAATGTCGAAGGGATTCATTTCGGATCCGCCGCCCAAATCGAAGTCGGAGGGTTGATCGCTTCGACACGGGACATCAGCAATCAAAATTTTCTGCAGGGGCGCTATATTTTCGGGTCCGTTGAAAAAGACGCCCAAAAACTATTCACCCAACTGGTCAACGACGGAAAAATTTCGACCCGGGAAGGCGGCTTTGCCGTCCTCATCGGAAGCGCGGTTCAAAATAACGGGACCGTTTGCGCCCCGCTCGGAACCGCTTCCCTTGCCTCGGGCGATGTCGTGACCGTTGGGATTTCCGGAGACGGTTTGGTGTCCATTGCGATTGACCAGCCGGTCTCCGGAGAGGTGATTGACCTCGCCGGAAACAAAGTCAGCGATCAGATCAGTAATACGGGAGCGATTCAGGCAAACGGAGGACATGTCATTATCAAAGCGGATGCGGCAAGAGAGGTTTTCCATCAGGCGGTCAACCTGGAAGGCCATGTTCAGGCCGACCGGGCAGTCATGAAGGATGGGGCAATCGAAATCGTGGCCTCAGGCCCCATTCAGACTGACGCCACCGTATCCGCTGAAGGAGGCGAAATCATCATTTCTTCGGATGAAGGGCTTGAGGTCCAAGGAACCTATCAGGCGCCCGGTGGGACGGTCGCGTTCGAGGCTGGGGAGGATATAGCCATAACGGGTGAGATGAACACCTCGGGAGATACCACCCTTACAGCCCAAGGCGATATCGCCGTAAATGGCGACATAACCACCGATTCGGGCGACCTGAGGTTCCGGGCCGATTCCGATATGGACGGCGAGGGGGCCTTTCTGCAGGCGCCGGATACCACCGTCAAGACGACCACTTACGGGGATATCACGATTTCAAGCTCCGGCGAAAGCACCCTGGCCAATATCGAGTCGGCCGGTGACCTGACCCTTGAACAGGCCGGGGCACCCGTCACCTATACCCAGCATGCCGGGTCGGCCATTTCCACCCAGGGTTCACTGACTATCAACCCCGGCGCTACCCTGAAAGCGGCGGACACCACTTACGAGATTGCGAGAAACTGGATTAATTTAGGCAACTTTATTCCCGATGTTTCAACCGTCAAACTGGTCGGCCCCGGCGATGCGGAAATCCGGGGACAAAACACCTTCTACAACCTCATTATTATAGAACCCGGCAAGACTGTTTCGCTTGAAGCCGGGGTCACACAGAAGGTGGTCGGGACATTGACCTTCCAGGGCGGTTTCGGAAAGCTTCTTACTCTTCGTTCAACTGAGCCGACTGTTAACTGGAAAATTGACGCGCAGGGGCTAGCCGATATTTCTTTTGTCCGCGTCATGAACTCAACCAATGTCAATATCCACGGACCTCCGCTTGCCCCAACTTATTCTCAAAATTCCTCCCCAGATTCCAATTCCGGTTGGGATTTCACACTCGCAGGCCCTGTCTGGACAGGGTTTTCCTCTTTAGATTGGTCCGATCCGCTTAACTGGGACGGCGGTTTTGTTCCTTCTTCCGGAGATATCGTGCGTTTTAATTCCCTTTCTTCTCCCGGCTCTTTTGTCGATGCCGGCTTCTCCGGGTCCGTCCAATCCCTGATTTTGGAGTCCGGTTATGCGGGAACCTTGACCCTCGGCCGAGACCTGACGGTGAGTCAGGATGTCACCCTCGCCGGCGGGACATTTTCGGCCGGTTCTCAAACTATTACCGTCGGCGGAAACTGGTCCAATCTCGGAGGCAACTTTGACGCCGGGACTTCGACCGTAATTTTTAACGATTCTTCGAGAATTACGACCATTTCAGGCAACAATACATTCTATAACTTCATCTGCGAGACCCCTGAAAAAATCATTCAGTTTGAGGCCGGAAAAACGCAGACTATTCTGAGCCTTTTGAAAATCCAAGGTGCCTATGCCCAGCATATCCGCCTGATCTCCACAGAAGCCGGAAATCAATGGAAAATCGACCCTCAAGACCTCAGAGACATCACCTATGCGTGGGTAGAAGATTCCTATAATCTCAGCCCTGTTGAGATCATTATGACTAAATCCACCAATAGAGGAAACAGTCATAATTGGGACCCCGTATTCACATGGATAGGCCCTGCCAATGGAAACTGGTCAAACGCAGCTAATTGGGATGGTGGCGGCTCTACCCCTGGCGCAGGAGATGATGTCGTTTTTGATGGCACCTTCAATACCAACTCAACCGTAGATTCCGGTTTCACCAATTCAATCGGCAGCTTAACGCTCGATTCCGGCTATACAAGCACCATCACATTACAAGCCCCCCTAACCATCACAACCTCATCCGGCAGAACGGGCAATCTCACTATCAATAGCGGAAAACTCGATACCCAAGCCCAGGCTCTCACAGTTCAGGGTAATCTAGATATTTCCGGCGGGGAACTTTTTATCGGCGCGATTGCCGGAATCGACGGAGCAACTAATCTCACAGGCGGATCCTTTTCAATCACTAACAGTTCTATCGTTTTTACAGGA
>ERZ795044.1005-NODE-1005-length-25947-cov-6.491503_pt1 | contig 25947 bp, 22 predicted proteins | sample MGYA00375128_ERZ795044 | MGnify/ENA primary metagenome ERZ795044 (study PRJEB30173, sample SAMN05720213) | anaerobic digester metagenome | isolation source: active sludge of municipal wastewater-treating anaerobic digesters | place: USA | collected 2014-12-22 ... | reverse complement strand
GTGGATAAGATCCGAAGCATTGCCGAAAAGTATGGTATTGATCACCAGCTAGAGGTGGAAGGCATGGGTTCCAGCGATGGTGGCGAATTGCAACGCAGTCCGGTTCCGTTCGATTGGTGCTTTGTTGGTGCCCCCGAACAACACGCCCATACACCGCATGAAAAAGTGCATAAGCATGATATCAAAACAATGATTGATCTTTATACTTGTTTAATGAAAGAATTATAATCCCAATAAGTCATGACTACCAATCGCAGAAATTTCATCAAAACCACAGCAGTAGCTGGTATTGGCCTTACTATACTTCCATCCCATGTTGCCTTTCCAAAAGACAGTGTTGCTAAAGTACGGCTTGGATTCATCGGTGTGGGTTTCCGTGGGCAAAGTCATTTGGAGCTTGCCCTCAAACGCAGCGATGTAGAAGTGGTGGCACTCTGCGATATTCAACAATCCATGATGGATATGAGTTTGCAAATGGTGAGCAAAGCCAATAAGCCAAAACCTACAGTTATTATGGACGGACCATGGGGCTATCGTAAATTATTGGAATCAAAAGACATTGATGCTGTTATTATTTCAACCCCCTGGGAATGGCATTCGGTTATGTGTTTAGATTCTATGAACGCCAAAAAATATGTGGGCTGTGAAGTAAATGTAGGGATGACGGTAGAAGAATGTTGGGCGTTAGTACATACTTCAGAACGCACCGGCATGCCGTTGATGATGCTTGAAAATGTTTGTTACAGACGTGATGTGATGGCGGTTATGAACATGGTACGTCAAAATATTTTTGGTGAATTAGTTCATCTGCAAGGTGGTTATCAGCATGATCTTCGTGGTGTTAAGTTTAACGATGGCAAAACAGACCCAGGTGTTGGTGCCGAATTTGGTGCAAAGGGATTCTCCGAAGCTCAATGGCGTACTCAACATTCTATTAACCGCAATGGAGAACTCTATCCCACCCATGGTGTAGGGCCAGTGGCCATGATGATTGACATTAACCGGGGCAATCGATTTACTGAATTAGTTTCCTACTCCTCTAAATCAAGAGGGTTGCATGATTACATAGTAAAAACCGGTGGCGAAAATCATCCCAACGCAAAAATAAATTTTAAATTGGGCGATGTGGTAACCACGATGATCCGTACCGCGAATGAGGAAACTATTTTATTGCAACATGATACTAATTTACCCAGACCTTATTCACTCGGATTCCGGGTACAAGGCACCAAAGGAATTTGGATGGATGTAAATAAATCCATTTATATCGAAGGACAGAGTAAAAAAGCCCATCAATGGGAAGATGCCAAAGAATGGCTTGATAAATACGATCACCCGCTCTGGAAAAAATATGGTAACGATGCAAGCGGTGCAGGGCATGGTGGCATGGATTGGTTTGTATTAAACGCCTTTGTAGAAGCCGTAAAACGTAAAATCAATACTCCACAAGATGTTTATGATGCTGTTTCATGGAGTGCCATTACACCGTTGTCCGAAAGTTCAATTTTATTAGGTGGCGAAAGTGTAGAGTTTCCAGACTTTACGCAAGGCAAATGGATGTACCGGAAGAATGATTTTGCTTTGGGTGATGATTATTAACACATGATCCTCATTTTAAGTGAGTGAAATTTCATTCATTTTATTGTGGTACAATTGGAGGGCGTTTCGGTTTCCCAATACAGAATTGTTTTATATTGTCGGCTGCGCCATTGCGCTTTGGTTGATAATTCAAGGGGTAGATCTCATAAGTATGCTATTGAGAAAAAACAAAAAGGATAAATAGTTTATCGGTAGTTCTCTCATTTGACCTTATTTAAAACCTGACAAAAAATTCCGCAATCGGTTTAACTAGCCCAGAATACCGATAACCTTACACCTGCCAAACTTTCGGTGTTGCCTTACGTTATCTTTGCAACAACAATTTTTATTATGAACGAAATTCAAATTCTTGGGTTAGCAGCTGGGTCGTGTACCACGATTGCTTTTTTGCCACAAGTAATTAAAACCTGGAAAAGTGGCTCAGCCAAAGATCTTTCATTGGGCATGTTTTCCTTTTTCTGTTTTGGTGTCTTATTGTGGCTCATTTACGGTATTATCATCCGCGATGTTCCCGTAATTGTCGCTAACATGCTTACCCTTGTGCTGGCGTCATCACTTCTATTCTTCAAACTGAGATTCAAAGAATAGGCATTTAGAATCTTACTACTTGCGAGGCGGTTTATTGTGCCACCAGGTTGCTAACGAAGATCCTGTGATATTCATCAAAGGACCGAAGATGGCAGGTGCTAATCCCACCGTTGCAACTTTACCCATTTGCAAAGCAAGACCTGAAGCGAGTCCGGAATTCTGGAGCCCGACTTCAAGTGCAATGGTACGGCATGATTTCTCATCCATCCTCAAAATTTTACTTACTCCATAGCCTAAACCATATCCGGACAGGTTGTGAATCAGACAAGCCACTGCCAACAAGGGGCCCATAATAAGGAGGTTTTCTCTGCCTGCTGCTGTAATGATAGTAATAATAACAGCGATTGAAACCATCGACAAAACCGGTAATACTTTAAAAAGTCCGGGTAAACACTTGCTCAAAAAATGATGCAGGATAAGACCAGCACCAATTGGTACAATTACAATTTTTGTAATATCAATCATCATAGAAACAAAATCTACGGGTACGTATTCACCGGCCAACAGTTGCATTAGCAGGGGTGTCATAAGCGGAGCCATCAATGTTGCAATGGCAGTAAGAGTAACTGAAAGCGCTACATTTGCATTAGCGATGTAAGACATTACGTTAGATGCCAGACCACTGGGAACTGAGCCAACCAGAATCAAACCGGCAGCGATCTCCGGTGGAAATCAAAATGCGTGAGCCAGGGCATAACCTATCACAGGCATTATTGTGAACTGACAAATAATGCCAACGACTACTCCTTTTGGCATTCGAATCACTCCTGCAAAATCACTAAGTCCCATTGTGCTGCCAACTCCAAACATGATCAGCTGTAACAATGGAATGATTAAGGTTTTGAAAGAAAAATCGCCAATGCCCATAAATAATTCAGGATAATACAATGAAAATGTTACTGCCGTGAAGATCCATACCGTGAAGGCGAATCCTTTAGTTGCGGGCATGCTGCCTAGCATTATAGCAATCAAGCCAAGTCCCATAATTAAAAAAACTCCAGCCGCTGATGGCCCAAGTCGAATCCATTGAATTACTCCTGTAAGCAGTAAAACAAGCCCGCTGAGAAGGAAGTATTTACTCAATCTCTTCATGAAATAAATTTAAGTTTTGAATTTCTTAAATTAACGATGATTTACCACCTAAGCCATTAAAACTATGAAACTCTTCGCCATCATTTTCCTATCAATAGGGTTATTGTTTGTTTTTATAGGACTCGGTTGGGGTTCTTTCCTTGTAAGTGGACCGGAAGCAAGTGGGTTTTCTGAAGAATGGATCGGACCGCTGGTATTTGCCGGAATGGGATTAGTATTCGCTTCTATTGGTGGAGGAATTCTATATTTTCAAGCTAAGCAAAAAGCCAAGCGCGAATTACTCATGCGCACCGGAAAGAAAGTTCGGGCCGCGATAAGCGATGCGTATTATAACACATCCATCAGCATGAATAACAGACATCCACAAATCATTGAATGTGTGGCTGAAGTATCCGGACGAAAGCAAACTTTCAAAAGCCATAACATCTGGAGCCAGAAACAATTCAGTCCGGGACAGGAAATTAGTGTGTATGTTGACTCGCGGGATGCAACAAACTATTGGGTTGAGGTAGGTGAGTGATATCAATTAAGTCATCAATCGCCATAGTAACTAATTGAAAAAGATTCATTGAGTAAATCCATTCCGTATGAAACTCAAATACCCGATCAACCTGCATAAAGGAAGTACTGCCATCTTTGTGGTAGGATTAATGTTTTACTATCAGAATTTTTCAATTGGCCCCTGGGTATACCTCGCCCTTGATGGCAGCTACGGTTTTCTTTGGTTATTAAAAGATCGCATGTTTCCTGACAAACAATGGGAACAACTTGTTTCTGTTCCCTACGGAATCTTTGTGTTCCTTGTTTTGGGACTTTACTGGATAGCCCCCTGGCTGTTGATCAGTCAGCTGATTGAACCGAGTGCAGCGATTATTGCAGCTGCGGTTGTACTTAATATGTTTGGAGTCATGCTTCATTATGGCAGTGATGCTCAAAAATATTTCACCTTAAAATACAAACCCGGTTTAATTACCAAAGGATTCTTTGCCCGTTGTCGCAACACAAACTACCTAGGCGAACTTCTGATTTATTCTGGCTTTGGTTTACTAACCGTGAGTTGGATAGGATTCATTGGCATTACGGCTTTTTTTATTGGAGCGTTCATTCCCAATATGATTAAGAAAGATAAATCGCTGTCGCGCTATCCTGATTTCGAGAACTATAAAAAGCAATCGGGGTTACTCTTTCCAAACCTCTAAAGACTTTTATGAGCATTATTTAGCCAAAGCCGCAACAATCTCGAGGGCTTTATCAATCTCAGCTTCGCTATTAAAAATATGTGTGCAATGTCTAACCCCAAATTCAGGGCCTGAAGCTCGTGGGCGCATCCGTCCTCGGGTCCAGTATTCTTCCTGTAGTTGAGATCCGGTCATTCCCTGTACATTATAAACTGTGATGCCGGCACACATGGCTTCTTCCTCAGGTGAATAAATTTTTACTTTATTGATTTTGCGCAAGCCGCTACGCAATCGCAATCCTAAAAATTTAATCCGGTCGTACACTTTTTGTGGGCCGATTTCATTATGAAAATCCAATGAAGCCTCAAGGCCTTTCAATACCGGGAAGTTTCCCGTTCCACGCTGCGTAAACCTGAACCCTTCATCCTCATGATTATCCCATCGCCCACTTGCAATGGTTGTCCATACATCTTTCATCCGATCTGATTTCACGTAGAGAAATCCGGTACCAGCCGGTGCCCCCATCCACTTATGAAAGCAGCCTGCATAAGCATCACAATCAATATCACGTACATCAATAGCAATTTGACCAATTGTTTGTGCGCCATCCAGTAACGTAAAGATGCCGCGTCTTCTCGCCTCCGCACATAATTCTTTAACCGGAAGGATAGCTCCACTACCGGAAATCATGTGCGAAACCATAAGGACTTTTGTTTTCGGAGTAAACGCTTTCACAATTACATCATATACTTCTTGCGAGTTCTTTGCTGGTTTAGGAATTGCAACAGTTTTAAATACAGTTCCGTATCGCTTTTCTTTCAATAAGAATCCACTTTGTCCACCCGAGTGTTCCTGGTTCGTTGTTAGAATTTCATCTCCGGGTTGAAGTGTAAGGCCATTGGCGATATAACTCATTCCATTGGTAACATTATCTGTCATCGCAATCTCAATGGGATTAGCATGAATGAGAGCAGCTACTTTTGTGCGAATGCCCATTAAATTGTTGTACCCGCTGATGAACTCCTCTTTATTATCATCCTTGTAAGCCCAGTCAGCCACATGCTCGCCAATGTACCGCAGGTGCTCCGTCATTTTATCGACCACTACGCGTGGCATTGCTCCCACAGTCCCCGGATTAAAAAATACACTGTCTTTCGAGAGCATAAACTGATCCCGGATTTTTTTCCAGTACTGCGGATCTTCCGCTTTAGGCATTATTGTATTTTCAGCGTGTGCCTGAATCGCCAATGAGGGAATTGCCAAGGCGGTTAAGCCAATAGATTTAAGTGCGTTTCTGCGAGATGTCATAAGTTACAATGCTTAATTTTCAAAGTGCATTCTCTATTTTAAATACCCACGCATACTGACTTGGATTATTAGCAGGAGTTACATTTGGAGGGGCGATTGAAATAACGTTTCCGGATTTTGAATAATTTATTTTGCCTTTAAAACCCAGTAAGGAAACTGTGCCTGGTTGCCTGGCCGTTTTAATAATCAATTTATTGGTTGGGTACTCCGTGCATAATACATAAATGTCAGCTCCCTTCTGAGTAAAGAATACGGTGGTTTCTTTTGTAACCTCAGGAGCTCCTTTCCACGCACGTGTATCATAAATTGCTTCTCCGTTGACTTGTAGCCATTCACCCATATCGTAAAGCCGTTGCTGCATAATTACCGGAATGCGCCCATCGGCTGTTGGTCCAATGTTTAAAAGCAGATTTCCACCACGGGCCACCTTATCAATCAAAATTCTTATTAACTCTTTTGATGTTGAATAGTCTTTGAGGTTCTCATTTCGATTATACCCAAAAGATCCACCAATGCCCCGACATTCTTCCCAAGGATGATCCATCTTCATGCCTTGCGAATTACTATCGTGAACCAAATCATACTCTGTTGTATAAATTCCTCCATGTTTACTTCGGGTCTCTTTTCCCCACCGATCATTCACGACCACATTTTCCCGTACGGGGGATTCATTATAAAGCCAACTTAAAAACTCAGTACTCTTCCACGTTTCACTTGGGTGATCCCATTCGCCATCTGTCCATAGAATATCTGGCTTATACCGTGTTACTAAATCCTTCATCTGTGGAATCATGTGATCAACCACATATTTATTTACATCACTTTTATACAATGGATTGAACCATTCATACAATGAGTAATAATAGCCCATCCTTAGTCCCTCTGCTCTTACAGACTTAATTAGATCGCCCGCCAGATCGCGGTGCGGACCCACATCGACCGAGTTCCAATTCCAAGCCTGGGCGCTGGGCCATAAGGTAAACCCCTCATGATGTTTAGAGGTGAGTACAACATACTTTGCCCCGGATTGCTTGAATATATCAGCCCACTGATCTGGATTAAACATTTCGCAATTGAAATCCTTAACAAAGGAGCTGTACTTAAAATCGCTTCCATAAACACGGTTATGAAAATCGTTGAAGTTCTTATAAACCGGAGAACCTGGATTGGTCAATTTATTCCAATACCATTCAGCATATTTATCATAAACCGAAGCATCGGTGGGGCCCCATGCAGGGACAGAGAATAAACCCCAGTGAATAAATATTCCAAACTTAGCATCTTCAAACCAGGATGGTGTTGGGCGACTGTCAATGGATTCCCACGTAGCAGTATATTGCTTTTGAGCCATGACTCCCTGAAACGTTAAGAGTATGAAAAGCAAAATTTTGAAGAAACTAACAGCTTTACCCGGCATAAGTAGTTTGTTTGAATTGAAATTAAGAAAACAAACTTATAACCAAAAGGGCATGATAGCCGAAAGCACGATGTATCTTATGAACGGGTTTTAAATGTTGCGTTCAGGTTACTACTAACGTATCTCCTCTCGTCCATCCGGATACCTGGCAAAACGATTTTTTTCCCGTGGATGTACATGTTCATAGCTGGGCCAGGGCCAGCCACCAAATTCCGTTTGGCGATATTCATTCATAGCTTGCTGAATCTCAGCTTGAGTATTCATTACAAATGGACCATGTTGCACGACCGGTTCATTGATTGGTTTACCTTGCAATAAGAGGAGATAACTCTCTGAATCTCCATTTTCTAAGACAACTTGCTTATCGGCCAATAATTCTATGGCCTGGTGTGTAGAAAATTGTTTGCCAGCAATTTGCATAGACGATCCACTATAAAAATAAAGTGATCGATTTGCCAGAGCCGAGGCTGAAGGCAAGCTCCATATGGCGCCTGGTTCCATTTTTATTGTCCAGATAGCTACTTCGTTATTTTCATTGGCAGCCCATGAGTCCGGGGCTGGAGCCGGTGCTTGAATAGTTTCAATCTTTCCGGCTACCACTTTTACTTCCGTTGATTTTCCATTTGTATCAGTGGCCTTATAGGTTGGGATCGTATCGCTCCACAGCATTGCAAAATATGGTGCTGTTAATTTTTTCGCTTTCGGCAGATTAAGCCAGATTTGAAAAAGCTCAAGCGGATTTTCTTTATCTCTATTTAGCAAGGGAAACATTTCACAATGTTGTACACCTTTGCCGGCTGTCATCCACTGTACATCTCCAAATCCAAAACGACCGGCCGCTCCTAATGAATCAGAGTGATCAACCAGGCCTTTCGTTACGATGGTTACTGTTTCAAATCCTCTGTGTGGATGAGCAGGAAAACCTGGCACCTGTTCGCCATGATACATACGCCAGCCCTCCTTATTGGGAGCAAAGTCTTGTCCGAGTGCACGACCTTTGAGTGAGGCTGCGGGCCCCATCACATCATTTCCTTTTGGATAAAAATCTTCATGATGAACACAAAACAAAAACGGATCTTGAGTCTGCCAGGGAAAACCCAACGGCTTTATCGATTTAATAGCACTGTTCATAATTTATTGTTGTGAAATAGTATAACCAGTATCTCAATAAAAAGTTAGAATGAAAATTCTTTTGGTAGTAGCCTAATACACACACGATGAATTATCCGCCTCTATATAATAGGGCTTATAATTTTTCGCGGTCGAATCTTTACAACCTTTTAATTGCAAGAGTTCAACTTTCCTGAATTCTACAGGATGACTTTCACTTTGCAAAGCGATATAGCCCTCGGTAAGCGATGTTCCATCTAATTTTACTTCCGGATTGTAATTGTTTACTACCCCGCCACCGATTTGAGGTCTGGTGTACTCTAACACCGTATCGCCATTAACCATGTGGCGAATGAGAGAATCCCCCAAAACCAACAACTCCACCCGCACCCATTGATCTCCATCAAATGTTTTAGAGCGGGAATTAATGCAATGAGGAGTAAATAAAGTATCACCCAGATACACATTGGTACCTGGAGTGCATAGGTTGGCAGTAGGCCGTTCACCGGTTCCGAGCCCTCCTAAAAATTGAGCTTCTATACTGATTGGGAAATCCTGATCCTTCATCATGCTTTCCGCAGATTGAGCATGAAGCATTGCGCCACTATTGCGTGTAGCCCAGCCTGCGCCACCAGCTACCTGATCTCCAACAAAGCGGTATTCCACGGCTAATAGATAGTGAGAGAATTTCTTCTTATAGAAGATATGACCGAACTGGTTTCTAAAGGAATCATACTGATCGTAACGCACAATCAATTTACCGCTATCTACACGAAATGTGTTTCCGAAATTATCATTGAGGTCGTGGCCTGAAATTTTAACATCCCAGTTGTCGAGATCTTTTCCATTAAAGAGTTGTAGCCATTCCTTTTGTTCGTTGCGCGAATTACACGCAACCAAAATCATGGATAAGAACAACATTAAATAGCCTGAAATAATTTTTCTATGCATGGCATTGATAATTGGAATCTAAGATTATGAAAAAATTATTGTGCTGGCAATGATTGACCAGTCGTATTTCACATCGTGTAGCCTAACACTGCAACCACATGACAGGCTGTTCCCGCAAGGACAAAGAGATGCCAGATGAAGTGGCTATAACGAATTCGATGATCGTAGGCGAAAAAGAAAACACCTGCCGAATACATGACCCCACCAGCCAGCAACCAAAACAATCCCCAGAACGGCATACTCTCAAACAGAGGTTTAACTGCGAGCACAGCCAGCCAACCCATGCCCAGGTAGAGTGCAATTGAAAGTTTACTGGTACCAACACTCTTAACCGATTTCAGTACAACACCGCCTACTGCCAAACTCCAAACAATTCCGAACAAGGTCCAACCCCACGCGCCTGGAAGTACAGTTAATGTAAATGGCGTATAGGTTCCAGCTATTAAAAGAAAGATTGCACTGTGATCAAAAATCCGAAATACCCGTTTTACTTTGTTATGAGGGAATGCGTGATACAGAGTGGATGAAAGGTATAATACCATCATGGTTGCTCCAAAAATACTAACACCTGTAATGGCCGCTGCTCCGATCGGAATTGCTTTTATAATAAGTACGGGTGTAATCGCTATAGCAGCAAGAAACCCCAGGCCATGACTGATACTATTTGCAACCTCTTCGCCAAGTGATTGCTGACGACTCCAATTTATTGATTCACTCATACCTTCTTAACTTAACGAAGGAGGCAATAGTTCAGAATTATAAGTCCCGCTAAAAGAGCAAAAGACGAACTATTATGAGCGTTGAATTTCTTCGAAGATCAATTCAAGTTCGGGTTTACTGATGCCCAACTTTTCTTCCAGCTTCTTGAACATGCTTTCCTTTTTACCGTCATCGAACAAAAAATCATCATCCGAAAGGATCGGAAACCTCCTTTTGAGTAAAACCTTCTGTTCACGCCAACTTCTGAGAATGTCCATGATTAGGCAAATATACGGATAATCGATGGGTGTTTAATAAAAGCATGGCCACTTATTACGTTGCAATTACCGGCTAGCGGCCAACTCATTTTAGGCAAAAACAAAGAAATATCCCGGTTCTTGCCATTAGAATCACCATGCCAACTTTTATTATCTTTAAAAATTAACAGATCCCTATGAAGTTCCTTCCCTCCGTAAAACCAGTCCACTCGCTTTCCTTAATACTAATAAGCCTGTTCATCTTATGCTGCGAAGAGAAAGCTGATAAGCGGATCAAACAGATGGATCCTGGCAAAACGGCTGCCTTGGCTAAGTCAATAGAAGCCACCGTAACCCCACAAGTAGCTGAAGGGCTTACCCTTAAACTTTGGGGAATTGATTCTTTGGTGGCCGATCCCGTTTCCATTGACATTGATGATCAGGGAAGAATATACTACACGCGCACCAATCGTCAGAAAAACTCAGAGTTTGACATCCGGGGGCATCAGGATTGGGAAATCGGTTCCATTCAGTTGCAGACAATTGAAGATAAACGCGCATTTCTCCATAAAGTATTATCCCCGGAGAATAGTAAGAAAAATAAATGGCTGGCTGATTTAAATGGCGATGGCTCGCATGACTGGAAAGATCTTACTGTTGAAAAAGAACATGTGTACCGCGTAGAAGATACTTCGGGCGATGGCGTGGCTGATAAATCGCAATTAGTAGTTGATGATTTTCATGATGAGGTGACGGATGCAGCCGGTGGTGTTTTAAAATTTGGGAATGATTTATTTGTTGACGTTGGCCCTGATATGTGGCGCATTCAGGAAAATAAAGATGGGCTTGCAGAGAAAAAGACTTCCCTCTCGCATGGGTACGGAATTCATATTGGTTTTAGCGGGCATGGTATGTCGGGCATTGAGGTTGGTCCGGAAGGAAAAATATATTGGCAGATCGGGGACATTGGTTTCAATGGCGTAGGTCCAGATGGACAAAAATGGGAACATCCTAACAGTGGTGTGATCGTACGGGCAAATCCGGACGGAAGCGACTTTGAAGTGTTTTCTTATGGCAACCGGAACACCCATGAATTTGTATTTGACGAATATGGCAACCTGATCAGCGAGGATAATGACGGAGATCATGCTGGAGAGAGCGAACGAATCGTATATGTGGTGAACGGAGCCGACATTGGTTGGAGAACGAACTGGCAGTTTGGAAAATATCGCGACCCTGACAATAACACCTATAAAGTATGGATGGATGAAAAAATGTATGTACCCCGTTTCGAAGGACAGCCGGCCTACATCTTACCTACCATCAAAAATTTTGTTAATGGCCCTACCGGCATGTTGTATAATCCAGGCACAGCATTAGGTGAAGAGTTTAAGAATTCATTTTTTATTGCTGAGTTTGTTGGTAACCCAACGAGATCGGGCATTCACGCCTTCAAGCTCAAACCCAAAGGGGCTTCATTCGAATTTGTTGAGTCAGAGATGATCTTAAGCGGCATTCTTGCTACGGGCATAGACTTCGGACCGGATGGTGCTTTGTACCTAGCTGATTGGATCGAAGGCTGGGGAACAAAAGATCATGGCCGGATCTGGAAACTGGATGTAGCCAATCCAAACACAGATGAACGAAAACAAACTCAAACTTTACTTGCTGCTGACTTTACTAAGTATGATGATGCGGAGGTTGGCGAACAATTAAAAAATCCAGACATGCGCGTTCGTCAAAAGGCACAATTCGAATTAGCAACGCGTGGTGCTAATGGCCTTGAAGTTTTTCAAGAATACATTTCACAAATGGAAAATCAGTTGGCGCGAGTCCATGCCATTTGGGGGATCAGCCAATTTGCAAGGAAGGATCTGAAGCATGCCGAACTACTAGTGCCTTTGTTGACTGACAGCGATCCGGAAATTCGGGCTCAGGCGGCAAAATGGATAGGTGATGTTCGTTACAAAGCAGCTGGTGAAAAATTGATTCCTCTATTAAAGGATGATTATAGTCGGGCAAGATTCTTTGCGGCCGAAGCCTTAGGAAGAATTGCCTATGAACCTGCCATCAATCCCATTATTGAATTACTTCAGGTTAACAACGATGTGGATGAATATATTCGTCATAGTGGAAGTCTGGCATTGGCCCGGATTGGAAAACCTGAGCCAATTGTTGCCTTATCGTCTCATTCATCCAGAGCGGTGCGTATTGCAGCAGTAGTTGCTTTGCGAAGAATGCAAAATGCAGGTGTAAAAAATTTCCTTACAGATTCTGATGAGTTTATCGCAACGGAAGCAGCCCGCGCCATCAATGATGATCTATCCATAGTTGAGGCCTTGCCTGCGCTTGGCAATGCCCTCAACAACTTTCAATTCACGAATGAAGCATTTGTGCGAAGAGCCATTAATGCCAACCTGCGTGTTGGTACCGATGAGGCGATGCAAAATCTAATAAACTATGTGAAGCGTGAAGGTAGCCCTGCAGCTATGCGGGCCGAAGCAATGGACGCTTTAAGTACGTGGGCAAGACCCTCCGTGTTGGATCGGGTAGATGGAAGATACAGGGGGGTTATTACCCGAGACCTGGCATCAGTGCAAAACAAATCAACCGATGTCCTGATCCAGTTGTTGTCGCACAAAGAAGCATTGTTGCGTCAGCATGCAGCGAAAGCTTCCGGAAAATTAAAAATCAATAAAGCGTCAACACAATTACTTGCACAATTAAAAAAGGATCCATCGGCAGAAGTTCGCGTTGAGGTTCTGAAAGCGCTTGCTCTTTTAGAAGGCAATCATATGGATGAAGCCATCAAACTCGCATTAAGTGATAAAGAAAAAAGTGTTCGTGTAGCAGGTCTTGACCTGTTATCCAATCTGAACATTTCCAAAGAATTAATGGTCACTCTACTCAGCGATGTCATTAACACCCGTACTATCGAAGAAAAACAAGCGGCCATTACCACATTAGGAACACTGCCAATACAATACTCAGAAAAAGTATTTGATCAACTTCTCACTAAAATGGAAACGGGTCAGCTTCCTGTGGAGATACAATTGGAACTTGCTGATGCTATTGATAGCACCCACTCACAACCTATGATAGACCGGTTTAAAAAATTGAATCGTAACTCTTCCCCGGATTCGTTGAAAGCTTCATACGCTGGGAGTTTATTAGGTGGTGACCCTGAACGGGGAGCTGGAATTTTCTGGGGACACCCCACTGCACAATGTATTCGCTGTCATTCATACGATGACTATGGAGGAATGGCCGGTCCTCGCATCAATGGTGTTGCCAATCGACTGACCAGAGAACAAATTCTGGAATCACTGATAGAACCCAGTACCCGGATCGCAACTGGTTTCGGGACTGTCACCCTGGAGTTAACCAACAATAAGAAAATTAGCGGAATCCTACAGGAGGAAACCACCGAAGGCTTTGTTCTGAAAATCGGAGATAAGGCAGACACGTTGGTTAACAAGAAGGATGTGAATAAGCGAAGCAACTCTCCATCGAGTATGCCACCCATGCAATACTTATTAACGAAAAAGGAAATCCGGGACGTGGTGAGTTTTTTGGCAACGTTGAAAGAAGAGAAGTAAAAAAGGACTTTGTGAAGCAAGTTGCCTTTACTACCCGCACTACCAAACTCGATTTTGCTGATGTTGATCCAAAATCCGCATCACCGCTAGCTCAAATTGGTATTAATTCAGGCACTTTCCAATACCTGATCCGATTCAGGATTTATTCAGAATCAAGAACTATTCTTGTTTCATTGAATAGAAAAAATCAGAGTAAAAGGGTTAGGTTATTTTGATAGCGGCCGCTAAATAACAGTAGTGGCCGCTACCTATTTGCACCATTTCAAATTGAAAAGATGCTATACAATCTCAGGCTATTCTTTATCAAAATATGAGATTACTTATCGTACTGTTGATTACCACACTAAAGCTCACAATAGTTTATGCGCAGATCGATTTGCCTATCGAATCAACGCCAAGTAGCTCTGAAATAAATCTTTCATCAAAAAAATCAAAAGCGCTACAAAAAGCTTTGGTTGCACCCCTTGTGTTAACAGGTTTAGGACTTTATGCCACTACAAATAATCATCTATTAAATAGAATTGAATGGCGTGAAGAGCGAAATGAATGGATGCCGAATTTCAATCATCACGCTGATGATTATCTGCAGTACGCACCGATTGTCGCTGTATACAGTTTGAGCCTGGCTGGTGTAAAATCAAAAAATAATTTTGCTAACCGAACTGTGTTGTTAATAAAATCCGAAGCTATTATGGCTGTGATGGTTTTTTCACTAAAAAAAATTACAGCCGTGCCACGACCCGATACGGGTGCTCCTGATTCATTTCCATCCGGGCATACGGCTCAAGCTTTTGCAGCGGCAACATTTATGCACAAAGAATATGGCAAACAGAATATCTGGTATAGTATCGGAGCCTATTCTTTAGCAACTGGGATTGGTGCATTCCGCATAATGAATAACCGCCATTGGGTTAGTGATGTGTTAGTCGGAGCCGGTATTGGAATTTTTTCAACGAACATGGCATATCTCACTCATCAAAATCACTGGGGCAAGAAGAAATCAAAACACCAAATAATGGCTGTCCCCACCTATGGTCATGGACCAGGAGTTTATTTAAGTTATAGACTTTAGTTCGATTCAATCACCATCAAAATAAAACTCCTTTCGTTAACCAAAAGCTAACGAGTAATAGTAAGCAAGCAATTATTCTCCACGAAACTGCTCGGGCACTCACTTAAATTGGCTAATATTAGCAAGCTTTAATCAGTCGATTCAATCAAATGATTACATCCGTTATCCGAGCCACGGGTTCTTATATACCCGAAAATAAAATCTACAACAAAGACTTTTTGCCCAATCAATTTTTTGAAAAAGATCACTCCCGGGTGAAAACCGAAAATTCGGTTGTGGTTGAAAAGTTTAGAGAGATCACTGGCATTGAAGAAAGACGCTATGCTAACCCCGATCAACAGGCTTCTGACCTAGGATTTCTAGCTGCCCAAGATGCGCTCACAAGTTCAGGCATTGATAGGGAGACGATCGACTATATAATTGTAGCTCATAACTTTGGCGATGTTACAATACACAGCAACCGCTCAAGCTTAGTGCCCTCTCTGGCATCGCGCATAAAGTTTTTATTAAAAATCAAGAATCCAAATTGTGTCGCCTATGATCTACCCTTTGGGTGCCCGGGTTGGGTAGAAGGAATGATTCAGGCTAACTATTATATCAAGTCGGGCGATGCAAAGCGTTGTTTGATTATTGGAGCCGAAACTCTATCAAGAGTTATTGATCCTCACGATCGCGACTCCATGATTTATAGTGATGGCGCTGGGGCAACCATTTTAGAAGCCTCCACGAATCAAACCGGAATTATCGCGCACAAAACCCAAACCTACGCATACGAGCATGCAATGCTTTTAAACATGGCTCACTCCTATTCTTCTGACTATGAGCAGCCCGATGATATCTTTATTAAAATGAATGGCCGAAGGGTGTATGAGTTTGCACTTAATCACGTACCCCTATTGATCAAAGAGATCCTTGATAAAACAAAGGTTCCACTTTCTGATATCCACAAGGTTCTTATTCACCAGGCCAATGGCAAGATGGATACTGCCATTTTGCAAAGGTTGTTTAAATTATATGGAGAGGAGATTTCCCCGGCTGACCTGATGCCCATGACAATTTCCTGGTTGGGCAATAGTTCGGTGGCTACAGTTCCAACCCTACTCGATCTTATTCTAAAAGGAAAATTTAAGGAGCAATCGATCCATCCTGGCGATAAAATTATAATGGCATCCGTTGGGGCGGGCATGAACATAAACGCCATTTTGTATCAGTTTTAATCAAGAACATTCTCTACGCAAACAAATTAAGTTGTTGCGGTTTAGCTGCCCTTATTCTGTTTGGCATGTTACCTGTAGCACGTATGTGATATAGGTTCGTTTCTTTATTCCGTGGCGCAATGATTATTTCAGTATCGCCTGCCACGGGATCAAATAAATCCCGTACTTTTTTAGGTGTGTTATTGTTGTTCGATAAGTGAGCCAGAAACAAATGACTCATAAATTCCGGACGGTGGTTTAGAAATACCGACAATGCCTGCTTATTGGATAAGTGGCCAAGCCCTCCGCGAATTCTATTCTTTAATGCATAGGGATAGCCGCCATTTTCCAACATGTCTTCATCGTAATTGGCTTCCAAAAAAGCTGCATGGCATTGAGCAAAATGACTGATCAGATTTTCGCAAGGCACTCCCGAATCCGTAAAGACGCCAACCCGCACCGTGGCACTGGATACCACAAAGCTATGTGGATCAACCGCATCATGTAGCTTGGGAATTGCTGTGACGGAAAGATCATCAATTGTAATTGTCTCGTGAGGCTTAAACGCATGGCACAAAGAATCCTCTAATTTAAGATTGCCCTGCAACCTGGTAGCTGCAGTTATGAATACTGGAATATTATGTCGTTTAGAAAGTTTAGCAACCCCACCGATGTGATCACTATGTTCGTGCGTAATGAAAATGCCTTTTACTCTTTTAAGGGAGAGTCCAAGCTGCTTCATTCTTTTTTCAGTCTCACGGCTCGAGATCCCCGCATCAATTAAAACCGCAACGTCTCCGTTTCCTATGTAATAACAATTGCCATTGCTTCCTGAATTCAACGATGCTACCAATAGAGACATGCTCGAAAGGTAAAAGAAAATATCGGGTTAGACTGATAAAGGTATTTAAAATAAAAAAACCTCCGGCTTTTTCAATTACCGGAGGTTCTTAATTTAGATATGAAACTTTCCCTAAAACTAGAATTAGGAATTACTTAACCTTTAAATCCAGAGCAAAATCCTTGGCCGTCTTTGCTGTCATAATGTCCATGAAATTTAAGGCACCATTACCAGCAGCAGTACCTCCGGTTTGAATTTGCGGCACAATAGCACCTGTATACTTGCTGAAAGCATCGGCCCAAACCTTTTGAATTTCAATCTGTGCATTCAATTTCATTTCCAAGGCACCATCCGCCTGCATTATTCTGGATCGGGCATAAGCCTGAGCATCGGCTAACTCTTTAATCTTTTTAGCTTCCAGGATAGCGCCTTCATAGGCGATTTTTTGTTGCAATTTATCCTGCTCGGCTACTTTTACTTTGGTCTCAGCCTCAACCACTTGTTTCGTTTGTTCCTGTTTCTGCTGATATTCAATTTCAACCAGTGCTTGTTCACCCTTTGCTTTAGCAGTTAATGTTTGCTGCTGTGCAGTCATCAACTCTTGTTTTGAAATCGAAGATTTTGTAACAGCATCAATGATCTTAATCAACTTATCATCTACTTTCTCTTCATAGTCAACATCGGTAATGGCTGCATCCGCAACAGTAATACCATATTCCTTGATGGATGACAATTTACGTCTTGGAATTCCTGATTTTTTATCCACCTGAATTTCGGTTTGATAAATTCGCTTCTTCTCACCGGCTAGTGAATCATATACAATATTCTCTTCCGTTACCAACAAGAAGACACCTTCCTTCAATTGATCCATAAAGTCCTGCGCCATTTGAGCCCGACCACCGCCATAGTGTTTCTCACTGCTCATCAATTGTGCCGAAGACTGGAGACATTCCTTGGTGTAAGGGGCCAATCTTTTAACTACCAAGGATTGGGGAGTACGGTGGGTATTGTGTATTAAAATCATCTCCTTTTCATCAGCAGGTAAGATGAATTGTGTAATCCCTTTCACATTGGCGGTGGTAGCATCACTAAAGCGAATCATAATCTGACCCACTTCAATACCATTATCTTCCAATTCAAGTTCTGCGGTAGCTTCCTGATAGGTAACAGAAATCTGATTGGGCCATTCCTTTTCCTTCGCAAAAAAGCCCGCGTAGAAAATCCCTGGGGCAAATTGTACAATCTGTTCTCCGGTTGTTCTCTCCACAACAGTTCGGTTTCCGGCATCATTCCACGAAAATGGATTGACAATCATGAAAAGAATAATAAAAATCACAGATACTACTCCAAGGGCAATAGCCTTCTTTGAGATTACATTTTCCATGGCATTAAGGTGTTTTGGTTTGGTTGTTTGATTTATCCTTCTTTGAAAAGTAATTGGTAAGCAGTAAAACTATGGCATAGGCCACTATGCCAAATACGGATAGAAATCCGATAGCTAAAGCAAGTCTGATCATGTTTTTGTTGATTATTAATTAGGAAATAAACTTAACTGGCGTTGTTGATAAGCGCGAGAAACACAACGATTGGTGAGTGAGTTTGATCTGTTTTCATGACCGTCTATTCCTACGGGCATAAAGATGTAACCTAAGTTAGGTTAATTTTTATTTCAGAATTAACAACAACAAAAAATTAGGATTTTACGTCCTTAGACGTGCAATTTAAGGCATAGGGCTGGAGTTGATGCCACCTAATTTTTACCAAGCACCTGTCGGTTCACACAGTGTGGCACATTCCCCGTTTTATAGAATTCGATGATATTTTCAGCAGCCAATCGGGCCATGCCATTTCGGGCCTCTTCGGTAGCCGAACCTATGTGCGGAAGTACAGCCGCATTTGGCATAGACAATAAGGGATTCGTTGGCTGCATGGGTTCTGGGTTTGTTACGTCAAGCCCAGCACCCCAGATAGTTCCAGTTCGTAATGATTCAATCAGATCTTCTTCGTTATGTACTGAACCTCGTGAGGTGTTAATGAAAATTGCACTCTTTTTCATTTTACTAAAGCAGGCTTTATTAAATAATCCCCGGGTTTCGGCAGTCAACGCACTATGCACCGAAAGTACATCACTCGTAGCCAGGAGCTCATCAAATGTAACCCACCGTGCCCCTAATTGATTTTCCGCTTCGGTATTACGAGTCCGGTTATGATAAATAATATTCATACTATAGGCACCGCGGCAACGTTGAGCCATTACCATTCCTATTCGGCCCAAACCAAAAATGCCGAGTGTCTTACCATTAAGTTCAATACCCAGATTCTTCAAGGGCTCAAACTGCTTCCAGCCACCTTGTCCGATCGTCTTATGGAGGTAAAACATTTTTCTCGAAACGGCAATCATTAACCCAAAAGCTACATCCGCAGTAGCATTACTGAGTACATCGGGAGTATTACCGATTGGAATTCCTCTACGCGAAGCCTCGGCCACATCAATATTATCATACCCCACAGCAAACTGTGCTATTATATCCAGGTGTGAACATTGACCAAAAAAATAACTATCAATTTTATCTGCACCCAGGGAGAGCAAAGCGTCTACATTTTTTGCACGTTCAATTAATTGGGGCTGCGTCATGGGTCCATTACCTTCCCATTCAGTAACTTCAAACCCTGCTTTGGTAAGCAGATCATATGCAAGCCTGGGAATAACACGCGTGATCAGAACCTTTTTCGACATAGACCATTAGACCTTCGGTAAGTCATTTGAGGAATTGCAATATTAACTCTCCATAGAGAATATTGCTATACCGGCAGCCAAATTCTCAAAATTGGCGGAGATACTTTTCAGGTATTGCGAATTGCCTAATTGAATTACTTCTTGTCTTAGAGTATAAAGAGTTAATAAACTCGTTGGTGGTTTTAACCATATTCCGACTGCCCGATGCAGGAGTAGTTATATTCGAAAACTCTACATACGATCCTCCTACATTTCTAAAGGTTTGAACTACAATTGACGGATACTCAGTTGTCCATTTGTTCATGTTATTAGTCTTTGTGTAGTTCCCGGTAAATACCTGGCGAGAACTTTCAGGTTCGGCTTCCCCATTACTAAAATCGATAAATGTAGATGTAAAGGTGAGATTCTCTCTCGTTCCATCATAATAATTATAACTCAACCCATAGGTTGTGTTAGAATAAGTCAACCCAAAATAAGTACCAATGAAGGTTTTAGGAATAAAACTAAGTTCATACTCTACATCAACACTTCGAAAAATAGAACCTGTTAATATTCCATTATAACTATTAGCTGTCTCACCAATTCTTACAATCATATCCATATCAACAAATCCATCTGTTGAATTTGATTCAGGCCATTCCAATAAAATAATTAGCCCATCCTCCTGCTCCAAAGTAACCGTTGATACTTGTGTTGCATCGAAGATTACGTTTACATTATCAACTTCAGTTACCGTAACAATAATTGTCTCATCATCTTCAATAACATCATCTGAATAAGGGACCAATTTAATAGAGGCTGCTGTCTCTCCTTGTTTAATTACAATTTCATCATACTCTCCGTCCACTTCATAGTCAGCATAATCATCTTCCGCTTCGGCCCGAACATCATCATAGGCTGTTCCAGATAATTTAAAGTTTACGGTAATATCCGATGGGGCAGGTTTGTCGAGTTTAATCTCAACTGAAATTTCAGCATCCGATTCTTTTGCTGTTAGCGTTGCTGCAGAAAAGGTCATATTAAATTTTTCTGGCTCATCATCTTTGCATGAAGTCATGGCAAGACTAAAAACAAGTAAAACGAATAGCATCAAAATAGATGAAATAGACTTTTGCATAATGATTTCTGTTTATATACTAGTGAATAAAGTTAAATAATATCTTCCTCAATCCAATACCCTACATTAAACTGATGCACTGACTTTATAGAATGGCCAAAGAATCAGTTTTCCTTTTCTTTCATTTCAATCGAAACCGGCTACTTTTTTAACCATTTTTTAATAACAATGTTATCCCCCATCCTGATTTGCACAAGGTAAATACCCGAAGGCAAATGCGTTGCATCAAGTGTTACATTATATTGCTGCTCAGCCTTCTGATACAAAGCATTTGGTAACACGGTAGTGCCCAGCATTGATTGCAGGCGAACTCCAACCTCACCGCGGTAATCATTCTCAAGAGTAAGATTTAATTTCCCTGTTCCAGGATTAGGATAGAGTTGGACACTATTTTCCAAAGATTCTTTTTCAACACCAACCACATTATCCCGGATATAAATAATTGTATTGGCACTAGCATTACAAAGTGGTAATCCGGAGCCTGTGGTTGTATATGTAGTGGTTTTGGTTGGCTTTACCACCAATTGAGGGCCGGCCAGATTATTTACAGTACCATCATCAGAATTCCACACAAAAATACTGGCACCTCTGCCATTGAGTATTACTTCCTCACCAGGATAAACCAACAATTTAGAAGCGGAAACCTGAACTGAGGGATTTACTCCAACAATTGGCTTGATATTCATCGCAACATTGGCACCCAGTGCAATTGAATAAGGACTCCATACACCATTTTGGTCCTGAAGCCAGGAGGTTGAAGTAGTAGCCTCACCATTGGCTGATGAAATAATAGCCAAAGAGTCTCCTGCGCTGTACTTCAATTCTATGCCTATTTGAAAAGGTCTGCTAAAGACTGGAGTTTCACGATCAAACACAATAGAGGTAGCACGATTATTATCGATGTCATCTTTGATCTGTTTCAACAATACTATTTTTTGTTCCACAACTGAACCTGGAGCATTTTGTGGTCCACGCGCATTCCACAACGTAATGGTTACCGTTGCGTCTTCCGTGGTCGTATAGATGTGACCAAACTTAATTTCAACACCACTCACATATTCATAGCCTTGCGTATTCTTAAAGAATTCAGAAACTGCTTTTGTCTTCAAACTGTTAGTACCTGTCAGGTAGCCAGTATAGCTACCAAATGATGAAAGCTTAAGGACTGATTCAGTATACGTTTCTTTAAAATTGGTTGCACTGCTGCAAAGTCCTTCTTCCGAAACAGTAATATAGCCCACAACCTCTTTTAGCACTGAGGGCCCAAGTGAATTAGTTGCTATTAATGAAACCTTATAAATTCCAGGATTATTATAATTCACTTTAGGATTACGTTCAGTTGAGGTGGCCGGATCTCCACCTTCAAAACTCCACACCCAGGAAGTAGGAAAATTTGTAGAAAGGTCAGTAAAATTAATCTCACCCCCTTTTAATACTTCCTGCTTATCGGCTGTAAAGTTGGCCGTGGGTACATCAGCAACCAATGGACTACACAAGTTTGCATCAATCAATGTTTTCCTGCGCGGACTCATTTCCATGACAGCTTGTATGCGCGTTTTTTGTCCCTGTGTAAAAATATTCATACACGCATCGTCCGAGTAATCCATGTAGTTTTGAACCATCGCCAGGTTAATTCCATCACAACTTAATTTGTTGGTTGGGCAGCCACGGCTTTCACTTCCCTGCAATGGGGTATCAGCCACAAAATCATCGGCAGCACATCCACCGTCACCCCAGATGTGACGAAGGCCGAGCCAATGTCCTGTTTCGTGAGTTAATGTCCGGCCTTTGTTATAGGGAGCCTGTTGAATTGGAAACTCCTTTCCAAATGAAGTGTATTGAACAACTACTCCATCGGTTGACCCCGGACCGCCCACTTCATTTAATCCGGATAAACCCGATTGATCCGGGAATTGTGCATACCCTAACAAGTTGGCATCGGTACCTCCGAACTTAAGTGTCCAAACGTTGTAATAAAAATTCGGATTCCAGATGGTGGTTGGTTTTAATTGATTTTCAATTTCATTGCGGGTCCACGATGTTTTGCCGCCATTATATCTGTGAACTCCAGGTTCCGTCAACACATTTCCATTCTGATCAACGGGAGAAAGACAAAATTCTATTTCAATATCTGCGCCTACAGGATTTGTATTATAACCCGGAGTACCAAATTTCTTACGGAAATCCTCATTTAACACTGCAATCTGAGATTGAATTTGTGCCAAACTGATGTTAAGCCCTGTTCCCACGGGTTCTCCATTATGAACCACGTGCACGACAATAGGTATAAAAATTACTGTGCCCTGAGTTCTTAGTCCTGCTGCTTTTCTCCGGTTAAGATCTTGTATTTTCAGTTGCAAGGCTTGTTCAAATTCATTCAGTGTTCCTCTTCGAGGAAAGCGGGCCCGGTTAATGCTATCCTGCTCCATTGTTGCACATTCCCGTTGGGGAATAGTCTGCGCACTAAGCCCGTGAAAGCAGCTTATCAAAATCCCTAAGCAAAAGAGCAGCTTAACCTTCATCCCGTGCATATTAGTTCTCATCAACAACTTCAAAGTGAATCCTGTAGCTTCCCGTATTATCATCATTAAAGAAGATTTCCACTTCCATTTCATCTTTATCTGCATCCCTTACAATTAGAGGAACTGCTGAGGTTGGTGAAAAAAACGGTAGTATCATCGTAAGAGTTGCGGATGCATTGGTAAACGTCCACGTATCCTGAATGGTGTTTGGCTCTGTGGTTCCACTGCATTTTTGTGTTCCTGTTAAGGCTTCAAATTTATGTTCTGTATTGGCATAAAATATATACCGATCATCAGAAGCACAGCTAACGGAAAACCGATCAATGATTTTGCCATCCAATGTTTCTTCCAGAAATTTTATCTTCCAGGTCTTGCTGTTTTCGCCAGTAAACACCTTTGTATAAGTATACGGTGTAGGAACAATCTCTTCGGAACAAGAAAGTAAAGAACCTATAAGGATACTAAAGTTGAAAATGTTAATTACACGTTTCATAAATCAATCAGGAAAATAGGTAATAGTTACCTGCTCTTCATTGAAATCAACCAGGGTTATTGTCAAAATGATTTTTCTGGTTAAAGGATCAACCACACCCGTTCCCTTTATAGTCGCAAATTCAGTATTGAGTGTTTCTTCCTCTTGCTGGGGTATTGTTAATGTATTATCTCCATTATCAATAAAAATTAAATCCATGGGGGTACTGGAATTGAATACGTTAATATTCCAATTAGACAATAAGTAAGTTTCACAATCGGAACTGGTAATCGTAATACCTGCCTCACTCACTGAATTCTGCTCACCAATGTAATTTCCTCCTAGAATGCAATCATCAATAATCGTGAGCGTAAATACGTTACCGATCGAACTTTCACCCTGACCAATTTTTCTTTCCCCTGAAGAGCTGGATTCTAGCGTTAAAATCAGGTCCTGGCTTCGTATGATATTATTTGAGTTATTGATAAGCGATATTGAAATATTGCCAACATACTCCCCCTTCTTTATAGTCACCTTTCCGGTCTCACCGGAAATTGTGTAATCAACACCAGCCCGTGCATTGCCACTTACCTTATAAAAAATTATCAAGTCCTGATCCAGTGCTTTGCCGGCCTGATGTACTTCTATAATTACAGGTTTACTAAAGCTTTCTTTAAGGCTCAATCTTGTCTCGGTAAATCGTACAAAGTAAGGTCCTGAAAAAATTATCTTTTCTGTCTCGCATCCAACGCTTATGAGCATGGAAAGAAAAGCCGCTATGGTTATTGCTTTACGCATGATCAATATCCTGGATTTTGATTACCGGTTAGCGAAGGATTATTCAAAATTTCGCGCTGAGGTATAGGCCATAGTTCATAAGTGTCTTTCCAATTTGCCGAAAAAGCACTCATTACCACGTTCGCCCGGCCAGTTCGTACCAGATCATACCACCGATGACCTTCAAAAGCCAATTCAAACCTGCGTTCTGCTTCAATAATCTGCAGCATCTGGCTTTGATTTACTGTTCCCAGTAAAGGAGCTTTGGCCCGGCTACGAAGGATATCAATATCAGCCTTCGCACCTGTAACATTACTTTGTTGCGCCCGGGCTTCTGCGCGAATCAAATACATTTCGCCCAGCCGGAAAACAACCACATTATTATTATCCTGATCAGCCGTTCCATACTTTGCCACCAACCAACCATTATCATTTCCTTTTAATAAATCTGAATTAAAGGAGATACTTGAAAAGCGTTCACCGGATTCAGTGGATGCAAGTGCAACAACTACCTCATTTGAAGGGATCATCTCTCTTCTTCCAACAAAAATGTTGTTCAGGCCAGTCGCACTTGTTCCCGGATCATCTGCTATTGTGTAGCCCATTTCAAAAATGGCTTCATCTGTAAAATCCTCAGTTACCAAATTTGCATAGGCTGTTTCCAATTGATACTTATTTGAGGATATTACCTCGGTTGCATATTGCTCGGCTTTGGTCCAATTGCCGATGTATAAATAATATTTTGCAAAGGCTGCAGACAAGGTATACTTGCCTGCAAAACCTGCATTGGAAGGTTGATCTGGCAGTCCGCCTAACGCAGCTGTGTAGTCATCAAGAATAAACGTGAGTACTTCACTTTCGGAAGCCCGGGCAATGTTTCGGTTTGCCTCAATAGAAGTTTCAGTTACTAAAGGTACTCCACCAAAAGAATAGAGGCCGACAAAGTAGGCATATCCCCGTAAGAAGTGGGCTGTGGCTAAAACGCGATCACGCTGAGCAGCCGGAACCCCCTGAACTGTTGGCAACCGCTCAAGAATAAAGTTTGCGATATAGACCGTATTATAAATACTTCCCCATAGTGACAAGGCTGAAGCATTAGCAGAAGTAATTTGTTTAGTACCTAATTCGCGGTATTGCGAGAATGTGCCATTGAATAGGAGCATATCAGCTGTGCAATCACCAGCAATAACAGCAGAAGGAATTATGTTGCGAAAGGCACTGTACAATCCAACTTCTACATTGGGTACATCTTTTGGTTCATTTAATACTGTTGCATCCGTTAGCAAATCAATAGGTTCCGGTTCAAGCAAATCAGAGCAACTGCTTACCATAAATACAAGCATCATTGCAACAAGATGTCTTACAAAGCACTTCATTTCAATACTGCATTAATACCCAAGGCTATTGTTCTTACC
>ERZ795044.996-NODE-996-length-26078-cov-5.310379_pt1 | contig 26078 bp, 26 predicted proteins | sample MGYA00375128_ERZ795044 | MGnify/ENA primary metagenome ERZ795044 (study PRJEB30173, sample SAMN05720213) | anaerobic digester metagenome | isolation source: active sludge of municipal wastewater-treating anaerobic digesters | place: USA | collected 2014-12-22 ... | reverse complement strand
TGTTACCTGCCGGACGACTGGCTGGCGACACTGGATATAGGTCCCGGCGAGCATATGCGGCCACATAACCGGAAAAAGCTCGCTTTAATGGGCCGCTGGCTTGCCGATGAGGCAGAGCAATATGAGGCGTCGGCGCGCATCGGGGCCGTAGAGCTCCCCTTTCGCGCGCGCTGGGCAGTATTGTCCGCGGCCGGCATCTATGGCGATATCGCCCGGCAAGTGCGCAGCGCAGGCGAACATGCGTGGGATCAGCGGATATACACCAGCCGCCCCGAAAAATTCCGCTGGGTCAAAACGGCATTCGCCGATGCTGTCGCAAACAATCCTCGTCCCATGGACCGTAGCGGCCTCTGGACGCGGCCAAGGGATTAGGTTCAGGGCGCCATATATTTGCGCGCCCGGTCCTCAAGTCGCTGAACCGCCGCCTCGTGAATTCCGGGTGCACAGCAGATCAGGCCAAAATCTCTTGGATCACGCTTGTTATAGGACAGCGGCAGTCCCAGTGCATCGGTTACGACAGCGCCAGCCTCCTGCGCTACCAAATGCGCCGCTGCCACGTCCCATTCATGGCCCCAGCGAAGCGTCGCCACAAGATCAGCGCGATCGCACGCGACCATGGTCATGCGCATCGCGATGCTGTTGGGCTTGGTCACTGTCACCAGATCATGGTCGATCTTCGGCAACTCATCGGCAGGGACACGCGCGCCTGCAAATTCCTGCCGCACACTTCCGGTGAGGCGATCTCCATTGCAGGTCACCCCTTCCCCATGCGCTGCAACCCATAATTTTTGCTGGGCAGGTGCGGCCATGATAGCGAAGTACGGCTGGCCGTCGGCGACAAGTGCGACCGAAACGCACCAGCCATCGCGCCCCCGGACATAATCGCGCGTGCCGTCAATTGGGTCGACAAGCCACAGTAAACGCGAATCCAGGCGCGCTGCGTCGTCCGCGGTTTCTTCCGACAACCATGCGGCTTCGGGCAGGATTCTGGTGAGGCGCTCTTTCAGCAGAGCATCTACTTCCATATCGATATCGCTGACCGGGCTGTCGTTGCTTTTTGACCAGACCCGGGTGTCGGGCGCTGCACCGTCGCGCCAACTGGTCATCGCCAATGCAGCGGCCGCCTCGACCGCGGCAATCACCGCAGCACGGTCAACCAGCTGCTCAGGCACTCGCGATCATCATTCCGTCGATGCGCAATGTCGGCACATTGCTGCTGCGGATGAATTCCAGATCGTCGGCGGCGACCATGGCGGCGAACATATCTTTCAGGTTACCCGCGATCGTAAACTCGCTGACCGGCCCCGCAATCTCGCCATCTAGGATCAGGAATCCTGCGGCGCCGCGGCTGTAATCGCCCGTGACCAGATTGACACCTTGTCCCACCAGTTCATGCACATAGACGCCATATTTGATGTCGCGGATCAGGTCGGCAACGCTGCCCGACCCGCCTTCCAAATGCAGGTTGGACGTGCTGACCCCGGGTGCGCCGCTGACGCCGCGGCTTGCATGGCCCGTCGGTTGCAGTCCTAGCTGCCGTGCCGAGGCACTTTCCATCAGCCATCCGGTCAGCACCCCGTTTTCGATGATGGAGCGCCGTGCGGTCGGCAGTCCTTCGCCATCAAAACCACGGCTGGACAAGCCACGCGGGCGCAAGGGGTCGTCGATCACCGACAGGCTGCTGTCAAACAAAGCTGTGCCATTGGCGTCGAGCAGGAAGCTCGTCTTGCGTGCAATGGAAGATCCCGAAATCGCACCCAGCAAATGGCCCACCAACGAGCTGCCGACGCGCGGATCGAACACAACGGGCATTGAACCGCTCTTTACCGATCCGGGGTTGACCCGCTTGACCGCGCGCGCGCCAGCCCTCCGGCCGATCGCTGCCGCACTGTCGAGGTCGGCCAGATAGCGCGCCGATCGCCAGTCATAGTCACGCTCCTTGGCATCCCCCTCGCCCGCGAGCACGCTTGCAGACAGGCCATAGCCGGTCGAGGATTTCACACCGGCGAAACCATGGCTCGTCGCCAAGGCGAAGATGGAGCGTGCGGCGCTTGCACCTGCGCCTTCGCTGTTGGTGACACCGGCAACGGCGCGTGCCGCATCTTCGCATTCCAGCGCCGCGGCGCGGAGCAAGGCCGGGTCGGGGTCTTGCCCGTCGTCGACATCCAGATCGGGAACATCGCCTTTGAGCAAACGGTCTTGCGAGGCCAGCCCTGCATATTGATCCTCGGGCGCTTCCTTTGCCATGTCGATGGCACGGGACACCAGATTTGCCAAGATCGAGGGATTGAGGCTGGACGAAGAAATGGTTGCCGACCGCTGCCCGACGAAAACCCGCAGGCCGATTTCCTCACCTTCCGAACGCGCGACATCTTCGAGCGCGCCGAGGCGCACCTGCACCTCTGTGGACGCATCGCAGACATAGACGGCATCGGCGGCGTCGGCGCCTGCTTTAATAGCTTGGGAAACAAGATTCTCTGCGCGGTCGAGCGCTTCATGTGGCTTTAGCATAGTCCCCGCTTAGGCGCGGGGCGCAAGAGCGTCAATCAGGCGACGCCCGCAATTATGTGGCAAATGAGCGCAAACACTGCCGGTAAGGCAACCGCCGCGATCCAGAGCATGACACGATCCGCATTGAAACGGCGGTCCAGGCTGCCATCGCCATTGTCCGTCGCTTGAAGCGCTTGCCAGCGCCGTTCAAGATTGCGGCACGGCGCAATGACGAGTGCGACCAAAAGCACAAGCAGGAAATAGGGGAATATCGACGTTCCGTCGCTTTCCATTCGCGGCGTCACCAAAAAGATCAGCGCCAATGTGTAGGCAACCAGCGCAAAGGCGACATGGTCGGACATACGTTTCGAATAGCTCTTTTGCAGCCTGATGGTTGCGTGCTCGGCTCTTGCCATTGCAGCTCTCCCCTTATCTCTCCGGGAAGAAGACTGTCACCTTACAGGCCGCATTTCAAGCTTATTTACCAACTTTTAAGGGAGGCCCAAAATCTTGTGGTTTTGCAATGACAAGCGCCAGTTGGGATGCGCCATTACAAAGCTGGTGGCCGATTCCACATTCGCCTGATTCGTCGCACTATCGCCGCTATCCATCGGCTGGATCAGGAAGTTGGCAAAATTCCAGCCTGCCATCGCCTCGGTATCGCTGCCGTTTTGAGGCCAGACGAGCTTCAGTTCGTCCCCCCTGCGCTGGACCACATCGGACCCTGCTTTCGGACTGATGCAGACCCAGTCAATCCTGGGATGTGTTTCAATCGTGCCATTGCTCTCGATAGCGATGGTAAAGCCCCGCGCATGAAGCCCATCGACCAGCGCGTCATCTACCTGCAACATGGGTTCACCGCCGGTGAGCACGACATAGCGGTCGGAATTTCCCTCACCCCATAGCTCTGCGACCTTCGCCGCAAGATCATCTGCCGAATAGCGCCCGCCATTTTCGCCATCCATGCCGACAAAATCCGTATCGCAAAATTGGCAGATGGCGTTTGCGCGATCTTCTTCCCGGCCGGTCCACAAATTGCACCCGGTAAAGCGCAGGAAAACGGCCCTGCGTCCGGCGTGTACGCCTTCGCCCTGAAGCGTCAGGAAAATCTCTTTGACCGCGTAGCTCATGCGTAGACGGTCGGATCGACCAGCCCCGCATCGGCAAAGCCCTTGGCGCGCAGGCGACAACTGTCGCACTTGCCGCATGCCTTGTGATCGGGCGTCGGATCATAGCAGGACCAGCTCATGCCCGCATCCAGCCCTAGCCGGGCTGCTTCAGTCGCAATTTGCGCCTTGCTCATGTGCAGCAGTGGCGTGTGGACGGTGAACACATCCCCCTCCACCCCGGCTTTCGTCGCCAGATTGGCCATGGCTTCAAACGAACGGATAAATTCGGGGCGGCAATCCGGATAGCCCGAATAATCCAGCGCATTGACGCCAATCCACAGATCGCGCGCGCCACGTGCTTCGGCAAGCCCCAGGCATAGCGACAGAAAAATGGTGTTGCGGGCGGGCACATAAGTGACCGGAATGGCATCATCCTCGACACCGTCCTTGGGCACATCAATATCCGCGGTGAGGGCAGAGCCGCCAAAGCGGGTCAGATCCAGCGGCAGGATGATATGCTCGATCGCACCGAGATGGGCAGCAATCCGCGTCGCCGATTCCAGTTCGACACGGTGCCGCTGGTTATAATCGATGGTCAGCGCCACCAAAGCATAGCCCGCCTCCCGCGCCAGCCCGGCGACGACCATAGAGTCGAGGCCACCGGACAAAAGAACGATGGCGGATTTGCTGTTGTCGGTCATTGTGAAAGCATCTCTCAGTACAGAGAGGAAAATGGTGCACCCGGAGCGATTCGAACGCCCGACCCTCAGATTCGTAGTCTGATGCTCTATCCAGCTGAGCTACGGGTGCGTGGAGCGCCGCTATTAGGGAGGTCGCTGCCCATGTGCAACACCTAATTTCGCCTTAAAGCACCTTGCAGGTCGATTTCCGGCGAATGGCGTCAATGACAGGGAATTCCGCCGGATCAGCAAGCAATATCCGGATCAATGCGATCCCGCGATCATGCTCCAATCGGACCGGTTCATACCCCGCAGGCGCCTTTTGGCCTGCCTTGACCAATGCGAGCCGTGCCGCTTTGCCGCCTGTGTCACGATCGCTGCGAACGGCGGCAACGTCGGTGCGAGCGTCGAAGATGCTGACCGACCAATAATGGTCGGGCACCGGTTCTACATCAATCAGCACGGGCCCTTTCGCCAGATTGAAGACGCAGGTCGAATAGGACAGGTCAGGACTGGGCCGCACAATCGGCTGGTTGTCGGCGGTTGCCATCTCACCGAAGGCAAAGCGGTTTTCAGGACCGCGTGCCCCAATTTTTTTCATGGCCGCATTCATCAAGACATAGGGCGTTGCCAGCAAGGTGGCTTGATAAGCACCGCCAGCCACCAAAGCACCCGCCACCAAAGGAAATAACCACCGCCGCATCATATGCACCCCAATCGCTTGATCGCTGGAAGCGATGCCTTTGCCGGATCACTTATTAGCGTGGCCGACGGATGGTAGAGCCGCAACGTCAGGTCAAAGGCCTTGACCCCGCCGGTGGGCAACCAAGACCCGCTTTGCGTGTCGGGCGCGACGGTGAAGGACCAGATGCCATCTTCCCCTTGCGTTGCCGCATGCGCCGGAATGGACCAGCGGTTGGCGCTATTTTTCACGAGCCAGCCTTCGCCTTCATAGAGCGTCACGCTCCACCAACGGCCATCCAGCTTTCCGCCGCTGACCAAATAGGTGCAGCGCCCGTCGAGTGCCTTGCCGTCGCTGTCGACTTTGGCGGTAAAATACATCGCCTCTTTCGCGGGCAGCGCAAGCAAACCCGACAATGCAACTTTGGCGCGTGTGAGTGCCGAGGCTTCTGCCGTTCCGAAACTTTTGCCCGTCGTCCACGGCCCGTTGGCGACTGTGCCGTCGCCAAGCCCACCGCGCACCTGGTGCACAGCAAAGGCCGTACCTCCGATCAGACCAAGCGTCACGCAAATGGCAAAACGATGCCAGCTTTTCATGCCTCTCCCCCTTTTTGGAGGAGACTAAGCATGTCACCTACTTCTTGGCAAGTGCCGCCTGCGCCGCCGCCAGCCGCGCGATGGGCACGCGATAAGGCGAGGCGCTGACATAATCGAGGCCAACCTTTTCGCAGAAGGTAATGGATGCCGGATCGCCGCCATGTTCGCCGCAGATACCAAGCTTGATATCGGGACGGGTGGCCTTGCCCTTGGTGGCGGCTATTTCGATCAATTGCCCGACGCCTTCGACATCGAGGCTGACGAAAGGATCGCGCGCATAAATACCCTTGTCCACATAATGCGTCAGGAAGCGGGCCGCATCGTCGCGGCTGACGCCCAGAGTCGTCTGGGTCAAATCATTGGTGCCGAAGCTGAAGAAGCTGCCGACTTCGGCGATTTCATCGGCCATGAGTGCGGCGCGCGGCAGTTCGATCATCGTGCCGACCATATAGTCGATGCGTTTGCCTTGCTCGGCAAAAACCTCTTCCGCTGCCTTGTCCACGACGTCCTTCATCAATTCCAGTTCGCGCTTGGTACCCACAAGCGGGATCATGATTTCAGGCACGGGCGCGACATCAAGCGAACAGGCCGCCTCGAAAATCGCACGCGCCTGCATTTCGTAGATTTCGGGATAAGTGACGCCCAACCGGCAACCACGATGGCCCAGCATGGGGTTGAATTCGTGCAGTTCGGCGGCGCGCTGTTTGAGCACTTCAATGCCTACACCCGCTGCCTCGGCGACTTCGGCAAATTCGCTTTCCTGATGCGGCAGGAATTCGTGCAAGGGGGGGTCGAGCAAGCGAATGGTGACGGGAAGCCCGGCCATCACTTCGAAAATTGCGGTAAAGTCCTTGCGCTGCTCGGGCAGCAATTTGTCGAGCGCCACACGGCGGCCCTTTTCATCCTCCGCCAAAATCATCTGGCGCACGGCGGTGATGCGGCTGGCATCGAAGAACATATGCTCGGTCCGGCACAGGCCAATGCCCTCCGCGCCGAAGTCCCGCGCTGTCTGCGCATCCAACGGCGTTTCGGCATTTGCGCGCACTTTCATGCGGCGGCCGGCATCGGCCCACACCATCAGTGTGCCGAAATCACCCACCAGTTCCGGCTGCAGGGTCGGAACCTCGCCCGCCATCACTTCGCCGGTCGAGCCGTCGAGCGTCAATATGTCGCCTTCGGTCAAGGTGCGGCCAGCGATGCGCAGGACGCGTGCTGCTGCATCAATTTGCAGGCTACCCGCGCCGGAAACGCAGGGACGCCCCATGCCGCGCGCAACAACAGCCGCATGGCTGGTCATCCCGCCGCGTGCCGTCAAAATGCCCTTCGCGGCGTGCATTCCGTGAATATCTTCAGGGCTCGTTTCGATGCGGACCAATATGACCGCCTCGCCCATATCGTTGAAGCGTTCCGCCGTGTCAGCGTCGAACACAATCTTGCCCGATGCAGCGCCCGGGGACGCGGGCAGGCCCGACGTCAGCACATCACGCGGTGCGTTGGGATCCAGTGTCGGGTGCAGCAATTGGTCGAGCGCCATCGGATCGACCCGCAACACCGCCTCGTCCGTGCTAATCAAACCGGCTTCCGCCATATCCACCGCGATTTTGAGCGCGGCCTTTGCGGTGCGCTTGCCCGACCGGGTTTGCAGCATCCACAGTTTCTCGCGCTCGACAGTGAACTCGATATCCTGCATATCGCGATAATGGGTTTCGAGGATTTCAAAGACTCGCGCCAGTTCGGCATAGACCGACGGCATCGCCTCTTCCATGGACAGCGGCTTGGCCCCGGCACGTTCGCGTGCGGCCTTGGTCAGATATTGCGGCGTGCGGATGCCGGCAACGACATCCTCACCCTGCGCATTGATCAGATATTCGCCATAATAGGCATTCTCGCCCGTGGCGGGATCGCGGGTGAAGGCAACACCTGTGGCCGATGTGTCGCCCATATTGCCGAAGACCATGGCCTGCACATTGACCGCAGTACCCCAGTCGCCGGGGATGTTATTGAGGCGGCGATAGACCTTGGCACGGTCCGATTCCCACGAACCAAAGACGGCGCCGACGGCACCCCAAAGCTGGTCATGCACATCTTGCGGAAAGGGCTTGCCCCATTCGGCCTCGACCAGTTTCTTATATGCGGCAACCAATGCCTTCAGATCATCGGCGGATAATTCGGTATCGAGATAATAGCCCTGATCTTCCTTCGCGACTTCCAAAGCCTCTTCAAAGGCGCCATGGTCGAGTTCGAGAACCACATCGGCATACATCTGGATGAAGCGGCGATAGCTGTCCCATGCGAAGCGCGCATCGCCCGAAGAGGTAGCGAGACCTTCGACAGTGGCATCGTTCAGGCCAAGGTTGAGGACGGTGTCCATCATCCCGGGCATCGATACACGCGCGCCGGAACGGACCGAAACCAGCAACGGGTTGGCAGGATCACCAAAGCTTTTGCCGGTTACCTGCTCAATATGCGCGATGCCGCCTGCGACTTCCGCACGGACGCTTTCCGGAAAGGTCTGGCCATTGGCATAATAGGCCGTGCACATTTCGGTCGTGATGGTGAAGCCAGGAGGGACCGGCAGGCCGATTGATGCCATGCCATCGAGATTGGCGCCCTTGCCCCCCAACAGGTTTTTGTTGCCACGAACGGTTTCGTCGCCGTCAGATACGCCCCCACCGAACCGAAACACATATTGGGTCATACTGCCTCCAAAACTTGTCTGTTGTGTAGCCCGTGCCAAAACGGCCCTGAATTGGCAAAGGCAATAAAGGGGGAAAATCGCTTCAAAAGGATAGTGGCCTACTATCCTTCTATTTTTGTAAAATCGGCCACATGGTGGACAGCATCCCGGAACCGCGTCAGCAGCCCCAGGCGGAAAGCACGGACGGCCGGATCGGGATCGTTGACCATCACGCCCTCAAAGAAGGCGTCGATGGGTGCACGCAAAGTTGCGAGCGCCGTCATTGCGCCTTCAAAATCTTCTGCCTCAATGGCGGCAGCAGCTTTTGGCTCGGCATCGTCGAGGGCGGATTTGAGTGCCATTTCCACGGCACTCGCGCCGTCATGCTGAACGTGGTTCGCCATTCCGGCCTCGGCATCACCCGATTGCTTCAGGATATTGGCCGCGCGCTTGTAACCGGCGAGAAGGTTCGCGCCTTCGTCGGTCGTCACAAAGCCTTGCAGCGCTCTGACGCGCTTGACCATCAGCACATTGTCACCGCCCTGTGTGACCGATACCACAGCATCGATCATGTCGTGACGAATGCCCGCTTCTCTTTGCTGGACCTTCAGCCTGTCGATCAGGAAATTTGCAACGTCGATCCCGGCATCCGATCCTCCGGAATGCGCCGCTGCCGTTATCAAATCGCGCATCGAGACACGAAGATTGTTGTCCAGAATGAGGGACAATATGCCGATAGCAGCACGCCGCAATGCAAACGGGTCTTTGGACCCTGTAGGCTTTTCATCAAATTGGAAGAATCCGACCAGCGTATCCAGCTTATCCGCCAAACTCACCGCAACCGTCACGGGTGCCGTCGGCACATCATCGCCCTGCCCGACTGGCTTGTAATGGTCGCGCACAGCATCGGCGACAGCGTCGGCTTCGCCCTGTGCGCGGGCATAATAGCCGCCCATCAGGCCTTGAAGCTCCGGAAACTCGCCGACCATGCCGGTCACAAGGTCTGCCTTGCACAGGCGCGCTGCGCGTTCGGCTTCGTCGGCATTGGCGCCTTTGACGACGCCTTCTTCCGCTAACCACCGAGCCAGCTTCGCGACGCGCTCGACCTTGTCGGCGACCGTCCCCAGCTTTTCATGGAAGGTAATCTGCGCCAGTTTCTTGGCCTGTTCGTCGAGCGGAACCTTCAGGTCCTGTTCCCAGAAGAATTTCGCATCGCTCAACCGTGCGGCCAATACCTTTTCGTTACCCGCCACAATCGCGGCCCCGCCATCGTTCGCGACGATGTTTGCGGTGCAGACAAAGGCGTTGGCAAGCTTGCCGTCGCGGTCATGGCAGACAAAATATTTCTGGTTCACCCGCGCAGTGAGCTGGATGACCTCTTGCGGAACCTCCAGAAAGGCAGGATCGAACCGGCCGAGCATCGGCACCGGCCATTCGGTCAGTCCGGCATTTTCGGCAACCAGCCCTTCATCATCGACCAGCACAAGACCGGCGGCCTCAGCCGCGGCCTTTGCCCCATCGCGGATCAGCGTGCAGCGTTCGGAGAAGTGGACGATCACATGTGCCGCGCGCAACGCCTCGACATAGGCGTCGGCATTGGCAATTTCGATGGGGCCGCGCGAATGGAACCGGTGGCCCATGCTGTGGCGGCCGCTTTCGATGCCATCAATGGCGCAGGGCACGATATCGTTACCCAGCAGAGCGATTATCCCCTGCAACGGACGAACCCAGCGCAGGCTCTCGGTCGAACTCGACGCCGCGCCCCAGCGTTGCGACTTGGGCCATGGGAATGCGCGGATGATTGCAGGTATGGCTTCGCCCAGCACATCGGCCGTGTTGCGGCCGGGCTTTTCAACGACGGCGAAATAAATGCCGTCGCGCTCCACCAATTGGTCCTGTGTCAGCCCGGTTTTGCGCAAGAAACCTTCCATCGCCTGTGGCGGCGCGCCGACCTTTGGCCCCTTGGTTTCCTCGGAAACCGCCTCGGTCGCAAGCGGCAGACCTTTGGCAATCAGCGCCAGACGGCGGGGCGTGGCGAAGGTTTCGACCGATTGCGCGGCAAGACCCGCCTTGGAAAGCGCATCATTAAACAGGCGCGCAAGATCTTCCTTGGCCTTGGCCTGCATCCGCGCGGGGATTTCTTCGCTGAGAAGTTCGAGAAGGAAGTCGGCCATTATTCCGCCCATCCATTCTTTTCCATCCACGCCTGACAACTGCCTTTGGCGAGATCGCGCACACGGCCCATATAGGATGCACGTTCCTGCACGGAAATAACGCCGCGTGCCTGCAGCAGGTTGAACAGATGGCTGGCCTCGATCGCCTGGTCATAGGCCGCGAGCGGGATGTTCGCCGCGATGCACCGCTGGCACTCCGCCTCGGCCTTGGCAAAACCGTCGAACAGGGCGGCGGTGTCGGCGACCTCGAAATTATAGGTCGAAAACTCGACTTCATTCTTGTGAAAGACATCGCCGTAGGTGACGCCATGATTGTTGAATTTCAGGTCGTAGACGCTGTCGACGCCCTGGATATACATGGCGAGACGCTCAAGGCCGTAGGTCAGCTCGCCTGCGACAGGCTTGCAATCAAAGCCGCCCATTTGCTGGAAATAGGTGAACTGCGTCACTTCCATGCCGTCGCACCAGACTTCCCAGCCCAGACCCCAGGCACCCAAAGTCGGGCTTTCCCAGTCATCTTCGACAAAGCGGATATCGTGCTTCAACGGGTCAATGCCGATGGCATCCAGCGAACCCAGATACAGCTCCTGCAGATTGGCAGGGCTCGGCTTCATGATGACCTGATATTGGTAATAATGCTGCAACCGGTTGGGGTTTTCGCCGTAACGCCCGTCGGTGGGGCGGCGGCTGGGCTGCACATAGGCAGCGTTCCAGCTGTCGGGGCCGAGCGCACGCAAGGTCGTCGCAGGATGGAAAGTCCCTGCCCCGACGCGCATGTCGTAAGGCTGCAAAATGATGCAGCCCTGCTTACCCCAATAATCATGGAGAGTCAGGATCAGGTCCTGAAAACTTAATGGTGCCACCTCAGACATGGCCAGCCCCTTGGCCGAGATGCGGCGCTAAATCAAGGTTCTGGACGGCGCGAAGCGATTTTGTCAGCCTCGCATAGCATTATGTAAGGTCTTGTTGACATCAGCGGCGAATCGGTATAGTAAGGTAAACATGACAGAACGACAGCCTAACCTGACATGAAAAACCAGCTGAAGATTCTGCGCGCGATGCGGGACTGGAGCCAGGCCGAACTGGGCGAACAACTGGATGTGTCGCGTCAGGCCGTGAATGCGATTGAAACGGGTAAATATGACCCGTCGCTTCCGCTGGCGTTCAAAATCGCCCGCCTGTTCGGGCGCCCGATTGAGGAGATTTTCGATGATGAATTTAACGGAGGCAGCCATGACGGACAATGATGGCATGGGCCAATCCCACGGCCGCCGCATAATGTGGATTATCCTAGCGAGCCTCGGCATCGTCATGCTGGCCGGCGCCATCATGGGCTTTCTTTCCGAACGTCGCGCGCAGGGTGACGGGCCGTTGGGAACGGGTGGCATCTTAGTCATGCTGGTTTTTGTGGCCCTGATTGCCAGCCTGGCCTTTTCCATCTGGGTCAATGGACGCAAGATAAAATCGAGTGGCGAACCGCTTACGAAGAAGGAGCGGCTAAATCGCAACATTCTAATCGGAAGCATCTCGATTGGCGCAGCCTTTGGCATTTTCTTTGTGGCAACCGGTACGCTGTCCACATCCTCCAGTACCGCGGTAGTTTTTGAAGGAGCTACCCTCCAACCTGCCCTTGCGTTGTTTCTGGCGTTTGTGTGGGGCGTTGCCATGCCTGCATTTTCTTGGTTCTGGCACAAGCGGGTCATCGATGAGCAGGAAGCAAGCGCCAGCCGTGACGGCGGCTATTACGCCGCCTATGCCTTTCTGGTTGGCACCCCGACATGGTGGGTACTTTGGCGCGGTGGTCTTGCGCCCGAACCTAATGGCGTCGCCATCTTCATGCTGTTCAGCCTTATCTGGAGTGCCGTCTGGCTCTGGAAAAAATACTGCTGACTATTGGAAATTTAATAGAGAACAACAATCACCAAACAGGAGTTACCCATGTCCCCCAAATATAAAGCACTACTGATCTCCGCGGCCCTCACATTCTCCCCGGCCTGCCTTGCGCAAAATGCGCCGACCGAAGCTCCAGCAGCCGTGGAAGCACTCGACCCCGTCAAGGCTGCACCTGCCGCCATCAAGGACGTCGACCCCGCGCTTTGGGTTGTCAAAGACGAGGACACGACGATTTATCTGTTCGGCACCGTCCACATCCTGAAGCCCAATCTCAGCTGGTTTGACGAAGGCGTGAAGCAGGCGTTCGAAGGATCGGACCGGTTGGTGCTGGAGATGGTCGAGCCTACCGCGGCGGAAAGCCAGGCCCTCTTTGGCAAGCTTGCGATCGACAAAAGCGGCAAGACGCTGCGCTCCAAAATGAGCGATGCGGACCGGGCCATTTATGAAACCGCTATGACGAAAACAGGTCTCCCGGCCGAAGCACTCGATCCCTTTGATCCCTGGGCGGCGGCCGTCACACTCTCGGTAATCTCGATGCAGAAGCAGGGTTTCGACATAAACAGCGGCGCTGAAAAGCAGCTAACCGCCGCCGCAAATGCAGCGAAAAAGCCCATCGGCGGCGTTGAAACGATGGAGTTCCAACTGGGCGTCTTCGACAGCATGCCGGAAAGCGAGCAGATCCGCTTTCTCGTCGAGACCGCAAAGGTCGTCGAAAGCTCGTCCAATATGATGAACAAAATGGTCGAGCTTTGGGGTACCCCCGACCCCGATGGTCTGGGACAGCTTATGAACGAAGGCCTGACCAGCCGCGCATTGTATGATGCGTTGCTGACGCGCCGTAACGCCAATTGGGCAAAATGGATCAAGGCCGAAATGGACAAGCCCGGCACGACCTTCATGGCCGTGGGTGCCGGACATCTGGCTGGCCCCACAAGTGTGCAAAATCTTCTGCCAGCCTATGGGCTGAGTGCCGAAAGAGTAGCTTATTAACGATTTGCCTGTCATTTCGGGAAGGCCCGCGCATTGCGGGCCTTCATCCATTTTGGGGGATTAATGGACAGCACTGAAGTTTCACCACTGCCCGAAGAGCGTCCGGCAAAGATCGGTCTTCGAAACAAATTGCTGCAATTTGTGCTCGGCATATTGCCGAGCCTAGGCTGGATTGTGCTTTACTTCGTGCTACAGATACTGTGCACGGCGGTCTTGATTGCCGCAGGTGTGGGCGGTGGCAGCTTGGCAGGTGCCGCGAATGGCGACACAAAAGGCGTTGCGGTTCTTTGGGGTCTCGTGGTTTCGGCGATTATCCAGATCGGTCTGATCATCCTCTACCTGAGAAAAGACGACCGTTATCACCGGATCGGGCTCGACAGTTTCGGAAGCCTGTCCTTTGCCCAGACCGCAAGTCTGGCATTCGTGCTGATTTTGACCGCCATGATCGCCAATTTCATATACGCCACCTACGTCATCCCCGGTATCGGGATGCAGGCGGACATGGCAAAAATGCTGACTGAAATTCCGCGCACTCCGCTGAATATTTCTTTGGGATTCTTTGCGATCGCCGTAGCCGCACCGATAGTGGAGGAGCTTCTATTCCGGGGATTGTTGCAGAATGCGCTCGCACGCTTCATTCCCATCTGGGCGGCAATCCTGCTAGCTTCGTTCGTATTCGCCGCAGTCCATGGGCAACCTTATGCCATCCCGGGCCTGATGTCGCTCAGCATTGCCTTCGGGTATCTGTATCACCGCACAGGTTCCCTACGCACCAACATAATATTGCATATGCTGAACAATTCCGCCGCGCTGCTGCTGACCCAGTCGATGGTTTAGGCGACCGCCGGCTCCAGCATCCGCAGCGTTCCTGCGTCGGCGTCGATTTCGGTCATCACGCCCTGCGCCAGTGTAAATTGGTCGGTGATATGGCCGAACCACGCGCCGGTATAGACGGGGACACCCAGTGAGCCCAGATGCTGGCGGAGCACATCGTTCAGCGTGAAGCCCCCATACACACCGCTGCTGCTACCTGTACAACTGGTGCATTGGCCAAATACCGCACCCGCCAGATTTTTGAGAACTCCCGCGAGCCCCAATTGGGTGAGCATGCGGTCAATCCGGTATTCGGCTTCATCCACATCTTCGAGGAAGAGGATCGCGCCATTGAAATCGGGCAGATAGCTGCTGCCTGCCAAAGCCGATAGCACCGTCAGGTTTCCGCCCAACAGGCGGCCCTTTGCCTTACCTGCGGTGATCGTCTGTGTCCGCCAACGGCGTTGCGTCAATCGGTCTTCCCCACCCTCGGGATTGACCAGGGTAGGCGTCGCGCCGTCAAAGGCTATGGGGTAATAGGCATCCCATGAAGCCTTGCCCCACGCACTTCCCGCGTTCGGACCATGCAATGTCGTAAAGCCAGCTTTTGCGGCGATGGCCATGTGCAAAGCCGTAATATCGCTGAAACCGGTCAGAAGCTTTGGATTGGCGCGAATGACATCCCAGTCCAGATAGGGCAGCAGCCGTGCACTGCCCCAGCCGCCGCGGACTGCGAAAATGGCTTTCACATCCTTGTCGGCGAACATCGCATTGATATCGGACGCCCGGTCTTTATCCCGTCCCGCCAGATAGCCATAACGATCCAATATGTGCGGCGCGCGTTTGGGAACCAGTCCCATCGCAGTAATAGCTTCCTCGACCAACTGGATCTGGAATAGCTCGTCGCTGGCAGAGGCAGGTTCGATAAGCCCTACCGTATCGCCCTTTTTCAGGCGGGCCGGCTTGCTGTGGACAGGCGTGCCACGCGGGTTCGTCTGCATCGCCATAACGGGTGGGGCCGACAGCATTGCCGCCAGCCCCGCCATGATCTGTCGCCGTGAAGCTTCCATATTATCCTCCGGCGACCTGTGCTTAGAACTTTGTTTCAACCGCCAAGGTGAACGAGCGACCACGAGGGTCGGCTACGCGCGGCTCCCAGCTGCTGCCCGCACCTGTATTACTGTCGTAGGTAATCGCGAAAGGCGGATCCTTGTCGAACAGGTTTTTGACGCCCAATGTCAGCCGGAACTGCTCCTGGATATCAAGGCTGATCGAGGTGTTGTAGGTGATATAGGGTTTCACACGCGGGTTGAAATCCGGGCGTGTCACCGTGCCATTTGCAATCCCTGGCAAGGCCTGGTTCTTATATCCATCCCGATAGATTTGCGAGATGCTGAACGTCAGGTCATCCTTGGTATAGGTCAGGAAGGCATTATGCTTCCACTTCAGCCCTAAATCACCGGCGAAGGTAAACACGCCAATCAGGCTTGGGCCAAAAGGTGCCGACGGCAGGAACTTTTCCCGCTTTTTCAGCAAATAGGTACCATCCAGACCGGCGGTGAGTACGCCACCTGCCAAATCGGTCCCCCCGCGCAAGGAGACTTCAAGACCTTCTGTCCGGCGCGAACCGATATTGTCGGCGCGCAAGTCAATCAGGGTGATGATACCATTGGTCCGAATGACCCGGTCCGGGAAGAAGGCGATATTGTCCAGCAACTGGCGTAAGGTCAGCGCGCCGATCGTGTCATCTACCGCAATCGACCAGAAATCGACCGACGCGCTAAATCGGCTGGACGGTTGGAGAACGACGCCCACGCTATATTGCTCGGATGTTTCAGGCCCCAAATTCAGGTTGCCGCCGGTCAATGTGTCCGGTGTGATCGCTGCGCATCCGGGAAGGAGGCTGACCGTGCCTGTGGGACATGTAGTCGGATCCACCAGCGTATTGCCCGGATTGGGTGACTGGGTCACGCCATTGAAAATCTGGTTGAATGCAGGAACGCGGAAACCGGTGTTGTACGAACCGCGCACCATGAACCAGTCGACGGGCCGAAACTTGGCCGAAATCTTCGGGTTAATCGTCGAGCCGAAGCCGGTATAATCGTCCAGACGAACAGCCCCTGTCACTTCCAGCATATCGAATATGGGGAAAAGGACTTCGGCATAGGCCGCCTTCACATCGCGGTTTTTCGGCGTCAACGCGTTGATATTGTCGAATGCCACGTTGAAGATATCCGGTGTGCCGGTGACGGCCGCGGGCGATCCATTAAAGCTATAGGTCTCCCGCCGATAGTCGACACCAAGGGCAACCTGCACCGATCCGCCCGGCAGTTCGAACAGCGACCCGGAAATCGACGCGTCGAGTTGCTTCACCTCATATTTGCCGCCGTAAAGCGTGACGCCCTTTGCGGAGATCGCATTCAGACCGGCAAGCGCGGCGGCAGACTGTGTGACCGAAAAGGGATTGAGAATGCCGCTGTTAAGGAGGCCCACAATGCCCGGTCGCGTGGCACCTGGTGCAGTAGGCGCCCGCGGATCAATGCCGCCCGATACTGCGCCGGGAACTCCGGAGGCCGCTGCTGCTGCCGCCGACGAGAATGTACCACGATAGTGATAGCCATCGCCCAACACCGATGAGGACTCGCTTCGCGCATAGGATGCCCCTGCGCGATAATCCCAGTCACCGAAAAGCGGACCTTCGGCACCAAGTGCGGCACGCAAGGTTTTGGTATTGGTCTCATACTCGCGCGTTCCGCACGCGATACAACGCCAGCGATAGGAAATCGGTTTGCCATAGTTCACGGCAATCTGAGGGAAAACAGCGACCAAGCGGTTATAGACATCATTATATGTCGCTGCTGTCGTCGGATTTAGAGGGTAATAGAGCGGCAATGTGGTGGCATTGCCCGAATATTGGTTGTTCGAAAAACGCTTGGCCGAATCCGCATCCGATCCGGTGATTTCCGCAAAGAACTGGTGATCGCCAGCTTTGACGGTAGCGCGGCCATAATAGGTCAGCGTGTTGAGCGGCTGTTGCAGCACTGCTGCACGGCCCGTATCCCAAGCGCACGCGAAACGGGCGGAAGGAATAGCCCACAATTGTTCGTCATACGCCAACCCGCCGTCGACCGATGCGCATCCTGCACCACCCGGCAAATCCAGGATGTTGATACCGCCAGTTGCCGGCACAGTGGCTCCCGCCTCCAACAGCGTTACCCCACTCAACAGCGAGCCGGTGGGAGCGAAGATGGCATTGGCACCTGTTGCAAAGGCCGTCGCGATGGGTGTCCCGCGCGTGTCGATCGACAGGCCGCGATTGGGCTGATTACCATTTACAAAGGAACGATCCGATCCGTTGAGCACATTATTCACGCTGCGGCTGATCGCGCCCATGATGTTAAAGCCCTGCTCGTCGAGGTCGCCATAACCGCCAGTCGCTGAAAGCCGGTAGATATTCCCGCCGCCCGCTTCTGTAATATCCGTGAACGCATTGAGCGTAAGGCCCTGGAAATTGGTTTTGGTGATGAAGTTGATAACCCCGCCGATGGCGTCCGTTCCATAAATGGCTGACGCCCCGTCTTTCAGAACTTCAACCCGTTCCAAAGCCGCGATGGGGATCTGGTTCACGTCGACCGCCGACCCTGTAAGTCCGTGCGCAGCAACCCGTCGGCCATTCAAAAGCACAAGTGTCGATGCCGATCCCTGCCCGCGCAGGTTGGCAGCGGACAAACCGTTCGTACCGCGTTGTGCGCCGCTTGTAACATCCGCGTTGGATGCGAGATTGTCGGCACCATTTCCGTTTGACGACAGGTAGGAGATAAGCTGTTCCGGGCTATTGATACCTTCGCGGGACAATTCTTCGGTATTTATGATCTGTAGCGGCAGCGAGCTGTCGGTGGGATCACGCGTGATGCGCGAACCGGTCACGATGATGGGGGCCGCCTCTTCCGCCTGCGGCTCGGCCGATGCTGGCGTTTCTTGGGCTAGTGCAGGAAATGTCAGGCATGTCGCGGCGAGTAACGAAATCGATTTAGTGAACTTCATGTTTTTCCCCCTTTTTGGAAAACAACCCGGAAATTTTTTCCTGAGTCTGGTTCGAAGGAGAGGCTATTCTCGCAACTTCGCCAATGCAACTAGGTTAATGTAATTTCGTCGCTTTAGGTGACATCGATTGCAGCGCTGCTGTTTGTCTACTCGCGGGGTTGAAAATTAGAAAATTTCGGCGCAAAGATACTTTATGCTGTCGCAGAAAACGCGCTACGCCATTCGCGCCATGCAACACCTTGCTGATCATTACGGCAAAGGGCCCGTGCAACTGGCCGATATTGCCGAGGTGCAAAAGATCCCGCCTAAATTCCTGACCGTCATATTGTCGGAATTGGCGCGGTCAGGACTGGTCGCTTCACAAAGAGGCAAAGATGGCGGTTACTGGCTTGGCGTCCCGCCAATCGACATCAGCTATGGCGACCTTATCCGCATTATGCGAGGGTCCTTGGCACTTGTGCCATGCGCAAGTCGCTACGCACATGAAACTTGCCAAAACTGTGTCGAAGAAGAAAATTGCCGCACGCGCGCGCTGATGCTTCAGGTCCGCGACAAGACAGCGCACCTGCTCGATTCGATCAATCTTTCCGACAATGTCGAAGCGGACGCCTATTTGCTGGCTGCAGAGTAAGCCGACCTGTCCCAATAACGCACAAACAGAACCTTTCGCCGCTAAAGGCGAAATCTTTCACCGAATCATATTGTCAATCAAATTGGTTGAATTTAGGAGCTCGTTGCTGTGCAATCTACTCCTTCATTACCCCTTCGGAATCAAATAAGACTGCAAATCGGCTGGTTTTGCGGCAATTCTGGCGAAAGCCGGTCTATTAGGGTTAATGCGGTAGCAAATAAAATTTGCAGTGATTAAGCCGACCAATATCCGCACGCGAGAACCTTCGCCAGGCAAAGGAACGCCACATGCTCGACTTCATTCTTAACCTCGATTGGGGCGCCATATGGCCCTATATAGCGGTTGGATTTGCAGCCCAACTTGTTGACGGCGCTCTCGGTATGGCATTTGGTGTTATTTGCAGCACCTTGCTGGTCAGCGTCATGGGCGTCGCACCTGCGCGTGCGTCGGCAGGGGTCCATTTCGTGGAAATGTTCACCACAGGCGCATCGGGTATCAGCCATATCTTGCACAAGAATGTGGACTGGAAACTGTTCAGCCGCATCGCCATCCCGGGCGTGATCGGCGGCTGTACAGGGGCCTATTTGCTCGCAAGCATTCATACAGAGGCCGCACGACCGTTGGTTATGCTGTACCTGACCGTGATCGGTTTCTACCTTTTCTACAAGGCATGGACCTTTTCGCAGGAACATAAAACCCGCGACCCCAAGGTTACCGTACCTCTTGGCTTGATTGGCGGTTTCCTCGATGCTTCGGGTGGAGGCGGCTGGGGTCCGGTCGTTACGTCCAATCTGCTGATCCAAGGGACTGATCCGCGCAAGACCATCGGAACCGTGAATACGGCCGAATTCTGCCTGACAATCGCCATTTCCATGACCTTCATCATGACCATCGGCCTTCAGGCCTTCACGGTTGTGACGGGTGGATTGTTGATTGGTGGTTTGCTCGCTGCGCCATTGGGGGCTTATGTCGCCAAGCGCATTGAACCACGCCGTCTGCTTTTCGCCGTCAGCATTGTTCTAATCGCAACGAGCATGTTCAGCCTGTACAAGGCGCTCAGCTAGGACAAAGCTTGCATTTGGCGTAAAGCCCGCATATAGGCGCGCGCTTGCCGTTCGTGGTCATCCCTGGAGGCGTGACGGCAAGTGTAACTTTATTGGAGATTTATCATGAGCGATCAGCTGACATTGTCGGCCGAGACGCGCGATCGGGCTGGCAAGGGAGCCTCCCGCGAATTGCGTCGTCAAAACCGGATTCCCGCCGTTATTTACGGCAACAAGCAAGACCCCGAACTCATCCATGTTGAGGAAAAGGCACTCGTCAAATTGTTGATGACCGGCCACTTCTCGAACAGCGTGGTCGAGATCGACCTTGGTGGTAAAAAGCAAATCACCATCCCGAAGGATGTTGCTTTCCATCCGGTTTCCGATCGCCCTACCCATGTTGACTTCCTGCGCATCGTCAAGGGCGCCAAGGTCGACGTGGAAGTGCCGGTTGTATTCGTCAACGAAGACGCATCGCCTGGTCTGAAGCGTGGAGGTGTTTTGAACATCGTTCGCCATGAGCTTGAGCTCGTCTGCGAAAACGACAAGATTCCTGACGACATCAAGATCGATGTTACCGGTTTCGACGTCGGCGATTCAATCCACATCAGCCATGTAAAGCTTCCCGCTGGTTCGGAAAGCAAGATCACCGACCGTGACTTCACGATCGCAACGATCGTTGCTCCGTCCGCACTCAAGTCGAGTGATGGCGACACCACCGTTGACGGTGGCGCTGAAGCTTAATGTTCTTTCCGGTGGGCGGACTTCGGTCCGCCCCGGATATTCCCGCGAGGAAACACCGCGATGCAGCTTTGGGTAGGCCTTGGTAATCCCGGACCCACCTATGCCATGCACCGGCATAATATCGGCTTCATGGCGATTGATGCCCTGGCCGAAATCCACGACCTGCCATTGCCCGCCAAGAAATTTCAGGGCTGGGTGCAGGAGCTCCGGCTTGGCTCCGAAAAGATCATATTGCTGAAACCCGCCACGTTCATGAACGAAAGCGGCCGCAGCATCCGTGCCGCCATGGATTTTTATAAGCTGGAGCCAAAGGACGTCACCGTCTTTTACGACGAACTCGATCTCGCCCCTTTCAAGGTAAAGGTAAAGACCGGCGGCGGTGCCGCTGGCCATAATGGCATAAGATCCACCATTGATCATATCGGCGCTGAATTCCGACGTGTGCGGTTGGGCATTGGCCATCCGGGACACAAGGACCGGGTCACGGGCTATGTGCTCGGCAATTTCCATAAGAGTGAAATCGATGATCTGGCGGACCTCCTCGGTGCACTTTCCGCCGAAGCGGATTGGCTCGCAAAAGGCGACGATGTGCGCTTTATGAACGACGTGGCCTTGCGGCTACAGGATTAAGTCCATGCAGCGCCTGCTCGTGATCGGTCCCTGTGGCGCGGGTAAATCTACGCTATCCACAGTGCTCGGCAAAAAGCTTGATTTGACGGTGTTTCACATGGACCAACTCAACTGGCGTCCGGGCTGGATAGAGAGTAGCAAGGATGAAATTCGCGCCAGACTCGCGGACATTGTGGTCACTGACCGCTGGCTGATTGACGGCAATTACGGCGGTACGTTGGCGGTACGGCTCGAGCACGCCGATACCATCGTCTATCTCGACTATCCGATCCGCCTTTGCGTCCTGCGCCTGTTGCGGCGGATCTGGAAATATCGGGGGCAAAGCCGTCCCGACATGACTGAAGGCTGCCCCGAACGGTTCGATCTGGCATTTCTGTTCTATCTGATGCGCTGGAACAGCGGCCCCCGCATCCGGACAGAGACGCAGTTAAAGGGCCATGAGGCAAAGATCATCCGTCTTCAGTCCCCCCAAGAATTGGACCTCTGGTTGGACTCGCTTTAAGCCGGGATTATATTAGGGTGAAAGCAATCACTAACTTAGAGGATCCCCCCAATGCCTATCCCGTCCGATATTGATCGCAGAACTTTGCTTGGCGGTGTCGTGGCCGTTACGGCTGCAACCACCATCAGCGCATCATCGGACGCACAGAGCGCAACATTGAACCTTAAAGGGAAATCCATCCTGATTACGGGCAGTTCGTCCGGCTTTGGTTATGACGGCGCTCTGCATTATGCGCGGGCTGGTGCGAAAGTGATTGCGTCGATGCGCAATCTTCCAAGGGCCGAGGCGGATACGCTGAAAGCGGCAGCGGCCAAGGAGAAGCTCGACATCAGTATCATCGAGATTGACGTGACTTCCGATGAACAGGTCACAAAAGGCGTTGCCGAGGCCGAACGCCTTGCCGGTGGTGCGCTTGATGTCCTTATCAATAATGCGGGTGTCGGTTATGCAGGCCCGATCGAGTTGCAGGATATGGAAGCGACGAAGCTAATCTTCGACACCAATGTCTACGGCCCGCATCGCATGGCGCGCGCCGTTTTACCGGCCATGCGCAAGGCCAAGCGCGGCTTGATCTTCAATATTTCGTCGCAACTTGGTCGCGTCATAGTCCCTTCCGCCGGACATTATTCGCCTACAAAATTTGCACTCGAAGCGATGAGCGAAGCGATGGCTTATGAACTGGTGCCGCACAATATCGAAGTCTGCGTGATCCAGCCGGGCGGCTACCCGACCAAAGTGTGGGTCAACCGCAACGTTCTGGCCAAAGAACTGAAAGGCCGCATTACAGAAGATCAAGCGGCTGCCTATCCCGCACTCGTATCGCGTATGGGTCTGGAGGATGGATCGGGACGCAGCGCCGATCCAATGGACGTTCCGCGCGCCATTGGCGAAATCATCGCTATGCCAGCCGGAACCCGTCCGTTGCGCAAGGCGGTTCATCCTGGACCCAAGCCTCAAGAGGCGATCAACAAGGTATCAGCAGAAACACAGGTCGCGATGCTTGGCAACACACCGTTCGGACCCTGGATTAAAGCCGTTCACGACTGATATTATCTAGCCACTCACGGCGAGGTCAATTGCGAGAAGCGCCGCGGCCAGAGCGCTGGCCAGCGCACCTCTGCGGTTCCGAATGGAATTGCGGTTGATGGCAACGATGATCCTGTTCAAATCATGATAATCGAATGTCTCTGTTGCATGCACGCGGTGGATCGTCTGAATACTGGCCAAATACCAGAACCAGGCGGCCAAAGCCGATGCGATTATCGTCGCAAAATCGAGAAAGATACCAAGGCCTGACCAAAGCTGTTCCATTTTGCTCCCCTTTTCGGAATTCTGGCGCTAAAGGCGCTCCTCCAGTTCAAGTCAAGAGTAGGTCATCATGGGTTTCAAATGCGGTATTGTCGGGCTCCCCAATGTGGGCAAGTCCACGCTGTTCAATGCACTGACGGAGACCGCCGCAGCGCAGGCCGCCAACTATCCCTTCTGCACGATCGAGCCCAATATCGGCAATGTCGCAGTGCCGGACCCGCGGTTGCAGACCATTGCCAAAATCGGCGGAAGCCAGAAAATCATCGAGACACAATTGGGTTTTGTCGACATCGCCGGCCTTGTGCGCGGTGCCTCAAAAGGTGAAGGACTGGGCAACCAGTTTCTGGGCAATATCCGTGAAGTCGATGCCATCGTCCATGTTCTGCGCTGCTTTGAGAATGATGACATCCAGCATGTCGACAACAAGATTGACCCGATCTCGGATGCCGAAACGGTTGAAACCGAATTGATGCTGTCTGATCTGGAATCCTTGGAAAAGCGCGTTCCCAACTTCGCCAAAAAGGCAGCACAAGGCGACAAGGAAGCCAAGGCGGCTGCCGCCGTGCTCGGGCGCGCGCTGGATTTGCTCCGCGATGGCAAGCCTGCGCGGCTCGTCGTTCCAACTGATCCTGAAGAACAGCGCCTGTTTGACACCGCGCAATTGTTGACGGCCAAACCCGTGCTCTATGTTTGCAATGTCGAGGAATCGAGCGCCGCAAACGGCAATGCGCTGTCCGCAAAGGTTTTTGAAAAAGCCAAGGCGGAAGGGGCAGAGGCGGTTGTCGTATCGGCGGCTATTGAAGCCGAAATTTCCACCATGCCTGCTGAAGACCGCGAAGTGTTCCTTGAAGACCTGGGCCTGACGGAAACCGGGCTCGCGCGGGTTATCCGGTCAGGCTATGCGCTGCTCGACCTCATCACCTTTTTCACGGTGGGTCCTAAAGAAGCGCGGGCATGGACGGTCACCAAAGGCGCCACGGCACCCAATGCAGCCGGTGTCATCCATAGCGATTTTGAAAAAGGCTTCATCCGCGCGGAGACCATGGCCTACGAGGATTATGTCCAATATAATGGTGAAGCAGGCGCCAAAGAGGCCGGTAAGTGGCGTTCGGAAGGTAAGGAATATCTCGTAAAAGATGGCGACATCATGCTGTTCCGGTTCAACGTCTGACATTTGATCTCGCGCAAAGACGAATGCCACGCTTCACGGCAAAGGCAGTTTGATGGATAAGATTGAAAGCACAGCCAAACCTGTTTTGCCCTTTGACCGCATTGGGGGGCGTGAACCTATCCAGCGCATGGTGGACCGTTTTTACGATCTGATGGAAAGCGAGCCCGATTTCGCGGAGCTTCGGGCGATGCATGCGGCAGACCTTTCGCCGATGCGGGAATCGCTGACCGATTTTCTGATGGCATGGATGGGCGGACCGCGGGACTGGTTTGAAAAGCGGCCCGATGCCTGCGTAATGTCCGCACACCGCGCCCTTGAAGGTATGAATTTCGCAACCGCCACCCAATGGGTGCTCGCCATGCAGCAGGCGGCGAAAGACACGATCCCGTCCGATCCCGACTTCGTCGACAATATGGTGGCGGCTTTTGCCAGTATGTCCAAGGCCATGGCGTCCAATGCAGGCCGGGGTGACAGCCACTGATTAAGCGGCTAAACAGGTGGCATGTTCCGCAACTTGATTGCTCTGATTTTTATTATCGCGCTTGCTCTGCCAGCGGTTGCCATGCCGGCACCATCCGCGCCCGAGACTGCGACCATGAGCGCGGATTGCCACGGCATGCCAATGGAGAAGCCGGACGATAAAACAGGGGAACATGAAAAAAGCTTGCGCCTTCATGGCTGCATAGGGTGCATTGCGCCGGTTTCGCCCGTTTTCAATATCGTCCCGTCGGCGGCACTGCCCTTCATCACGCAGAGCACGCCTTACCGAGAATTGTCCGGTACAATCGCGGGACCGACGATACCCCCTCCAAGAAGCTGAGATCTGAACGACCAAAACGTCATTCAATCTACAGGAATAATTTCATGAAAATGCCAATTTTACGGGCGAGCGTTAGCGCGCTTGTCCTATTCGCCGCCCCGGCCCTTGCGCAGGACCATAGCCACATGGACCATTCGCAGCATAAAGCAGAGCCACCTCCCAAGCCGGTTGACCATTCTAAGATGGACCATTCGCAAAAGGGGCACGACATGACATCGATGCCAGCCGAAACTGTCGACAAACCCGCCGAAGGTTCCGGCACAGCCCGCCTCCCCGGAAACGAAGGCGGCATGCACGGTCTTCACCTTCCGGTCGCCGACGACTGGATGGTGATGGCGCACGGCTATGCCTGGGGCGTCTACACCAATCAATCGGGACCGCGCGGCGATGAAAAGACCTATGTCCAGTCAATGGCGATGCTGACCGCCGAGCGCCGGTTCGAAGGTGGACGCTTCCAGTTCAAATCCATGCTGAGCCTTGAGCCTTTGATGTCCAATCGCGGCTATCCAAACCTGTTTGCAACCGGCGAAACAGCAGGCGGCGAACCTTTGGTCGACCGGCAGCACCCGCACGACCTGTTCATGGAACTCGCGGCGCGGCTTGATATCGAAATTGCCGAAGACAGCAGCCTGTTCCTTTATGGCGGACCGGTCGGCGAACCCGCGCTTGGACCGTCGGCGTTCATGCATCGTGGTTCGGCCAAGCTGAACCCAGAAGCGCCGATTACCCACCACTGGTTCGACAGCAGCCACATCACTTACGGAGTTGCGACAGCGGGCATTTCAACCCGGCGTTTCCAGCTGGAAGGTTCCGTCTTCACCGGACGCGAACCGGATGAAGACCGTTGGGATATCGAAAAGCCCCGCTTCGATAGCTGGTCGGTGCGTGCCACTCTCAACCCATCGCCCGACTGGGCACTGCAGGTCAGTCACGGATTTCTGAAGCAGCCCGAATTCACCATCCACCCCGATGAGAACGAACATCGCACCACCGCCAGCGCGCATTATGCCAATGGCAACGGCCTGTCTGCGACCGCAGCCTTCTCAGCCAAGAACCGCGATCCGGGGCCGACACTGACAGC
>ERZ795044.994-NODE-994-length-26204-cov-8.429883_pt1 | contig 26204 bp, 25 predicted proteins | sample MGYA00375128_ERZ795044 | MGnify/ENA primary metagenome ERZ795044 (study PRJEB30173, sample SAMN05720213) | anaerobic digester metagenome | isolation source: active sludge of municipal wastewater-treating anaerobic digesters | place: USA | collected 2014-12-22 ... | reverse complement strand
GCCGAGAGGTCCATTTGTGTGTGGAAAAGGCAGGGCGGGCGAACGTAGGCACGGTGTGTGGAAAAGTCAATTCCTCGCGAATGCGAGCAACAGCTAACCCGTTGACATACAAGGCGTAAGCCTCTATCCTTCGCGTTCTTTCCCCACGATTTTCAGTAGCTTTCGGAGATAGGAATGGGCAAGCCGACGTATCGTCCGCGGAACAAGCGCCGACTTCGCACGCATGGCTTCCGTGCGCGCATGGAAACGCGCTGGGGGCGTGCTACTCTGAGCCGCCGTCGCAAGAAGGGGCGCAAGCAGTTGACGGTCAAACTGCCGTCGAAGTACGCGGCCGCCTAGCCACCGCCGGTTTGCGCGCGCGAGTCGCCTGACGCGCGGTGCAGACCTCGAGCGGATTCGACTTGAGGGGAAGGCTCTCCGAACGAGCGCACTACTGGTTCGGGTGAGTGCTTCCCCTCATGCGCGCCCACGAGCCGGGGTGGTCGTGCCGCGCTATGGCCATGATGCCGTGGCACGCAACACGCTGAAACGGCGGCTGCGGGAACTCGTACGGACGGTCGTGCTACCGTTAGGCATTCCCGTGGACCTGGTGATCTGGGCGCAGCGTTCGGCGTACGGACGCCCTTTCGACCGGTTGCGTGACGACGTGGAGCAGTTGGTGCCCAAGCTGCAGCGACTGGACCCGAGGAGGGACGCGGCATGCGACACGTAGCCGTGGCGCTGGTGCGCATCTATCAGATGTTCATCGGTCCGCTGCTCCCTGCAGTCTGCCGGTTCTACCCGTCCTGCTCGCAGTACGCCATCGAGGCGCTCCAGAAGCATGGCGCGTTTCGCGGTTCCCTCCTGGCCGCGCGGCGCATTGCCCGCTGCCATCCGCTGCATCCCGGCGGATTCGATCCTGTGCCCTGATCCACTCTCGCTGCGATGGATAAACGCACCATCTTGGCCCTCGCGCTGGTCGCGATCGTCATCATCGTCACGCCGAAGCTGTTTCCGACGGCGCTGCCCAAGACTCCCGCCAAGACGCCTGCCGCCGCTGGTGCCGCCGCTGTGACCGGCTCGACCGGCGCCGCGAGTGCGACGCCCACTCCGGCGTCGGCTCAGACGCCCCAGACCGTGGAGGCACTGCCGACGGTCGCGGCACAGGGAGCGGCGACGCAGGACTCGACCGGTGCGTTCCGACCGGAGTCGACCTCTGTCTCCAGCGCTGCCTCGGATTTCCTCTTCAGCAACGTGGGCGCTGCCCCGCTGCAGGTGCGGCTGCCGAGCTTCAAGGCGCTCGACAAGGTCAACGCGAACGTCACGATCACCGCCGGGACGGGGCAGTCAATCCTCGGCTATCGAGTATTAGGGGTCAACGATACGCTCTCCCTGGGCAAGGTCCCGTTCACGCTGGAGCGTTCGACGGCGAGCACCGGAGCGTCGGTGCTGACCTATCGCGCCACGGCCAACGGTCGGGCGCTCGAACTCAAGTACACGATCGTCCCAGACTCCTTCCTGGCGCGTGTAGAGGGGACGATTGGGAACGATGCGTCGGGCAATCCGGCGCGCTTCGTCCTGATCGACCTGCCGTCGACGTTCCATTCCTTCGAGGCGGATTCGATCGACGACCAGAATCACTTCGCCTACGCCGCCAAGCCGCGCACGCGGAATGCCGAGGGTATTCCCTTCGGGAAGCTGGATCCAGGGGAACGCTCGCTGGTACAGGGACCGCTTGCTTGGGCGGCGGCCAAGTCGAAGTACTTCATCGTTGGTGTGCTGGCAGCCGATGGTGACGACAGCTTTGCCGAGACCGTTGCCGTCGGCGGTCCTCGGACGTCGAAGCGCGCCACCGCCGCGACCGGCACGATCGTGACACGACTGAACAACGGCACGTTCCGGTTCGAGCTGTACGCCGGCCCGCAGCAGTACCAGCGGCTCAAGGCACTCGGGCGCGAGTTCGAAAACTCGAACCCGTACGGCGGCTGGTTGCAGGGTGTGGTGCAGCCGTTTGCCACGATGGTGATGAAGATCCTGCTGTGGATGCGCGCGACCCTCAACCTGGATTACGGGTGGTTGCTCGTCATCTTCGGCGTCGCGGTCCGACTGATCCTGTGGCCGTTGAATCACGGCGCCATGCGCACGAGCATGAAGATGCAGCGCATCCAGCCGGAGCTGAACGACATCCAGAAGCGCTACAAGGCCGACCCGGCGAAGCTGCAGTCGGAGATGATGCGGGTGTACAAGGAGCATGACATGAGCCCGTTCAGCACCTTTGCCGGGTGCTTGCCGCTCCTGCTCCCGATGCCAGTGTTGTTCGCGCTCTTCTTCGTCTTCCAGAACACGATCGAGTTCCGTGGTGTCCCGTTCCTTTGGCTGGCGGACATCTCGATCAAGGACCCCTTCTACATCGTGCCGTTGCTGATGGGGGTCTCGATGTTCTTCCTGTCGTGGGTGGGGATGCGCAACTCACCGCCCAATCCGCAGGCGAAGATGATGCTGTACATCTTCCCGGTGATGATGACGTTCCTGTTCGCCAACTTTGCTTCGGGCCTTAACCTCTATTACGCCATCCAGAACATTGCGGCGATTCCGCAGCAGTGGTTGATTGCCAACGAGCGAGGGAAGCAGGGAGGCGGGGCGGGAAAGAAGGGGTGACAACGGCCACGGCCATCTAGCAGCACAAGGAGCGTCGATGCTGGTCCGCAATGACACCATCGCCGCGCTGAGCACCCCCGCCGGGCGCGGCGCGATTGCGATCGTGCGCCTCAGCGGGGGTGACGCGCATCAGGTAGCGGCCAAGCTGATTTCGCCGTGGCCGGCCCGCGCACGCGAGGTGTCGCGCTGCGTCGTGCGAGACGAGCGCGACGACGCAATCATCGACCGGGCACTCGTCACACGATTCGATGCTCCGCGCTCGTATACCGGTGAGCCGATGGTCGAAGTGGCGTGCCACGGGGGCGTGGCCGTCTCGTCGGCGATCCTCGAGGCGCTCTCGCGTCTCGGGATCCGGAGTGCGGAGCCCGGCGAGTTCACGCAGCGCGCGGTGCTCAACGGCAAGCTCGATCTGCTGCAGGCGGAGGCCGTCGCCGATCTGGTCGACGCACGCACGCATGCGCATCGACGCGCCGCCATACGCCAACTCGACGGCGGACTGACGCGGACACTGCGCGAGCTGCGCGAACGCATGTTGCACGTCGAGGCGCTGCTGGCGTACGACATCGACTTTCCCGAAGAAGATGACGGGCCGATCGCGCGCGAGACGATATCGGCCGCCGCCGGCGAAGCGCGAGCCGGAGTCGAACGACTCCTGACCACGGTCCCGCTTGGTGAGATCGCGCGCGACGGCGCCGTCGTCGTGATCGCCGGCCCACCGAACGCGGGAAAATCATCACTGTTCAACGCCTTGATCGGGGAGACGCGCGCGATCGTTACGGACATCCCCGGGACGACACGCGACGCGATCGAGGCGAGAGTCGAATCCGGAACCTGGCCGCTGCGGCTGGTGGATACGGCGGGCCTACACGAGACCTCCGACGTCGTCGAGCGGCTGGGCATTGAGGTCAGCGAGCGGCACATCCGGGATGCCCATGTCGTGCTCGTGTGCGGCGAGACGCCGGCGGCGCTTCGCACGGCGCTCGGGCACGTGGAGGCGCTGGGAACGACGCCACGCGTCGCGGTGCTGACGAAGGCGGATGTGCTTGCGGCGAACCTCGTCGCCGAGGCGGATGAGCTGGAGGGCGTTGAAGCGACGGTCGCAGTGAGCGCGACGATGCGCGAGGGACTCGATCGCCTGCTAAGCGAAGTGCACTCGGTGCTCGAGCGCTACGTGGGCGACCTGCATCCGGAGCTCCCGGTGGTCACGCGCGAGCGTCATCGCACGGCGCTGCGCTCGGCTCAGGACGAGCTCGATCGTTTCCTGTCCATGTGGGGCACACGTGCGGCGCCGGCGTCGGTGGCCGCGGTGCACATCCGGAGCGCGACGCATTCCCTGGACGAGTTGATCGGGAGCGTGGAAGTGGACGATGTCCTCGACCGTGTCTTCCGATCGTTCTGCGTGGGGAAGTGAGCCGCGCCCAACGCCAGGGCGGCGGCGGCACCGACGCTGTCGACCCGGGTCGTACGCTGCGGTGACGCGTTAGGCGGAGGCGGCGGTGTTGCGGGCCACGTCGAGGAGGTCCTCGGCCGAGGCGCGAATGGCCCAGGCGGCGCCGCGCTGCTCAATGGCGGCCTCCACCATGCGCGCACCGATGTAGTAGCCAGCGCGCTCGGGGATTACGACGCGATCGACCGTGCGCGCATCGTCGCCGGTGCCTCCCATGAGGTACCGCAGCCGCAAGCCGAGGGCGTGGTGGTCAAACTCCTGTGCGACAGCGCGCGCGATGTGCGACTCGAGCTCGCGTACGCGGGCGTACTGGCGACGCCCGTAGCCATAGTACTCCCAGGCGGCATGCCCGGGGCTCACGAGGCGCGAGACGCTGACGGCGAGCCCTTCGTTGGCGAGGAGTTCACGCACCGAGGCGCGGCGTCCGGTCTCCCAATAGGAGTAGTAGCCGTCGGCCTCGTCGATGAGGTGCCGCATCTCGCTGCGGCTGCGCGGCGAGGTGTAGCGTACGGCGTGCGCGATCTCGTGTGCGAGCCAGAGCGGGATGAGCTCGGGGTCGAGGCCCAGTCCCTGCGTTTCGGGGTTGGCGATCCCGGTGAAGTGCTCGAGGCAGACGAAGGCGATCCCGCGACCCGCGACGACCAACTCGCCGGCGTTGGCGCCGCCCACGCCCACCATGAGCACCACATCGATATCGACGTCGGTGCCTAACAACTCGGCGCACCGGGCCTCGGTGTCACGCGCGAGGGAGACGACATCGGTGCGCTCGAGCATCGCCCGCAAGTCGGAGCGATCGGCCTGCGTCGTCATCTTCACGACGTCGAGGAAGTGCTCGCTGTCGGGATCGAAGACGTAGTTATGCCAATAGGCAGACAGCCGGGCGCGGTACGACTCGAAATACTGCTGGTAGGCGGCGACTCGGTCGGTGCTGTTCAGGACTGCAAAGAAGTCCGGCAGCAAATTGATGAGCATCAACGACCAAGGCGCAGGTGGAGCGGCGCAGCAGATCCCGGAATCGGCCGGAATGTAGTAATGCTCGTGTTTGCGAACAAGAGACGATTTTCCCAGCAGTCGTCAGCTGCCGTGAGACCAAGCAACTCGGCGTGTGGCGGCGCCAGCGTTCAGCGCGTGCCGAACAGTCGGTCGCCGGCGTCGCCGAGCCCGGGGAGGATGTAGCCGTGTGCGTTGAGTTCGCGGTCGAGCGCGGCGCAGTAGATCGGCACATCGGGATGCGCCTCGTGCACGCGCCGCACACCCTCGGGCGCCGCGACCAAGCAGAGAAAGCGAATGCGCGTGGCGCCGGTGCGCTTGAGCGAGGCGATGGCGGAGACGGCGCTCCCGCCGGTGGCAAGCATCGGGTCGAGGAGGAAGAAGTCGCGCTCGGCCGCGTCGCCGGGGACCTTGAAGTAGTAGTCGACCGGTTCGAGTGTGTCGTGATCGCGATAGAGACCGATGTGCCCGACGCGCGCCGAGGGGACAAGGCGCAGGATCCCTTCGACCATGCCAAGGCCTGCGCGCAAGATCGGGACGAGCGTGAGCTTCTTGCCGCTCACCTGCCACCCGGTCGCCTGTTCGAGCGGTGTCTGGACGACGATCTCGTCGAGCGAGAGCGACGCAGTGGCCTCGTAGGCCATGAGCATCGCGATTTCGTCCACGAGCTCCTTGAAGATCTTCTTGGGCGTCCGGCGGTCCCGCATCAGCGTGAGCTTGTGCTGAATGAGCGGATGCCTGACGATCGTGAGCGAGGGCTCGGCAGGGGTGGTGTGCATGGCGGCCAAGGTACTAATTTCGCGCGCACGACAGAAGACTGGGACGGGGGCGCACGCGCCGCCGCCATACCGACGAAGGCGGGAGTGCACGCGTGGAGATCGAGTTTGCAGGCGCCGCACGTGAAGTGACGGGGTCGTGCCACCTGGTGCGCGCGAACGGGAAGACGATTGCGCTCGACTTCGGCCTCTTCCAGGGGCGACGCGCCGAGTCCGAGGCCAAGAATCGCCGCCTGCCGGTGAATGTCGCGGAGCTGGATGCCGTGGTGCTCTCCCACGCGCACATCGACCACTCCGGGCGCCTCCCGCTCCTCCTGCACGAGGGGTACACCAACACGATCTGGTGCACGCCGGCGACGCGCGACCTGTGCGCGATCATGCTCGCCGACTCGGCCCACATCCAGGAGAAGGACGCCGAGTACCTAAGCCGACGAAACAAGGCGCACGCCGACCCTCTCTACACGATGCGCGATGCCGCGCAAACGGTGGAGAACATGATCTCCGTCCCGTTCCACAAGCGCGTCGAGATTCTTCCGGGAATCCACCTCACCTTCGTCGAAGCGGGACATATCCTGGGCTCCGCGTCGGTGATCCTCGAGTGCGCGGAAGGTGGCACGGTGCAGCGGCTCGTCTTTTCCGGCGACATCGGACGTTCCGGGCTCCCGATCATTCGGGACCCGGAGCCGCCGGCAGGGGCGGACGTGGTCATCATGGAGTCGACCTACGGCAACCGCGACCATCCGGCACTCGAGGATGCGCAGGCGCGGCTCGCGGAGATCGTGACAGAGGTCGCGAAGCGCGGAGGCAAGCTGCTGATCCCGGCCTTTGCGGTCGGACGGACCCAGGAGTTGGTGTACGACCTGCACGCGTTGGCGCGTGCCAAGCGCATTCCCGAGATCCCGATCGTCATCGACTCACCGCTGGCGATCGATGCCACGTCGGTCTTCGAGATGCACCCGGACATCTTTGACCGCTCCGAGCACCTGGTGCAGGAGGCGGCGGAGCTGTTCCGGTTCGAGATGGTGCGGTACACGCGCGATACCGAGGAATCGAAGGCGCTCAACGCGATGCGCGGGCCGATGGTGATCATCGCGGCGTCAGGGATGGCGGAGTCCGGGCGCATTCTGCATCACCTGGCCAATGGAGCGGACGATCCACGGAACACGATCCTCATCGTCGGCTTCATGGCCGAGCACACGCTCGGGCGACGCATTCTCGAACGGGCGCCGGTGATCAAGGTGTTTGGCGAGGAGGTGCCGCTGCGAGCGCGGGTGGAGGTGCTCAACGGGTACAGCGCCCACGGCGACCGGGGCGACCTGCGGCGTTGGGTGCATCGGGTGCGCGGGAGCGGCCCGGGGCCACGAGCGGTCTATCTCGTGCACGGCGAAGCGGAGGCGCAGGACGCGTTTGCGGAGGTGCTGCGTGAGGACGGATTCCACGTCGTGGTGCCGTCGTTGGGCGACCGCGTGACTGCCTGACGAGGATGCCCGCCGCCCGCCGCCAGGACGTGCGTGCCAGCGAGGCCCGCGAGCGGTTGCTCGCGGCGACGCTGCGCTGCGCTGCGCGCGATGGGGGCGGGGCGCTCTCGCTGCAGTCGATCGCCGAGGAGGCGTCGGTGTCGAAGGCGCTCGTCCTGTATCACTACCAGGACAAGGAGCGCCTGCTCGCCACGACCATTCGCTGGCTGACAGGGCGCCTCGTCGCGCGCGAAGCGGGCGCGCTGGCGCAGAGCACGGCGGGCTCGGTGCTCGAGGACTTCTGGCGCTGGCTGGACGAGGAGCTGCAACGCGGTGAGTTGCGCGTGCTCATCGAGCTCGCGCAGGAACGTGGCGTGGAGACGCGCCGGGCGCTGGAGGAATCGGCGCTGCAGCGACAGCAGACGGCCGAGCAGACGGTGTCGCGTGTGTTCCAGCTGCTGGACCTCTCGCCACGCCTTCCGGCGGCGATGATCGCCTCGAGCGAACTGGCGTTTCGCGATGGGTTGGTCCTGTGGGCGTGGAGACAACCTGATCGCAGCGCGCGGGTCGCCTTCGACGTGTTCTGGCTGTCGCTCCTGAGCCTGGCGCGGTAGACGAGTCGTCCCGCGCCGCTGGTGTCACGCGAGGGGCCGAATCGTCGCGCGCCGTGCTTGGTATTCGCGAAGATTGCGCGCCCGGGGACAGGGAGCGCAGCGACCCTATCGTTGCGGGACGACGGGGCCTTATTGTTCGCGTGATGGAGTCCTCATCGTGGACGGCCCGGCGACTGGTCCTTGGAGGGCTGCGCCTCTTCGCGGCGGCATGGTTGGTGTCGCTGGGCGGTGTGCTGCTGTGGGGAACTCGGGATAGCGCGCGTCCAGCGGACGCGATCGTGGTGCTGGGCGCCGCACAGTACGCGGGGCGGCCGTCGCCGGTGCTCAAGGCGCGCCTCGATCACGCGCTCGGACTCTGGAAGCGCGGACTCGCCCCGCACGTCATCCTCACCGGCGGCAAGGGCTCGGGTGACACCACCAGCGAGGCGGCCGTCGGACGGGTATACATGCTCCGTCGCGGCGTCCCGGACAGCGCCCTGTTGCTGGAGAACGAGGGGCGCAGCACCGCCGAGTCGCTTGGTGGCGTGTCGCGACTGGCGAGCAGCCGGCAGATCAGCAACGTGATCCTGGTGAGCGACCCGTTTCACATGATGCGGTTGCAGATTCTCTCGTGGCGTTACCACCTGCGCGCGGTTCCGTCCCCGACACAGACGAGCCCGATCTCAGCCAATCGCATGGAGTCGATCACCTACGTGCTTTCTGAATCGCTCAAGGTCCCGCTCACCGCGCTGCTGGCGCTGACGCCGGGGGCGACGAGCTAGGTCATGCGAGATGTGATCGGCGGCGGGCGACCGGGGCGGGTGGGGGCGGGCGTGAGGCGACGCCTCGCGCTGGCGGTTGTCACGTGCCTAACGTCTATGCCGGCGGCGGCGCGGGGGCAGGAGAAGGCACTGGAGCGACCGGCGGAGCGCTCGCCGGGCCGCACGCCCGAGTTCCTGTTCCAGCCGGGGATGCTGAGCGCCGACTTCGTCTCGGCGCCGGAGGGCTATCCGTCGACGAGCGGCTTCAACCTCCGGTTCTCGACGCTCGTCCCGACGTCGTCGAAATGGTGGACGCTGATCGTGGGGGCGAGCGTGACGCCGTACGGCACCTCGGGGATCACGCCACGCAGCACGAACACGCCTGTCCTGTTTGTCGGAAACGTCTTCCCCGGGATCGCGGCGCGCCGGACCGGGGGGTGGCTGGAGCTGCAGTTTCCCTTCTACCTCACCTACACGTACGGTGGCGGGGGGCCGCGCAACCGTGCGATCTACGGTCGCGACTTCGTGGCCGAGGCGGCCCTGCAGGTGCATGTGGGCCAGAAAGTCCTTCGGGAACTCGGACCGGCCTTCGCGCGGTTGCGCCTGTACGCGATGGTGAACCAGGTCATCACGCCTAACGAAGACCCGACGAGCGGTCGCACCGATCGCTTCAACCCGATGGCGCTCTACGGGATCACGATCCCGATCGGTCGACACAGCGCCGAGCGCTGACCGGCAGTCGTTCCGTCCCTTCGCCCCGCCTCCCCGCCATGCAACTTCCCCTCGAGACCTACCGGTTGGACAACGGGCTGCGCGTGACGCTGTCGGAGGACCATACGGCGCCGATCGTGGCGGTGAACCTCTGGTACCACGTCGGGAGCGCGAACGAACGTCCGGAGCGCACCGGCTTCGCGCACCTGTTCGAGCACATGCTCTTCCAGGGCTCAGAGCATGTGGCGGCCAACGAGCACTTCGAGCTGGTGCAGCGCGCCGGGGGGACGCTCAACGGCTCGACCTGGCTGGAGCGCACCAACTACTACGAGACGCTTCCGTCCAACCAGCTGGCGATTGCACTGTGGCTCGAGGCAGACCGCATGGCGCGGCTGCTTCCTGCGATGACACAGGAGAAGCTGGACACGCAGCGCGACGTGGTGAAGAACGAGCGGCGCTGGTCGGTGGACAACCAGCCGTACGGCACATGGTGGGAGAAGCTGCCGGCGCTCGCCTTCCCGCCCGATCATCCGTTCCACCATTCGCTCATCGGGTCGATGGAGCACCTGAGCGATGCGACGCTGGACGACGTGGCCGAGTTCTTCCGGACGTTCTATACCCCCGACAACGCCGTGCTGTCGATCGTTGGGGATGTGGATCCGGTGGAAGCGAAAGGGCTGGTGCAGCGGTACTTCGGAGGGATTCCGCGCGGGACGGGTCGTCCATCGCTCCCTGACATGGGGGTACCGCCGGTGTTCGGGGAGTGGCGCCGCGAAGTCGTCGCGGACGACGTCATGGTGCCCCGTCTCTTTCTCGCGATGCGAACGCCGATCCTTGGCGCGGCGGACTACTTCTCGGCCTCGGTCGCCGGCGCGGTGCTGGGATCGGGACGAGGGAGCCGCCTGTACCAGCAGCTCGTGCGCGAGCGGCAACTGGCATCGTCGGTGTCGGTCTTCACCTTCGACCTGGCCAAGGGGAGCGACCTCCTGATCGTCGATGCCACCGCCCGCCCAGGCGTCGATGGCCAGACGCTGGAGCAGGCGGTGGGCGAGGCGCTCGACGCCATGCACGAGCGGGGGGTTACCAGCAACGAGGTGGCCCGCGCCGTGGCGTTGATCACCACCGACCTGGTGACGTCGCTACAGTCCGCACAGTCACGCGCCGACAAATTGTCGCAGTTTGCTACTTTCTTCGGCGATCCATCGATGGTGAACGAGCAGGTGGAGCGATTCCAGGCCGTGACGGCAGACGACGTGAACCGCATCGCCCGCGCGCGACTGGGGCGCGACAATCGGGCCTCGCTGTTGTACGTGCCGCGGGAGACTCCCGAGGGAGATGGACCCGACGGCGCCGCATGGGATGACGTCGGTACGAAGCCGGAGGAACTGGCATGAGCGCCGCCGAGCGTCCGCAGCCGGGGGTGCCACGCCCCTACGCCTTCCCCGCGGCCGAGTGGCAACGATTTGCCAACGGCCTCGACGTGCTCGTGGTCCCGCTACGTCGCCTCCCCATCGCGACGGCGCTCCTGATGTGCGACGCCGGGGCCGAGTGCGATGCGGTCACCCTGTCGGGGGTCGCCTCGCTCACCGCCGAGGCGCTGGCCGAGGGGACGCGCTCGCGCGACGCCGTCTCGCTCGCCGACACGTTCGAGCAGCTGGGCGGGTCGCTCGACACGGGAGTGACGTGGACGCACGCCGAGTGCAGCACGACGGTGCTGGCGGGGCGGCTCTCCGACGCGTTGCAGCTGCTGGCCGAGGTGCTGCGTGAGCCGGCCTTTCCCGAGGGAGAGGTGACACGCCTTCGGGAGGAGCGGCTGGCCGAGCTGCTGCAGCAACGGACGGAACCGCGCGGGCTCGCCGACGACATGTTCGCGCGCTTCTGCTTCTCGGCGGCGAGTCGCTATGCGCGGAGCGAGGGCGGTGACGAGGAGACGGTGGCGCGGCTCACGCGCGACGCCGTGGTCGCGCATCATGCGCACTTCATCGTCCCCTCCCGAAGCCGCCTCATCGTCGTCGGCGATGTCGACGTGGACGGGGTGATGCAGCTGGCGGAGTCGGCCCTGGGGACGTGGCAGGCGACGGGCGCGACGTCTCCGGCGGTGGAGGTGACCCCCGCGCAGGCGCACCGTCAGGTGCACCTCGTAGCCAAGGCCGACGCCCCGCAGTCGGAGCTGCGCGTCGGTCATCCGTCGGTCACGCGCGCGCACCCCGACTTCCATGCGCTGTCGGTGATGAACGCCATCCTGGGCGGACTCTTCAACTCTCGGATCAACCTCAACCTGCGGGAGCGGCACGCGTACACGTATGGCGCCTTTTCCCAGTTTGACTGGCGCCGTCGCGCGAGTGCGTTCGAGGCTGCCACCGCGGTGCGCAGCGATGTGACGGCGGCGGCGGTGCGCGAGATCCTCCACGAAATCGACCGGATGCGGAACGAGCCAGTGAGTGCGAGCGAGTTGTCGCTGGCGGTGGACTACCTCACCGGCGTCTTCCCCATTCGCTTCGAGACGTCGGCGGCGATCGCGGCGGCGTTGGCGATGCGCGAAGGGTACGAACTCGCCCCCGACTACTACGACACGTATCGCGAGCGCATTGCCGCCGTGACGGTGGACGAGGTGCTGCGCGTGGCGCAGACGCACCTCGATCCCGCGCGCCTGCAGGTCGTGGCGGTGGCCGATCCCTCGGCGGTTCGCGACGACCTGACGGCGCTGGGGATCGGCGCGGTCCGGGAATACGATGCCACGGGTGCCCCGGTGACGTCGCCGTAGGGCGTTGGTGCAGCGAATAAGTCACTCGCAGAGAACAAATACATCATGACCGACTCCCCGAAGGTGGACTCCGTTCGGGTCTACAACGGACGCATCCTGAACCTGGACCTCGACCGGGTGCGCTTTCCGGATGGGTCGGTGGGCGAACTGGAGATGATTCGGCACCCGGGCGCCTCGGCCGTCCTGCCGTTCGCCAGCGACCCGCTGGGCGACGATCCCCAGCTCCTGCTGATCAGGCAGTACCGGTATGCAGCCGAGGCCTTCCTGTACGAAATCCCGGCCGGGCGGCTCGATCCGGGCGAATCGCCGCTCGAATGTGCCAAGCGCGAGCTTCGCGAGGAAACGGGATGCACCGCTGCGCGTGTCGAACCCTTGATCACCATCTACACGACGCCCGGCTTCACCGACGAGAAGATCCACCTGTTCATGGCCAGCGGGCTGACGATGGGGGAGAGCCACCGCGAGGCCGACGAGTTCATCGAGGTGGTGACGCGCCCGCTGTCGGAGGTGCTGCAACTGATCGAACGCGGCGAGATCGTGGATGGCAAGACGATGATCGCGATCCTGTATGCGGCGGGTTTCAGGCTGGGGCGTTAGCTGGAAATCCGGTATTGAAGCGCGGGCGTAGGGGAGAGGTGCGAGGCGGACTGTCCTGTCATTCGGAACACGGGGTTGTCATCCCCAGAGGACGAATTGGCTGACTGGCTCGACAGGTAACGTGACGTGCGACACGGTAAGTCCTTGATAATCATGCAGTTGTGTGGTGTGCCCAAGTGGCGGGCAAACGGGGCACGCCACGTGCCCTACAGGATGGCAGGACGTCGGACATGTTCCCCTGTTGACCGACGAGCGGGACCAACCAGCGAGACCTGAGGATACTCACCATGGCTCACTCGGCACTCCAATCGGCGCCCCTCTCCTCCGCGGGTTCCGCGGTCAGGGAGCAGCTCCGACAGGTGGACGACGGCGCGGTGGTGAGCGCCTTCCTGGGCGGAGAGGAGCGGGCGTTTCAGGAGCTCGTGGACCGGTACCAGACGCGCCTACTCAACTTCATCTACCGCACCATTGGCGACCGCGAACGCGCCGAGGACCTGGTGCAGGAAGTGTTCATTCGCGTGTACCGACACCTGCACCGATTCGATCGGTCCAAGAAGTTCTCGACGTGGATCTACACGATTGCCTCGAACCTGGCCAAGAACGAGTTGCGCAATCGCTCGCGCAATCCGCTCGTGCTCTTCCAGGCGATCCGGAAGAACTGGCAGGACGAGGATCGTCCGCTGCAGTTCGAGGACCCCTCGTCGCGGCCGGACGACCTGTATCGCAAGCGCCATCTGCGTGACCTGGTGGAGCAGTCGGTGGATCAGCTCCCCGAGCACCACCGCCAGGTGTTCGTCCTCCGCGAGCTGGAGGGGAAATCGTATGAGGAGATCGCCGAGATCACCGAGTGCAACCTCGGGACGGTCAAGTCGCGGTTGAACCGGGCGCGCAACGCCTTCGCGGCGATCATCAGCCCGGGGCTCCGGTAAGGCGGCAGACGGACGAGGAAATGATGGACGAGGGCCTTCCACGGAAACACCGTGGGGGGCCCTTCGTCTTTCTCTTCGGCGAGCGCTAGTATTTGATGCACGCCGTGTGCAAAATGGGAACCCGATCCGTGCGGGTGGGTACCCTCCCTCGTCGTCAGCCCCCAAGGTTTCGCGCGTCATGGATTGCAGGACGTTCCGCCGCCAGCATCTCGCCTTCGTCGATGACACCCTCCCGGGTGTGGACGTCGCGCCAATGGAACGTCACCGGAACGACTGCGCTGCCTGCGCGCGGCTCGATCGCGACGTGCGCCGCAGCCTCCTGCTGATCCGGAACAACCTCCCGACCATCCAGCCGTCCGCCGACTTCTCCGCCCGCCTCGCGCGGCGGCTGGAGGAAGAGCGGACGCGCCAGGCCATGCCGGTGCCGATGTTCAAGGGGCCTGGATTGAGCGGCTTCCTCTCGATGTCGATCGGCGTAGTGGCGATGGGGATTTTCGCCGTGGTGATGACCGACCGGCGCGAGATGGGGAGTGCGCCCCGCCTGCCGAGCGTGGTGATTCGCCCGAGTGGTGCGCCGTTGGGCGTCAACTCGACGCTCCCGGTGGCGCCGCCGGCCTTCGTGGCGTCGGTGTCGACGGGGATGGCGGTGTGGCCGGCGTTGTTGATGATGGAGGAGGCGCAATCGCGCTTCGCCGGCCGTCGGGGCGCAGGTGCGGTTCGTTCGGTGAGCTACACGCCCGACACCCCGCAGCACTGATCGCGAGCGCCGCCCCGGAGCCAGGGGGCGGGCGCGCTATATTGGGCCACCATGAGTGCCCAGGGGCTCCGCGACCTGCGGAAGGCGATCGCGAATCGCACCTTCGAGCCGGCCTACTTCTTTCACGGCGACGATGAGTACCGGAAAGAGGCGGCCGTTCGCGAGCTGATCGCGGGTGCCGTCGACCCCGCGACGCGCGACTTCAACTTCGATCTCCTGCGCGGCGCCGACGTGACGCCGGAGCAGCTCGCGTCGGCAGTGAACACGCTGCCGATGATGGCCGACCGCCGCGTGGTGGTCCTGCGTGACGTGACCGCGCTCAAGAAGGACGCGCGCGCGGTGCTCGAGCGCTACCTCACGCGCCCCTCGCGCGACACGGTATTGATCATGACGGCGCCGGCGGGGGCCAAGGCCGACAAGGGGATCGATCACGGCGCCACGACGATAGGCTTTGCGGTGTTGCGCGAGCAGGAGCTCCTGGAATGGGTCACGCGCCACGCCCAGGACGTGCATGGCGTGACGATCTCCGACCGCGCCGTTGCACTCCTCCTTTCCTCCGTTGGGGCTGACGCGGGGCAGATGGCGTCGGAGGTGGACAAGCTCGTCAGCTACACACAGGGAGCGCCGATCGACGAGGAGGCGGTGGCCGCGGTGGTCGGGGTGCGCCATGGCGAGTCGCTCGGCGACTTCCTCGATCGCGTGGCGGCGCGTGACGCCCCGGGCGCCCTGGCGCTCATTGAACACGTCCTGCTGCTCCCCAAGTCGGGACTGGTCCCGATCATCATCGCGCTCACCGTGCAGACGCTGGCAATCGGGTGGGCGCGACAGGCGCGGGATCGCGGGATCGCCGAGCACCGGTTAGCCAGCGAACTCTTCGGGTTGCTCAAGGAGACGGGCGCCTATCCGATGCGGTCGTGGAGCGAGGCGACGGAGTGCTGGAAGAAGAACGTCTCGCGCTGGGACATGGCGAGCGTCGAGCAGGCGCTGGCCGCGCTGCTCGCCGCCGATCGTGCGGCGAAGGACACGAAGCTCTCCTCGGACGACCAGATGCTGGCGTCGCTGGTGTGCGCGATGTGCACACCAGCGCGCCGGTTCGCTGCCTAACGATCTTTTCCTCCCATGCCGATTTCCCGACACGTTCCGCCGCTCGTCGCGGTCGCCGCGCTCCTGTTGGCGCTTCCGGGACGTGCGCGTCCGGCGCAGGCGCAGCGCCCCGACTCGACTGTCGCCCGCGTGCAGCGCCAGGTGAATGCCGGTGACCGGGCCGGGGGGCGCGCGCTTGCCGATTCCCTGCTGCAATCGGCGGCGGAAGGGACGCACGCGTACGCCGAGGCGCTGTATGCGCGCGCCTTCGCCTCGTCGAGTGCGGTGGAGGCCGAGCGCGACTACCTGCGCGTGAGCGTGGAATACTCCCTGTCGCCACGCGCCGAAGAGGCGACGATGATGGTGGCGCAGCTCAAGCTGGCGCGAAGCGACCGTCTGGGGGCGCGCCGCAACTTCGAGCGCTTGGTGCGCGAACACCCCGATGGGGCGCTGACGTCCAAGGCGGCGTTCTGGGCCGGGCGCCTGGCGCTGGAGGATGGGGACCTGGTACGAGGGTGCCAATCGCTGGGACTCTCGCGCGCACGCGTGTCGTCGGACGACGTGGAGCTGGCCAACCAGATCGACTACTACAGCCAGCGCTGCAGCGCGAGTGCCCTGGCCGCGGCGGCGAGTGCAGCGGCCGCCGATTCGGCGGCGGCCACGGCAACAACCGCGACGGCGGGTCGTACGAAGGGGAAGACGCCGAGCAAGCCGACGGCGCGCGACGAGCGGCCGGCCCCGCGCGAGCGCGCCCCCGCGCCCCCACCCGAGCGCGTGGTGGAGCCGCCCGTGGAGCCGCCCGTCGAACCCCCGGTGGTCGTGCCCCCGGCAGCGGTGCCGGTCGATTCGGTGGCCACGCCCAGCAAGCCGGCCAAGATGTACAGCGTCCAGGTGGCCGCCTTCCCCAAACAGCGTGATGCCGACGCGTTGGCCGAGGTGCTGCAGCAGCGCGGATTCGAGGTGCGCGTGTGGGGAACCAAGGCGCCCTTCCGGGTCCGCGTGGGGCGCTATGCCACGCGAGAGGAAGCCGAGGAGGCACGCGCGCGCATGAAGGCGTCGCGGGTGAACGGCCTGGTCGTGGAGGCCGAGTCGCCATGAGCTTGGCCGCACGCTGGCACGGAGTGACGCACGGAGTGACGCGATGAGCCGCGACGGCACCCCGCTCATGCAGCAGTACCGGGACATCAAGGCGCGGCATCAGGACGCGATCCTGCTGTTCCGGATGGGGGACTTCTACGAGATGTTCTTCGAGGACGCCGAAGTGGCGTCGCGCGTGTTGGGGCTCACGCTGACGAGCCGCAACAACGGCGGCGCCTCGGAGGTGCCGCTGGCGGGGGTGCCCGTGAAGGCGGTGAACGACTACCTGCGTCGCCTGGTGCAGCAGGGTTTTCGGGTGGCGATTTGCGAGCAGGTGGAGGATCCCAAGCTGGCCAAGGGGATCGTGCGTCGCGAAGTGGTGGAGACGATCACCCCCGGCGCCGCCTTTGCCGACGACCTGCTCGACGTGGCGCGCAACAACTTCCTGTGTGCGGTGCACCGCGAAGGCGACACGTTCGGGATTGCTGCAGCCGACGTGTCGACCGGGGCGTTCCACCTGGTGGTGGCGCCCTCGCGCGACGCCGGCGCCGCGCTGGCGCGCTTTGCGCCGAGCGAGGTGCTGGTGGCGCGCGGGACGTCGCTGGTGGGGGCGGCGGCGGAGCTGCACGCGGACGGTGCCCTGGTCACGGAGCGTGACGGGTGGGAGTTCGACCCCGAGCTGGCGCGCGACGAGCTGGCGCGGCACTTCGGGGTGCACTCGCTGGAGGGGTTCGGGGTTGGCGGCGAGGCGGCAGCGGCGATTGGGGCGGGCGGTGCGCTGCTCAAGTACGTCCGCGAGCTGCAACCCGCGGGCGTGCCGCACCTGGCGCGTCCCACGCTGGAGCGGGCCGGCAGGGTGATGCCGCTGGACGAGATGACGCGGCGGAACCTGGAGTTGGTGGAGTCGCTGCGAGGCGAGAGCGATCACCCCAACGGGCGCGCCGCGGCCGAGCGCGCGGGGACACTGCTCGGCGTCTTTGACCGGACGCAGACGCCGATGGGGGCGCGGTTGCTGCGCCACTGGCTCCTGGCGCCGCTCCTGGACAAGGGGGCAATCGACGCGCGGCTGGACGCGGTGGGAGCGCTGGTGGGGGACAGCCTGGCGCGCGGGGCGCTGCGCGAGGCGCTCGACGGCGTGCGCGACGTGGAGCGACTGGCGAGCAAGGCGGCCGCCGGGCGGGCGACGCCCCGGGAGCTGGGGGCGTTAGGCAGCTCGCTGGCGCAGCTCCCGCGCGTGGCGGGGGCCATCGCGCACCTGGCCGATTTCGGCGCGTTAGGCGGGATCGCGGGGCGGTGGGACTCGTGCCCCGACCTGGCCGAGGCGATTGCGGCGACGCTCGTGGACCGGCCGCCGCCGGCGATTGGCGACGAGGATGCGATTCGCCCGGGAGTGGACGCCTCGCTCGACGAGTTGCGCGCGCTGCGGGATGGCGGGCGCGACGCGATCGCCAACATCCAGTCGGCGGAGCGGGAGCGGACGGGGATCACGTCGCTCAAGGTGGGCTACAACCGCGTCTTCGGGTACTTCATCGAGATCACCAACGCCAACCGGCACCTCATCCCCGACGACTACCAGCGCCGCCAGACGCTGACCGGGGCGGAGCGCTACGTGACGCCGGCGCTCAAGACGTACGAGGAGAAGGTCCTGACGGCGACCGAGCGCATCGAGGTGCGCGAGCGGGAGCTGTTCGAGGCGCTGCGCGTGCGGATCGGCGGGGCGATCCGCCGGCTGCAAGACGCGGCGTCGCTGGTGGCGCAGCTCGACGTGCTGGCGACGCTGGCCGAGGTGGCGTCGGCGGAGCGCTACGTGCGCCCGGAGATCACCACCGGCTACGACCTCGACATCGTCGGGGGGCGCCACCCGGTGGTCGAGCGCATGATGCCGCGCGACAAGTTCATCCCCAATGATGTGCAGCTGACGGACGACGCGCGGATGATCATCCTGACCGGGCCCAACATGGCCGGCAAGTCGACCATCCTGCGGCAGATCGGGCTCATCGCGCTCATCGCGCAGGTGGGGTCGTTCGTCCCGGCGACGCGGGCGACGATCGGGGTGATGGACCGGATTTTCACGCGCGTGGGGGCGAGCGACAACCTGGTGCGCGGGCAGTCGACGTTCATGGTGGAGATGGCCGAGACGAGCGCCATCCTGCACACGGCGACCAAGCGGTCGCTGGTGCTCCTGGACGAGATCGGGCGCGGGACGTCGACGTATGACGGCGTGTCGATCGCGTGGGCGGTGAGCGAGCACCTGCACGACAAGACGGGGGCCAAGACGGTCTTCGCCACGCACTATCACGAGTTGACGCAGCTCACCGACGAACTGTCGGCGGCGCGCAACTTCAACGTGGCGGTGCGCGAGGTGGGGGAGCAGGTGCTCTTCCTGCACCGGTTGCAGGCCGGGGGGGCAGACCGGTCGTATGGAATCGAGGTGGGGAGGCTGGCAGGACTGCCGGAGGCCGTGATCCGGCGGGCGAGGGAAGTGTTGAAGCTGCTCGAGGGGGAGGCGCTGGTTGCTGGGCTCAGCGGGGGGAAGACGAGAAGACGAGAAGACGAGAAGACGAGTGGGAGCTCGGCAGCGCCGCAGCTTTCCTTTTTCGTCGTGGAGCCGCATGCGGTGGTGCTCAAGCTCAAGCAGGTGGATGTGAACCAGATGACACCGCTCGAGGCGATGAAGCTGCTCGATGAACTGGCGCGGCTGTCGCGCGAGGGCTAGCGGGAACCCGTAGATTGCGCGCCATGACTTCACTCACTGCTGGCATGATCTCGTTCAGATTCGTGCAATGGACGCGTGCGGTCCGCGATGTGGCCGCGGCTCGCGGCGTCGGCGTCGCTCCAGTGGTGCCGCTCGTGTTGGCGGTCGCTCTCGTGACGGCGTGTGACCGGGGAGCGGCGGGGAGCGGCGGGATGGCGGTGACCCCGGATTCGCTCCCCGTCTTCATCGGCGACTCGCTCCCCTTTGACTATCCGCCGGGGCCGTACATCCAGCGCATCCAGGACAACGTGACGTTGCGGCTGTACCTGGACGAGTTCGGGCGCCCCGTCCCCGACTCGACGCGCATTCACGAGCATGCGACGGTCGCGGCGTTCGACACCTCGGCGCTCGACGGGTCCAAGGAGCTCGTCTTTCGCCCGGCGATGAAGGACGGGAAGGCGATCCCCTTCCCGGTGCTCTTCCCGATCAAGTTCCGCGTCCCCGACGGACCGCCGATGCCCGGCGACTCGGGCGCACCTGTTCCCAAGAATTAGTCCAGAGACCGACATGACCGATACCCTCTCGCAGCTGTCCGCCCGCGTTCCCCGCAACCGGCAGGTGTACGAGTCGGTGCTGGAGACCATCGGCTGGACGCCGCTCATCAAGCTCACGCGCGTGACGCGCGGGATCCGCACGCCGGTGTACGGCAAGGCGGAGTTCTTCAATCCCGGCGGGTCGGTGAAGGACCGCATCGGGCTCCCGATCATCGAGCAGGCGGAGCGCGACGGGAAGCTCAAGCCGGGCGGGGTGATCGTCGAGGGGACGAGCGGCAACACCGGCATCGGCCTCGCGCTGGCGGCGGCGCTCAAGGGGTATCGTTGCATCTTCACGATGCCGGACAAGATGTCGCAGGAGAAAGTCCGCCTGCTCAAGGCCTTTGGGGCCGAGGTGATCATCACGCCGACGGCGGTGCCGCCGGACCATCCCGACAACTACGTGATGATGGCGCGGCGCATTGCGGCCGAGACGCCGAATGCGGTGCTGGCCAACCAGTTCTACAACGAGGCCAACCCGGCGGCGCACGAAGCGACCACCGGGCCCGAGCTGTGGGAACAGACGGAGGGGCGCATCACGCACTTCGTGGGCGCGGCGGGAACCGGCGGGACGCTGACCGGGGTGGGGCGCTATCTCAAGTCGAAGAACCCCAAGATCCAGATCATCGCCGGCGACCCGCAGGGGTCGATCCTGGCCGAGATGTGGCGCAGCCAGGGCGAGGGGAAGCCTGAAGGGGCGCCGTACAAGGTCGAAGGGATCGGGCAGGACAAGGTCCCCGGAACGCTCGACATGAGCGTGATCGACGAGTTCCAGACGGTGGGCGACAAGGACGCGTTTTCGATGGCGCGGCGCCTCACGCGTGAAGAGGGGCTCTTCGTCGGCGGCTCCGCGGGGCTCATCGCGCACGCGGCGCTCAACGTGGCGCGCCGCATCAACGATCCCGATGCCTTGGTGGTGACGTTCCTGTGCGACACCGGGGAGCGCTACCTCTCGAAGCTGTACAACGACGAGTGGATGCGGGAGAACCAGCTGCTCGAGGCCGACAAGGCGACGATCGCGCAGGTGATCAACGTGAAGCCCGGCGGTGCGCCGGTGATGGTCAGCACCTCGCCGGGGGCCCCGGTGCGCCAGGCGTTGCGGCTGATGTCGTTGCACGACATCTCGCAGCTGCCGGTGATGGACGGGGCCGTGTGCGTGGGATCGGTCAACGAGCACACGCTCTCGGCCAAGGCGCTGGAGAACGGCAAGCTGCTGGATGCCACGGTGGGCGACGTGATGGACCCGCCGTTCCCGATCATCGACGTGAACACGCCGGCCGACAACGTGGCCAAGCTGCTCTCCAAGACCAACCCGGCTGTGCTGGTGCAGTCGCATGGTCAGGTGCAAGGGATCGTCACGCGGGGCGACCTGCTGCAGTACCTGATGGGGCGATGACAGAAGACGGGAAGACGGGAAGACGAGAAGACGAGAGGGCGCCGATGCGGGTGACGGTGTTGATGGGGGGGACATCCTCTGAGCGTGACGTGTCGTTGGCGTCGGGCCTCCGTGTTGCCGGCGCGCTGCGCGCGGCCGGGCATGAGGTCCGGGTGGTCGATACGGCGCGGGGGACGCTGACCGCGGCCGACGAACAGCTCATGCTCGAGGGGGGGCGCGTGGTGAAGACCGTGCCGCCGGACGTGCAGGCGCTGGTACGGCTCAACCGGGCGCTGCCGGGGACGCTCGATCATCTCGCGGACACCGAGGTGATCTTCCTGGCGTTACATGGAGGGACGGGGGAGGACGGGACGATCCAGGCGCTGCTCGACCTCACGGGCATTCCCTACACGGGGAGCGGGCACCTGGCGAGCGCGCTGGCGATGGACAAGGACTTGGCGAAGCACCTTTTCCGGGCGGCGGGGGTGCCGACGGCCGACTGGCTGATGGCGCCGGCGACGGTCGAGGAGGTACAGGGGCGGCTCGGCTTCCCGGTGATCGTCAAGCCGAGCAAGCAGGGGTCGACGGTGGGGCTGTCGCTGGTGAAGGATCCCGCGGAGCTCCAGGCAGCGATAGACGAGGCGTTTCGCCACGATGACGAGGTGATGCTCGAGGCCTTCGTCCCGGGGCGGGAGCTGACGGTGGGGATCCTGGGCGGGGAGGCGCTCCCGGTGGGGGAGATCATTCCCGTGAAGGAGCTCTACGACTACGAGTGCAAGTACACGCCGGGGATGGCGCAGGAGATCTTCCCGGCCGACCTGACCCCGGAGCAGACCGCCGAGGTGCAGCGGCTAGCGAAGCGCGCGTTTGGCGCGTTAAAGCTCGGCGGGTGTGCGCGGATCGACTTCCGGATGACGCCATCCGGTGACTTCTTCTGCCTGGAGGCCAATACGCTTCCGGGGATGACGGAGACGAGCCTGATACCACAGGCTGCGGCAGCGGCGGGGATCAGCTTCCCGGCGCTCTGCGACCGCATCGCCCGCCTGGCGGCTGCGGGGCCCACACCGGCAAGGACTTCGACCTAGATGGGGACGAGACCAGTACTGGCGGCAGCGCTCGCGGGGATCCCGATCGGCATCCAGCGCCACGGGGTCTGGGCCGGTCGGCGGCAGATGTTGATTCGCTTTGCCGGGCCGGCGGAGACGGCGACGATGTACACCTCGGAGGCGCTGGCGCGGGAGGTGACGCGCGGGCTCAGCCGTTCGCCGGTGCACTCGATCTGCATCTCGGGGCGCGACGCGCTTGGGAATGTGGAGTTCCTGGAGGCGGCGCTGCAGGCGCTGGCGACCAAGACGCCGGTGATCGCTGATACGGACGGGCAACGCCCTGAAGCGATTGCGGTCCTTCATCCGTATGTACAGTTGGTTCAGGTGTCGCTGGAGGCGCCGTCGCCCGAGGCCACGGTGGAGCGGGCGATGGAGACGATTCGCACGGCGGCGCGGGTGGGATGTCAGCACGCGGTGGTCATCGCCGGGACGGACGAGGCGAGTGACGCCGATTACTTACAGATCGTCGAGAAAGCGCATAGTGCCAGCGATGCGGTGCGCATCGTGATCCACCCGGGACCTGCGACCGAACGCGGAGCGTTGGACCGGCGGTGGAGTGTGCTGGTCGAGCATGCCATGGGGCACCACCCGGACGTGCGAGTGGCGCTTCGGCTGAACGGCCCGGCGACCATGCGGTAGGCGCCCAGCAGCCGCTGGGTGTAGGCACCCGGCGACGCCGGGTGAACGCGCCCGGCGGCAGCCGGACGTGAGGAGATCCGGCGCCGCCGGAGGGACGCTGGCAGGAACAGTTGCCGGGGGCCCGCGATAGATATAGCTGTAAGAGGCCGCTGGAGTCATCCGTTCGCCGCGCCGGAGCCGATGGGCGTCACCTACACCGACGAAACCGACTATCCTCGCCTAACGAAGGCGGTGCAGTGGTTGATCGCGATCAACGTCGCGATCTACTTCCTGCAGTTGACGGTCGTTGGTGCCCAGAACATGCTGCCGGCGCTCGGCTTCTCGGCCGACGACCTGTCGCGCTCGTGGTGGACGATCGGCACCTACATGTTCGTGCACGGGGGCTTCTGGCACCTCGCACTCAACATGTACACGCTCTACATCTTCGGCCCCCGCGTGGAGCATGCGTGGAGTGCCGGGGAGTTCACGCGCTTCTATCTCCTGTGCGGCCTGGGCGGGTGGTTCTTCCACCTCCTCTTCGCGCGTGACTCGCTGCTGATCGGCGCCTCGGCCGCGGTGCTGGGGGTGACGCTCGCCTACGCGACGCGCTGGCCCGAGGATGAGGTGTACCTGTTCGGCGTGCTGCCACTCAAGGTGAAGTGGATGGTGGCGCTGCTGGTGGTGATGAACCTCGTGGGCGGGATGGCCGAGTCGCACGGTGGCGTGGCGTACCTCGCGCACCTGGGCGGGCTGGCGGCGGGGTGGCTGTACCTGCGCACGTCGTCGGGGAGCGCGGGGATCGACCGCTTCAAGCAGCGCGTTTCGCCGATTCCCGACATCCCCGACGAGACGCCGCGGGCGATTCCGCGCTCGTTGCCGCGCGCCCGGGAGAAGGGGAACGAGATCGACGAGATCATCGCGCGCAGCAATGCCGCGGTCTCGCGCCGGCCGGCGCCGCAGGCCCCGCCGCTCGGCGCCAAGGGCGTGAAGCGGATGAGCGACATCGACCTCGTCCTGGACAAGATCTCGCAGCAGGGGATCGAGAGCCTGACTACCGACGAAAAGAAGATGCTGGAGGAGATGTCGCGGGAGTTGCGCGACGGCGCCTGATCTTCGGGCGCGCGCGGCCTTGGGCGGCGCGAGGTTGGTGCAGTGTGTGAGACCGAACGAGGGGGTCCTCTTCGGGCGCTCCGAGACCACTCGGGGGCCCTGCGAGGACCCCCTCGTTCGGTCTTCGACCACCTGTTGCTCGAGGCGGCGTCGGATTGGGCGAGCGCGGTCAGGTTGGGCCCCGCGGCTCGTTGGGTTGGACTGGCCACAAAAGAAGAGCCCCCCGGTTGTACCGGGGGGCGAGTGCCGTCGCGCCGTTCTCGCGTCGGCAACGGCCGGCGCAAAGAGCGCCAACCTGAAATCCAAGCTACGGGTGAAAACTTCGCGTGTCCATAGGTACGACGGACGCGCCGGTTCGGGGGTCACATCCGATGGTGGCGGCTATAGGGAGCGAGGGGGCAAGGGCATGGTACTACCCCGCGGCCCGAGGGATGGCCACCTTTCGAGCCATGCCGCAACCTGAACTGCTGGAGACGTTTCCGAACCCGTACCCCGGGCGGAACTACGAGATCTTCATGACCACGCCGGAGTTCACCTCGCTCTGCCCGATCGGGGGGATCGAGACGGACGCGGCGGAGCTTGCCCTGCTCAAGGGGGGGGCACCGGACTTCGCGACGATCAACATCACGTACATCCCGGACGAGGTCTGCCTCGAGCTCAAGACGCTCAAGCTCTACCTCTGGAGCTTCCGGAACGATGGGATCTTCTACGAGCGGGTGGTGAACCGGATCCTCGACGACCTGTCGGAGCGGGCGAAGCCGAGGTGGATGCGCGTGGTGGGGGATTTCAACGTGCGCGGCGGGGTGAAGTCGATCATCACGGCCGATTATGGGGTGCGGCCGGGGTAGGCGGCCTGTCTGCGTGGCGGGGCTTGGTCGTGGGGCGGGGCGGGCGAGGGGGGCGTAGTCGCCCCCCTCGCCCGCCGGCCACTTGGAGGGAGCGCTGGCGCCGGGTTTCTCAGGTACGGTTGGGGCACGGGCGCGGCACAGCGCGGCACAGCGCGGCACAGCATGAGTCGGGCACGAGGCGGAGTAGAGCGCGGACGCGGGCGGCGGGCTTCCGATGGGGGGCACGTCGCCTTCCTGTTTCGGGACTGGGCGGGAAGGGGGCGGGCGTCGCGCGGCTCTCCTTGAGGCTCAACCCCAAGCGCAATCCGAGGCGAACCCCGAGGCGAACCCCGAGGCTCAACGGGAGCGACGGGGCGGCGTATGATTGGGCGGACTCTCACCCTGGCCCCCTTCCGAATGCGTCGAACTCTCCTTGTTGGTGCCGTAGTGCTCATCCAGGCGGCGTGTGCTCGTCAGGCGACGCTTGGGACGAATGCGAACGTTGCAGCTGGGGGCACGGGGGTGGAGGTGCCGTCGCTGGATGCGATACGTGCGGATGACCTGAAGCGGGACCTCTTTGCGCTCGCCGGCGACGCGATGCGCGGACGCGAGGCGGGGACGCTCGATGAGCTGCGGGCGAGCGGGTGGCTCGTGGAACAGGTGCGGGCGATCGGGCTCGAGCCGGCGGGCGAAGACGGGACGTACTACCAGTGGTGGCCGATGCGGCGCATCCGGCAGTCGGATGCGAGCGTGGTGCGCGTGGGCGGGGAATCGCTCAAGCTCTGGCGAGACGTAGTCGTGGCCTCGGCGGTGGACGCCAACGTCGACCTCCCGATCGTCTTCGTGGGACGCGCGACCGACGCCGAGTTGGCTGGGGTGGATCTCGCAGGCAAGGTGGCCGCCGCGCTGATCGTCCCGCCGCCCAATCCACCGGGACGCAACGTGTCGCTCTCCGCCTGGCGATACGCCGGTGCCGCGGTGCGCGCGCAGTCGGCGCGCCTGACGAGTCGCGGCGCCGCGGCCGTGGTGCTCGTGGCCGACTCGGTCGTGGAAGGGGCGATCGAGTTCTACGGTGCGGTGTCGGCGCGCGGGACATACGGGCTCGACACGGCTGGGGCCGTGACGCGGCCGCGTGCGGCGGCGCCGGTACTGCTGGTGCGGCAGCGGCTGCTTGGGGCGCTGCAAGCCACCGGCGCGCGCCTCTCGGCGATGCTCACGAGCGAAAGCTTCACGTATCCCTCGGTGAACATCGTGGCCAAGCTCCCCGGGAGCGACGCGACGCTGCGCAACGAGTACGTCCT
>ERZ795044.993-NODE-993-length-26222-cov-6.837352_pt1 | contig 26222 bp, 41 predicted proteins | sample MGYA00375128_ERZ795044 | MGnify/ENA primary metagenome ERZ795044 (study PRJEB30173, sample SAMN05720213) | anaerobic digester metagenome | isolation source: active sludge of municipal wastewater-treating anaerobic digesters | place: USA | collected 2014-12-22 ... | reverse complement strand
CTGGAGCAGATCGAGCTCGTACTCGCCGTCCCCGAGAAAGATAAACAGATCCGCGTCCTCCCGATGGAGCAAGACGGCCTCCTCCAGCGTATCGTAATGACGATGGCTGTCGGAAAGTACGACGATCCTCAACGCTTACCCGCCCCCCCCAGCCGCATATCGACGGCAGATTTTTCATATAAATCATTATATCTTTCCGCTCCCCGATCCGCAATACGGAAAATCCGACGAAAGGCGGTCTTGCCTATGAACAACAACAATAACGGACTCACCCCAGCCCAGCAGCAGGCCCTGCTGAAACTTGCCGGAGAAAAACTCGGCATAAACCCGAGCGATCTTGAGCAGGCCGTGCGCAACAACGCTTTCGATTCCATAAAGAAACGCGCCGGCCCGAAGGTCGACGGCATGCTCTCCGATCCCAAGGCGCTCGAAGCCTTGCTCAACGACCCGAAGACGATCGCTTTGCTGAAAAAATTGGCGGGAGGCGGTTAAACATTGTCGGATTTAAGCGAACAGCTCGCCGCCATCCTCTCCAATCCGGAGGCGCAGAAGAGCATCCAGTCGATGCTCTCCTCTTTCGGCGGCGGAAACGCGGAATCCGGCTCGCCTCCGAAAGACAATATCCTCGGGAACCTCTTCGGCGGGGGAGGCGGCCCCGGACCCAACAAAGACGCCTTCCCCGGAAATCTCTTCGGCGGGGGAGGCGGCCCCGGGCCCAACAAAGACTCCTTCCCCGGAAACCTGTTCGGCGGGGGCGGGGGCGAGGGCTCCGGGCTGAATATCGATACGCTGATGAAAATTCAAAAAGTCCTATCCGCGATGAATCAGGATGACAAGGATATCTGCCTGCTCCGGGCGCTGCGCCCGCACCTGAAAGAGCCGGGCCGTGTCGACGAGGCCATCCGCATCCTGCAGCTGCTCAGCGTGCTGCCGGCGCTTGGTGAAAGCGGACTGTTCGGGGGCGGGTGGCATTGAACTGGTACCACAACAGCTACTCGGAGGAGGCGGAGGAAGAGATGCGTGCGGAGGCGGAAAACCGCGTTCAGGCGATGCAGGAGCGCGCAAAACTGATCCATGAAACTTTCTCCCCTCCGGGGGAGTTCCGCCCGGAGATGGAAAACCGGGCCCCGGCCATGCAGGAGCAGGCAAGGCGGACCAACAGCGATTTCCGGCCGCAAGGGAGACCTCCCCCGCCGCCGCCGTCGTTCCCGCCGTCGCCGTCTCAGGCCCCGTCAATGCCGTCGTCTCAAACCCCGCCGATGCCGTCGTTTCAAACCCCGCCAATGCCGTCGTTTCAAACCTCGTCGATGCCATCGTTTCAAACCCCGTCGATGCCGTTTCAGATCCCGTCGATGCCGGGATTCTTATCCAACCTGTTCCCGCCGTCGAAGCCTTCCGGGGGGCCCGCGCTCTTTGGCCTCGACAGCGATAAGCTGATGATCCTTGCGCTCATCTGGATTCTCTGGAGGGAAAACTGCGACATCAAGCTTTTGCTCGCGCTGCTCTACCTGCTCTTGTGAAAAGCGCCCCTTTCCCATGCGGGAGGGGCGCTTTTCCGTTTCTGTATTCCAAAATAACGCCTGTTTCCGGCGGCCCCGGCATGGCGGAGGCGGCGTCAGCGGTCGGGCGAATGCCGTTGCCGTCGGCCGCTTTTCCTTTTGAGTGTGACAGGAGATTTTTGGGGCCGGAGGCGGAGCAAACCGGCGTCGGGAGGGGCGGCGCCGCCTATGAAAAACCCCTCCGGAACAAAATGTTCCGGAGGGGTTTTGGTGAGCCATCGGGGACTCGAACCCCGGGCACCTTGATTAAAAGTCAAGTGCTCTGCCAACTGAGCTAATGGCTCGTCTCTTCTGACAGCTTTACCATTATATCAACAGTCATCCGCGTTGTCAATATTTTTCTTCCTCTGTTTTTCCCAAGAAAAAAGGCCGTTTCCGGCTTTGGAATCGGCCTCTTTGACCATCCGGCGCGGCGGCCCCGCCGCCCGCCGGATCCCTCCTCCGGGACGGGCGCGCCCGGAACCGTCTTCCCGTCCGCGCCGCGCGTCCGGCTTTGCCGGGGATCACTTCCCGACGGAATAGCCCGCCTCTTTGATTGCTTCCTCCATCGCCGGGAGGTTCGCGGGCGCTTCATATTTCACCATGACGCTGCCGCCGGCGAGATCCGCCCTCGCGCTCTCCACGCCCTTGACGCCCAGCAGCGCTGTCTCCACATGCGCCACGCAGTGGCCGCACATCATGCCTTCGACCTTGATGACCGTTTCCATCTCTTTTTCCTCCTTGATGCTTTGCATAACCGAATGTTTCTCGTTTTTGGCGGAAGAAGAATCCGCCGGCCGCCTCTCCGCCCCGAGGCGCAGCCGGGTCAGGCGCAGCGCGTTGCCGACCACCGTCACGGAGGACAGGCTCATCGCCGCGGCCGCAAACATCGGCGTCAGCTGCCAGTGGAGCGCCGTGTAAAAGACGCCCGCCGCCAGCGGGATGCCCGCGCAGTTATAGAAAAACGCCCAGAACAGGTTCTCCTTGATGTTTTTCATCGTCGCGGCGGAAAGCCGGATCGCGCGGACGGCGTCCATCGGGTCGTCGTGCATCAGCACGATGTCCGCCGAGCTCAAGGCGACGTCCGCGCCGGCGCCGATCGCGACGCCAAGGTCCGCCTTCGCGAGCGCGGGCGCGTCGTTGATGCCGTCCCCGACCATGGCGACCTTTCTGCCGGCGCTTTGCAGATCGGAGATCTCCCGCTCCTTCTGGTCCGGCAGCACCTCCGCGCGGACCATGCGGATGCCGAGCTGCTCCGCGATGTGGGAGGCCGCCGCTTTCCCGTCCCCGGTGAGCATGACCGCCTCCTTGCCCATCGCATGCAGCGCGGCGACGGCCGCTTTGGAGCTCTCCCGGACCGTGTCGGCCGCGGCAATCAGGCCGACGACCCTCTGCTCATCCGCGAGATAGAGCAGCGTGCTGCCCCGCGACGCGGCCTCGGCGGCCCGCGCCTCCCAGCCGGAGAGGTCGAGCCCGGCCTCCTCCGCGAGCCTCGCGCTGCCGATAAAATAAGTTTTTCCTTCCACGGAGGCGGTGACGCCCTTGCCCGGCTCCGCGGCGAAATCCTCCGCCGCCGGGATAGAGAGTCCCCGCTCCTCCGCTTTTTTGAGCACGGCCTTTGCGAGCGGATGCTCGCTCTCGTGCTCAAGCGCCGCCGCGACGCGGAGCGCCTCGTCCTCGGCGCCGTCTTTCGCGGCGTAGACGGCCGTGACCTCCGGTTTGCCCATCGTCAGCGTCCCGGTTTTATCGAACACAACCGTGTCGATCGAGCCTGCGCGCTCCAGCGCCTCGGCGGATTTGACCAAAATCCCGTTCTGCGCGCCCTTTCCGGTGCCGGCCATGATCGCGACCGGGGTCGCGAGCCCGAGCGCGCAGGGGCAGGAGATCACGAGCACGGAGATCGCGCAGGTCAGCGCGAACGAAAACTCCGCGCCGAAAAGCATCCACGCGGCGAACGTGATTAAAGCGATGCCCATGACGATCGGCACAAAGACGGCCGCCACCCGGTCCGCGAGGCGGGCGATCGGCGCTTTAGACGTGACGGCGTCCTCCACCAGCCGGATGATCTTCGCAAACGAGGTCTCCTCGCCGACCTGCTCCGCCCGGAAGCGGATGTAGCCGGTCTGGTTGACCGAGGCGGACAGCACCCGGTCGCCCGGGCGTTTCTCCGCCGGTATGCTCTCCCCGGTCAGCGCGGATTCGTCCGCGGTGGTGAAGCCCTCCAAGACCGTGCCGTCCACCGGGATCTTCTGGCCCGGCCGGACCGCGACGACGTCCCCGACGAGCACCTCCGCGGCCGGGATTTCCTGCTCCTTGCCGTCCCGGACGACGAACGCGGTGTCCGGCGCGAGCTCGATCAGCTTCGAGACGGCGTCGGAGGTCCGCTCCTTCGAGCGCGCTTCAAGGTATTTGCCCACGCCGATCAGCGCCGGGATCATGGCCGCGCTGTCGAAATAGAGCGCCATCGCGGTCTCATGGGCCATGTGGAGGTCGCCCATCCGGATCGCCGCCCCGATCACGGCCGTCTCGTAAATCCCGTAAAGAAACGAAACCCCGGAGCCCACGGCGATCAGCGAATCCATATTCGGCTCCAGACGGAACAGGCTCCCGAACCCGTTGGTGTAATACTCCCGGTTGATGACGAGGATCGCGGACGTCAGGACAAGCTGCGCTGCGGCGAGCGCGAACGAACGCGCCGGCCCCATTAGAAATTCCGGCTGCGGCAGTCCCAGCATCCCGCCCATGGTGATCCAAAAAAGCGGGGCCAGAAAGACGAGCGACCAGATCATCCGGGTTTTCATCCTGCTGCCGGCGCGGGCGGCCTTCCGCCTCGAAAAAAACGTGCTCCTCGCGGAGGCGCCGTAACCGGAGGCCTCGACCGCCCGGACGATGTCCTCCGGGGTACAGACTTTCTCGTCAAAGACGGCGGTCATGGAATTGGTCATCAGGCTGACGGCGGCGGTTTCCACCCCGTTTACCTTTCCGGCCGCTTTCTCGACATGCGACGCGCAGGCCGCGCAGCTCATGCCGGTGATGTCGAATTTTTGCTCCACGGCGTTTCGCCTCCTTTCTCTCCGATTTATTTTAGGCTTGCAGGAAAGGATTGTCAACCGGGGCGGTTCCCCTCTATTTTTTGACCGGGGCGGCAAAATATGCCTCCGCCGTCCAAAAACGCCGCCCGTGCCCGCCCGGAAAGCCGTATGGAACGAAAAAAAACGGCATATGTTTGCCGTGACGGGGGGTGCGCCGATGGAGAAAAAAACGCTGCGGGACCTTCGGCCCGGCGAGCGCGCGGTCGTCGCCGCGCTCGCCGGGGAGCCTCTCTCGAAGCGGCGGCTCGCGGATATGGGGATCACGCCCGGCGTCTCCGTCTTTATGCGGAAGGCGGCGCCCTTCGGCGATCCGATCGAGATCAGCCTGCGGGGATACGAGCTGACGCTCCGGAAATCGGAGGCGGAGAACGTCCTCCTCGGCGAATGGGGAAAGGGAGTGGGGCCTTGGCTTACCGAATCGCGCTGATCGGGAACCCGAACTGCGGGAAGACCACGCTTTTTAATCTTTTGACCGGGAGCAGCCAGTCCGTCGGGAACTGGCCGGGCGTCACGGTGGAGAAGAAGGTCGGGCGCGTGAAGGGGCGCGGCGGCGAGCTTGAGCTCGTCGATCTGCCGGGCGTCTATTCGCTCTCGCCGTACACGATGGAGGAGGTCGTCACGCGGGATTATCTGATCGCGGAGCGCCCGGACGCGGTCATCGACATCCTCGACGGCACCAACCCCGAGCGAAACCTCTATCTGACGCTTCAGGTTATGGAGCTCGGCCTGCCGCTGGCGCTCGCCGTCAACATGATGGACGAGGTCGCGGCGCGCGGGGATTCCATCGACTGCCGCGCTCTCGGCGAGCTGCTGGGGGCGCCCGCCGCGCTGATCTCCGCGAGAAACGGGCGGGGCGTCCCGGAGCTGCTCAAAATCACGGAGGATCTCGCCTACGGCAGGCTCCAAAATTCGTTTCACATCCGCTACGACGCCGCCACGGAGAACGCGCTCAACCAAATTCTCTTCGTGCTCATGAGCGCGGGGCCCGCGGACGCGCCGCTCCCGAAGAATTATTCGCTCCCGTTCTGCGCGTCGAAGCTCTTGGAGGGCGACGACTCGGTGGCCGGGGCGATCGGCCTGAGCAAAGAGAAAAAAAGAGAGATCGCGGCGATCCTTTCCGACTACGAGCGGAAAAACAGGCCCGGCACCCGGGAGACGCTGATGGCCGACGCGCGCTACCGCCTCATCGCCCGAATCGCCCGCGAGGCCGTCTCGAGGCGGCGGGACCCGCGCGAGCTGACGCTCTCCGACCGCATCGACAAGATCGCGACGGGCAGGTGGACCGCGATTCCGGTGTTCTTTCTCGTCATGCTGGGGATGTTCGCCTGCACCTTCGGCGGGCCGGGGGAATTCCTCGGCCGCCTTGTGGAAACCGCCATCTCCGGGCTGGGGGGCCTCCTCTCCTCCGCCCTCGATTTCGCCGAGGCGCCCGCGTGGGTGCGCTCCCTGTTTCTTGAAGCGGCGCTCGGCGGGGTCGGCGGCGTGCTCTCCTTTTTGCCGCAGGTGTCGCTCCTGTTTTTGTTCCTTTCCGTCTTGGAGGACAGCGGGTATATGGCGCGCGCCGCCTTCATCATGGACCGGCTTTTTCGGAAGATCGGGCTCACGGGTCGCTCGTTTATCCCGATGCTCATGGGGTTTGGCTGCACGACGCCGGCCGTCATGGCCGCCAAGGGCATGGCCGGTGAAAGGGAACGCCGTCTCACGATCCTCTTGACACCGTTTATGTCCTGCAGCGCGCGGCTGCCGATCTACGGGCTTTTCGCGGGCATTTTTTTCGCAAACTATCAGGGGCTGGTGATCTTTTCGATGTACCTCGCCGGGATGCTCGTCGCGATTCTCTGCGGGCTGCTGCTCAAGGGCGTCGTCTGCCCGAGCGAGTCGTCCGCCTTCGTCATGGAGCTCCCGCCCTACCGCCTGCCGGCCCCCGCGAACCTCGCGCTGCACGTCTGGGAAAAATGCCGCGGGTTCCTCATCAAGGCGGGCACCGTCATTTTCTCGATGAGCGTCGCCGTCTGGTTCCTGCAAAACTTCGGCCCGCCGTTCCGGCCCGTGGAGGCGCATACGGAGAGCTTCTTCGGCATCTTCGGCAGATGGATCGCGCCGATCTTCGCGCCGCTGGGATTTGGCAACTGGCAGTCCTCCGCCGCGCTGCTGGTCGGGCTGATCGCCAAGGAATCGGTGGTCTCGACGCTCCACATCGTCTTTGGCGCCGAGGGGATCGCCGCGCATTTCACGCCGATCTCCGCCTTCTCCTTCATGCTGTTTTGCCTGCTCTACATGCCCTGCGTCTCGGCCTTCGTCACGATCAAAAAGGAGCTCGGGAGCTGGGCGGGCGCCTGCCGGAACGCGCTGTTTCAGACCGCCGTCGCGTGGTTCGTCTCGTTCGCGTTTTATCAGGTCGCCACGATGATCTCCCATCTTGCCGGAGGCGGGCCACCGGCGCGGGAGGCCGCCTCGGTCGCTTTCCTCTTCGCGGGCTGCGGGCTGGTCGCGCTGGCGCTATACTTTTCGTATAAATTCCTTCGGAATTTTGTAAGAGGAGGAGACTCCGGGGGCTGCGCGGGCTGCCCGATGCGGGAGAGCTGCGAAAAAAGAAGGCCGCCCTGACAAGGCGGGGCGGCGGGAGGCGCTCCGGCCGGACGCGGGAGAGCTGCCGGAGGCAAAAGAAAAACTTGTCCTAACAAAGGGGCGGCGGCGAGGCGGCGGGAAGCGTCCCGGCCCGATGCGGGAGAGCTGCCGGAGGCAAAAGAAAAACTTATCCTGACAAAGAGGCGGCTGTTGAGCAATAGGAAGTTTCCCGGCCGGGCGCGGACCCGGCGAAACGCAAACCGCCCGGCTGACGAAAGCCGCGACGCAATGATTCCGGCAAGGAAAAAGGCCGCCGGGCGCGGGAGCCTTGGTTTCAGAGCGCTCAAACGCTTCTATCCCCTCCCGGGGCGGACCCGGCGAAACGCAAACCGCCCGGCTGACGAAAGCCGCGACATAATGATTCCGGCAAGGAAAAAGGCCGCCGGGCGCGGGCCCGGCGGCGCGCAAATTTCCGGCCGGGAAAACCCGCCCCAAAAAAGAATCCGTCCAAACAAAGAGAACCGGGCGAAAAAGCGTAAGACTTTTTCGCCCGGTCCCCCTGTATCTTTATCAGAGGATGACGCCGATGTCTCTCACCAGCTCATCCACCGCTTCGGGCTTCGTCGCCCAGCTTGTGCAGAAGCGCACCGCGCTGTGCGCATCGTCGACGCGCGTCCAATACGAATACGCGTAAGTTTCGGCAAAGCGCGCGAGCGCCTCATCCGGCAGGATCGGGAACTGCTGGTTGGTGTAGCTGTCATAAAGGAAGGGACAGCCCTTCGCCGCGAACGCCTCCCGGATGCGCATCGCCTGCTCGTCCGCGCGCTTCGCCACGCGGAAATAGAGCCCGTCGGCAAACATCGTTTCAAACTGGACGCCGAGCAGCCGGCCCTTGGCGAGCATGCCGCCCTGACGCTTGATCATATAGCGAAAATCCGGTTTGAGCGCCTCCGCCGTGATGACGACCGCTTCGCCGAACAGAAAACCCACTTTCGTGCCGCCGATGTAAAACACGTCGCAGAGCGCCGCGATGTCCGGCAGCGTGAGGTCGTTTTTTTCGCTCATCAGGCCGTAGCCGAGGCGTGCGCCGTCCAGAAAGAGCCAGAGGCCGCGGGCACGGCAGACTTCGCTGATGGCCGCGAGCTCGGCTTTGCTGTAAAGGGTGCCGTTCTCCGTGGGGTTCGAGAGGTAGACCATGCCGGGCTGGACCATGTGCTCGTGCGTGGCGTCGCCCCAGTGGGCGTCGCAGGCTTCCTCGACCTGCCCCGCGGTGATTTTGCCATCGCTGCTCGGGAGGGACAGAACCTTGTGCCCGGTGCCCTCGATCGCGCCGGTCTCGTGGCAGTTGATGTGGCCGGTGGAGGCGCTGAGCACGCCCTGATAGGGGCGCAGCGCGGCGGCGATGACCGTGAGGTTGGCCTGCGTGCCGCCGACCAGAAAGTGCACGTCGGCGTCCTCCCTGCCGCAGAGCGTTCGGACGATCCGGCGCGCCGTGGCGCAGTATTCGTCCTCGCCGTAGCCGGGCGTCTGGCAGAAATTCGTCTCCTGAAGCTTTTCCAAAATCTCGGGGCAGCAGCCCTCGTTATAATCGCATTCAAACCGAAGCATCGAAACACCGCCTTTTTTATAATCACCCGATTATTATACCAGCGGCGTCTGCGCAATGCAAGGCTCACCCGCAGAGCTCCCTCTTGAGTTTTTCAAGGATCTTTTTTTCTTTCCGGGAGACCTGCACCTGCGTCATGCCGAGGCGCGCGGCGGCCGCGGACTGCGTCATGCCTTTATAATATCTCAAAATGATCAGGGCGCGCTCCTTTTTGTCGAGCGTCTGCACCGCCTGCGCCGTGGAGAGGCGCTCGGTGATGGATTCCTCCGGGGAATCGACCGGCACGTCCGTCTGGCCGCCGCCCCCGTCCTCGTCGTCCGACGTCAGCGAGATCACCGGCGTCGCGGAGCAGATCGCCTCGGTGACCGCCTCCTCGGAGACGGCAAGTTTCCCCGAAAGCTCCGAAATGGTGGGCTCCCGGCCCTCCCGGAGCAAAAAGGCCTCCCGCTCCCGGGCGACTTTCATGGAGAGCTCCTTGAGCGTCCGGCTGACTTTGATCGTGCCCCCGTCCCGAAACAGCCGCCGGATCTCCCCGAGGATCACCGGCACCGCGTAGGTCGAGAAACAGACGCCCCGGTTGCGGTCGAAGGCGTCGAAGGCTTTGACCAGCCCCATGCAGCCGGCCTGAAAAAGATCGTCATACTCGATGCCCCTGCCCGTAAACCGGTGCGCGCAGGCGTGCACCAGCCCGAGATTGCGTTCAATCAGCTCCGCCCTGTTTCCGGCAAGCGTTTCCGCCATGTTACCGCCCTTTCGACACGATGGATTTCTCGAGGGTGACGATCGTGCCCGTCCCGGATGTCGACCGAACGCGGAGCTTGTCCATAAACGACTGCATAATGGAAAAGCCCAGTCCCGAGCGCTCCCCGGTCTCGCAGGTGGTGAACAGCGGCTCCATGGCCTGCTTCACATCCGCGATCCCGCATCCCTTATCCTTCACCCGGATGACGACGCGGCCGCCCTCATAGATTTTAACGTGTATGTAGATCGGGCCGATGCGGTCCGCATAGGCGTGCACGATGCTGTTGGTCACCGCCTCGGAGACGGCGGTGCGGATGTCCGCGATCTCCTCGCAGTTGGGGTCGAGCGGCGTCAGGAAGGCCGCCACCGCGCTTCTGGCGAATGCCTCGTTGCTGGAACGGCTTTCAAACTCCAGTTTCATCTCATTGACCGGTTTCTGATACGGCAAGGCTCAGACCTCCATTTCCTCGGGCGTTTTCGCGGCAAGCAGCTTTTCGAGCCCGGCGAATTTCATAACCTTTTTGATCTGTTTGGACGCGTTGGCGATCATGATCTCGCCGGAGAGCTCCTTCATCAGGCGCAGGCGCCCCATGACGAGGCCGATGCCGGAACTGTCCATAAACGTCACGCCGCTGAAATCGAGGACCAAATACTCCGGCCACGCGCGCTCGAGCGCGAGGTCGATCTCCTGCCGCAGCTCGGCGGCGCTGTGGTGGTCGATTTCGCCGGAAAGCCGCGCCGTCAGCGTTCTGCCGTCCGTCGTAATCTTGACAGGCATACCCCTGCCTCCTTTTTTGGGACAAATAAAAAGAGAGCCTCTATGGTGTTTATCATAGAGGCTCGTCCATTCTTTTTGTGTCGAAAGCGGTGCGGCGGCGAAATTTTATTTTTCCCCTTGCGTGAGCTTTCGTCCCATGAGCACGCCCATTACCGAGGCCATCATCAGGCCGCGCGTCCAGCCGCTGGAGTCGCCGAGGCAGTGCAAGCCGGGCACGCTGGTATTGAAATCCTTGTCCATCTCGACCTTATTGCTGTAAAATTTGAGCTCCGGCGAATAGAGCAGCGTCTCGCTCGAGGCGAAGCCCGGCACGACCTTATCCATAGCTTGGATGAAGTTGATGATGTTGATCATCGAGCGGTAGGGGAACGCGGCGGTGATGTCCCCCGCGACCGCGTCCTTGAGCGTCGGGCGCACGTTCGACTGCGAGAGCTCCTTCTCCCAAGTGCGCTTGCCGTCGAGGATGTCGCCGTAGCGCTGGACGAGGATCTTGCCGTCCGCGAGCATGTTGGTGAGCTCGCCGATCTTCTTCGCGTACTCGATGGGCTGATTGAAGGGGTAGGTGAAGTTGTGCGAGCACAGGATCGCGAGGTTCGTGTTGTCGGACTTGATCTCTTTATAGCTGTGGCCGTTGACGACCGCGAGGTCGTTGTCGTAATTCTCCTGACTCACGAAGCCGCCCGGATTCTGGCAGAAGGTGCGCACCTTGTTGCGGAAAGGCTCCGGGTAGCCGATCAGTTTGCTCTCATAGAGGACGGAGTTGACCTCCTCCATGATCTCGTTGCGCACCTCCGCGCGGACCCCGATGTCGACGGTGCCCGGGCGGTGCTCGATGCAGTGCCCCTCGCAGAGCTTTTCAAGCCAGTCCGCGCCGCGCCGCCCGGTGGCGATCACGGTCGCGTCGGCCTCGATCTCAAAATCCCCGCGGCTGCTGCGGACCCGGACGCCCGTGCAGGTGTCGCCGTCAAAGAGCAGATCGTCGCACTCGCAGCCGAAGAGCAGGTCGACGCCGTGCTCGCCGAGGTATTTTTCGATCGAGAGATAGAGCGCCTGCGCCTTCTCCGTGCCGAGGTGGCGGATCGGGCAGTCGATCAGCCGCAGTCCCGCTTGGATCGCGCGGCGGCGGATCTCCTTCTTCTCCTCCTCGTGGTCGAGGCCCTCGACGTGCTCGTCCGCGCCGAATTCGAGATAGATCCGGTCCGCGTAGTCGATCATCTCCTGCGCGAGGGGCTCGCCGATCAGCTGCGGCAGGTCGCCGCCGACGTGGCAGCTCAGCGAGAGCTTCCCGTCGGAAAACGCGCCCGCGCCGGAAAAGCCGGTCGTGATATGGCAATAGGGCTTGCAGTTCATGCAGACGCCGGTCTTGCTCTTGGGGCAGCGGCGGTTCTCGATGGGCTGGCCCTTTTCCACGATGGTGATTTGCTTTTGGCTGCCGCGGCGGATCAGTTCGATGGCCGTGAAGATGCCGGAGGGCCCGGCGCCCACAATGACGACGTCCGTTTTCATCTGTTCAGCTCCCTTTACAAAATACAAGGTTATTATAGCATAGAACGGCGGCGCATGTATCAAAAAAACGTAAACAACCAAAAAAACGCGGCCCGCCTTTTTGGGGAGCCGCGATTCTTTCTCTTGGGTATTCCCTTTATACCAGCTCGATGATGGCCATCTCGGCGGCGTCCCCGCGGCGGGGTCCGATGCGGATGATCCTCGTGTAGCCGCCGTTTTTGCCGGCGTATTTCGGCGCGATCTCATCAAAAAGCTTTTTGGAAACGGCTTCTTTTGTAATAAAGGAATACGCGTGACGCTTGGAAGTCAGATCATTGGCCTTGGCGGTCGTGATCATTTTTTCGGCCACGGCGCGGACTTCCTTGGCACGGGTGACGGTGGTCTCAATCTTGCCGTTTTCCAGCAGATAGGTCACCATCGCGCGGAGCATCGCTCTTCTGTGGTCGGAAGTGCGGCCGAGCTTTCTTGTTCCGGGCATCGAAATTCACTCCTTTTCGGTTCAGTCTTCGTCCTTGCTGAGGTTGAAGCCGAGAGATTCGAGTTTGGCGACAACCTCCTCAAGGGATTTCTTTCCGAGGTTACGCACTTTCATCATGTCGTCCTCGGATCTGCTGATGAGGTCTTCTACCGTGTTGATGCCCGCGCGCTTGAGGCAGTTAAAGCTGCGCACGGACAGGTCAAGTTCTTCAATGGTCATCTCAAGGACTTTCTCTTTGCTGTTGTTGTCCTTTTCCACCATGATCTCGCCCTGATAGGCGTCTTCCGAGAGATCCACGAACAGATTGAGATGTTCGTTGAGGACCTTGGCTCCTAAAGAGACGGCTTCCTTCGCGGAAATTGTGGAGTCCGTCCACACCTCGAGCGTCAGCTTGTCGTAATCGGTGATCTGGCCGACGCGGGTGTTTTCTACGGTGTAATTCACCTTCAACACGGGGGTATAAATGCTGTCTACCGGGATAACGCCGATGATGGGCTGCATATTCTGCTTGTTTCTTTCCGCGGAAACATAGCCCCGGCCTTTATCCAAAGTAATTTCCATGAACAGTTTGCCGTCGGCATCCAAGGTCGCGATGTGCATATCCTTATCCAGAATCTCAACCTCGGAATCGGCCTGAATCGAACCGGCAGTGACTTCGCCTTCGCCTTGCTCATCGATCACAACCACCTTCGGGCCGTCGCAATGCAGTTTTGCGATCAGGCCCTTGATGTTGAGGATGATCTCGGTGACGTCCTCCTTGACCCCGGGTATCGTCGAAAATTCATGACGGACACCGTCGATCTTAACGGAGTTCACAGCAACGCCGGGAAGGGAGGAGAGCAGTACGCGTCTCAGGCTGTTGCCGAGCGTCGTTCCGAATCCGCGCTCCAGCGGCTCGACGACAAACTTCCCGTAGCTCGGGCTGCTCTCGTCCACTTCGGCTTCGATTCTCGGCTTTTCTATTTCTAACATCTAAGTCCCTCCTTAATGGGGTTAAAAACCCTAATCCGCATTCCCCTGTCAGTCAGTTCCGCAAACCGGTTACTTGGAATACAGCTCGACGATCAGATGCTCCTCGACGTCGAGGTCGATGTCCTCGCGGTTCGGGAGCGCGCTGATCTTGACCAGCATTTTTTCAGGGTCAACTTCCATCCATTTCGGGACCGGGTGCGCGCTGTTGGCCTCGACGACCGCCTTGAATTTGTCGCTTGCGCGGCTCTTATCGGTCGCGACGACCACGTCGCCGACTTCCGTCAGGATCGAAGGGATATTGGCTTTATGCCCGTTGAGGGTATAGTGGCCGTGACGAACCAGCTGGCGCGCCTCTTTTCTCGAGGAAGCGAGGCCGGCGCGATAGACAATGTTGTCCAGACGGCTCTCAAGGATTCTGAGCAGGTTTTCACCGGTCTGGCCGGTTTTTTTGGCGGCAAGCTCGAAATAATGGGCAAACTGGCTCTCCAGAACGCCGTAATATCTCTTGGCCTGCTGTTTCGCGCGAAGCTGGATTCCGTATTCGGAAGTCTTCTTGCGGCTTTGGCCATGCATGCCCGGGGCGTAGGATCTGCGGCTCACAGCGCATTTGTCGCTGAAGCATCTCTCCCCTTTGAGGAAGAGCTTTTTGCCCTCACGGCGGCACAGCCTGCAAACGGAGCCTGTATATCTTGCCATGTGTAAATTACACCTCCAATTTATGGTATCAAACTATACGCGGCGTCTTTTCGGCGGGCGGCAGCCGTTGTGCGGGATCGGGGTGACGTCTTTAATCATCGTCACTTCGAGTCCGGCGGACTGGAGCGCGCGGATCGCGGATTCGCGGCCGGAACCCGGGCCTTTGACGTAGACTTCCACCGTTTTGAGGCCGTGCTCCATCGCGGCTTTCGCGGCGGTTTCGGCGGCGGTCTGCGCGGCGTACGGGGTGGACTTTCTGGAGCCGCGGAATCCAAGACCGCCGGCGCTCGCCCAAGAGATCGCGTTGCCCCGGACATCGGTGATGGTCACGATCGTATTATTGAAGGTGGATTGAATATGAGCGGAACCGCGTTCGATATTCTTTTTTTCCTTGCGGCGGCGGACAACAGCTTTTTTGGCATTAGCAGCAGCTTTCGGCATTTTGTTTGATGTCCCTCCTTCTTTGATTACTTCTTCTTATTGGCAATGGTCTTTTTCGGACCTTTGCGAGTTCTCGCGTTTGTTTTGGTCCTCTGTCCGCGGACCGGGAGACCTTTTCTGTGACGGACACCGCGGTAGCATCCGATCTCGACCAGACGCTTGATGTCCAGCGCGGTTTCGCGGCGCCGGTCGCCCTCCACGACAAGGTTCTTGTCGATGTATTCGCGCAGAGCGGCAGCGTCGTCCTCGCTAAGATCTTTGACGCGGATCGAGGGATCCACGCCGGTGTCGGCGAGAATCTTGGAAGCGGTCGTGCGGCCGATGCCAAAAATATAAGTGAGGCCGATTTCGATCCTCTTGTTTTTCGGCAGGTCAATACCAGCTATACGAGCCATTGAATAACATGCACCTCCGTTCTTTTTGAATCAGCCTTGACGCTGTTTATGTTTCGGATTGGAGCAGATGATCATCAGACGGCCTTTGCGCTTGATGATCTTGCATTTTTCGCAAATGGGTTTTACGGAAGGTCTGACTTTCATAAATTATACCTCCTTCACTTGGAACGCCATGTGATGCGCCCTTTGGTGAGGTCGTATGGCGACATCTCGACCGTCACTTTATCGCCGGGCAGAATCCGGATGAAATTCATGCGGAGCTTCCCCGAAATATGGGCTAAAATCTGGTATCCGTTGGGCAGCTCTACCCTAAACTGGGCGTTTGGAAGAGATTCCACGACGATCCCTTCGATCTCAATCACGTCTTCTTTGGACAAGCGAATTCCCTCCCTCGTCTTTCATGTTGAATCCCGCAAGCGCGGCGCGAAGCTTTTTGTTCGTTTCGCAATCCTCGGGCCTGAGCGCCGTATCGGTCGGCGCAAGATGCCTTGCGTTTTTGCGTTTCGGCTTTTCCACTTTACGCAGTTTGCCGTCCGCAATATACGCGAAGCCCTCCTCTTCCGCAAGAATTACGAAGAAACCTCCGCAGTCTTTCCCGGCTTTCGACCGGACCACCTGTCTGAGCATTAGGCACCTCTTAGGGCAGGGTCAAAATGACCGGGCCGTCTTTCGTGATCGCTATGGTGTGCTCAAAGTGGGCGGAATTGCTTCCGTCCGCGGTCCGGACCGTCCATCCGTTGGAATCGGTGTGGGTGAAGCGGCCCCCGGCGTTGACCATCGGCTCAATGGCGATGACCATGCCGCCGACCAGCCGCAAACCGTGGCCGGGCTTGCCGAAATTCGGGACCTCCGGGTCCTCGTGAATGTCGCGGCCGACCCCGTGCCCCGTGTAGTTGCGGATCACGGAATAGCCCCGCTCCTCGACATAGGACTGCACGGCCCAAGAGATGTCCCCGATCCGGTTGCCCGCGGCCGCCTGCGCGATGCCCTGATAAAGGCTTTCGCGCGTGGCGTCCAGCAGATGCCGCGCCTCCGGGGAGATCTTGCCCACTGCGAACGTCGCAGCGTTGTCGCCGTGGTATCCCTCCACGCACGCGCCCACGTCGATCGTGACGACGTCTCCCTCGATCAGCACCCGGCTGCCCGGGATGCCGTGGATGATCTCGTCGTTGACGGAGATGCACGCCGTGGCCGGAAATCCTTCGTAATTGAGAAACGATGGAGTGGCCCCCTGAAACACAATGAAGTCATGGATCAGCTTGTCGATCTCTCCGGTTGTGACGCCGGGCCCGACCGCCTCGCCGCCGGTTTTGAGCGCCAAAGCGGAGATCCTCCCCGCCTCGCGCAGCATCGAAACCTCGGTGGCTGTTTTGACGATCACCATGCTCAGACCCCCAGAGCCAGCAGCGTCAGGCGGGTGGTCTCTTCGATGCCGATCTCGCCCGGAACGACTGCGAGCTTGCCCCGCTCTTCATAGAAGCCTTTCAGCGGCTCGGTCTGGACATGATAGACCTTGAGGCGGGCCTTGATGGTTTCCGGAAGGTCGTCCTTCCTCGTGATGATCTCTCCGCCGCATTTGGGGCAGATCATATCCGCAGGAGGCGGACTGTTTTTGATGTGGTACGGGGCCCCGCATTGGATGCAGACGCGCCTGCCGGAGAGACGCTCGAGGATCACTTCATCCGAAACCGCGATGTCAACGGCGCGGTCGATCCGGATGCCGCCCTGCTCGAGGGCCTCCGCCTGCGGAACGGTGCGCGGGAAGCCGTCCAAAATGAACCCGTTTTTGCAATCATCCCGGGCGAGACGCTCCTTGATGAGGGAGATGACCAGCTCATCCGGAACGAGCGAGCCGGACTCCATGTAGCTCTTTGCCACAAGGCCGAGCTCGGTCCCGTTTTTGACGGCTTCGCGGAGGATGTTGCCCGTGCTGATGGTCGGAATCCCGAGTTTTTCTTTCAGAATTTCGGCTTGGGTGCCTTTTCCGGCGCCCGGAGCTCCGAGAAGGATAAGATTCATGCTGATAACCTCCTAACCGCTTATTCCAAGAAGCCTTTGTAGTGGCGCATCATCATCTGAGATTCCAGCGATCTGGAGGTCTCAAGCGCGACGCCGACCACAATGATGATAGTCGTACCGCCAAGGGAGATATTCATGTCGAAGAGCGCGCCGAGCAAAATCGGCAGCAGCGCGACGACCGAGAGGAACATGGCGCCGATGAAGGTCACCTTGCCGATCACCCGGCTGATGAAATCGCTGGTCGGGCGGCCGGGGCGGATGCCCGGGATGCCGCCGTTGTTTTTCTGCAGCTGATTGGCCATCTCGATCGGGTTATACTGGATCGCCACATAGAAGTAGCTGAACGCGATGATCATCAGGAAATACAGCAGCGCGTAGCTCCAGCTCCCGGTGTCGAAGATCGAAAATATGCCGTCCCAGAAGCCGCCCTCTTTGACCTTCACGAAGGCCTCGACGGTCGCGGGAACGGAGAGCAGGGCGCTCGCGAAGATGATCGGGAGCACGCTCGCCATATTGACCTTGATCGGGAGGAACGTGGACTGGCCGCCGTACTGTTTTCTGCCGACCACGCGTTTCGCGTACTGGACCGGGATCCGGCGCTCCGAGCTGTCGATCAGCACGATGAACGCGGTGAGGATCAGGAAGATCGCGACCACGGCCGGGACAAAGATCCAATACTTGAATTCTCCGCCGAACGCTTTTTGCAGGTAGGCCCACATGGTGCTCAAGAGGCTTGGCGCGCCCGAGACGATACCGGCAAAGAGAAGCATCGAGATGCCGTTTCCGATACCCTTTTCATCGATTCTCTCGCCGAGCCACATGCTGAGCATGCCGCCCGCGGTGAACATGAAGAGGATCGTCACGACGACGAGCAGGTTCTCCCATTTCATCGGAAAGGACTCCACGGCGTCGTAGCTCTTCAGCGTCACGTAATAGGCGTAGGACTGGATCAAGGCAAGACCCACCGTGGAATACCGGGTGATCTTGTTCATCTTTTTCTTGCCCTCTTCGCCCTCCTTCGCGAGCCGCTCCAGAGCGGGGATCGCGACCGTGAGCAGCTGGATGACGATGGAAGCGGTGATGTACGGGGAGATGGAGAGCGCGAACAGGGTCGCCTGAGAGAGCGCGCCGCCGGTGAGCATGTTGAGATAGCCCAGCAGGTTCCCCGCGTTGGCGTTGAGCATGGCGGCGAGGCTCGAAGTCTCCAGAAACGGCACCGGGATGGCCGAGCCGATGCGGAAGATGACGATGATCATCAGGGTGTAGAGAATCTTCTTTCTGAGATCGTCGATTTTCCACGCATTTTGGAAGATTTTGAACATCTCACTTCACCTCGGCCTTTCCGCCGGCCTCCTCGATCTTCTGCTTCGCAGACGCAGAAAAAGCGGCAACCTGCACGGTAAGCTTCTTCGTCAGCTCGCCCACACCGAGGATTTTGACTCCGTCGAGTGTCTTTTTCAGCAGACCGGCCTCCACAATGGCCTGTTCGTCCACTTCGGTCCCGTCGGCAAAGATCTCAAGATCTTTGATGTTGACGGTCGCGTATCTGGTGTTAAAAATGTTGACAAATCCGCGCTTCGGGATCTGTCTCTGGAGAGGCATCTGGCCGCCCTCGAATCCCGGACGGATGGAGCCGCCGGAACGGGCTTTCTGGCCCTTATGGCCCTTGCCGGAGGTCTTGCCGGCGCCGGAACCGTGGCCCCTGCCTCTACGGAAGACATCGCAGCCGGCGCCGGGCGCCGGTGCGAGTTCGTGCAGTTTCATACTTGTCCCTCCTTATTCTTCGGTAACCTCGACCATATGGCTGATTTTTGCGATCTTGCCGCGGGTCGCAGCGTTGTCGGGCTGAATGGTCTCGTCACCGATCCTGCGAAGGCCAAGGGACTCTGCAACAGCGATCTGATTGTTCAGTTTATGGGCAAATCCCCGAGTAAGCCTGATTTTCAGCATTGCCATATTGTTTTCCCTCCTTAGCCCAGGATCTCTGCAACGGTCTTTCCGCGGGCGGCGGCGACCTGCTCCACATTGCGGAGCGCGCGGAGACCATCCAGCGTGGCGGAGACGACGTTGCAGGGATTGTTGGAACGGATGCTCTTGGTACGGATGTCGCGGATGCCGACCGTCTCGAGGACGGCGCGGGCCGCGCCTCCGGCGATGACGCCGGTGCCTTCCGGGGCCGGTCTCATCATGACGCGCCCGGCGCCGAATTTGCCGATCACCTCGTGGGGGATTGTGGTCCCCTTGAGGGCGATGTGATGCAGGTTTTTCTTCGCGTCTTCAATCCCCTTGCGGATAGCGTCCGGCACCTCGGCGGATTTGCCGATGCCGAAGCCGACGGTGCCGTTTCCGTCACCGACGACCACGAGGGCGGCGAATTTCATAATTCTTCCGCCTTTGACGGTCTTGGATACGCGGTTGATGGCCACTACTCTTTCCGTGAGGTCGAGCGTGGAAGCGTCGATTAAAGCCAACTGTATCCCTCCTTGTTAGAACTGAAGTCCGCCTTCGCGGGCTCCTTCTGCCAGCTCTTTGACGCGGCCGTGATAGAGGTAGCCGCTGCGGTCGAATACGACGGAAGTGACTCCTTTTTCGGTCGCTCTTTGGGCAACGAGTTTACCGATCTCATGGGCGGCTTCTTTGTTTCCGCCGTAGGGCTCGAAGCCCTTTTCGATGGTGGAGGCGGCCGCGATGGTCACGCCGGTTTCATCGTCGATGATCTGAGCATAAATATGCTTCGAGGAGCGGAAGACGTTGAGACGCGGGCGCTCGGGGGTGCCGCCGATCTTGTTGCGGACACGGTAGTGTCTTTTGATTCTGGCGGCGTTTTTGTTGAGCTTAGTCACCATATCATTTCACTCCTTTACTTTTTGCCTTTGCCGGCTTTGCCTTCCTTGCGGATGATAACCTCGCCGACATAGTGAATTCCCTTGCCCTTATAAGGCTCGGGCGGACGTTTCTCGCGGATTTCCGCGGCGAACTGGCCGACCTTCTGTTTGTCGGTGCCGCTCACGACGATCTTGGTCAGCGAGGGAACGTCGATCGAGATGCCCTCGGGGGCGGGCATGAAAATCTGATGGGAATACCCCAGATTCATGACCAGCCTGTCGCCCTCTTTGGCGGCCTTGTATCCGACGCCGGCGATCTCCAATTCCTTGGTGAAGCCGGTTGTGACGCCGGTGACCATGTTGGCGACCAGCGAGCGGGTCAGGCCGTGCAGGCTTCTGTTTTCGCTGGAATCATCCGGGCGGGACACGTTGATCTCGCCGTTTTCAACCTGAATCATCATTTCAGGCCGAAAGCTCTGTGTCAGGGCGCCTTTCGGGCCCTTTACCGTCACGGTGCAGCCGTCGATGTTGACGTCGACGCCGGCCGGTATAACAATCGGTTTTCTGCCGATACGGGACATTCCGTTTCCCTCCTTCTTACCAGATGAACGCGAGGACTTCGCCGCCCACGTTCTCTTTTCTCGCCTGTTTATCGGTCATGATGCCCTTGTTGGTGGACAGGATGGCGATGCCGAGGCCCTTGAGAACTTTGGGCATATCCTCAACGTTTGTATAAATCCGAAGGCCCGGTTTGGAAACCCTGCGCAGGCCTTGGATCACCGGGGTTTTATTTTCGCCGTACTTCAGCGTGATGTGGATGGTACCCTGTTTGCCGTCTTCGATGACCTGGATGGATTTGATATATCCTTCCTCCAGCAGGATCTGGGAGATGGCTTTCTTCATATTAGAAGCGGGCACATCGACCGTCTCATGTTTCGCGCTGTTCGCGTTTCTGATTCGGGTCAGCAAGTCAGCGACTGTATCGGTGATATGCATTCCGTCAACCTCCTTTGCTCTCTCTTGTTACCAGCTTGCCTTCCGCACGCCGGGAATTTCGCCTTTATAGGCCAACTCCCTGAAGCAGATGCGGCAAATGCCAAATTTGCGAAGATAGGCATGGGGCCTTCCGCAGATTTTGCAGCGCGTGTAAGCTCTGGTGGAGAACTTCGGCTCTCTTTTCTGCCTGACCTTCATGGACGTTTTAGCCATTTTCTAAATTCCTCCTATCCCTGCACCTTTTCAAACGGGGCGCCCATCAGAGCGAGCAGCTCCTTGGCTTCCTCGTCGGTTTTTGCGGTGGTCACAAAGCAGACATCCATGCCGCGGATCTTATCGATCTTATCGTAATCGATCTCCGGGAAGATGAGCTGCTCTTTGAGACCCATGCTGAAGTCGCCGCGTCCGTCGAAGCCCTTGGCGCTGATGCCGCGGAAATCCCTGACTCTCGGCAGCGCGATGTTGAAAAGACGATCCATGAAATCATACATTCTCTCGCCGCGCAGGGTGACCTTCGCGCCGATCGTCATGCCTTCACGGAGTTTAAAGTTTGCAACCGATTTTTTCGCCTTGCAGATGACCGGCTTCTGGCCGGTGATGGTGGCGAGATCAGCAAGGATGGCGTCCATCACTTTGCTGTTATCTTTTGCATCCCCGGCGGCAACGTTGACGACGATCTTTTCGCACTTCGGGATCTGCATGGGGCTCTTGTAATTGAATTTCTTCATCAGCGCGGGTGCGACCTCGCCGATGTAAAACTCCTTTAATCTGGCCATGTTGTTTCCTCCCTACTCAAAAAGTTTCGCCGCAGGACTTGCACAGACGTTTTTTGCTTCCGTCGGCAAGGACCTTGTGGGCCAGTCTGGTCGGCTTGCCGCATTTGGGGCAGACAAGCATGACCTTGCTGGCATAGATGGCGCTCTCAACTTTGACAAGTCCGCCTTCCTCGCCCATTTTGCGGGGTTTGACGTGCTTCGTGGAAATGTTGCAGCCCTCGACGATCACCTTGTTCTCGGAAGGGCTCACTTCCATGACTTTGCCCGTTTTGCCTTTATCTCTGCCGGAGAGGATGACGACCTTATCGCCGGATTTGACATGTACCTTTTTCAATCGTATTACCTCCTTCAGAGTACTTCGGGCGCGAGGCTCAGAATTTTAAGATAATCTTTATCGCGGAGCTCACGGGCGACCGGTCCAAAGATACGGGTTCCGCGCGGGTTTTTATCATCGCGGATGATGACGGCGGCGTTCTCGTCAAAGCGGATATAGCTGCCGTCCTCACGACGGAGACCTTTGGCCGAGCGGACAATCACGGCTTTGACGACATCGCCTTTTTTGACCATGCCGCCGGGGGCCGCTTTTTTCACACTGGCGACGACGACGTCGCCGATGTTCGCATATTTTTTTCTGGTGCCGCCGAGCACGCGGATGCACATAAGCTCTTTCGCTCCGGTGTTGTCGGCCGCTTTCAGATAAGACTGCATCTGAATCACAGACAGTTCCTCCTTTCCGTCCGGCTCTCTTTACTTCGCTTTTTCAATGATCCGAACGACTCTCCAATGTTTATCCTTGGAAAGAGGGCGGGTCTCCATAATTTCAACGCGGTCGCCGATTCCGCATTCGTTCTTTTCGTCGTGCGCCTTGAATTTCACGGACCTATTGACAAATTTCTTGTAAAGGGGGTGCTGAACGCGGTTTGAGATCCTGACGACGACGGTTTTATCCATCTTGTCGCTCACGACCATACCGACTCTGGTTTTTCTAAGGTTTCTTTCTTCGTTCACAGCTTTATCCTCCCTTCCTTCACTGCTTCGCCTTGAGCTCGGTTTCGCGAAGAATGGTCTTCACGCGGGCGATGTCTTTTTTAACCTCTTTGAGGCGCATCGGGTTATCGAGCTGGTTAATGGCGTGCTGAAATCTCAGGTTGAAAAGCTCGGCCTTGAGATCGGAAAGCTTTTTCTCGAGATCAGACTGGTTGATTGCGCGGACTTCAGCAGCTTTCATTCCCATCAGCCTCCTTCTCTTCCCGTTTGACAAATTTGCATTTGATCGGGAGTTTATATGCTGCGAGGCGCATGGCCTCGCGGGCGGTCTCCTCCGAAATTCCGGCGATCTCGAACAGCACCCTGCCCGGCTTGACCACGGCGACCCAGTGATCCGGGGCGCCTTTTCCGGAACCCATTCGGGTCTCGGCCGGCTTCGCGGTGACGGGCTTATCCGGGAAAACTTTGATCCAGACCTGACCGCCGCGCTTCACGTAGCGGGTCATGGCAATACGGGCGGCCTCGATCTGATTGGCCTTGAGCCAGCAGGGCTCCAGCGCCATCAGGCCGTATTCGCCGTTCGACACAAAGTTGCCGCGGTGCGCGGTGCCTTTCATGCGGCCTCTCTGCACCTTGCGGTATTTTACTCTTTTCGGGAGCAGCATCAGCGTTTGCCTCCTTCCCTGCGGGGCTGTTTCTTCACGTCCGCAAGGACGTCGCCGCCGTAGATCCAGACCTTGATGCCGACGCGGCCGTAAGTCGTGGCGGCCTCGGCAAATCCGTAGTCGATGTCGGCGCGGATGGTCTGCAGCGGGATGGTGCCCTCGTGGTAGTGCTCGACCCTCGCGATCTCGGCGCCGCCGAGACGGCCCGAGCACTGGGTCTTGATGCCCTTCGCGCCGAGCTTCATCGCGCGGCCGATGGCCTGCTTCATCGCGCGGCGGAAGGAGATCCTGCGCTCAAGCTGGGCGGCGATGTTTTCGGCGACCAGCTGCGCGTTTTTATCCGGGCTCTTGATCTCAACAATGTTGAGGAAGACCTGAATCTTTTCCGTCTTGCCCTTGTTGAGCATGGTTTCGCACTCCTGACGGAGCTTTTCGATCTCGGCGCCTTGGCGTCCGATCACCATGCCCGGCTTGGCGCAATGAATATGGATGCGAATCTTGGCGTCGCCGGTGCGTTCGATCTCGATCTTCGGGATGCCGGCGGCGTAAAGTTTTTTCTTGAGAAATTTGCGAAGATTGTAATCCTCCACAAGCGTATCGCCGAAGACTTCGTCCTTGGCAAACCAGCGGGAGTCCCAATCTTTGATGATGCCCACTCTAAAACCGTGGGGATGTACTTTCTGTCCCATTGTTTACCTCCTCCGATCAGTCTTTGTCTCTCAGGACGATGGTGATGTGCGAAGATCTCTTCAGGATGCGGAAGGCCTTTCCGTGGTCCCTCGGCTGGATCCGCTTCGCCGTCGGGCCGGGAGTGACGAAGCATTCCGCGACATACATGCTGTCCTTGCTCATGCCATGGTTGTTTTCCCCATTGGCGACGGCGGATTTGAGGAGCTTCGCAAGCGGCTCGCTGGCCGCCTTGGGGGTGTGACTGAGCACCGCCGCCGCGTAGCCGACCGGTTTGTTCCGGATCAGATCGAGCACGATCTGCACTTTGCGGGGCGAGATGCGGGCATATCTTAAATAAGCCCTTGCTTCCATTTCATATCCTCCTCTCGGCCTTACTTCCCGTTGTTTGATTTTTTGGAACCGGCGTGGCCCCTGAAGGTTCTCGTGGGGGCGAATTCGCCGAGTTTGTGGCCGACCATATCCTCGGTGACATAGACCGGAACGTGCTTGCGCCCGTCATGAACGGCGAAGGTGTGCCCCACGAAATCCGGAAAAATCGTGGACGCGCGGCTCCAGGTCTTAAGAACTCTCTTTTCCCCGGCCTTATTCATCGCGCGGACCCGATCAAGGAGCGCGGTCTGGACATACGGGCCTTTTTTAATACTTCTGCTCATTTCTCCTGTGTGCCTCCTTCCCGATCACTTTTTGTTGCGGCGTTTCACGATGAATTTATCGGAACGCTGATGTTTCTTTCTCGTCTTGTAGCCCAGCGCCGGTTTGCCCCAAGGGGTGACGGGGCCGGGATGCCCGATCGGGGATTTGCCCTCGCCGCCGCCGTGCGGATGGTCGTTCGGGTTCATGACGGAACCGCGGACGGTGGGCCTCCAGCCCATGTGGCGGACGCGCCCGGCTTTGCCGAAGTTGACGTTGGAGTGGTCGGTGTTGCTGACCTGACCGATGACCGCGTAGCACTCGTTCAGAACGTTGCGCAGTTCGCCGGAGGGGAGCCTCACCAGCGCGTATCTGCCCTCTTTGGCCATGAGCTGCGCCATGACGCCGGCGGCTCTCGCGAGCTGGGCGCCCTTGCCGGGGTAGAGCTCGATGTTATGGATAAAGGTGCCCACCGGAATGTTGATGAGCGGCAGCGCGTTGCCCGGGATGATGTCGGACTCCGGTCCGGAGACGACTTTATCGCCGGCCTTGACGCCGTGCGGGGCTACGATGTAGCTCTTCTCGCCGTCCTCATATTGGAGCAGCGCGATGTGGGCGGAGCGGTTGGGGTCGTACTCGATGCCGAGCACCTCGGCGCTGACGCCGAGCTTCTCGCGCTTAAAATCCACGACACGGTATTTGGTCCGGTTGCCGCCGCCGCGATGGCGGACGGTGATCCGGCCGTAGCTGTTGCGGCCGGCGTGCTTTTTGAGCGGCTCAAGCAGGCTGCGCTCCGGGCCTCCCTTGCTCAGGCCGGAATAATCGGTGGTGGTCATTCCGCGGCGGCCGGCGGTGGTCGGTTTATAAAACTTGATTGCCATTCACTTCATCCTCCTTACAGCATGCTCTCGAAGAACTCGATGCCCTTGGATTCCGCCTTCAGGGTGACGATCGCTTTCTTCCAGTCCGGGGTTTTGCCTACGTGGAGGCCCATTCTTTTGCTGCGGCCGCGGACGTTGAGGGTGTTGACCTTTTCAACCTTCACGCCGAAAAGCTCCTCGACGGCTTTTGCGATTTCGATCTTATTGACGGTCTTCAGAACGCGGAAGGTGTATTTCTTCTGCTTGATCGCGTCCATGGACGCTTCGGTGATGACCGGCGCGAGGATGATATCCTGAGCGGTCTTCGTCATTTTGCGTACACCTCCTCAATCTTCTCGACGGCGTCTTTGACGATTACGAATTTGTCGTAATATAAGATGTCATATACATTTAAAGTATTGGTCAGCGTGGTCTTGACGTCCGGGATGTTTCTGGCGCTCTTGATCACGTTGAGGTCGACCCCCGGCATGACGACGAGCGTCTTGCCCTCCGCGCCGACGGCCTTGAGCACGCCGATCATGGATTTGGTCTTGATCTCATTGAGCCTCAGCTCGTCGAGCACGACGATCCCGCCTTCGGCGGCTTTGCTCGACAGGGCGGAGAAGAGCGCCACACGGCGGAGCTTTTTGTTGAGCGTGAAGCGGTATTTGCGCGGCTTCGGGCCGAGGGCGATTCCGCCGTGTCTCCACTGCGTCGCCCGGATGGAGCCCTGACGGGCGTGTCCGGTGCCTTTTTGCCTCCACGGTTTTCTGCCGCCGCCGCGGACTTCGCTTCTGGTCTTGGTGGACTGGGTGCCCTGACGGCGGTTGGCAAGGAAGTTGACAACCGCGGCGTGCATGGCAACCGCGTTGGGCTCTACGCCGAAAATGGCCTCGGAGAGCTCAACCTTGCCGACGACTTCGCTGGCCACCACGACCCGACAACGGGCATGGCTCAGACTGG
>ERZ795044.990-NODE-990-length-26282-cov-7.772868_pt1 | contig 26282 bp, 21 predicted proteins | sample MGYA00375128_ERZ795044 | MGnify/ENA primary metagenome ERZ795044 (study PRJEB30173, sample SAMN05720213) | anaerobic digester metagenome | isolation source: active sludge of municipal wastewater-treating anaerobic digesters | place: USA | collected 2014-12-22 ... | reverse complement strand
CCGTTAGCACCACTTTCAATTTCTTCAATTTGTGTTCCTGATAAATAATTGAAAACTGTTTTTGAAACGATTGATTTTTTATCATCCAGAATTGCCCGCTCGATGACTGCACCTTTGTCGTCGTACTTAATTTCTTCACGCGAAGCAAATTCGCCTTCTTCATCAAGCGTAACTATCGCTACAATGTTTTCCTTCGCATCGTATTCATAATTCGTTCTTGAACCTTCTTCAGTTCCATAGTATTTTATTTCGCTGACAACATTTCCTTTTTCATTTCTCTGCAGGACACGCTTTTCACGGGCATCATCGACTACATAATGCAGTTCATGTTCAATCAATTTTCCGTGGTCGCCGTATTTGTAGGTGCTTTGTTCTTCAAGCTCACCATCAGGACTGAATTTGGATTCAGTTACAACCCGGCCTTCAGAATCAAGTTCAACGGTTAACTCCAGATATTCCTCATCTGCCGTTGGAGTAAGATCAGAAAAATTAAAATTCTTATAATTTCTATTGTATCTGTGAATGCTTTTGTGCTTTGTCATACAAACTATTTTTTTCCTGCAAATTGTAATACTTCTTTTTCTGTAATTTTCTTATCCGATAAGATCACGAGCCGTTCAACAACATTTCGTAACTCCCGGATATTTCCTGTCCAGTTGATCTTCTGCAATTCTTTCAAAGCCTCCGCAGAAAATGCTTTCACCGGCATGCCGTAATCCTGGCAGATCTCATTGACGAAATAATTTGCCAGCGTAGGGATATCATCTTTTCTGTCGTTCAGTGACGGAACATGAATCAGGATCACAGACAACCTGTGATAAAGATCTTCTCTGAAATTTCCTTTTTCAATTTCCACTTTCAGATCTCTGTTAGTTGCCGCAACAACTCGTGGACTGACAGTAATCTCCTTCTCGCCACCGACACGTGTAATTTTATTTTCCTGCAGTGCACGTAAAACTTTTGACTGAGCAGAAAGACTCATGTCACCGATCTCATCAAGAAATAAAGTCCCGCCCGAAGCTTGTTCAAATTTACCGATACGTTGTTTTATTGCTGATGTAAATGCACCTTTCTCATGACCGAACAATTCGCTTTCGATAAGTTCAGAAGGAATAGCAGCGCAATTCACTTCGATCATCGGTCCGGCAGAACGATTGCTCTTTTCATGGATCCAGCGGGCAACAAGTTCCTTTCCTGTACCATTACTTCCCGTCACAAGAACTCTTGCTTCAGTAGGTGCAACTTTTTCAATGATCTCTTTTATTTGAGCAATGGCAGGAGAATCTCCAACCATTTCGCGGGTCTTATAAATTTTGCGCTTTAGTGTTTTGGTTTCAGTGATCAATGAAGAACGATCTAGAGCATTTCTCACGGTAACTAAAAGTCGGTTCAGATCCGGCGGCTTTGAAATATAATCGTATGCACCTTTTTTCAATGCGTCAACGGCAGTCTCAATAGTTCCATGTCCGCTGATCATTACAACAGGCAGATCCGGATTCATTTCCTGAAGTTTTTGCAATACTTCAATGCCATCCATCTTAGGCATTTTGATATCAGATAAAACAAGATCGTAATTTCCTGTTTCTGCTTTTTTTATTCCTTCGGCACCATCATTTGCAATATCTACTTCGTACTTTTCATAGGAAAGAATTTCTTTCAGGGTATTACAAATTGCTTTTTCATCGTCGATGATCAGGATCTTGGCCATATACTTGTTTTGAGAGGGCGAAGATAATCAAAATGTTTGCAGAGTGCTTGTAGACTGTTGATCAAATCATACGTGTAGGCGTGATATTTTTAAACACGGAGAAAAAGGAGAAAAAAAGGGAGAAAAAGGAGATCTCTTTTTTTCTCCCTTTTTTTCTCCTTTTTCTCCGTGTTTAAATTTTTTTTCTACAGCTACTGCTTTCAAGCCTTCCCCGAAATAACCATACTCAAAGCCCCTTCCTTCAGCGCATACTTCGACAAAGTCATCTTCTTAATACCGGTTTTATTCAAAACCATTGAAGTACAAATTGTAGCCATGACGATCATGTCAATCCGCATTTTAACCAGGCCTTTCATTAGATTTCTTTGCATTGCGGTTGAGTACAATATTTTCTCATGCAATTTTAAATACTCGTCAATTTTGAAACTATAGGAATTTTTATCGCTGATCACATTCCTGTTATAAAATTCATATCCTATCATTTCTGCAAATGTGTCAAACGAGCCTGACGAACCGATCAGATGTTCCGGTTTAAATTTCTCAACTGCATCAACCATTATCGCAAGTTCATTGGAAAGAAATGTTTCAATCGAACTTATTTCAGCAGGCAAGATCGGATCTGATGGCCTGAACATTTCGAGTAATCGCGCTGCACCAATATTAAAACTGTGCTTCCAGAAGATCTTATCTTTATCTGCAATAATAAATTCTGTGCTCCCGCCGCCAATATCCATGATCAGAACCGGTTGATCATTCAGAGAAATGCATTGTCTGACGCCGAGGTAAATAAGCTCAGCTTCCTTTTCTCCGGAAATAACAGTGATCTCAATTCCGGTTTTCTCTTTCGCCATTGCAACAAAGTCATGACCATTCGTTGCGCCTCTTATTGCTGAAGTTGCAAATGCAAAAACCTTTTCAGGCATATGAATGTCGATGATCTTTTTATAATGTTCTAGCGCTTTTATCCCTCTTCGAAAAGGAATCGGCGCGATCTCATTCTTATGAATTGCACCTTCTCCCAATTTGACAACAGACTTTGATTTAAAAACTTTTTTCCAAACGCCGTTTTTATTTACCGAAGTGACCAGTAAATGAAATGTATTTGTACCAAGATCTAAAATTGCTATCCGCAAATTACATGTATATTAATTCTGAAAACGAAGCCATTTCCACAGCTCCTTATAAGTAACTTTTTTGCCGTACATTAAAATCCCTACTCTGTAGATCCGTGCTGCAATCCAGGTTGTAAAAATAAATCCTGCGATCAACAGAACCATTGAAAGAACAATGTGTTCCCATGGAACTCCAAATGGAATCCGCACCATCATTACAATCGGCGAGGTGAACGGTATGACAGAAAACCAGAAGGCGACGTTGCCCTGTGGATTGTTGATGACCGTTGCAGCTGCAACATAAGCAATAATGAGTGGTATCGTGACAGGCAACATGAACTGCTGCGTGTCTGTTTCCGAATCTACTGCTGCGCCTATTGCAGCAAACAATGCACTATAAAGCAAGTAACCACCAAGGAAATAGAAAATAAACATACCGATCAATAGCGGGAAGTTTATTGTTCCCAAAATTGAATCAAGCTTCATCATTTTATCGCCTTTGATCGGCGAGTCCTCATCAGCTTGTTGCATCGCTTCTTCCATTCCCGGTCGAGACTTCATGATCATCTCCGCTTTCTCTTTATCAGATTTTCCGGACATCAGTGACGAAGTCAAGGCGAAAAAGACAGTCGAGCTAAGAATGACCCACAATAAAAACTGAGTTAATCCAACCAAAGCGACTCCAACAATTTTCCCCATCATCAATTGAAATGGTTTTACAGAAGAGATAATGACTTCAACTATTCTGCTCGTCTTTTCTTCCAGAACACCACGCATAACCATTGCACCGTATATAAATATGAAAAGATAGATCAACAGTCCTGCTGCAAATCCAAGTCCTGTAGTAAGCGGCGTACTTGTTTCCTTGTTTTCAAGATCCCGGGTTTGAATATTGACATCGGTTTTGATTGCTAAGAGTTTAGATTCATCAATACCCGCAGAAATGTATTTCTGTGTATTGATCTCCTTTTCAATCGTAAATTTTATTTTAGAAATTATATCAAATCCCGGTTGAGATTCAGAATAAAAGGTAACCGCTTTCTCCAGACTACTCAGATTTTCTGTTGCCGGTATAACCAATACACCAAAGTAACCGCGGTTCTTACTTTCGCTTCTGACTTTTTCTACATCTTCATTCAGATATTCAAATTTAACACGCTCATTATCTTTGAATTTATTTACAAAAATATGTGTGTTATCGATCACACCAATTTTCTTTACTTCCGTATCGACTTTATCGAGTAAAAAAGCAGAAACAAAAATACCACTCATCAGCAACGGCCCTAAAAAGGTCATCACGATAAAAGACTTTTTCTTTACCCGTGTCAGATATTCCCGTTGAATTACTAAAAGGATCTTATTCATAACAATTTGATTTCTGTTTAAACTAGTTTCTATTCTCGCTTACTTGTTTGATGAAAATATCATTCATACTTGGAACGATCTCTTGCAGTCCGATGATCTGTACATGCGGCATCAGCAATGAAAGCATATCATTCACTGTCAGATTGCCAAGCATTTTCACTTTTGCAGTACTTTGTTCTTCCTCTTCTTTAAGGTCGATCAATTCAAATCCTGTCCACAGCGCATTTGTAAATCCAATTCTGTTTCCGACATAATTGATTTCGAACATATGACTACGAAATTGTTTACGGATATCTTTCACACTTCCATTCAGAATAACGTGTGCATTATCGATCAAAGCAATGTTATTACAAAGTTCTTCCACACTTTCCATTCTATGAGTTGAGAGCACGATTGTAGTCCCTTTATTCTTAAGTTCCAGCAATTCGTTCTTCACAAGCTCAGCATTGATAGGATCAAAGCCTGTGAATGGTTCATCTAAAATTAAAAACTCAGGTTCATGTAAAACAGTTGTGATGAACTGAACTTTCTGCGCCATTCCTTTTGAAAGTTCTTCCACCTTCTTTTTCCACCACGCCTGGATCTCGAATTTCTCAAACCAGAACTTCAATTTTTTCATTGCATCAGCGCGCGACATTCCTTTCAGTCGTGCAAGATATAATGCCTGCTCGCCTACTTCCATTTTTTTATAGAGGCCGCGTTCTTCAGGAAGATAACCCATCTGCAAAACATGTTCTGTACTTAAAGGCTGACCTTTAAAAAGAATGCGTCCGGAATCGGGCGCAGTAATCTGCGTGATGATACGGATGAGTGAAGTTTTTCCGGCACCATTCGGGCCAAGTAAACCAAACACACAATGAGATGGTATGTGAAGGGTAACACCATCCAAAGCTCTATGCGCTGCATAATTCTTTGAGACATTTTCAATTTCAAGAATATTCATAAGGATCGTAGAAGATGCGTAAATGTAAAAAACCCCGGCTGAATAAACAGTCGGGGTTTAATTTATTTTTACATTTCTTCGAACATAAATTTGTAGAAGCTTTTACTCGAAAAACTCTCTCACTCTGTCGCGGAATGTTTTATCGCTTTTGCCCGGATTTGGTTTAAAATTCGGAGAATTCCGGAGTTGCTCAAGCAACTTTTTTTCTTCAGCGGAAACATGTTGTGGTGTCCAGACATTGATATTCACCAACAGATCACCTCTGCCATAACTATTTACAGAAGGTAGTCCTTTGCCTTTCAAGCGTAATACTTTTCCGGCCTGCGTTCCTGCATCGATCTTGATCTTTGCTTTTCCATCGATAGTTGGAATCTCCAGCGAAATTCCCAAAGATGCATCAGCGAAATTGATATAAAGATCATGTAGTAAATTATTTCCGTCGCGCTGAAGATGCGGATGCTTGATCTCTTCAATTACAATATAAAGATCTCCGGCAATTCCACCACGCTCAGCAGCATTTCCTTTTCCGCTAACTGTTAATTGCATTCCTTCTCCAACTCCCGCAGGAATGTTAATGGAGATCACTTCCTCGCCATGTTGCAATCCACTTCCATGACACGACTTACATTTATTCTGAATCGTTTGTCCTTCGCCATTACAAGTCGGACAAGTTGCAGTCGTTCGCATTTGACCGATGAAAGTACTGGTCACTCTGTGTACCTGACCTGCACCATTACAAGTTCCGCACTTATGAAATGAAGAACCATCCTGAGCACCGGATCCTTTACAGGAAGTACATGAAATATGTTTGTTGACTTTTATTTTTTTCTCTACGCCTTGAGCAATTTCTTCAAGTGTTAAGCTGACTTTTACTCTGAGGTTTGTACCACGATTAACTCTTCGTCCACCTCTGCTGCCACCACCAAAGAAACTTTCAAAACCATTTCCTTCGCCGCCGAAAATATCTCCAAAGTGTGAGAAGATATCTTCCATATTCATTCCACCTTGTCCACCACCGCCGGCGCCATTCATACCTCTGTGACCAAACTGATCATAGCGTTGACGTTTTTCAGAATTGCTGAGAACTTCATAAGCTTCAGCAGCTTCTTTGAATTTTTCTTCGGCCTCTTTATTTCCAGGATTTTTATCGGGATGGAATTTTAATGCCATCTGCCGATATGCTTTTTTAATATCGCCTTCAGCAGCACCTTTTGCTACACCAAGTATTTCGTAATAATCTCTTTTAGACATAATTTTTAAAGGCAATCTTAATTTCCAACAACAACTTTAGCATGACGGATTACCTTATCATTTAAAAAGTATCCCTTTTCAACTTCATCGATCACCTTTCCTTTCAGGTCAGGAGAAGGAGCCGGAATGTTTGTAATGGCATCATGAAGATCTGCATCAAATGGTTTTCCGGTAGCATCCATAGGCTTGAGGCCTTTGCTTTCTGTAGTTGATTTTAATTTAGAATAGATCAGATTGATACCCGCTTTTATTGCTTCAACATCACTGGTACTTTCGAAAGATTTGATAGCTCTTTCCATATCGTCAAGAATAGGAAGAATTGCTAAAAACACATCTGACCCTGCAAGTTTTGATTGCTCAATTCTGTCGCGGGACACTCTGCGTTTATAATTCTCAAATTCAGAATACATGTAGAGATATTTGTCTCTCGATTCTGTTAATTCAGCTTCCAGTTTTGCGATAGGGTCAATTTCTTCAACATTTGCATCAGGAAGTGCAGCCTCCATTGGAGTACTCTCATCCGTCAGATTTTCATTTTCCGCAGTATTATCCATGTCACCTTTATGGTCTTTCGATTTCATTTTATTTCTGATATTTTTAAAAATTGACAAAATTCAAGGGTTTTGAGCAAGCTTCAAGTACTTTGCCACTTCAATTTAGAGGTCAATTTGGCAGGCGCAAATATACGGTTTTCTGTCGGGCTAAAAGGCGAAAAACTTCAATTCAGCATAAAATTAGAAAAGTGAATAAGCGATCCGGTTTAGGAACTAATTAATGATCAAGGTTTTTTAACAACTAAATTCAGGTTCAGGTTATTTTCCATCAAACTGTAATCGAGTGATTCAACGGAAAAATCACCATTGAGATCGTGATAATTATAATTATTGAGAAACTGCGTCACGAAAGCCTGTAGTTCATTTAGATCAGCCATATTCACTTGTCCATCTGCCACGCCACCTGAAATTCCATTTGAAATATCTCCGCTATAAATTGCAAAAACTCCCGGACTCACCTGGATCTGATTAGATCCGAAAGCATTGCCTGCAGCTGTAGTGAAATCATAGCTACCACCGGAAGAAACCGAAACCGGATTTGCACTCCAGGTCTGTAAAGCATTCCTATGGTTAATAACCACATAATATTGTTGTCCAATGGCAGCAGTTGGAAAAAGGAATGACCCATTGCCTGTAACATTGATTGTTCCTTTACTAAGATAACTCAAAGCATATGGAGAAACGGTATTGTGCAATTCCATTGTTAATGTATCACATAAAGTCGGATACAAAACAGGATTCACCGTGGCTCTCATCGTACTGCTTCCAACATAATAGCCTTGAATAAATACTTTTAGATTGAATGAAAATGCACAGTCAGAAATGGAAATATTACTGCCATTGTTAGCTCCCGTTGTAACAGGCGATGACGAAACAATTCTTATTCTGAATCCTGAACCATTTAAGACATTTGATGGAATCAATGCACTGATCGTTCCGTTACTTATTGAAGTCAATGAACCTATTGGAACAACATTGGCAAAACTTCCACTTGAGTCACTGAGTTCTGCAGTAAAAATATTACCGGGATTATAATTACATGCAACAGTGAATGGAATATTGAATGGAATATTTCTGCACATGGATGAATTTAACGGTGCCAATATCGTTGCCGAGTTTGGAATAACGGTCACAACCATTGTGTCCCTTGCGAAAATTCCCGAAAGTGCATGAGTTGCAGTAAGAATGTATTGTTGAGTAGATACTGGAGTAGCAACAGGATTACTGATCAATGAAGTTACCAATGTAGCAGCCGGGCGCCATGAATAATTTATTCCTGCAGTCGAAGCTCCTCCAATAGTTGTTGATCCTCCACTACAAATTGTAACATCCGGTCCTGCGATTGCTGCAACAGTTGCATTCACATTGATATTATCCAGATATAAGTTGTTTCCATATCTTGCTACATTTCTGAAGGCAAGAATAAAACTTTGACCTATGTATGCATTGAGATTGATTGTTTCTGTACGCCATTGAGTTGAAGTTGGCGTAAATGCTGACGTAGAATTTCCCGGCACTGTTGAAAGCGTTGCACCTCCTTTATTATAAACTTGCGTAAACGTATTTCCGCAATCTGTTGAAATTAAAACCTGCAAGGTGTCTTGTTCGGTCTGATTGGTATAGCTCCAGTAAGCAACATCAAATTTAAGTGTGATGGAATTGTATGACTCGCCATTCAATCGCGGAGTTCTGATCTCATCTTTCTTTCCTGTTGCATTCTGAGTCCAGTTATTAAAATAAATGGATTGTATTTCATTTCCAAATCCGCTCACTGCTGTACTCACTTGCCATTTGACTCCATCAGCAGCATCATCAAATTCAGTCCAGCTTGAAGGAGGGTAAATTGCTCCTTCAAAATTTTCAGCTAAAGGTATATTACCTCCTTTAGTACTGATGTAAGCAGTTCTTGTGAATGTATTGGTAGAAACTCCATTTGACACAGTGAGAGTAACGTTATAAGTTCCTGCAGACGAATAAGTGATCAGTGGGTTAGCAAGTGTTGAAGTTCCGGGTGTACCTCCGGGAAATGTCCACGCCCAGGATGTCGGGCTTCCTGTTGACAGATCTCCAAACTGAACAGAGCCACCTAAACAAGGGTAAAGATTATTTGCTGAAAAATTAGCTGTAAGAGTTCTTACACTTGATATAGAGGTTTCGAATATTCCGCGTCCATAAGTGGCAACTCTGAGAATCGAATTTGGTGTGCTGTCGTTGTAAATTGAAAGATCGACAACTTCTGTTCGAGTCGGTAAATTGGTATTAAAAATTGTCCATGAAGAATTAGAAGAATTTTTAAAATACACAGTATTACTTGTCGCAAGAAAAACAAGTTCATTTGATGAAAAATATTCATCCGCAAGAATCCTCACGTGATTAGTTGAAGGTAAATTCAAAGTGATATTGGTCCATGTTGCACCATTATCTGTTGACCGGTAAACCCTCGTATTACAAGTTATGTAAATTGTATTCGGTGAATTTCTGATTGAAGTAATGCTTGCTGCATTATTCGTATTATTCGGTAAAGCGTAGGATGTAAAGGTTGGTGTTGCGCTTAATGCATTTGTACTTACATAGATCATAGCATCGGCTGTGATAATGTACAACCGGTTCGGATCAGCAAAGGAACAATGCATTGCCATGATCTTTTTTCCAAGATTTGCAATCTGCGTCCATGTCGGTGTTGTTGCCAACAAATTTGTCGTTCTTAAAATTACGGTATCAGCAACAAATGCAAGATTTGTATTGCTTCGATGAAAAGTTATGTCCTGCAAAAGTGTAACGTTAGAAGGAAGCCCATAAGTAACATCATTACCTGTAACAAGTGCGCGTTGATTTTTACTATGGTAATAGACCATCGTACTTGAAGGTCTGTAATCAAACGAACATTTGCTCGACCAGTCACCACCGCGATTTGTAAACCAACCCGTACCTGTTGAATATAATTCACCATTATCCTGAGTACCTATACTAACAGTTTCTCTTTGTGTTGGACTACAGTTACCATGATAAATTTCATAGCCATAAATACCATCACTCTTAGGAATCCAGTTTGCACCACCATCGGTACTTAGCCAGACACCACCATCATTCATATTGTAAAGCTGAGAACTGTTGTACGGATTCTGAACCATTTGATGCATGTCTGTATGTAACACCTGCGACCAAATGGTTTGTTGTATCCATGTTAATCCACCGTCTGTCGATTTATAAACACAGTGCGCTACATACCAGATTGTATTTGGATCTGTCCGGTCAACTCCGAATCCATGGTTGTAATCACCTTGTCCGGAACTTGCTGAACTATTTGAGTAATAAGAAATGAAAGGAGAAGAAGTTGTTTTCATTCCGGTAAATGTTGTACCGCCATCAACCGATTTATAAACCATTCCGCCATTTGCAACCATTGAAAGGTACACCACATTGCTGTCAGCAGGTGTAACTCCAAGTCGAACACCATTTCCATTCGTAACACCTGATGGCAATACAATTCCTGCATTTATCTGAGTCCATGTATCTCCAAAATCAGTTGACCTGAAAAAAGCAGAATCAGTAGTCGCTGCAAAAAGAGTCCGGGTAGTTGAATTCGCTTTTGCCTTAAGATCATCAAAAGCTCTCGAAGCAGTTTTTAATGTCCAGGTAGAACCTGCATTAGTTGTTTTGTAAATACCTGTATTGGTAATTGCTACAATAGTATTTGCATTGGCAGGATCCATGATCATATCAATTACTAATTTGCCTGACAATCCAAGAGGAGCAAAAGTATTTCCTCCATCTGTTGATTTCCAGACACCGCTACCGCTATAGTAATAATTGTGATCACCTGTACCTAAATAAATGATCTGATCATTTGAAAAGTCTATACAAACCGATGCCAATCGCATCACAGGCATTGCATCAGTACCGGGAGCTATTGTCCAGGTTGTACCACCATTGTTTGAAATAAATAATCCGCCACGCGCACTTACTGCATAAAATTTATTTGGATTAGTTGGATGAAATTTCATCTGACTGATTCTGCTGATACCATGAATCTGTCCGCTTACATTAGTAGGAAATTGTGCAGGCAATAATGCACTCCAGTTTGATTGAGCAAAAAGTGTATTTGAAAATAGTAATAGCAGGGAGAATAAGTACAGTTTGGATTTCATCAGACTTAGGTGACACGAATTGAATTAGAAATTATTTTTTATCGGACGACTTTTTCATTTCTTCCTGTTGCCGCATCCAGATAGCCGTTCTTTCCTCCTGGGTCAGAATATGACCATTTTCCTGAACATAAGGTCTTACTTCTTTCTTCCAGTTTTTGAAACGTTTTATATGGTAAGCCATTTTTTCTTTTTCAACCAATTCCTTTCGTTGCTTGTCTGTTGTGATTGCTTTATCCTCACGCTTCATTTCTTTTTCGTATTCATCTTTCGCTTCCTGATCACCGCCCATTAATTCCTCCTCGACTTCATCCAGTCTGATGTCGTTTAATTTTATAAAATCTTCGTACGCTTTTACGGCTTCAAAATAATTGACATTCGGATCTTCCATCATGTTGATCCAAACCGGATTTTCCGGATTTGAAACCGGTGTTTGACCGGTTTGAGCTGAGGCTTTAAAACTGACATAAACAATCAGTAGCCCTAGTATTATTTTAAATTTCATTTTTGTGTTGGCAGAATACAATACTACTCAAATATCCAGTGAAAACCAACCTTAAGAGTTAAGGGCAAAATGTATTCTTGGAATTTTCAGGATTAAAAGCGGCAAAGTTCAATTTTCAAATATTTTTATTGGGGTAAAAGAATTGCATAAAAAAAGCAGAGGTTTTTTTTCCTCTGCTTCCTTATTAGAATTTGAATTCCAAATTAATTATTTCATTTGGCCCTGAAGAGCTTGGTCAAGAGCGGGACCACGAAGATCTCTGCCTACTATGATACCATTACCATCGATCAACCAGTTTGCAGGAATCGATTTGACGTTATAAATTGATGCTGCATCAGAATTCCACCATTTAAGATCACTGACGTGTGAAGTCCATGTCAAACCATCTTGTTTAATTGCATTTGTCCAGCTTGTTTTGTCTTTGTCAAGTGACACACCATACACAGTAAATCCTTTTCCACTTTTGAAATTAGAGTTTTTGAATTTTGTGTAAGCCTGAACTACAGCCGGATTTTCACGTCTGCATGGTCCGCACCATGATGCCCAGAAGTCAATCAATACCATTTTTCCTTTTAAACTTGAAAGCGGAATTGGTTTGCCTTCGGGAGACATATAACTTAATTCAGGAGCTTTGTTTCCTACTTCAATTCCTACAGTAGCTGTGGATTTTTGAGCGAAACTTACTGTTGAAGCAGTCAATATAACTGCCAGAGCGAAGATTATTTTTTTCATAATATTTTTTTTGCAGGCCTGATGGGGCAATTATCCTGCCATTTTGGATTAAAGATAACGCTAAATTGGGCTAAAAGTTTGGTATTTCACAATTTTTTAGCTGCAATTATTTAAACCCTGACAATTTTCGCTCCAATTGCATTCAATCGCTCGTCGATTCGTTGATATCCACGGTCAATTTGTTCGATATTATGGATAACACTTTTGCCTTTAGCTGATAGTGCTGCGATCAGCAATGCCACCCCTGCTCTGATATCCGGCGAAGTCATTTGGATCGCTTTTAATGGAACTTTTCTGTTCAATCCGATAACAGTTGCTCGATGCGGGTCACACAAAATGATCTGTGCACCCATATCAATTAGTTTATCGACGAAGAATAACCGGCTCTCAAACATTTTCTGATGAACTAAGACAGTTCCGTTTGCTTGTGTAGCTGTTACCAGTACAACACTTAAAAGATCCGGAGTAAATCCGGGCCAGATAGCATCAGCAACAGTCAGAATTGATCCATCAATAAATGATTCGATTTCGTAATTCTCCTGACGGGGAATGAAAATGTCATCGCCCCTTAATTCCATCTGTATTCCGAGTCGTCTAAACATTTCAGGAATAATTCCCAGATGCTGATACCCGACTTCTTTAATTGTGATTTCTGATTTTGTCATTGCTGCCAGCCCGATGAATGAACCGATCTCAATCATATCCGGAAGCATTTTATGTTCTGTGCCTTTCAGAGAAGTCACTCCTTCTATCACCAGCAGATTCGAACCGATACCTGAGATCTTTGCTCCCATTCGATTCAACATCTTGCAGAGTTGCTGTAAGTAAGGCTCACAGGCAGCATTGTAAATTGTTGTAGTTCCCTCAGCAAGAACAGCGGCCATTACAATATTTGCAGTACCTGTAACTGATGCTTCATCAAGTAACATGTATGCACCTTTAAGCTTTTTTGCTGTTACATTATAGAAACTATCCTGATCATTATAGTCGAACTGTGCTCCTAACGATTGAAAGCCGACAAAATGAGTATCGAGTCTTCTTCTGCCGATCTTATCACCACCCGGTTTTGGAATTCGCGCTTTACCATAGCGGGCAAGTAGCGGCCCAACGATCATGATCGACCCACGCAGAGCTGAAGCTTGCTTTTTAAAATCCGGAGTATCGAGATAATCAATATTGATATTCTTTGCATGAAATGTGAACTCGCCTTTCAGTACACCTGTTTGTTCAACCTGAACACCAAGATGTTGAAGAAGTTCGATCAGTTTATTTACATCCCGGATGTCGGGAATGTTTCTGATCACCATTTTTTCAGGAGTAAGGAGAACTGCACACAAGATCTGCAGAGCTTCATTCTTTGCTCCCTGTGGAACCAATTCACCTGAAAGTTCAAGCCCGCCTGTTACTTCAAAACTATTAGCCATAAATTAATTTTTAGTCGTCTGAAACGACACACGAAGAAAAAATACTTCCTGCAATCTTTGTATGTGAAGATACTAAAGTTTTGAACAGATATAATTGAAAGAGTTTATCTTTTTTTCTAATATAAGATGGATAATAAAACCTCCTGCTTCTATTGGATGCAGAAGTAATTCCGGCACCTCATCTTTGTAAAAAAAACAAGATGAAAAAAACAAATATATTCCTTGCCTTCCTGCTAATGGCAATAACTTTAAATGCCCAGATTGCACAGCAACATCAACCACCTCCATCCAATAATTTCCCTTATACGAGAGGAATGTTAGTTGACTGTACAAATGAGATCGTTGTTGATATGAAAAACGGAAACCCGCTTGGTGCTTTCGATGAATTAAAAACATATATCAGGGAAAATTTCATTGGATACATTGCTTTATACGATCTTGATCACAACCTGATCGTTGGCAAACCTGTTTTAGAAATGTACCTGAAACAAATGATTACAGGGTTGAAATTCGAATTCCCGCAATTACGCATTGGAGTCGTTGGAAAAAAGTCTGACTATACTATCAGAACCAGAAAACTAAAGGCTAGCGATTATTTTTCACAGTCATGTTTGGTAAACAGCCCGTATAATTTAAATCAATTGGATTCCATGATAAATTATGTGGGGAGTTCGGAAGATATGCAACGTTCCGAAACATTAAAATTTTTTCTCCGAACTATCGACTTCACAAAAACCATCCCGAGCGACGGTTTGAGTACTTGCAAATCGGCTATTGACGTTTTCTATCTTGAAGATCGCTATTGGAAGGACGCAAGTTCAGGCACGTTGAATCTGGTTAAATCGAAATTTGAAAGTTATAAATCGGTCTTGCGATTTCTGCAGGCGTTGAAGTGTCCTTGTTATGATATCAGCATAGAATCCGAATTTGAACCTACTAATTATTTCAGGCTGCTAGGATGGACAATTACAGATCAGATTGAACAGGCAGATCCGTTGATCGATAAAATGATGATTCCTTTCTACACAAGTCCATTTAATGCTAATGGAGCTTTTGACATCAATTGTAAATTACTGCATTTGCTATCCGATCAGTTTTCCAGAAACGGGACAACTTTTTATACAGGCTTTAGCGCACAGAGTAATTCATTCAGTTTTTGTAATTCGTCAACTACACCTTTGGAACATCTTGGCCGCTATCTGATGGGAATAATTCCAATGGCATCCGGCAACATGTATTCAGTAGAAAAAAGTTTTCTCGATAAACTGAATAACCCCGCTTATATGTGCGCAGGTTGTTCGTGTTACAGCTATAACGAAAACCAATATTCATCAGGCAATCCAACTGCAAATATGTGCGCCGGTTCAATGTGGTTTACTTATTCAATGCTTAAAAATAATGGACTGTTCAGAAATGGCTCACAGAAAGAGAACTTGGTTTCAAACAGCAAAATTGAACTTCAAATTATAATGGGCATTTCTCACATTGACATGTCCTTAACAAATGGGGAATTTTTTACTGTTATACTTTATGATAGCCAGGGGAGAAAAATTGCCGAACAAATATCAAATTCTCCATCGCACACTATTGAAATCTCCGGATTAAAAAGTGGCACATATTTTTTAAATGCAATCTCAATCAGTGGCAGACACTTCAACAGGGTCGTACCTGTTCTCCATAGATGATTCCCGTAAGAATCTGAATACCGTGCTAAATTGTGTTTCCGGATTTTCTCTTCAGTAGAAACCGGAACACAAAAAGCACATTTACTTTTTATGATCAGAGTTTTAATCTGTAGTACGAATAATTGAATTGAGAATATTTGCCGGAAGAAAAGGTAAGTCCCAGGGGTGTGAGAAAATAAGCGTATTGTTGAAATGCGGACTTGCTTTTTTATTCCGGTCAAAAAATTGCGCTAATATTCTTTCCCGCAGAGATGCGCAGAATACGCAGAATAGCCGCAGATTTTTTTGTTATCCTAGAAAATAATTGATATTTCTATTCCGCAGGAATCTCTGCGGTTTTTCTGCGTATTCTGCGCATCTCTGCGGGAAATAATTTTTTTGTGCTTTTTCTCTCAAACCTCGTAAAAACCCAGGATACATACAGAATGAGGCTCATTAAAATTTGCATTAAATAAATCACATTTTGTAACATAAAAAAAGCCACCCGGTCAGGTGGCTGTATTTTTTTAATCGCTATTGCTAACTTAATTACTCAATAGTATTTCACCGGTTGATCTTCAAACTTCAACGATTTCTCTTTTGAATTTTCATCACGCAAAATGCGGCTATGCAGGGTGATCTTGTTATCAAATAAAAACCGGAAAAATAATTTCGTCCAGGAAGTATGTGACTTAAGTGTATCATAGAAAGCGGGTGCTTGCTTTTTTAATTCCGGAAGTTTATTCCATGGAATGGAAGGAAAATCATGATGTTCATTGTGAAAACCAACATTGAAGGCAACATTATTAAAGAACCCATAGTAACTGTATGTTTCCTGCTTTTCATCGAGTACTAAATAATGTTCCTGGATCCATCTTGCGCCCAATGGATGAAATCCAACAGAAAAGAAAAAACTAAGGGCCATAAATGCCATCGCTTTCCATCCGAAGAAGTAAATGATTGCAAAATCAAAAGCAAACTGAACTACCCAGTTTACTATTACCCAGCTATCAATTGGCTTTATGTATTTTAATCTGAACGTACGTTTTAACTGAACAAATGGAAACAATAATAACCAAAGCGCTTTGCTGAAGAAATTATTTCCCAATATACGTGCTTCCCAGAAATCTGGTAAGTCAGCATCCAGATCATGATTTCCCTGATGAACATGATGCATTCTGTGATATCTAGTAAAAGAAATCGCACTTGGCAAAACATGCGGCAAGTTGGCAGTCATCGATGCAATGTAATTCGGAACTTTTCCCTTGAACAAAAGATTATGCGAGCATTCATGGATCATCACAAACAGTGCATGATTAGCAAAAGCTCCATAAGTGTAAGCTACCAGAAACACAAGCCACCATGAACTGTCTTTCAGCAAATAAGAAATTACGATCATTGAAATCACTATTCCAACAAGAGGAATTATTGTAAATGGATTTTTACCTATTAAATTCCTTACTTGAGGGTATTGACTTAATATCTGTTTGGTACGGGCCTTATGTGGTTCGGGTTCGTGGGAGTAACGAAACTTAGAATTTGACATTGATGAACTGATTATTTTTTCCTTCTGTTATTATTACTATTACTGTTTTTGTTCTTATTCATTTGCTGACGAGACTTCGGCTTAGGAATATGATTGTCACGTTGCTTTTCTTTACTTAAAGCAAGGATTTCATTCGTATGATTCAGTCGAACTGTTTCGTGAAGTTTCACCGCTCCTTCTGTTAACTCTTCCATGTGTTTGAAGATCGTTGCATCATCAACAGTGTCTTTATTCCATGTCAGATAAGACATCTTCATAAAGTTTGCGAGATTCTGAATGATCTGCTCTTTCTTAGGGCTATCTTCCAGATCAGTAACTTTTCTGATCATGTCTTCCATTACTTTACCGTAGTATTTGTAATGAATATCACTTGTCGGATAAGAAACCGGCAATGGCTTTGCGTGAACAATAGATTTTTCGGGAATTGGATAAGGACTATCCACATCCAGTTTAAAATCGGAGATTATGAAAAGATGATCCCATAATTTCTGTTTGTAATCTGTAATCTCGCGAACAGAAGGATTAAGCATCGACATTGCGTTAACAATAGTCACTGCTACTTTGTTTCTTTTTTCACGATCTTCAATCAGAATTGCAGCATCAACCATTTTCTGAATGCTTCTGCCATATTCCGGAATTCTCAAATGATTTCTTTGAGTGTTATATTCAAGATGTTGAATATCTGTAAAAGTCTCAACTTCAGAAGTTGATGATTTTCTTTTTAATGCCATTTAAAATTTTTTAGGATTAGTACGGACTAAAAAACGAAGTTCCGTTGCGCCCGGCTTTAATGTGCCTGTCAGTGATGCAAATATAGATAATGGATTGATACTAGCCAACTATGCGTAATTTAGCGAATCTGAGCAGAAGTTGCTTATTTCCAAAGCCCGGGAAGGTAACCGTAGCTTTTCTGTCACCGGGATTGCCCTCAACCTTTATCACTTTGCCCAGGCCGAACTTCACATGTTCAACTTCCATACCTTCGGCAAGATTAGCAGTATCATCACCTTCGAAAGTCGGAATATTGTCAACAGTTGCAGTATTTAACTTCTTCAGGCTTCCGTTATTCAACTTTTGCTGAATATCGAGTAAGGTTGGTTTTGAACTTGTTGATGTGGTCGAACGTTCCCATCTGTCAAATGGCATATCTTCGAATGCAAAATTATTTTTGGATGGTCGCTGAATAGTTTCTTCAATGAACTTCGGATCGATTTCTTCAATGAAACGCGAAGGTTCACAATTGATCAGATTACCCCATTTATAACGCGAGTTTGCAAAACTGATAGTCAGTTTTTTCTCCGCTCTGGTGATGGCAACATAAAACAATCGTCGCTCCTCTTCAAGATCTTCTCTCGAATTCATCGACATCTGCGATGGAAATAAATTTTCCTCCAGTCCTACAACATGCACAGCCGGAAACTCTAAGCCCTTTGCAGCGTGAATCGTCATTAAGGACACTTTATCATCGCTTCCCTCTTCATCATCGTCTGCATCGGTCAACAATGCAATATCCTGCATGTACCTGTCAAGTGTCCGTACAATTGTATCCGGATCCTGATTAACGTCTTCATCGCCATCCGGAGTGATACTTCTTCCTGTATCTACGAATTCTTTGATACCATTCAGTAATTCCTGAATGTTTTCATAGCGACTTAATCCTTCGGGCGTTTTGTCCTGATACAGATCACGAAGTAATCCGGATGATGTTGCAATAGTATTTGCAAGATCAAATGCATTATCAGACTTCAGTTTCACCTCGAAGCTTCTGATCATAGTAACGAACTCATTGATCTTTCCATGTGTTCCCGAATTAAAGGCACACGGATTTTGAAACGGATCGATGATAAGATCCCAGATACTTTTATCTTGTTCGGAAGCAACAACAATCAGTTTTTCAATCGTCGTTTTTCCAATTCCTCTTGTTGGAACATTTATAATTCTCTTAAGAGCTTCTTCATCATTGTGGTTGATGACCAAACGGAAATAAGCAAGTAAGTCTTTAATTTCTTTTCTTTTGTAAAACGAAAGTCCGCCGTAAATGCGGTAAGGAATTCCCATTTTCCGCAAAGCTTCTTCCATTGAACGCGACTGTGCATTGGTCCGGTAAAGAATTGCAAAATCCTTATTGTTCCACTGCTGATGCATCTTTGTATCAAAGATGGAATTCGCAACCATGACACCTTCTTCATTGTCGCTTAAGGCGCGCATCAATTTTATCTTATCACCTTCGGCATTATGCGTCCAGACGTCTTTCTTAAGTTGATTTTTATTTTTTTCTATGACGCTATTCGCAGCATTAACGATCACTTGCGTTGACCGGTAATTTTGTTCGAGTTTAAAAACTTTCAGATCAGGATAATCACGTTGCAGTGAAAGGATGTTCTGAATGTTTGCACCACGGAATGCATAGATCGATTGCGCATCATCGCCAACAACACAAAGATTTTCATAGGCTGCAGCAAGTTTTTTTACGATCGAATACTGAGCAAAATTTGTATCCTGAAACTCATCTACTAAAATGTATTTGAATTTATGCTGATACTTGTGGAGTATCTCAGGATATTTATTGATCAAGACCCAGACATTGAAAAGAAGATCATCGAAATCCATTCCCGATGCTTTGAAGCATCGTTTAACATAGAGCTCATAAAGTTGTCCGAGTTTAGGCCGGCCTGAAGAATAATCATCACCAACAAATTCAACATTCTTCTGATATTCACTCCATGAGTACAGATTATTTTTGGCTGAAGAAATTCTGTTCAGCACAACATCAGGTTTATATAATTTGTCGTCGAGTCCTTGTTCTTTGATAATGTCTTTCAGCAAACTTTTTGCATCATCCGTATCATAAATGGTAAAGTTGGAAGGGTATCCGAGTTTTTCAGCTTCTATTCTGAGGATCTTTGCAAAGACGGCGTGAAAAGTTCCCATCCAGAGATTCTTCGCTTCACTCCCGGTGATCTTTTCGATCCGGCCCCGCATTTCTTTGGAAGCTTTATTGGTAAATGTGAGCGCAAGAATATTAAAAGCATCCACACCTTTATGCAAAAGATGTCCGATTCGATAAGTAAGAACTCTTGTTTTTCCTGATCCGGCGCCGGCAATGATCATAACCGGGCCATCGGTATGGATTACCGCGGCTTGCTGGGCTTCATTAAGTTCTGCTAAATAATTATCTTTCATCCGGATCTGTGGAAAACACTATAAAAAAGCCGGTTTCAGCCGGCTAAATGTTTCTCAAAAATACCACTTTTCAGGCTTCAAATCGCACTTTGTTCAAATTCTTCCAATAAATTATCGTCAACTTTAACAAAAATGGGAGGAGGTTTTGTTTATTAACTTGAAAAGACGATATTTGCGTCCCTTTTTAAAACATCATCGGAGAATGGTGATCCACTAGGTCGGTGGAGAAGGGATCAAATAACCATCAAATAGAAGAAAAATGTCAGTAAAAATCAGATTATCACGCCATGGTAAGAAGCACAATGCTTACTATCATATTGTGGTAGCAGATGCTCGTGCTCCAAGGGATGGTAAGTTTATCGAAGTAATTGGTAACTACAACCCCAACACGAATCCTGCGACCATCAATCTCAACTCCGACAAAGCACTGGCTTGGCTAGGCAACGGAGCTCAGCCGACAGACACTTGTCGTGCAATCCTTTCTTACAAAGGAGTTCTTTTCCGCAATCACCTTCAAAAAGGAGTTGCAAAAGGAGTTCTTACTCAAGAGGCAGCAGATGCAAAATTTGTAGCCTGGGAAGAAGGAAAAGTAAATAAGATCGAAGAGAAAAAAGTAAATCTTACAAGCAGCGCTAAAAAATCTATGGAAGATCGTTTAGCTGATGAGAAGAAAAAGAAAGAAGCGAAAGCAGAAGCTATTCGTATCAAAAATACACCGCCACCGGTTGAAGAATCAGCTCCTGTAGCTGAAGAATCAGCTCCTGAAGCTCCGGCTGCAGAAGGTGAAGCTCCGGCAGAAGCTTAAGCTTTTCCGGTATAACTTTAAAAATCCGTTTTGCAGATTGCAGAACGGATTTTTTATTTTACACCCGTGAAATCAATTAACATCAATAAACTTTCAAGAGTCGGATTTATCAACCGGACGCATGGCTATAAGGGCAATTTAAATTGCGTGACGGATATTTCACGACCGGAAAAACTGATCAAACTTGATTTCCTTTTTATTATGATCAATGGGTTGCCCGTTCCGTTTTGTATAGAAGAGTTAGAAGTGAACGGCACAGATTTTTTTGTAAAACTCGAAGAGATCAATTCAGATGTTGAAGGCAAGAAATTCCTGGGCAAAGAACTTTTCGCAGAAAAAATGCGCGAAAAGAAATCAAATGTTCTTATGAGCTGGAAAGATGTAGAAGGTTTTACAGCAACTGATGAATCTTTCGGTGAATTAGGAATCATAACAGAAGTAGCAGAATATCCGATGCAATACATCGGTAAATGTATGATCAATGAAAAAGAAGTTCTTTTTCCTCTGAATGATGATGTAGTTACTGAAGTGGATGAAGACTTGAAGGTTGTTTATCTGGATCTTCCGGAAGGGCTGCTGGATATTTATCTCGCCACTTGATTTTTTTAAGTCAAACGTCAATATGAATGTCTCAAATTTGTTTGTTAGATAATATTAAATAGTTAAACACAATCTGCGGCTATTCTGCGTATTCTGCGCAATTCTGCGGGAAATAAATCAACTTTCCTATTCTTATATAGTTGAATTCAAGTCTCACAGTGCTACTCACAACTTACCACTTACTACTCACCAAAATAAAACCTTCGCATTTAAAAAAATTCTCCCTAAATTTAGGAAACAATTTTTCCACGCATCAAAGAATGTATGAGCGAAACGTCTTTTCGATTTAAACAATTTACAATTCATCAGGAAAAATGCGCGATGAAAGTAGGTACCGATGCCGTACTTCTCGGATCGTGGGTACTTCCGGAAAATGCAAATCATATTCTTGATATCGGTTCAGGAACCGGAATCATTGCATTGATGTTAGCACAGAAATCAGAAGCTGAAATTGATGCCATCGACATAGATGAAAACGCATACAATCAGACCAAAGAAAATTTCCGCATCTCACCCTGGTTTTTCAGAATGTATCCGCATCATATTTCTTTACAGGAATTTGCAAAAGATAAAGTCCCTTCATACGATCTCATCGTAACCAATCCGCCTTACTTCCATCATGCATCTAAACCAAATGTAGAAGCAAGAATTCACGCACGACATAGTGAAGTGCTTACCTTCGATGAATTGATCGATGGTGCGATCAAATTGCTTTTACCTAATGGAAGATTGTGTGTAATTCTTCCATGTAAAGAAGGAATGGAGTTTTTAGACAAAGCCCAGAAGCGCGGATTGTTTTGCAGAAATCTTTTACGTGTAAGAACACGTTCCGATAAATCAGAGAAACGATTATTGATGCAATTTTCTTTTCAATTTGGGACGATGACTGATGAAGAGATTACTATTCAGGAAGAGGATGGATCGTTTACGAATGATTATATAGAATTGACAAAGGAATATTATATTAATTTGAAAAACAGTCTTACGAAATAAGAAACGTCAGGAGTATTCTATAAAAAGACAATCCCTCAAAACTAAAGTCCAACCTTAAACAAGTAACCAGATTTTCAAATTACTTTTTCGTCAAAACGAATTCCATAATGCTCAAGTTCATTCAACACCGGTTCATAGATAGATTTATCGATCGGAATTTGCACACCCTTCAACGCAATCTTTTTATTGAGAATAAATTTTGCTGCAATTGCAACAGGTAGCCCAACTGTTTTTGCCATTGCAGTATAAATAGAGTTATCACCTTTTACTACCAATGAAGAAGTATGATGAACGTTTTTACATGCTAATTTATATTCAAAAATATGCTGCATAACGATCATGTCTTTGTCCTCAGGACGAAGTAACCATTTCCGTTCCAATAAAGTTTGTAAGATCTGTGCAGGTGTCGAATCAGGAACAGTGATCGGATCATCAGCAAGAATTCCTGTCCACTCTACCAATTGAATGGATTCGTCATTCACAGTACAATTCATAAATGCAGCAAGCCGGTCTTTCAGCGTAGCTCCTTTGACTGATTTAGGAATAAACGATTCCACAACCTGAGCGAAAGTCATCTTAGAAGAACCTTCAACAACAAAAGAATCATCCGTAAGTCCTAGTTTTACAAAAACATTCCAGGCTTTGCAATATCCTTTCTGACGTAATGTTCCACGCAGCATTGTTGGAATTGTTTCAAGTCCGTAATGATGTCTGTAAGCTAATGAATCACGGTTTGCATATCCATCATAAGAATTATTTTCGTCGACACTTATCGTTTCTATTTCCGTGAACAATCGATTGTATGGAATGTATTTGTACTTGCCATTCTCTACAAATCGTGCTGTTCCCTGCCCTGCTAAGATCACATTGCGCGGGTTCCATGAAAATTTATAACCCCACGGATTGTCATTCGATTCAGGAGCAACCAATCCTCCTGTATATGATTTGAAAGAAGTGAGCTCGCCACCTTTCGATTTTATTTCATCAATGATCTGCATTGCACTCATGTGATCGATTCCCGGATCGAGTCCGCATTCATTGAGTAAAATTATATCGGCAACTTTTGCACCTGCATCCAGTTCCTGCATTTCAGGAGAAACATAAGATGCTGTAACCAGATCTTTTTTCTGCTTGACACATTCTATTGCAACCGGTAAATGCATATGAGCAGGCAATAGTGAGATAACGATATCAGCATTTGCAATATGTTTCTCACGGTCCGTCTCACTGGTAATGTCAAACTGAACAGCTGTAGCCGCCGGGTGATCATTCGTTTTCTGACGTGCACTTTCAACGGAAACATCTCCCACAGTCAACGTCCAGTTTTCGGTCTGGGCATTCTCAAGAAAATAATTGATCAGACTGGAAGAAGACCGACCGGCTCCGATTAATAAGATACGACGCATAACAGGAAATGAATTTCGGGCGAAGATAACAAATGGCATTGCAATGGATCAGTGCAACTGTTATTATTGTCAAAACAATCTGAAAATGCTATTTGATTATCAGAATTTCAACAAGTTAACCTGTATAAATCAGGAAAATAACAGTCCACAAATGTCTTATGAAAGTTCCTTTTTTATACATTTGGCACGTTTTTAGTAATCCCGAAAACCCGAAACGAAAAAACAATCCACATAAAATGAAAAAAGCAATTTACTTACTAGGTCTCGCATTCTTTTTTTCTGTTGCAGTGAATGCACAGGCAAATAATGCAATTCTCTTCGCCGAAAATGGTGAAAAATTTCAAGTCATTCTGAACGGAATTTTACAAAATGCAACTCCGGAAACGAATGTAAAAATGACGCAACTGGTCGCAGATCATTACAAAGCAAGAATCGTATTTGCAGATGCAAAATTAGGCTTCGTTGATTTCAACATGTTCTTTAATGAAATGGGTTCAGAAGTTACCTGGAATATCAAGCAAAACAACAAAGGACAATACGTTACACGATATGTAAGCGCAGTTCCAATTGCACAAGCACCACAAACTCCTTCTTCTCAAACAGTGGTTGTGTATACTACAACAGCACCTGTTTCAGAACCGGTAGGATCAACTACTACTACAACAACACATTCACAAACCACCACATCGAATGGCGGTAGCGACAACATCAGCATTAATATGGGTGTAAGCGGAACCGACATGGATGGTACAGGTGGCGGAAGTATCAGCATCAATGCATCCGGTTTTGGCATGGAAGACGGTGCAACGACATCTTCAAGTACAACAACTACTACAACAACACATTCATCTACAACTACAACAACAGGTTCAACTCCTGTTTATACGAACACTCCACCTCCAACACAGGTAGTTTATGTGCAAGGTTACAATGGCAAGATCGGTTGTCCGATGCCTATGAATCCTGCGGATTTCGGAGATATGAAAGAAACAATCCGTTCAAAAGATTTCGAATCCACAAAACTTACAATTGCAAAGCAAGTATTACAAAACAACTGTCTGACATCACAACAAGTAAAAGAAGTCCTGACATTGTTTGATTTTGAAACTACAAAAGTTGATTATGCTAAATATGCCTATGATCACACATATGATCTGGGAAATTACTACAAGATCAATGATGCATTTGAATTCGAATCATCAGTTACAGATCTCAACAATTATATATCAGCAAAAAGATAATTATAATGAAGTTAAAAAAACCCCGCCGGATAAGCGGGGTTTTTTATTTCATATCTTTATCGACGAGTTCAAATAGCAAAAAATAATATGTCAAAATATATTACCCTCGGCTCCATCTTCGCAGGCACAGCAGTTATCCTGGGTGCATTCGGTGCTCATGCCTTGAAAGAAAAACTGAGCATTCAGCAATTACAGGTTTTTGAAACCGGAGTTAAGTATCAGTTCTATCATGCCTTTGCAATTTTGATTCTTGGACTTTTGTCAGAACGATTTCATGTACCGGCATTAAATTATTCCTTCTGGTTCTTTACGGCAGGGATTTTGTTATTCTCGGGTTCATTGTATTTATTGAGTACGATTGATATCAACGGACTGTCCGGAATTAAAAGCATACTTGGTCCGATCACACCATTAGGCGGGCTGTGCTTCATTCTGGGATGGATCAGTTTGATCATTGCTGTTAAAGGAAAATAAACACTTCACAAAAAGAAATATTATGTCAAAAAAAATCCTCCTCTTATCGCTTGCAAGTTTTTTGTTCTTTGCATGCAAGTCAAATAAGGAAACTGCAACTGCTGCAGATTCAACTGTAATTTCTCAAACTAAAACTGAACCCGTGAAGACAGAACCAACAATAACGACAGCACCTGTTGAACCGGTAAATGCAGGTGCAACTGCGAAAGTAGATTCTTCAAAAGACGATCTTTATCGTTTAAGTGTTGTATTTTTTTCCATTGGTTCCGGAACCGATAATAAAGCGATGAGAGCATTTGAGGATCTTATAAGCGATTTCGCTGTTAAATCAGGCAAAAACATAGATTACGAAAAAACGCCATGGGGCCGGGAAGGTGAGACAGATTACTGCCTGCGACTCAACGAATTAGATGAAAAAAGTCAGGCGGAATTTGTGAAACAGACCACCGAAACTCTGAAAGATGCAAAATGGGTCCATATCTATGAGAACCAACCCTGTAAGCATAAACCAAAACGTTAAATTGGGCTTTCTGAGAATTTTTCCCTTTCTTTGCACAACGTAAAAAAACACCTTACTCATGAACGAATTTGGCCTAAAAGCGAAGGATGCAACCATCGCTGACCTGGGTTT
>ERZ795044.987-NODE-987-length-26315-cov-8.032216_pt1 | contig 26315 bp, 28 predicted proteins | sample MGYA00375128_ERZ795044 | MGnify/ENA primary metagenome ERZ795044 (study PRJEB30173, sample SAMN05720213) | anaerobic digester metagenome | isolation source: active sludge of municipal wastewater-treating anaerobic digesters | place: USA | collected 2014-12-22 ... | reverse complement strand
AGTACGCTGTGAACCGTTTCCTTGAGAAACTTAGACTGCTTATAGCAAGGTATCACAACCGTAACAGAACTATCTACCGGGGTAGATGGAAGCTCATCAGCCTTCGCTATCTTTATTATGCTGTTTCCTTTAATCCTTACCATACGTTGCCTTATTACGTAGCTTAAAGCCTTGCTTCCAGTACGCTGCTTGCTTAGCTAGTTTGTACATCTGCTTATCTGCTAGGATTGTAGAATCTAGCTTAGGTGCTATCGGAATCTGTGTATGCTCAGTAGTCCCTGCGCCTCCGCTATGTCGAACTTCACCGAGAACATTTGCTTCTACTTCGGTAGGGAACTCTATTAGACGGAAGAATGGACGAAGCCAATTGATGGACTCAAGCGCTGAAAGAGGAAGCCCGCGGAGAATAGGGATAATGTTATCGAAGAATTCTATCGCAGCGGATCGAAGTTCCTCTAATTTTACAATCTCGTCTAAATCCTCTAAAATAGGTTCCCCGTTGAGATATCCGAGAGTAGTACCGTGTGAAGCTGAAAGAACATCCTCAAGAAGTTCTACTCCGCCAGTCTGTAGTAGCGTTGGAATGTCAGCAAATAGCTCATCTCCGTGATCGCGAACATACGCAAAGAAGTTATCGTGGAGAGATGTTCTTGAGTAGCTGTGCTGCTGCCATAGGTTGAAGTAGTACCCATCGACTGAAACATCGCCGAGACAGGACATTACCTTCGTAAAGTTCTGCTGAAGAGAACCAAACCAACCAAGATCTACAATAGCGAGCTTCTCGCCTTTGAATTGAGAGAGATACTTTAATGCTTCGTGTTTAGCCTCTTCGGAATTCTTAGTAATCATAGAATAGAGCTGCTGCAAAAGGGTATCGATCCGTAGATCTCCGCCCTCTACAAGATCATCTTCATTAGTAAATCCGCTAGCTTTGATTTCTCCTATAACAGCTGCAGCGTTCGATATACCATATAGCTTTAGCCACTCTCGTACAGGGCGAGGTTCATGACCGGAAATCATTCGAGACAGTTTATGCACATCGATATCGAATAAGGCAGGGAGAGTGATAGATGCTCTTGAGATGTAGACATACTCAATAGGAGGAAGCTTTGTAAAGATTCTTTCGGAAGCTAATTCAGGTGTTCGCAAATGTCGTTCAATAGCTGAATGAAAGAGCGCCCCGTCCCGAGCAAAAAACAGAAGACGGTCGTAATTCTTTTTCTCTATTTTTGAGAAAAGCCAAATAAGAAAGCCAACGACAAGAGGGCCATACGCCTGCATGCCGATTAGCTCGAGAGGGGTTCGATCTGGCTTATCTAGCCACATCTTCATTGTAATACCGTCAATGATACTCTGTGCTACAGATGGGGTGAAGGAAAAAGATAGAGGAGCAGAAAACTCGTAGTGCCACCCAGTCAATCTACAACAATCAGTGCGGCTATTCGCTGCTGCTGACGCCATAAGCTTATCCGATCTCTCATTGTCGCCTATGTGACAGATCTCGCTCATTGGGAACTGATCAAGAACCGCAAAGAAGAGCTCACCGTTCATGTACTTGCTCTTACGGTATTCACAAGATACAAAAATCTTATGAATTGCACCTGTATCATACCCACAGTTATCTAGGAAGTACTTTAGAGTATCGGCAGAGAGGTACATATCCGAAGTTACAACAATCGGTCGGTTAGTTCTCTGAGCATATTCAAATGCCTGCTTGATCTCTGGGTCTGCATAGAGGTTTCGAACCTCCATTTCCAGCTCCATTCGCATAAGATCTCTAGCAACAGAGGTAGGGATGACAAGCATTTCTTGCAGGACGTCGTAGATCTCCTGGAAAGTAACCTCGGTATCCCCTGCTTCTTTTTCCCGCTCATTACGAGCGGTACGCTCGGCTTGGCGACGAGTTGCTGCAAAAGCAGTTCCAAGGTGAGGGTATGTCTTGGTTAAGTCGTGTGTGCGAAGCTGCAATTCTACAAGCTGAAAGATGGTGAGATGATTTCCGCAGATACGATGAACGAGGGTATCGAACATATCGAAGGAAACTACTGCGTTCTTATCGATGAGATCTTGAAGTTCTTTTCGCACGTTTATGATCCTTTTCAATTATGGTCTTAAGTTCATGAACCTGATGCTGTAAGTGATGAAGTTGCTGAAAGACTTGATCGATCGGGAAGTTCATTAACGTACCAATTCCCTCACGCATATATTTGTTTTGGATCGCTTGGCGATAAACCTCTCTCTGGAGTTTTCTATCAATCTCATTGATAGAGTTAGCATCAGGACCAGTAGAGGTTATTCGCTGGTGATAGAATGCAAGGTAATTTGGAATCAAAGCGATATCAAAATGCTGCAAGAAGCGGAGGTTAAAGTCCCAGTCACCATAGACACGGAACATCGGATCGTATTGCCCGATCGTATACGTTGCTTCCAACTCGTACATGAATTGGATAGGAGCAAAGTTTCGATGGTCATCGAGAAGATCCGAGAAGCGGAGTAACCCGATTTCAGGAAGAAGCGGAACGTATGGCTGCAAGTGATCCGTAATAACTACGTTGCCATCTATCCGCTCAAATACCATATTCGCTCGACAGATAATCCCCTTAACTGTTGGTACGAGCTTCTTATATGTTTCAAACTCGCGTACCATAATTGAAAGGAATTCTGGAGACCAGGAATCATCGTCATCATGAATGACCACAAAGTCTGCGTCAGCTTTCTTAGCTGCATCTAGACCGGTATTGGAAGCTGTCTCCATATGCCCATTACTATGAATAGAAATAACAATTGTTCCGCCTGTAAGCGTCTGGTGCTCCAACGGTCCGCCGTCGTTGACAATGATGTGTACGTAATTTTTGTATGTCTGATTAGCTACAGAGGCTATTGCCCTTCGCAAAAGCAAAGGCCGATCTTTAGTGCGAGTTATGATCGCTACTTTCTTAGATCCAGCCATACGACTTCCCAAAGATATTGATTTTGCTGGTCTTCGGAATTGTAACGGTCACCTTAGCTGCTTTAGCGAAACCGAGAAGAAAGAATAGTCCATCTCGCTGCCCGGCGTACCCATCTTCCATATCGACACCAAGAAAAACGATTTCCTTAGCCTCGCTTGCAAGAGCAATACCGGTCATCCATGCAATAGAGCTCGAAAAGACCATCCCATACTTTGATTGTAGAGCATCGATAGAGAAGGTCTCAGCGTTAGGAGCCGCTCCAAGCGGTCTAGGAAGGACCAGTTTTGATCCGAGTCCAGCATAGTCTACTCCCGCCTTCCACTTCTCGACAGGATGAATTTCGAAAACCTTGTCAACGCGATGGCTAGCTAAAACTGGATAAATTGTAGGCACGCACCAAATCTCGTATTCTTTATTTTTCTCGTAATCGCGGATCATCTCGTATCCGCTACCAGCGCCAATTATGACGACCTTCTTAGACATGTGAACCCCTTCTTGATTAGTTAGTTGAAAATAGTATATCCGTGCGAAGCTGGCTGGTATAGGGTACAGTAATTTTTACTCCCTTCGCGCGGGCATATCCGAGTAGATAAAAGAGTCCTGGGCGCTGAATAAGTAATTCAGATTCATGAATCATATTCACACCACATAATACGATCTCAGTAGCACCAAGGTACAGAGCATATGCTATCATCCAAGCAAACGAACTTGTCAATGTTCCAAATTCATCAACAAGCTCCTTTGTAGGCAGCTGGTATGCCTCAACAAAGGGCTCTTGAACGTACTGCATAATGAGCTTACGATCGCGGTAAGCTGAATGCGTATTAGATGTCCACCGCGCCGACTCTTGATGCATATCGAACACAAGAGTAGCAAAGCTAATTGCATTATAGATTCGTGCTACGCACCAAACATTCCAATCTGTATGACGGTAGTGATTAGCGAGGTCTCTACCAGCTGAGCCGCCTACAATGACGAACCTGGTCCCTAGGAGTTTAGGTTCCATACATCCCCTCGAGCTAGCCCGCTGTAACGGTCTATATCAAGTCGATAGCCTAGCGCTTTGAGATATCCTAGAGTGTATAGCATTCCATTTCGCTCGTCTAGCCCTTCGTGTTCGAATTCAAGGTTGACTCCTCTAAACGCAAATTCGTTAACTCCTCTATGAAGAGCATACGCTACCATCCAAGCAAAGGTATTTACAAGTGGGATACCTACAGCCTGTATCTTGTTTATTGGTAGTAGATAGGAGTTGTTTGTCCAACCCGGAACTCGGTGAGGTACGATAAGCTTGGGCTTTGTGTATGTAGTATTAAGCCTATAGATTGTTGCTTTCTTTCGGCGCCAGGCATCCGGAGAGTGAATCTCGAAAACTAAATCAATTCGAGCATCGCTTAATAATGTATACGACTGTGGGATTGCCCACACGTTCCATTCATTTGAGTCTATCAGGGGCCTCGATCGCTCCCAACCTTCTCCTTTTCCTATAATTAACACTCGCGAATTGCGAAGAGGCGGCTCTTGTTCCATACAGATCCTTATCAATACTAATATACGTATGGACCATACGTATATTAGTAACTAATATACGTATGGCATTTAGTGCCAAGGAGTTAGGGTATGACAATTACCAAGAATGACATCTTGTTAGCCTATGATTGTGCTAACTGGTTTTTCAAAAACCGCCCAGATAACAAAAAGAAGAAGGCAGAAGAGTACTCCTATAGCAAGCATCATTTAGCAATCCCATTCTACACGATGCCATTTGAATTAACAGACCGTAGGTACTTTAATGACTATTCTTCCGGTGCAAACGGATTTACGGCTGTCTACAATGCTGAGATATTTGTAGTGGCGTTTGATTCGTCTGATAATGCTCGGGATTGGAGGTCTAATTTTAAGTATCAGCAAAAGATTATGCCGTATGCCGAGTCTGCAACATCCAAGGTACGGATGCATGGAGCGTACGCTGAGGGTTGGATGAGACTTCGTGACGAGATTCATCGAGCATTTACTCGATCTCGTTGCAAGCAAGTTCTTGTCTGTGGATATTCTATGGGTGGAGGAATGGCTCCAATCTGCGCTCTCGACCTACAGTTCACGTTCCAGCTTGCTGAGGATGCTATCAAATGTATTATTGGAGATGGACCGCGCGTTTTCAATAAGGCAGGAAAAGTATCTTACAATCGTCGAGTACCTAATACAATTAGACTTAAGTGGGGAAATGATATCGTAACAAAGCTTCCTCCGCCGTGGTTTGGATTTTATCATATCGGAAAGGAGCTTCACTTTGGGCCCGCAGCGCACTGGTGGAAGTTCTCTTTCTTAGATCACGATCCTGGCCGAGGTGCGTATAACTCAATTATGTATCGATTGGAAGATGGCCCGGTTGGCCTCGGATGGTTAACAGAGAAGCGCTAATAAAAAGCCCCGCTAACGCGGGGCTTTTCTTATCTAGGAATTATGTCTAAACTTTCGTACAGCTCTCCGTACTCACGCCAAACACCGATACACTTAGAATCGAATTGGCATGCTCTACAAGCAGGTGATTTGATCTTCGAATACGGTTTGTACTCTCCGTAGTCTGTTCTTTCCCAATTGTTATTGATGAAGTCGACTCCGAGTTTATGCACACTTCCATTATCCCCATCATCTACGTTGATGACCTTATCTTGAAATGGATAAAGGTAACAACGAGGAATGTAATGCGTACTAATCTTATCCCCATACTTTTCTAACAGTACAAATAACGACTCCGCTACATCGGTATACCTGGGAACAATATACGTAGAAGCTGCAGCTCCTACCGGATGAGGAAATGTAAATGTCATAGACATTCCGGGTTGGATTGCTTGAAGCATCTCCGCAACATCAAGAAGGTTTCGATAATTGAATTGATTGATTACTGTATTTGTATTAACATAGATTCCCGCATCTACAAGATTTCGAATCCCTGCTAGAGTCTTTTTCCATGACCCTGGTAGTTGTGTAATTGCATCATGAATAAATGAATTTGCAGAATGGACAGGTATGAACGCGGAGTCAAGATATGGCGCAATCTCTTTGAAATACTCTGGATCGCCTAGTAATACCCCATTGGTCTGCACGTTGTTAATACATCCCCGAAGTCTAACGTAGTCGAGAAGTTCAGCGAGCTCCGGTCGAACTGTTGGTTCTCCACCAGTCACTACTATTATAGTTGTATCCGCTGGAGCTTCATCGATAGTCTGTTTAAGTTCTTCAAGAGTCCGATCATTAGATGTCTGCTTCTTATCTTCAGTGAAGCAGTGCACACACTTTTCGTTACACGCGTAGCCCATTCGAACTGTGTAGAAGGATGGGTTCTCGTTAATGAGAGCATCGACGTTAAAGAGATGACCCGGGTTCCTAGCTTCAAAGAGAGCTATCTTTTGCTCTACTTTAAGACTTGGAAAGCGCTGCTTGATTAGCGCAATCTTATCTTGACGGGTCATCATACACAATACCGTCGCAAGGGTCTACGTTTGGGGCAGGCGCGTGACAGGTATTCTCTGGAGCTCGGTATGGTACGTTCATCTCACCGCTAATAGCGGACGTGAACATATTAAAGCACTCGTAACATAGCACCTCACGAGAACCAACGTCGAGGTTAGGTATAAATTCCCAAACTCCATCTTCTCGTAAGCGGTCTACTCGAGTTTGGATTCGGATATCGACTCGAAAATCCTTAAATTCTTTACCGCAACGGGTACAGTATGATACTTCATTCATCTCGCGCCACCTTAATCTTATTATCTTCTAATGTAAGTGTGATTCCCGACGTCAGCAACTTAGATCGGATATTTTCCTTGATAAAGAAGATTTGATCATATACAGAGATAGGCGTTCCTTTCTCAATGAAAACCTGAAGAATTTCTTCAAGATGCTCAACTACGAAGCGATAGAAATCCCTATGCTGATCACAAACAATCCGGGTATCGATTCCATATGTGCCGTACTTTGATTTGTAGAAAGCTTCACAGCCGTGATCACAAATATAATCTGCGTAACAAGTATCGCAACCAACCTCTTTGTAGACCCTGCTCTTCATAATATTGTACTCTACGGCTTTCTTAATTTGATGAAGGCCAGCAAAGTCGTAATCAAGAGCATGCTGAACATAAGCTTCGGGGAACTTCTTTGAGTACCTATCACAATAATCCATCTCACCATCAGGCTCGACTGCGATCATATGAGTGCCGGCGCCGCACCATTTTGTACCACACCCGGACTTAGATTCATTTCCATGGTACGTTATGATGTCGATTAGAGACTTTACAAGAAGTTCATGGGTATGGTACTCCTGAGTCTTCTTACGCTGAATGAAGCGCTCAAGCTCGGGTTTCCAGACCTTCTCGAACATCTCTTTACCTGTAAGCTCAATCTCACTATTCTCTCCGGGGTTGATCATATCCTCGGCGTAGTTAATCTTATAGCCTCGAACAACCCCGGTATTAGTTTCATGTAGACCGAGGTTCTCAAGGTACTGCTGAGTAGCTTGCATATTCTCTACATTCGTCTTACTTGCTACAATAAGAAAACCGAACTGCGTTTTGTTACGCTTAAGGATATCAAACTTCTTTTCAAAGATATCCTGCTTAATTGTCGTAGTTCGAGCGTTATTGCCACCGTCTATCCCGTCGAAAGATAACCCAACACTAACTTCAAACTTCGTTAGCATCGCTGCGAAATCATCATCTAGTAGAGTGGCGTTTGTCTGGCAGCCGAGAGCATACTGAATCCCTCTCGTTTGAAAGAGTGCTACAGTGTATGTGAGCATCTCATAAAAACGTTTCTTACCAAGTAGCAGAACCTCTCCACCATGAAAAACTAGTTGAAGAGGAATCTTATCGCGACCGTTAATGTACCGTTGCTCAGCAATCTGGTTGATAATCTTTTTATACAGCTCAAAATCAATTAGCTCGCCTTTATGCTCTCCCTTGTTCTGCATGAAGCAGTATTTACAATTGAGGTTACAATCGCGAGTCATTCGAAAAATAATCAGGTCTGTAAATCGAAACATCCATTACCTCTCGAATCCGTTCATTCCATACGTACCAAACATCTTAATTTCGTTTAAGGGAATCGCACCACATCGATCCTGCAGTGCACATGTACGACAAGCTTCAAAGTATGACTTAATTCGATAATGCGGAATCTTATCTGAAATCTCAGATCGATTAGACTCCTCAATCTTATGCATTCCTAGATTTGGGAAGCCTGTGAATTTGTTTTCGATATAATCTGAGTACCCGCCTGCAACGCAGTACGGAATATCCAGAATAACAAAACGTTGCAGAGTCTCTGGAAATTGAGGATGGTTGTTTAGCACATCCTGTATGTACGGTCCCATATCCTTAATTGGGAGGAACCAGTCTTTAGTATAGCTATAATCGAGTTTAGAGATAAACGTGAGTCCTATGTACATTTCCTGGAGCAAGGGACCTGCAAGGTCTATATACAGTTGAAGGATCTTATTGATCTCTGTCTTATTAAACTGATTAAGTAATGTGTACCCTACAATCGGTATTCCGTAGCTAACGCAGTTTCGAATCCCCGCAATCGTGTCTTCAAAAGCGTTACCTGGAGTAGGCGAATACTGCACTGCTTTATTATGTACATCGGCCGAGATACCATACAATGGGATTCGTATAGCAGTTACTCCTGCAGCTTTTAAGTTCTGTACTAGCTGAGCGTTCTTAAGAGTTCGGCCGTGCGTGGACAGCTGAATAATCTGAACTCCGCTGTTTCTCAAATGAGTAACTAATCGAGTAATGTAAGAAGCTTCTCCAGGGTCTCCGCCAGAAATCTCTATTCTACGGATTCCTTGCTTAATAAAGTGATTAGCTTCTTCTATTGCGGTTGTAAATCTATCTTGATCCGAAATGTCGGGATGTTGACCATTGCAAAATGTGCAGCTATTCATACACTGAGTACCGGGGCCATCTAGAATGATAGATCCCCAGTCCTGGTTGACCATCTCTTCTTCAGGTTCCGAGCATTCGCAAGCTTCTGGTTCGATACAAGCTTTTTCCTCGAGTATAGGAAAGAGGTCGAATCGCTTACCATGAATCTCGACGTACTCTTTCCATACCCCTGCACAGCGGTTGTTGAATACGCACTGAGCACATCTGGGTCCCTTCCTCTTTTCGCTTATCATAGATAGCGAGTAGTCTTGAGTGATTCCATTTTGATCGAAATACTGGTTGTTGGTATTGGCGGGATCTATCCCTGCACGATGCTCTTCAACAATATGCTCATCGAAGTTGTATGCTACCTCATTCTGATAAGGAAACAGATAGCACATCGGAATAGCCTCCGTACGAATAAGAGAGGCATACTTGGCAAGAATCGAATGAATAACCGACTTAATCTCTGTGTACCGAGGAACTACTACATCCGCATTGTGATACGCATTTCCATTGGGGTGAGGGTACGTTAGATTCATCGCAATGCCTGGGGCTAGACTCTGAATGAAATCGTAAGTTTCTAAGAGGTAAGGAATATTCAATTTAGAAATAACGGTTTGCGTAGCTACGTCAACCCGTAGCTTTAGGAGATTCTTGAAACCCTGAATAGTCTGTTCGTACATTGACGGTACGCGGACAATAGAAGTATGCACATCTGGTAAATGAGAATGAATAGCAATGAGTACCCCATCTAGGTACTTAGCAGCTTGCTGAGCAAAGTCCCAATCAGCAAAACGAGCCCCGTTCGTCTGCAGAGAGACTTGGTGCCCGGTCTCTTTTGCATACTGAATAAGCTGCAGAAAGTCTGCTCGGATAGTCGCTTCACCGCCAGTGAAGCCTACCGTATCTCCTCGGGGCACGCTGCGAATGATAGCCTTGATTTCCTCTGTAGTAAGATCCTTTGTATCTTTCTTATCTGTAATAACGCAGTGCACACAGTTATTATTGCACGTAAAGCCTACTTTGAGATCGAAATAGCCCATGTAGAAGTCTCCTTACATTTACGGCGCGAGTCGCGAAGCAAGATTCTCAATCATCTCTTGCTGCTCCTGGATAGCCCTTACTAATTTGGTGTGATCTAGACATATATGTCCTTCCTGATAAGGCTCTCACGCCTAGGGATTTATCCCCAACCTATATAGATACTACCTATAATATAACCTCTAGTACTTAGCTGCGATGAGTATTTGCAGTGAAGTAGCCTACAGATTCTTTACCACAGCCGGAACACTTAAGTACCTGAATCTTTTCGTCTACATAAACCTCTACGTAGCTATGACCCCACCAGCTGTACATCGATCTTCCTCATTTATAACCGGGTCGTACTTGCTGTCGATGATTTCGTCATCTATCATAATTAGCTCCTCGTTTAGTTAGTTACAATAAAAAAGGGCCTCATTGCTGAGGCCCTTTGGTTACTGTGCGATATCGACTTAGACTACGATGTTGTCGTAGGCATTCGCACCGGAGACAGTGCGGATGTTGTCGATCTGGATGCGACCGATATACCTCTTGTTGAGGATTGCCCAGTCGCCGTAGGTAGCGAGAGCAGCTTCCTTGTAGAAGTTCTTTCGCTGGATGATTCCGGTCGAGAAGAACGGCACGAGGGTACCGAAGGCGATAGAAACATCTGCCTCGTTCTCATCGTTCTTCCAGATGCAGAGGAGCTGGTTGTCCGGTACAACCGAGGACGGAACCTTGAATACCGGGATGCCATAGATCTCGCCGACCTGGTGGCCACCAACGCGAGGCTGTGCGCCCTTGGTTGTGAAGCCGCTGTTGAGGCGGAGGTAGGACACGGCTGCAGGACCACCAACGATCCTGGAAACGCCACCACGGAGGATGTCGTTGAACATCGTGTCGCCAACGCGCTCAATTGCCTGCGAGAAGGTCTGAGCAGTGTGGAGGTAGCTATCATCGGTGGTGTCACCAGATGCAGCGTTGAAGTGAATCGTGTACTTAGCCGGGTTAAGAGCCGCAGCCTGGTAAGCGATCTTGACGGCGCGGAAGTCCAGGGCCTTCTTGATTTCCTGGCCGGCATAGTCGACTAGGAGCTCCTCAGCGGAAACGCCGAAGGAGGTATCAAGAACAAGCTCGGTGAGCTGGGACCAGGTAACGCCGATAGAAGTCGGGCGAGGCCTGAACCAGTAATCCGTCATGATTAGCTCGACTTCGCCGAGGTAATCACCCATGAAGTCGCCTTCAGAGTTAAAGCGAGCGTAGCACTTCTTAACCTTGGAAGCATCGGCACCGGACAGCTTGTAGACGCCAGGGGCGACTGCAGCGATCGTGAGGTCGAGGCCGGCCTTGACGAGCCACTCACCAGAATTGGAGAGGTTAGCACCGATCTTGGCCTGAACGGCGATTGGGTCGCGCTCACCAGCGTCACCAAAGAGAGCGGCGTAGCCGTCGAGGTAACCGAGGTTAGCGAACTCAGCCTGTGCACCAGCCTCAGGGGCGGTGACGTTCTTCTGGCCGAAGAAAACGTAAGTACCAGCGCTAGAAACTGTAACGTTGGTCTTGGCGATCATAACAGTGTCGCCGTCAGCGAGGGAACCGACTACACCGTTTGCAAGCTCGTGTACGTAACGATCTTCGGTCGTCTCATACATAGCGCGGCGGTAGTCTGGGTTCTGGAGCTCAGCCTGTCCGTTGATGTTCCACGGATCGTTAGCATCTGCATCGGAGTCAAGGCCCTTAACACCGAAGGTTCGGTTGTTCATGTCATTGCCCCACTGCGTATTGGTATACACAGGGCGGATGTACTTGATAGAATCCTTAGCGGACTCCATGGCGAACTCAGTAAAGATCTTGTTACGGATCGTGTTCGGGTATGCGAGGCGGACGAGGCGGAGCATGTTCTCCGGGGACAGGCCCTGGAAGCCCTGGCTCATCTGGGTCTCAGTAAGACGGCTCATGAAACGAGCCTGGTTCTCTAGATGGATTGCGAGGTTACGAGCATCAGACTCCTGAAGATTCTTGATGTTCTTTCCGACCTCGGGAATGCGTGCCCACTTCTCTACGAGCTTGTCAGCGCGGAAATTGCGCTCCTCTCTATAGAGCTTGTCGGTCACATTGTCCCTGACAGTCGGAGTACCAGCCATTCGGGAAGTTACACCCATGATTGTTCTCCTTGTTGGGTTGCGTAAATGTGTCTATAGAGGAATCTAGGTTTTAAGTACCACGCTCTCGCGCGTCACACCGCTTTGTAGCATCTAAAGCTAATCAGGTCCGTCATATCAGATCGGTCATTCGGGGCAGGTTTATCCCCTTGGGCATATATGTGTGTACCCTAATTCTCTCACATTTTAATTAGTGGCACCTCTTGTAGAGGTGTAATAATAGAGTTATTGGACTGGCTTTTGTAAAAGATTGTTAAAAGCTTGTCCAATCGGTCCGTTCTTAGGCGCACGAGCTAGTGCTTGAACAAAGGCTTGCGCGGCTTGGGGGTTAGCATCTAAAGCCTTCTTTAGATCATCCGGGCTATTCACAGCCGTAGGTGCGCCTGCAACAGCTTGAGGGGAGCTATTTTGCTGAGTAGCTCCTGTCACATTCTTTAACTGGTCTACAGATGGCATATCTGGAATATTGATTCCTAGGTTTCCTGCTACCTGTACGAGCTTTTGCAAGATCTGCTGGCCTTTCTGGTCTTTTGCAAGAGCAGCTGGATCACTATATTTGCCTAAGAACTTTGTTACGGCTTGTTTGAACTCTACAGTCTGATCCGAAGCGTCAGCTTCATATAGAGATTGAAGCCTCTTATATTCAGGATGCTTAAAAATTCCTTCAGCTGTACGCTGCTGCATATTTACGTCTGGCTGCGCAGGTGTTGTAGGAGTCGCCTGCTGAGTGGGCTGAGTAGGCTCCGGTTGGTTAGCGAAGGTCTGCAGAGCCTGTAAAGCAGCTGTGAAGACTTCAATAGGCTCAGTTAGATCATTCATAAGATCTGAAGGACTGGCACTATTAGCCTGACCTACTTGCGCGAATTGCGCTTCTAAATCTGCGGCTTGGCCAGCTTTCTGAAATTGCTGCTCGAGGTTCTGCGGTTGAGTCGGAATCGGAGCTGTTGCAGCTTTTTGTTGAACTGCTTGCTGTCCAGCTTTAACTGCTTGCTGAATTCCTTGAGGAACAACCTTTTTTGCAGTATTTACAGCTGCAGTTTTAAGTTGCTGCCCAATATTCTGGGCAGCTCCTCTCATAAAAGTACCGACAGTTCCAGCTTCCTCGATCGAATCGAGCTCGGGGAATTGGGAATGTAGGCTCTCTACTATCTTAACTGCGTTATCCATTATGATGCCGTTCCTAGCTTAAATGATGTAATCTTTGGGAGATCCTTAGCAGCTGCCTTTAAGGAAGCAAAGTCCTTAAGCTGGCGCCACTGACCATTTGCCATGTAGAAAAGCTTACCCGCTGAAGCAAGGCCTTTTTCGATAGCGTCTGGTCTATTCTCGCTTTCTACAGCCTGAAGAGTCTTTAGAACGTTAACGCAGGTGGTGCTAACCATTTTCTTAGCATCTTCACCTTCAAATCCTACAGTATTCTTAAGTTGCTTGTTTCTAATAGCCTTGGAAATAGCTCCGACGCCAGATAGCCCCAGTAGCGCTGCGAATCCCGCTACAGCTGCAATAGCAATGCCGAGAGCAGGATCACTCTCCGCAACCTGCATAATTTCACCTGTACCGGTAGCTGCTGCTAGCTGAGGTTGAAACTGAGGATCATCGGGATCGTGTCCTCCAGCTGGGAGTGACGACGAGGCCGTAGGAGTTAGCTGAGCAGGAGGGATAGATGGAATAGCTGTAACAAGCGTTGCAGGATCTACCCCAACGGTAGTAGCTACGTCTAAGGGTTCGATTCCTTCCATTCCGATTGGAGTAGGTTCTGGAAGCTCTCCTATAGGAGCTGTCGGAAGTTCTCCTCCTGGCATGGTTTGATTAAGCTTCCCAATTTGCTGATCTAACATTGTGCTAAAGTCTGGTGATCCATCCGGGAGGGTCGGGGTAGCTGCTGGAGTAGGGGCTGATTGAGCTCCTTGAGCCTGAAGTCTATCCCACTCTGCGGTAGGTAGAGGAGTACCAGCGGTAGCCTGGGCTACAGGAGCCGGAGTTGGGGCTGCTGGAGTTGGAGAAGCAACCGGAGGCGCTGGCAGGCTAGCAACTACACTTTGCGCATCTCTACCGAATAGATTCTGCTGTGCAAAGGACTGAGCTTGTGCCGGAGTGTACCCTTTTGCCATCGCAGCTTGATAGATTTGATTGAATTTAGCATCTAGCGCTGCCTGAAGAGAAGCTGTACTCTCATCTTCAAAGAGCCTCGGAACATGAATAATGGCGCTAGCAGCTACTGCTGATTCTGCTAATGCTAACCCGTTTTGCTTAGCCCATTGTCGGATATTTGCACCGTACTGCTCACTCCCAGCAAGTTTACGTAAGAAATCTAATGCAGCTGCGTTGTTATTTTTTGCAGCAGCTAAAAGATCTCCCCAGGACATCTGCTTGGAGCCTGTCGGAGTCTGCTGAGTCTGAGGTGAAAGCTGCTTATTTGCCCAGTTGTTTAGCTTATTGCCAGTTACTTGACCGATCTTAGCTCCGCCCATACGACCGCCAACCCCACCGGCTACGGCCCCTACTCCGCCAAGAGCGGATCCGAGAGCAGCGCCACCAATTCCACCGGCTACGCTACCTACCATTGGTAGTGCCTTAGCGACAGCCTGTGCACCCTTAGCGAGCCATTGCGGTGCGGCTTCCATAAGCTTAGATGCTGCACGAATAAATTCTGCGTCATTTTCTAGAAGAAGATGAACTTCATCTATTTGAGTGCGCATTTCGGGAATACGGTATAGAGCTCTGATAGTTTTATCGGAGCTTTCATTCAAAAGGTATGCGGTACGAAGAAGGGCTTGCTTATGAGATACCCCGTTCCCTTCTAGAAACATTCGAAGTTCTGTCATTATGCTACTCCTGCGGCATCTTCAGCTGGGGTATCCTGAGGATCTTGCTTAGCTTCAGGGGGGAGATCTCGAGCTTTCCAGTCCGGGAATACCTGTGCTCCGAGTTTATTGAGTTTATCGAGATTTACCCACTTCCACTTAGAGTAATCAAGGCCACCTTCTGCTTTCCAGAGCTGGCCGATCGTTCCTTTAACTGCAGCAGGAGCTGTTCCATCATTAACCTGAGCAATGAGCTTACGAACAAGATCATCGAAATAATTTTTGGTATCTTCGAGGTTCTGAATGTCTAACGGTCCACCTTCTTGAGGTTCCTCGACTGTTGAAGAGGTCGGGGATTTAGCTACCGTAGCACCGGGATTCTCGAAGGCTTGAATCAGCGAAGTAATCATTTCATCGGAAATACCAGTAACGCCTGCCGCAAAATTCGTAGCGGCGCTACCGATTCCACGGCCGATCGCCTTTGCTCCTCGGCCTATGTTACCGATGCCGCGACCTATAGAACTAGCAAGTCCTTCATCTAATTCTAGGCTTTCCTCAAGTTCTGGAAAAGCAGAGTGTAGCTGCTCAAGCAGAGTTTCTACAGGTTGCGACATTGCGGTTACTCCTCATCTAGTTCAAGTTTTCTATAATATGTGAACGCTTAAAATAATTACTGCGCCCAGCTCTTATTGCGTTCGAGAACACCCTTTTCTTCACCGAAATGCATACCGGCTTCCTCGAGAGCCTTTAGACGCTCGCTGCGAGGAATAGCTGTAGACTCTGGAAGTCTAGAAGCAGCAACCGCTCGTGCGCTCTCATCAATCATCGGCTGAATCTTAAGGAAGGAAGAATAAGCTTCACGGTAGGTCTTCTGAGTACGGATCTGGTGCTCGTATGGCAAAATAGACTCACCATAGCGTGAAAGCAGGTCTGTCCAGTAATTCTCAACTGCGAGACCGCCGCCTTCCTTGAAGTTTAGACGACCGCGAACATCCTCGCGCTCTGCAAACTTCGGCTGAAGTTTAGGAGTGCTGGCTTCCAGGATTTCCTTCTTGTAATTCTCAAATTCCTCAGCAAGAGCAGCTTTAGAAGCGTCAGTCTCCTGAAGGGACTTCTGAAGACGAGCAACCTGAGCGGTGAGGGACTCAATTAAAGCCTTAGCCTCAGTCATAAGAGTCTCGTACCCAAGCTTTTCTTTTCCGATAGATTCAACAAGACTCTTACGATCTGTTGCAACCTTTTCGGCTACGCGGACGCGCTCTTCGAGAGACTTCTTCTCCTGAACAAGGCGAGCAGCAGTGGAAGCAGCTTCAGTAAGCTTCTTCTCAAGAATAGCGCCAGAAGCCTGAGCTTCTTTAAGCTGATTCTCGATAGCCTTCGTTTCCTCGTTGTAAGCAAACAGCTGTCGACGTCGCTGAGCTTCTAGGAAAGCCACGCGGCTAGCTAGACCCTCGACAACCTTCGGCGTCGGGCGTGCTGCGAGCTCGGCCTGAGCAGCTGTGAGACCTTCACGAAGCTTCTGATTGTTCTCCTTCATAGCGAGAGCAATCTTCTCCCAATCCTTAGCCTCAGCTGCGGCGACCTTGACTTCCTCTGCGAGAAGAGCAACGCCTACCTTGAGCTTCTCGGTATTATCGATACCGAAAGTCTCTTGAACTTTCTGAGCTTCAGTGAGTAGCTTCTCAAGCTCAGCCTTTTCCTGGAGGATTCTCTCCTCCACCATCGCGCGAAGATCAGGGGCGGCACCTTCGTTGAAGAAGCCGAGGATATCAGTAAGCTCGGCAAGGCGGGCCTGAGGGCTCTCCATCTTTCCGGCATCCTCAATGTACCTGCTGACATCGCGTCGGAACTTCTTTTCCTCCTGGGAACTGATCGGCGATGCCTTTACAGTGCCTTCAGTGAGGACAGTGTCATTCTGATCCATGCGATTCTCCTTTATTCTAACACTTTCGTGTTGTACCTGCGTAAGATTTGGTTTGCGTTCACCAGTACCGCCTTTAGTGATTTCCTGTGGACTATACTCTACATTTAGTGCATCTCCAGCTTCACCGAAGACATCCTGAGAAGGATTAAGTACGATGTCGGCGCATCGTTCAAGAACGTAAGATTCTGGGTCTACTGTTTCGCGGTCAGCCATTAGCTCACCGAAGCCAGAAGACGAGAATCCAATACGCCCACCCTTGCTGATAATATCCTTAGCGAGAGCTCCGTAATCACCGACAAAAGTACCGACAGCCCAAACTAGCTTGTTTGCGTCGTCGATCTCCATGTCGAGCCACACGATAGCCGCATTCTTAAATTCTCCGTCAGAATCCTCCGGCGGGTGGTCAGCGAGACCGACGCGGCCTTTCCATTCGTGCTGCTGATTCTGAATAACGTTTTCCCAGAGCTTACGAACATATTTGCGCTTATTCTGATTAGGCTTTTGATCGTTAATACGAGAGATAGGGAATCGATAGAGATCAATCTCTTCCCCGCCTTCTGTCTTCTCAGTTAGCTTCTGGAAGCCAGGAATATCACTTACGCGACTAATAGCTTCCTTATATCGTTCGCGAAGTTCCGGAGTGCTATTGACGTGTTCGCAGTACTTTGCCGCTACAGAATACGTCTCAATAAATCGCTGTAGTGGTTTTCCTACTCTCTCCATGCGAAACTCCTTCTTCTATCTTGTTGTAGAAATAGCTCGTACTTATAGTTAGTATCCGCCAAGAAGAAAATATGAAACACATAAAAAAGCCATCCTTCTAAGGATGGCCTGCTGTCGTAGTCGTTGGGTTATTTCAAGTTATGCTCGAACTCCAATACTCGCTTTGTAAGCTCTAATGATCGTCTCATTAAGTTAAACTCAACTGAGTAATTGCATCCCTCCATGATCGCGGACATTTCATCCAGTCTTTCCGGATTGTTCAAAAGATTCCGAAACTCAGGGTACAGCTCCCTATCGCGATCAAGTACCTCATGAATGGTTCGAGCCATGACGTGTTACAAACTCCTTTATACCGCTACTTGGCGGTGACCTTAATATACCACTAGTTCTTAGGATAGGGACTTATTCGCAAACTGAGCTGCTCCTGGACTAGCGCAGCGTTAAACGCTTCATAGCGAGCAACAATTTCTTTAATCTCGGCAGGAGGAACTGCGATTTCCTTGATTGGTCTACCGATGTAGTAGCCTTGAGCAAAATCCATTCCTAACCGTAAACAAGTTTCAAATTCTGGCTTGGTTTCAATACCTTCTGCAAGAACTAAGGTACCTAGTCCACGAGCGAACGATACCGTATTTTCGTATACTTGCTGCTTATCGATATTTGTAGCTATCCCCTCAATCAGCTCGTGAGAGATCTTTACGATGTCCGGTTTAGAATTGAGAAGAGCTAAGTGATTCGAATACCCAGTACCGAAGTCGTCTAAGGCGATCAGTGCATTTAGCTTTGCAATCGTCTTATCTAGCAACGACATTACTTCAGGGAAAACTTCGCCGCGTTCGATAATCTCTATAACGAACTTGATATTATCGAATACCCCTTGAGCTATGGGTTCGTCGTATATCCTCTTCTTGATGCTCTCCGGAGCCAGATTGATGAATAATCTAGATTGCTCGGCATTCAAGTTTCTAAAGGATTGAATAGCTGTTAGCGTCATCAAAAACTCTAGCTGCGTATATACCCCAAGAATTTCAGCATCGTCTAGAAGCTCAGCGATGTTCCTAAACGCAGGGTTTGTTGGTCGTGTTAAGGCTTCATACCCATACAGCTCACCATCGTTACAGGAGATGATGGGTTGGAATACAGTTGTAATTTGTGCATTCTCGATCACCTCATAAACGTGATGTCGGCGCTTAACAATAACTTGATAGTCTAGATACCTTGGCAGATCAAAGAGAACAGCAGACGCCCCTTCATTTTGGCCTGCTTCTAAAGAAGCAAACTTAGCATACGTAGTTAACAGCTCCACATCTGTTGTATGCTCGATCGGTGCGATGCCTATCGAAACTTCAAACGTTCCTCGAATACTCCCTTCTGTATCTAGCTCGTATGTTTTTTCTGCTAAAACTTCTGCAAGATGCTGGAACTTCTGTTGAATGTCCTCAGCAGACCTGGGGAATTTTGTTATTGCAAGAAACTCGGCATCAGAAAATTGGTAGATATCTTGAATATAATTCTTAAAAACATCCTGGACAGCGAGAGCTCCAGCTCGTATATAAGAATTACTGATAGCTAACCCGTATCGTTCTAGATACTGATAGTATTCTTTGAGGCGAATGAATATATATGCTGATGCTCCTCGAACTACTGTTTGAGGAATTTCTGTTTTTAGAGGTAGGCTTGTTACGGAATCGTGCACGTACCAAAATCGTGCCTTAGATGACGATTGTGCGAGTAAAACTAATAGCCCAATTAAGACAGCTAAGGCAACCGGAGACAATACCATATGGTAAATCTCTCCCCAATTTGCGTTTGGGGACAGGGTGAACACAATGATATCTCGAATTGCTCCAAATGTCAAAAGCCCAGAAAGTAAGATAGCTGCAGCTACCGTAGTGCAAGTGCCTATCTTACTATAGAGTGTGTTCTTTTTCATGTCCCTTCCCTACCCAAATTAGTCTGGGAAGGGCTGGGAGTTTAGTGGGAATTCTCGAGCTTTTCGAGAGATGCAAATGTATACCGTAACTGGAATTTAGCATCTGCTAAGGCATTATGCGCTCCGGCTACTTCAGCATAATCCGCCGGGTCGACGTTAGCGAAGGATACCATTGTTCGAAGGTCTACGTAGTCCCTATAGCCCCATGGGGTAGGGATGTTGCACAGGTCGAAAGCTCGATTGATGATTGGGAAATCAAACGAAGCATGACACCATACTCGAAACTTTTCCACTTCACCAGGGCGGTGAATTCCGGTTCGAGTGGACGGAAAGTGGGAGAATAGCCAAGTACGAAAAGTGTTCAGAGCTTGGTCAATATCTACAGGAACCGGATCTACTAGGCTTCGACGAACATCTTCAGCTTGCTTCAACCACCACATAACGGTGCTACCTGAGATAGTCATCCCGCGCTTCTGACACGAGTCTGCGTCTACGTTGATAGAAAACTCATCGATAGGCTTTCGCAGCCGACGATCGAAAGCGATCGCTCCAATCTGAGTAATTGCCGCTGGAACTTTATTATCCAGAGTCTCGAGGTCAAGCATAATATCTAGAGTCATATTCCTATCTTTCTGGCTTTTAGCATAGCCTGCTTATCAGCTTTACGTCTCTTTTTAGTTTCAAGATGAGGAAGAATTACGGCTCTTTCCCACCACCCGTCCCATTCTCCGCCAGGGCCCTCTTCTTGAAGACGAATAAAGAAGACCTTGGGACGGTGCCACCATACATAGCCTCTAGTAAAATCCCAGAGAAGTTTAATTGTAGCTAATTTCAAAATAACTCCGATTCGTCTGGCAGGAATTCTTCGTCAGGAGTGTAGCGAGCTACCTCAACATCTCTATCTACTACGACTTGATTTTTTGTAAACGTAGCTACCCCAACATCGTTGCGGGCAGTAGACTTTGATCCTTTCTTAATTCGGTAACCATGCTCACTCCATTCTTGAAATGTATGAGGGGTACCGGCATCGAATTTTTTTTCTTTCTTTTTCTTTTTAGGAACTGGCTCTTCTACGTCTACGTATTCCTTAGCTAATATATTCCGAATCTCTTCCCAGAGCTCGCTCCAACACGGGCCATGAGGAGGCCAGTCCTGAAGTTCAGCAGCTATCTGCTTAGCTACGCGCTCATGCTTCGTCATCTTCTATAAACTCCCAGACTACAGAGGTTATTCGATCTCCATTTTTCTTCCAAATAGGAGCCGGCTCGTCGGGAGAGAGTGGAATATAGTAGACATCGTCATCTGTTAAGAAGCCATGCTTACCAGAGAAAATATGGTATACGTAAGTCTTTCCATCCTGTTCAAATGGCTCTTCAGTATACTCTCCTTCAAACGGGCCACCAACGTCTTCAAACCAGTAAAGAACGCGCTGGCCGTTCTTTGGATACCGGTCGCGCGCTCTGATCCAGACTCTACCTGGAATATCTGGTCGTATGTGCGAACGCACTATCTGCCACCGATCTTCTCGATCTCGCCCCAGCCTTCCTTATCGATGGCCTTGAGAGCGTCCATGAAGCCGGAGTACTGACGCATCATAATGCTGTCGTCGATCGTAGTCTTAGCGCGATCGACTCCGTTCTTGAGATCCTTATTGACTCGGTCCTGGCAGAGCTGGAAGTTCTTCGAATCCATCATGACGACAAGCTTAGTCGAAGCGCCCTGCTCTCGTGCGATCTTGAGTAGCTTATTACGTGTGCCAGCGTTCGTGGACGTAGCGTCCCAAACGACGTCCTTACCCTGGTTGAGTAGGTACTCGGTCATCGCGAAGCAGGTATCAGCGACCTGATGATTCTTCGACTGATCGGAGATGTCCCCGGTCCAGATCTTGCGGAGGGTATCCATGTTGACTCGGATATATCCAGCCTCTTCCATTTCGGAGGCGTAGCGGGACTTTCCCGAACCAGAGATATCGAGGGTAGCGATAAGCTTAGCCATTTGAGGCTCCTTACTGAATGCTTAGAATGAAATTGCGAAGAGCGATCTTGTCGCGTCCCAATTCTTCCCAGACGTCGTTAATCTGAGATGTGGGAAAGAGCTTGATGGTCATATCAGGAAAAGCTTCCTGAAGGATCATAAGCATGTTGGTGCCGCCGACCGTATTGTTGCTATGAATGAGGATGCGCTTGACAGTAGGAAGCTGGAGCTTCTCGTCCCGAATAGCCTTTGCCATCCCCGTGCCGTTTAATCCCGAACCAAGGTCATGATCCAGCATCAACGTATCTGCTACGATCTCACCCTTGCGGATAGATGCGAGGAAGCTCTCGGCAGTGTACGATGAATCGTAGTCGTTACCAATAAGCTTCGTGAAGAGCGAGAACCTAGTAACATCATCATCGAGGATTAGGATCTGGTGCTTCATCATACCTATAATATCAAAATGCCTCTCAGAGAGTTAGACTGAGTACACATGAACATTTTGAATCTTGTTTTTCTTACAATGAGAGTCAATTACTTGCTTATGCACCGGGTCATCATCTATCAGAAAAACGTGATCGAAGACTTGACCATCTATTAACTGAAGAATGATTTGAAGCTTCCGTTCGCTGTCTGTCATGCTACTAGGAAAAGGATACTTCGGGTCATGAATGGCAAATATAAGATCTGGGTCGATTGTGATATCTATCCCTTGTTTAGCTAAGAATCTTGGCAAGGCTTCTTCAACAGCTAGCTCGCTTGAACGAGCAGTTAGAATACCTATCTCAGCTTCACCGACTGCGTCACGAAGTATATCGAGGCCTGGACCGGGCTTTGCGCTCAAGAAGGATTTGGTAACTTCCTCTACGGATGTGAACTCTACGAAGTCTAATTTGAAAGCTTGCGTTCGACCAGCTTTCTTCCAATCCCTGTATTCGTCAGTCGGCAGGCGATATACCACTTCATCAGTATCCGGATCACGAAGAAGTATTCGTGCATCAGTGACGAGGAGGGTATCGTCTAGATCAAACAGTACAAGGGTCGAACGCAGCATGACATTTACATCTCCAGTATTTCGCGAGTCTTAAGAGTTACGTCGTACTCAAACCAAACATCAGGAGAAGCAGACGCTACCTTGTCCCGGAGTTCTTTTATTTCAGATGGAGAACGAGGCTGTCCATCCTCAATAAAAGCTACTCTGCAGTTAGGTATCGTTTCTTTAAGAGCATTCATTATAACAGATGCTACAGCAGTACGACCTGTTCCTAGTGCGCCAGATATCTCAATCTGAACCTTCTTCACGTCTCTACCTACCTTTGGAGGAACTGGCGGAGGAGCTGGTTTACCATATTCCTCTTTAAGCACACAAACTGTCGGGCGCTTTACCAACTCCTCACATATAGTAGGTCCCCATCCGAAAAAACGTTGTTTGACTTTCGGATGGGTGCACTCCTCGCCGTTCCTGAGGTACGTGCAGTTCACACTTTTCATTATTTTACTCCAGCTTGCCTTGCCCAATCTCTCTGCTTGATGACAATACCGCGAGTAGGGTAAAGCCCAGACGCAGCAGATAGCGGGCAGAACTGCTTAAAGCCGCAGAAGGGACAGAACTCGCACATACGATTCAAATTAGCTTCTGGTGCCCAGGTGCTACTCTCAATAGTCGTAATCTTATCTGCGAAAGATCTTCGAACGTCATCGAGAGTCTGCTTAGTGAATTTAATTGCCTTGAAGACCTTAAGAGGGTCTTCCTTGTCCTGATCAGCAAGAGCGAAATAGATGTTAACAGCAACCTTGTTGACGAGCTCGTCTTCAGGAATTCCGTACTGCTTGTGAAGTGCCCAGGCATAGAGCATCATCTGATCTACATAGTACGATGTGTTTGAACTCTTACCGGTCTTATAGTCTATAATATGGAAGGAACCGTCTGGCTTCTCGAGGAGAACGTCAAGCTTCCCGGTGAAGTTATTCCCATCAAGTTCAAATCTAAATTCAATTTCCTTATGTACCTTGCCACCGGCAAAGATCACAGGAGCCATTACCTCGTCGTAAAACTTTAGGAATCGCTTAATAGGAATTTCGAGAGAGAACTCTTCGGGAAGAGTAAATTGCTTCTCTACTTCAAGGCGACGCTGCTCAATGTAGTCTGGTGACCACGAGGGATCGTAGTGCTCTGCAAACTGGTGGAAGGCATTTCCCTTTCGAGTCAGAACGTTCTGAACCGTGTCTTCGGCGTAGTAGCCTCTCTTGTACTGCAGGGAGTACTTCAATCGACAAGATTCGAAAGTACCGACTCTTGATGATGAATACGTTGCTTTTGCCATGTGATATCCTTTAATGGGTGAGTAATAAATATAATATACAATACGATTCTATAGCTTAGAGAGGATGTAGGGAATATCGACTTCTCGATCGAGCCTCGAGATACTATCTCCCATCAAGTCTTCTCCAAGGCTATTAAGAAAGAGTGGAGGAGGAAGAACGATCAAGTCGGTTTCTGAAGTTGCATATTTCTTTATAGCTATAAGGATATCTTCAATTGTGAGTAACCCTGCGCATATAATATTGCCACCGTACGTAGCATTATCTATAAAATGAACAGTGTTAGAGGCTGCTTGAATAGATACCGTTGATTCTATTTTATCTTTAATCATCTGGAAAGCTGCGCGGGATGTTAGCCAAAGAACATTTCCTACCCAATAGGAATCAGACAGCTCCTGAATAGTAGCTTCGGAAAGGCTATATCGAGTAGTTTCTAACGTTCCTATTTCTCTGAATTGGCATTCGGGATGCTCTTCAGCCTTCTTAGTAAGAAACGAGTGTAGCTCCCTATGATCTAGGGTTGAAGCATACCGAAAAAATTCTGAGTCGGGTGAGTACTTTGTATAGCCAGGATACCAGAATACGAGTCGATTAACTTGTCGAGCAATTATTTGTTCTATCGTATTAGCAAGATCTTCATACCCGACTAGGTTAGGTAGCGCAACGGTAGATGTGTCTACTGAAATACCCGCGCTATTAAGCTTATCGAAAGATTCGATCGCAGTCTTAAAAAGACCCGAACTCGTTGTTCCTAGTATTCTGAGCCAGTGCTTCTCAGTAAAGGATGGGATAGAGATCGATACGTCGATCGGAGTGTACCTAGCTAATAAAGTTATGATATCGTCCGTGAGGGGACTTCCATTTGTTGTGATTGCTATTCGGATTTGAGAGGGTAAACAGCGCCGTATCTCCCGAAGGATTGTTGCTAGCTCAGGATGAAGAAGAGCTTCTCCCTCCGAGACGGTGCCAGGGAACATGTTGCTTAGGCTCAACGAGGCACTCTCAGTCTTAAGGCAGCTGTTCTTTACAAAATACAACTCTCGATAAAATTCTTCAAGAGATAGAAAGCCTGGCCTCTCTGTATGAAACGGATTCTGCTTATTAGAACAAAAGAAGCAAGAGGTGTTACAGACTGCTGATATTGGAATCCCTGAATCTCTATGACCTGTTAATTTAGAAAGAATGAAGGGTGTGACCATATGTACAATATAAAAGGCGGTCTTTCGACCGCCTTACTTTAGATGTACATACATGCTCTGTTGTAGACTTCTTCCCAGCCACCCATTGCTTGGGCTTTTGCATCTGTGCAATAACCCTCTTCGCGAGCCTCGTCTGCAAAACCAAGAACATCGTCATAGTTGTGCTCGGCAGCATGACCTAGCATGTCCCAATCAAGCTTCGGGATACGTCTTCGTGCCGGTTTAGGCAATCCGGCAATATCACCCTGATCTTCAATCTCGTCTGCCTCAATGAGATGACTTAGAGCTCTATCGATTCCATCCAGGGCTTCAAGTAACTTTTTATAGCTCATCGTTGTTACGCCAATTCGCGAGTATCGCCATTGACTAAAGCAGCGAGATCGTCGCCACCACTTATATCATCCTGAACAGATTCCCGAATGCGATCCAGAGAAAGGCTATCATCCGTTTCTGTTAGGCCTTCCAGCCGGAAATAAGAAGTTTTCAACAACTCGGCCACTCATCAAGAGAGCAGCTACATCTCCAGCATCGGCTCCTGGCTCCTGCTTAGATACAAGCTCCTTCATTCGGGCAATACCGGCAGAAGCTTCGTCTTCGTTAGCCTCGGATAGAAGGGCGGAAGCAACAGCCCCGGCTCCTAGGCGCTCGTTAATTTCAGAATCGAGAACGTGGGACTCAACGAGATCGCGCCAGCCAGACATATCTGCAACATCCTGCTTAACGTACGGGCTGACGAGCATGTCAGCTTCCTGGAGCTTTGAAGGCTTCTTCTGAGCGGACTCAACTACCTTCTTATAGACCTTCTCTTCGTTATTACGAGTAAAAACTTCAGGGGTGGACGGCTTACGCTGGTAGCCTTCCTTAATCATACTGAAATCGAGAACACCTTCCTGAAGTGGCTGTTCCTGGTGCTCAGCTTCCCATCGCTCTTTCATAACGTCAAGTAGCTCCTGGCCCTTAGCCTTTAAGATTGCGCTCTCACGAGTTCTACGAGAAGAGCTCTCTTCAAGTTCTCCATCAGCCCAGTTGTACTTACCAACTCGATGGCCGCCGCAGGCGTAACACTCTACTACGCCATCCTCATCGCAAGTTACATCAGAGCTTCCACAGGAAGGACAAACATCTGTACCTTCCTTTATATGATGAACACTCTCGTACATTCCCTCTTCTGGAAGCTCAGCTGCTCCAGCTTCAAGTCCAGTCATTGCACCAGTAGGAGCTGGAGGCGGCATACCAGCAGCCGCGGCAGCACCGACGGCATCGGGGCTCATCGGAGCCCCTGGCATAGCGCCGGCGTCAGCTCCACCAGGAACTGCGTCGTCCTGGCGACCTACGCGAACCTTCGATAGTGGTAGGCTATCAAGGAAGCGAACGAC
>ERZ795044.984-NODE-984-length-26351-cov-18.473912_pt1 | contig 26351 bp, 20 predicted proteins | sample MGYA00375128_ERZ795044 | MGnify/ENA primary metagenome ERZ795044 (study PRJEB30173, sample SAMN05720213) | anaerobic digester metagenome | isolation source: active sludge of municipal wastewater-treating anaerobic digesters | place: USA | collected 2014-12-22 ... | reverse complement strand
GGTGAACCGACAGCGATCCGGTGCGATGGATCGATGGGCCGATCACGTCGAACAACATCTTGATCTTACCCCGATCCTGGCGCTCCTTCGTCAAGGTGGGACGGTCTAGGCCAGCCGCAATCCTCTTTTCGTCGAAGTTCTGAAGGGACTTTGACGCTTCCCTCGAAAAGCGACCAAACTTTGGCGCTCCGACTTCCATCGTGAACAATTACGCACCCATGTCAGCCTAGCTGACCATAGTGGGTATAGTAGACCATCCACACATAATCATCCGCAAAATCGCCGACTTCATCGGTTCGAATTCTTTCCGCTCCGCAATCCTAACTAATTGTTTTGTTTGGCACCGATCGTGCACAACGTCTGCCTGGGCTGCAGGGTCCTGGCGTGGTTCCATGCGTCGATGAAATTGTCAACGAAGAATTTTGCGCTATCTTTGACAAGGGATTGGCTGACTTAGGGGAATTGGGTTGACCGGGCGCTACGAGGCAGGCAGGAGGAGACGGCATGGCGAAACATATCATCAAGAGAATCGTGATGGCTGCATTGACCGTGACCTGCATGGGCGCGGCTGCTCCCGCGTCGGCCAATACCGAGGTGGAAACGGCCGAGTTGCTCATCAAGTTGTTGCAAGTCGGTCGTGGGGTGATTTCCGAATACCAAGCCACGATCAATGACGCCAGCAAGGGCGACAAAGGGTTTAGCGGCGACTTTGTGTCCAATCAGGTGATCGAACGATTTCGCAAAGCCACCAAGATCGATCTGAGCCGGCCCGCCACGGTTCCGCAAGCGCCGCTTTTTCTCGCCATGGTGGAATCCGAAAAAGAAGTCATCGACGAGGCGCAGCCCGTCATCAATAAGCAGGGCGTCGGCTTCAAAGGGATTATCCCCGCCGTCTTCGCCCGCAAGTCCGGCGAACGGTTCTATCGGAAGACCGGAATTCGTGTGAAGTTGACGGGCACCGACTATCGGTTTCCGGGCAATCGGCCGGACGAGTTTGAGTCGGAAGTGTTGAGAATTTTTGCCGACACGCGCCATCCGAAAGGCCAGCCGTACAGCAAGACCACGATGTTGGACGGGAAGCCGGTACTGCGCATGATGGATCCGGAGTATGCCGCGAGCACGTGCCTGAGTTGCCATGGCGATCCGAAAGGGGAGCGCGACATCACCGGCGCCAAGAAAGAAGGATGGCACGAGGGCGATCTGGCCGGTGCGATCAGCATCGTGATCCCGATGCGATAGCCGCAACCGGATCAAATGTCTTTATCGCGCACACATTTAGCTGGTTTGAAGGGGGGACGTACTCATGAGCAAGATCGTTGTCGTCGATGATTCGTACGCCGAACTGCAGTTGATCGAAGGCTATTTGAAGTCTGCCAATCACACAGTCGTGTCGTATCCGAACACCGACAAACTCGAGGACAAACTGGCGTTGGATAAGCCGGACCTGATCGTGCTGGATGTCGTGATGCCCGGGCGTAACGGGTTCCAGGCCTGCCGCGACCTGAAAAGCGATGACCGCTTCAAGGGCATCCCGATCGTCCTCTGCACGTCCAAGGGGCAGGAAAGCGACAAATTCTGGGGCCAACAGCAGGGTGCCAATGGGTATGTGGTGAAGCCGTTTAAAGCTGAAGATCTGGTCGCCGCAGTCAAGCGGGCGTTGAACTAATCCATGAGCGACGTGCCAACGATCCAGCCTCACTCCTCAGACTCCTCTCCGGCTCACGGACCCTCCAGCCCATCGAGGTCTCTTGCCGCGTCGATTGAAGGCACGCTGCGTATGTGTGTCCTCACGCTGGGGGGCGAGTTGTTCGCCATCGATCTCCGCCACGTCAGTGAAGTGTTTGAGGTGGAAGCGGTGACCGTCGTGCCCAGCATGCCGAGCCTGTTGACCGGAGTGACCAATCTCCGGGGAACGGTCGTTACCCTGGTCGATCTGCGTGGAAGCCTGGGCCTGCCCGTGACCGAGACCGCGTTGCCCTTCGCGGTCGTGATTCGCCATGGCACCAGACAGGTGGGTGTGCTCGTCGATCACGTTCCTGAAATTCACACCGTCAGTCGTGAGCACCTGTTGCCGGCCATGCAAGCGGGACCGGCGGGGGCGCGTCCTTGTGTCTCGGCTGTGCTTCGCCTGGATGAACGTCTGGGTGGAGTGCTGGAGGTGCCGCAGGTCTTTGCACAAGTTGACGGAGGGAGTGCGATATTGTCGATCGCGTAAACAGCAGGCGCGCGAGTCATCGCGGACCTGCTTCATCGAAGATTGTGCGACCGGCCACCGGACGTTGAGGAAAGCAGAACAAGGAGGAGCGCACCATGATCGGGCAAGGCGTCAAGAATCGATTCCAGGACATGAAAACAAAGACGAAGCTGCTGGTCAGCTTCGGTCTCGTGAGTGTCATCATCATGATCATGGCCAGCGTCGGTGTGTTCACCCTGCGCCAACTCAGCACCCAGTCGCAAACGGTGTATGCGGACTATACGGTGCCGTTGGCTGAGTTCGCCCAGATGGGAACCGCGTTGACCAAACATCACCAGATTCTGCTGGATATCGCGTCCGCCACCAAACAAGGCGACTTCGCCCAGGAAGTGACCAAGTTGCCGCCCCTGAAGGCCCAGATCGACAAGGTGGTGAACAACTATAAGAGCACGACGCTGCGCGTATCGCGATCGGGCCGGGACGAGGCGAAGGATCTGACCCTCTTTGAGCCGGCATTGAAAAAATACTTTCAGGATGCCGACGGCGCACTGAGCGCCATGGCGGATAGCTTCGATCGTAACGTCCTGTCATCGACGCAAGCGGAGCAAATGCGGGCCCTCGGTATCCTGGCCTTAACGGTCAATTTGACGCCCTCATTCGAAAATGCCGTCAAACGTCACAATGAGCAGGTCACTGCCATTGAGGCCGTCGCCAAGGACCTCAACGATGATGCGCAAGGCCTGGCCAACAACGGTACCCTGATTCTGGTGGCCGGCGGTCTGGTCGCCGTGGCCCTCGGATTGTTCGTCGGATATCTGCTCGCGACATTCCTCTCCCGGAGCATCAGCCACATCGCCAATGTCGCGACGCAGGCCGCCGGCGGCAATCTGCAGGCCCGCGCGAAGATTCAGTCGCACGATGAGTTGGGCCAGATGGCCACCGCGTTCAACTCCATGCTCGATCGTATTACCGCCCTGGTGTCGACGGAGGAAGAGCGCGACCTGATGCAGAAACGGCTCATGCAATTCCTCGTGCTGGTCTCCGAAGTCGGTAAAGGAGACTTGACCCGGCGAGGCGAAGTGACGGCCGACATGTTCGGCAACCTTGCGGACGGGTTCAACCTCATGATCGCGCGTTTCGGACAATTGTTGAAGCAGGTGCGCGAGGCGGCCGATCGGGTGAACAAGTCAGCCGGTACCCTGCGGGATTCAGCCGGTCAAATGTCCGGAACAGCCCGGGTGCAGGCGGAAGAATCCGTGCGTACGCTGGGCGCGGTCGAACAGTTGGCCGCCGGTATGCGTCAAGTGGCCACTACGGCCGGCGCATCCTCCGACTCCGCCAAGCAGGTGCTGTCGGCCACGGAACGCGGCAACGTCGCGGTGCAGGAAACCGTGCGCGACATGCAGAGCATCCGGTCGGCGGTGCAACGTATGTCCAAGCAGGTGAAGGGCCTCGGTGACCGTTCACTCGAAATTTCACAGATCGTGTCGACGATCCGCGATATCGCCAATCAAACGAACTTGCTCGCGCTCAACGCCGCCATTGAGGCGGCCGGCGCGGGTGAGGCCGGCGCACGATTCGCCGTCGTCGCCGACCAGGTCCGAAAGCTGGCGGAAAGCTCCACGCAAGCCACACGTGAAATCGCCGACCTCGTGAAAGTGATTCAAACGGAAACGCAGGATGCCGTGGTGGCCATGGAGCATGAAACGCAGGCGGTGGAAGCCGGATCCGCTTCGGCTCTCCGGACCGGCGACGTGTTCGCTGAAATTTCAGACATTGCGAAACGGTCTTCCGAGTTGGCCCAGAACATCGCGAGCGCGGCGTCCGAACAGACCGCCTCGACGGAAAAAGTCGGTCGAGCCATTAAGGAGTTCACCGGCGGCGCCGTGGCGACGCAGAAGCAGACGGACTCGACGCGACTCACGATCGAAGACATGGCAAAACTGGCCGAAGGCCTCAACTCTTCGGTCGCTCAGTTCAAGCTCGCGTAAGAGAATTCTTGAAGAGCGGTGACCGACCTCCGCTCGGATGCTGAGTGGGTGAATGAGCGCTGATTTCGATCGCGACCAGTTGCTGGACATTTTCGTGGCCGAGGCCGGCGACGATATGGGGCGCTTCTGGAAAGCGTTGCATCCCGATGGGAAGGCGCATCCGGAACCGGGCGACGTCGCCGAGTTTCACACGGTCGGCCACAAGCTCAAAGGCGCGGCGCTCCTCTACGGGTTCCCGGCGCTCGGGCAACTCGGGGCCCTACTCGAAGATACGCTCGAACGAGTGCAGGAGATTCCGGCGGCGCGCTGGCCCGAAGCCATGCAACTGATGCGCGAGATTGCCGCGTCCTTTCGAGGGCAGGTCCAGCAGATCGGGCGTGGGGGAGGGGAAGATGCCTCCGTGGTTGAGAGATTTGTCCGGCGCCACTCCGACTTGATGCCGGCCGTTTCGAGCGACCCGTCGGCAGCGTCTGTGCAGCGTTCCGATCAGCCGGCGGATGAGTACCTCATTCCTGTCCTGGACGAAGAGGTGCTGTCCTACTTCTCGCCGGAGGCAGAAGAATACCTCAGCACGATTCAGACCCTCCTCCAACGGTTGGACTCCGACTTGGCAAATGCCGACACGATTCATCAATTGTATCGGGTGGCGCACACGCTGAAAGGGTCGGCCTATACCGTTGGATTTGAGGTCGTGGGAGATCTCTCTCATCCGATTGAATCCTGCATGATGGCCGTTCGCGAGGGCGCTGTCACGATCGCGCCGCATTGGATCGCCGTTCTGCGGCAGGCGGTGGATGTGATCCGTTCCCTGATGGCGCGGGACGCTCAATCACTGACGCGCTTGCGTCAGGAGGTGCCTCGCATCAGGACGAAGCTCAGAGAATTGGAGCAGGGCGTGAGCCAGGGTGAGTCTGCAGCGGCTGCCGCTGAGACGAGGCGGCCTGAAGAAAAGTCGGTGCAGGAGTCCGTGCCTGCCGCCACATCCGGTCCCGAATCCGCTGTGCACTCCATGAGCGAGGCGGACTCCCAGGAGCTCTCCGAAGCCTATCTGATCCCGGCCCTCGATTCTGAGGTGATGTCCTATTTCGCGCCGGAAGCGCAGGAATATTTGGAAAGCCTCGAAGCCGACTTGCTGCGAGTCGATAAGGACGCGGGCAATCCCGACACGATCCACCAACTGTTCCGCACAGCCCATACTCTGAAAGGCTCGGCCTATACCGTAGGCTTTCAGGCGATCGGTGATCTGACTCATCACATTGAAGACTTCATGGGCGCCGTTCGCGAAGGGCAGCTGGTGCTCCTTCCCGGTCACACGGATGTCCTGTTGCGCTCAATCGATGTCATTCGCGCCTTGATGCGACGGGATGTATCCATGGTGGGGCGAACGAGACAACGGTTTGCGAACTCCTTGCAGGAGTTGAAGCAACTGGGACAGGCTCAGCCGGCACCGGACCAAGATCACCCCATCGTCTCATCGATTGCCGAAGGCGCCTCGGTGGAAGAAATTCGCGAAGCCGACGGACAGGATTCGGCCAAAGGCGTCGATGGGAAGACCGGCGAAGAGCGAGAGGTGATCCGGGTCAGCCGTGATCGCTTGGAACGCCTCCTCAATCTGGTCGGCGAATTGGTTATTGATCGCGGCCGGCTGGAGCAGCGGCTGCGCACGTTGGATCAATTGGCCACACAGGTCTTGGCCAACAAGAACCGGCTGACCGATGCCGTACGCACCTTCGAAGATAAACATACCTTTTCCTTTCAGCCCTCTCCCGCGTCCTCGAGCGAAGGCGCGCCGCAGGCGTATCCGGGCGTCAGTGATTTCGGCAGCCTGGAATTCGACAAGTACGACGACTTCAACATCCTGGCCCGGCGAATCAGCGAGGTCACCGCGGACATCACCGAATCGATGTCGCAGCTGAGCGGATCGATCCATCGCGCCCAGGACGACATGGGGTCGCTGCAACAGTTGACCTTGGGCATGCGCGATGAAATTGCCCGCGCCCGCATGGTGCCGATCGGGACGCCGTTCACGCGCTTCCGCCGCGCGGCCCGTGAGATGGCCCGGGCCACCGGAAAAGAAGTCAATTTGGTCACGTCCGGCGAACATACCGAAATCGACACCGGTGTCGTGGAGCGGCTTGTCGATCCGCTTGTCCATCTGGTCAGAAATGCGGTGTACCACGGGATCGAGCCTGCGGGCATCCGTCGCAGCCAAGGGAAGCCGGCGGCCGGTACGATCTATCTCCACGCCGCGCATCGAGGGAACTCGGTGCTCATCGAAGTCGAAGACGACGGAGCGGGGCTCGACATCGTCAAGATCAAGGCCAAGGCGGTCAAGCTGGGTCTGGTACGAGCGGATGTCGCGGACTCATTGCCGGAGAGCGAAATCATCAAGTTCATCTTCCTGCCGGGATTTTCCACTGCCGAGGCGGTCGGGGATCAGGCCGGACGCGGCGTCGGCATGGATGTGGTCAAGCGGGTCATCGAGACGATGAACGGCCACATCGAGGTGGAATCCGTCTACGGGCAGGGCACCAAGTTCACGATGCATTTGCCGCTCACCCTCTTGATCGCAACTGCGCTGCTCGTTCGGGTCGGGAAAGAGCGCTACGCGATTCCGCTTCCGAGCGTGCGTGAGGTCACAATGTCGACGGCGTCGACGATCCAGCAGATGGGGGATCGATCGGTGCTGCAGATCGGCGACGAAGCCATTGAGGTCTATCCGCTCGGCAGCCTCATTCGCCGGGATGCCGGCACCATTGAGGGAGCGACTCCCGTGGTCGTCGTTCGAACCTCGACCGGCGCGCTCGGTTGCGCGGTGGATGAATTGCTGGGCCGGCAGGAAATCGTCATTAAATCATTGGGTGGGCTGAAGCCGTATGAACGGTCCGTGTTCGGTGGCGCGACTATCGATCCCGAGGGGCGTGTGGTGCTGGTTCTGGACGTCAGCCGGTTGACGACTCGCGAATACCATGAGGCCATGTCGGTCATTCAAAACCCCGCCTCCTCGCCGATGCTTGAGGGACCGGCGCAGCCCGCTTCGCCGCAGCTTCCGGATACGCAGCTTCCGCTCTTGTTGATCGATGACTCGCTCAGCATCAGAAAGTTTGTCGGACGCATGCTGGAGTCGGCCGGGTATATCGTCGAAACGGCGACCGACGGAGAAGAAGGCTGTCGCAAGGCATTGGTGCAGCAGTACCAGCTCATCATCACCGATCTCGAAATGCCGAAGTTGAACGGCTTTGAAGTCATTCAGGCGCTTCGTGCCAGGCCGCAGACTCAGACCACACCGATTCTCGTCATGACCACGCGGGCGGGTGAAAAGCATCGCCAGATGGCCGTGAGTGTGGGGGCCTCGGGGTACATTGCCAAGCCGGTGGAAGAACGCGCCCTGATCCAGGAAGTCCGCAAGTGGACAGGCCGCGAAAGCGTCGTGAAAAAATAGGAACGTTTTGTCGATTCGTACCGTTACTGGCAGAATGAAGGACAGGCATGGGGCTCCGGGGACATAAGACAGCAGTGGTGTCGAGCGGGCTGGCGGTCCGGTTTCTCGTGGCGCTCATGGGCCCCACGCATGTGGCCTTTCCCTCCCACTGGGTTCGCGGCATTGTGACTCCGGCTGAGGGAGGACAGGACGGGCATGTCACCTGGGCCAATGCTTCCTACGAACGCACCGATCTCGCCCGTCGTTTGACGATCCAGGCCAAAGGCGTCACGGCTGAGACCCGGATCGTGCTCTATGCCAATGAGCAACGATCGCGGTCCTTTGCGGTGGACAAGGTCGTGGGCCTCATCGATGTCGAACGGACGCTGATCCAGCCGCTCCCTGCGCAGTTTCGGGGAGGGGAGCGGGAGCGATTACTCGGATTGTTTGTTGAGTCGTCGTATATCGCGCTGATCGCCAATCCGTTTTGGGTGCTCGAGCTCCCCTCCCGGACCAATGTCTTGGATGTGTTTGCCCTTCGGGTGTCGGAGCGCCGGCCGGGCGAATTCGATTCCAGACTCCGCCTGCCTTCGGCGGCCTTGGAAGAGGCGTCGGCGATGTCGGCCGGATCGGCCAAGTAGGTCACAAGGATCGACCATGCTACGTACTCAGCTAGGCAGACAACCGCACAAGGGTAGCAAAGGCGCGACCGAGGCGCGGATGCAGCACATGGTGGTGTTTTCGGTGGGCGGGCAACGGTTGGCCGCCAGAACCGAGGAGATCGGCGGGGTGATGCCGTGGACGGGCTCGACGGCGGTTCCCAGCGATACGCCGTTTGTGCGCGCTCTCGTCCGACAGGAGAAGGGATGTCTTCCGGTATTCGACCTGGCGGCGAAGTTCAAGCGTTCCCTGCAGGATGGTGAACCGCTGTGTCTGGTTGTCAAACATGTGGATGGACCGCTGGCAATCTGTATCGATTCCCAGGTTCCTTCCTTGCACATGGTGGCACGCTCGGCAGTGCAGTATCGCGCCGGCAACGATCCCGACATCGCGGGAACGTGCATCGCCGGCGAAGAAGAACTTCCTATCATCAACCTGACAACCTTGGGGGTCTCATCGAACCGCCCCGCGTGATGAGCCTTGCCTTGTGTAGAGGAACGACATGCCAAAGATCTTGATTGCCGACGACAGTATCGCAGTCCGTAAGGTGGCCGAGCGTCTCCTGACCGAGGCCGGCATGGGGGTGACACTTGCGGCGAACGGATCTGAGGCTCTGGCGCTGTTAAGTAAGGATCGCCCCGACCTCATCGTGTCCGATGTCATCATGCCGGACAAGAGCGGCTATGAGGTCTGTGCGTACATTCGGGGACAGGCAAACCTCGCGGATCTTCCCGTGCTGCTGATCAGCGGTATCGTGAACGATGAAGTGTCCCGACAAGCGGAGTCCTGTAAGGCCGACGGGGTCTTGAAGAAGCCGTTTCAGGGCTCCTCACTCAAGGACCGTGTGCTGGACCTGTTGACGAAGCGCCCACAAAAGCCTGCTCCGGTTCCGGAACTGCCGCAGCAGCACGTGGCCGTGGAACCATCTATCGTGGCAGAGGTCGCGGCCGCACCCGCCATTCATGTGCCGGAAGAACTCGAAGAGGCCCGCGTAGACACTCAGGAGCATCGGCCGTCGCTCGAGCCGATCACGAGCAGTCTTGACGATCCTCACGCCATACCGGCGACGATGACCCGCGACACGATGGTGGATGCGGCCCCTGCATTCCATGCCGCTGAGCCGGCTACGCCGGCGCATGATCATGAGCATCATCATGCAATCCTGGCGGAACGTGACACGCGGATCGGCGAACTCGAAGCGCAGTTGGACGAGGAGCGTCGGCGGAGTCTGGAGCAGACCCAGCAGATCGGGCACATCCAGCGTGCGTTGGATGAGCAGCACGAGCAGGTTGCAGCCCTGTCGTCACATGCACACACATTGGACCAGAGTCTAGCCGACGAGCGGGCGCAGCGAACCGCTCTCGCAGAACAGTTGGATGGAGTCTCGAGACAGATGCACCGGATCGGCGAACTGGAGACGGCTCTGGCCGATGAGCAGCATCGTGCCCAGCAATTGTCCCAACAGGTTTCGGAAGGGGCCCGTCATGCCGCGCGCATCGTGGAATTGGAGGCCCATCTGGAGGCAGAGCGGGAAGCGGCGAATCAATTGGTGCAGCAGATTACCGGTCTTGAGCAGGTCGAAACGCGCGTGCACGAGCTCGAAACGACCTTGGCCGCTGAACGTGAGCAAGCGGAAATGCAGCGACGGGAGCGTGTCGAGCTGGAACAGGTTGCAGACAAGGTGCCGGCGCTGGAAGAGGCCTGTGCGAAAGCCCATGCTCAGATCACCGAGCTGGACGCGGCGCTCTCGGCTGAACGGGAGGCTGCGGCGGCGCTGTTAGTTCAGGTCAAACAGTTGGAAGCGACGGCGCAACGTGCCAGTGAGCTGGATCTCGCCCTGGTCAGCGAGCAGGAGCGTTCGATGCAGCTCGAGAAACGGGCGATGGAAGCCGAGCACATGGCGGAGCAGTCGACTCGCCGGTTCGAAGATATGGCGAGGAAGCTGGGGGAGATCGCGGGGCTGGCCTCCCAACTCGGTAATGGAAAACGCTAGGAGGCCGTCACTCGTCCGTATGTTCAGGCGAGTGCATGGGTCAGAGGCAGGGCGCCACTGTGTCGACCGAACCAGAACAGACCGAAGACGATTTTCAAAAAGAACTGATTGAACTGTTCGGTCAAGAGGCGCAAGAGTGGCTCATCCAAATCCATTCCGCCCTGACCGAACTGGAAAGCCAGCCGGATACCGATCGGCATGCGCAACTGGTGGATGCCGTGGTGAGGGGCATCACCAGTCTCGGTGGTTCTGCCGCCACGGTGAACCTTCCCGATGTCGAACGCGCTACCTTCGCACTGCTTCCCTTCATCGACACCCTGAAAGACCGGACGACGGCGACCAAGCAGGATTTCGGCACGGTCCGTGAACAGTTCTGTCTCGTCATCGCGTCCGTCACCATGGCCACTGGCATTACGCTGGACCTTGGTCCTGAGCAGGGCGCGCCTCCACAACCGGAACCGGCCATCGATTTCCTCACGCTCCTGAACGCGCTTCGCATGCTTCAAGACGAGCAGGTTGCCAAGGAAGTCCCTTCCCGCAGTTTGATTCCACAAGTCATGCACCGATTGGAGCAGGAAGCGAGACAAGGGGAGAGCCAGATACAGATGACCGCGTTCCAGCAGCTGCTGGGTGAGCTCCAAAGCACGGACGCCCGATGCCTGGACTCACTACGACAAGCATTGCCCGGCATTGCGCAGAACCTGAACAGGCTCCGGGTCGAGGGATTGACGGTTTTGGAACCAGGCAACGTGCTCGGCACCTGCATGCAACAGATCGAACAACTCCAAGGCATTGCCAAGCAGGTCAATGCCACCCCGCTGGTGACCTTTCTCACCGGCCTTCAGAACTTCCTTGCCTTGATTGTCCAGCGTCGTATCGTGATCGCGTCCCAACGTGTCCAGGCCGTCGAAGCACGCATTCTCGCCGTGATGACCACGATCGAGGACTGGATCACCGCCGGACAACAGGAACGTGATCTGATGAGCCGGCTGCTGCCTGCCGCCTGAGGACGCTCCTCACAGTGCGCGACCGGCCTCGGACAGGACTTCCCGGACAGGCTTCGTTGAGTTGAAGGCGCACCTCCACCATGGGGATCATTCCGGACGGCTTCGCTGATTCGCCTGACTCGGAGCGTTGGACCATGCAGAGGTGAAAACAAAGGCGTGCCGCGTGACGAAGCGCGTCGAGGCTGGAGGCTAAGAGGAAATGGAGCAGAATCACTACCGGCAGGCTGAGGATGCGCTGATGCGGGTCGCTGCCGCCGTGCAACGGCAGGAACCGGTGAACCTGACGGAGTTGACCCATCTTGCCGGCAGCATCGTCGAGTCGATTCAGGAAAATGATCAGTTAGTCGTTGAAGCCCTCTCCAGTCCTGTCGGCCCTCCGCTGGTTACCAATCTAGTCAATGTGAGCATTCTCGCGACGAAGGTCGGGATCGGCCTCGGCTATTACGGCGCGGAGTTGCGGCGTTTGGCGTTGGCCGGGCTCCTGCACGACATCGGCATTTTTGCCGTGCCGCAGCATCTACTGACGAAGACCGGCCGTCTGAGCTCCGATGAGCGGGCTCTGGTCGAGCAACATCCGCGTTTGGGGTATGGGGTGATCGAACGTCTCGGTGCGGACTATGCCTGGCTGGCCGAAGTGGTATTGCAGGCCCATGAGCGCGGGAAGGGGCAGGGGTACCCAAACCGTTTAAAGGGGCGTGAAATTAATGAGCTGGCGCAGATCATCGGACTCGTCGATATCTTCGATGCGTTGGTCAGTCCGCGCCCCTACCGCCGGCGCCTCCTCCCGCACGAGGCGATCCGTGAGTTATTGAACACGGAGCGTACTGCGTTTCCCCGTGAAATCATGAAAGGATTGGTCGAGCAACTCTCGGTCTACCCGCTGGGTACCAAAGTGCGCCTGAGCAGCGGCGAAGAAGGGGTGGTGGTGCGAATCACGCCTCGCTACCCATCCCGTCCGGTGCTTCGTCTGACCGGCGCACAGGAGACAGCGGTGACCGATCCGCCGCGGTTTCTCGATCTCAGTCAGTTGCCCCAGGTGTCGGTCGCAGAAACTGTCGATTCACCGGCATTGGAGCGCGTCACGTTTGCAACCGCACCGATGGCTGCCGAGCCCGCCACGCCGACGAGCGCATCGGATCAGTTTGCCGCCTTGCTCGAAAGTCTGGATGCGATCGCCGGCGTGATTCAGGCCGCGGTGGAGCAACCCAAGGCAGCTGCGCAGCCTGCGCAGGTCCAGTCGACGATCGACGCGCCTGACCAGGGCCCGCATGTCCGGCGGGAAATTCTCGGCCTGTTTGTATTGGAGGCCCGTGAATGGCTCAATCAGATCCAGACGGCGCTTGAGCGGCTCGACACGACAAGTGAACAGGGGCGCCGCGCCAAGTTGACGACGATTTTATGGCAGAGCGTCAGCAACCTCGCGCAATCCGCCGCGACCGTCGGGTTGACGGCCGTGGAAGACATGGCGACCCGACTGCTTCCGCTCCTTCAGGCCGCCGCAAAACATGAGCGCACCGTGGCGGCTCATCATGTGGCGTCGCTTCGGGAGGGGCTGCTCGAAATCAGCAAGACGGTGCAGGCGCTTCAGGCGCTCGAGCGGCCACCCCAGGATCATCTCGAAGCTGCCGTCGCTGTGCAGCAGCCTGTGACTGAAATGCCTGAGCCGATGGTCGCTGAAGCGCCGGCCCCTGTCGAGGCTGACGTTCCGTGCGACGCGCCTTCCACTTCGTTGCCGGCCGCATCTATTCTTGACGCCTTGCGGCAGTTGCATCAGGCGCGAGGTCGATCGCTGCAACCGGTGCGCGATGTGTTGGAAACCGTGATTCAGCGTGCCGAGCAGGAGATGGCGCGAGGGACAGGCGTGGTGGATGCGCGTGCCATCGGGCGACTGTTGCAGGAGTTGGATGAGTTGGACGAGCGATTTCTCGCGCACATGCAGGCGCATATCCCGGCGGTGATCGCGACGCTCAGGCATGTCGCTCTCACCAGTGAGGATCGTGTCTTCCCACCCCAGGCGTTGGAACCCATTTTTGTCGAGATCGAGGCGCTTTCCGATGCGGCCGACCGGGTGGCCGCGGCGAATATCAGCCTGTTCCTGCACGGCCTGCGTACATTCCTCCGCGTCACGGCCCAGCACAAGCCGATGGTGATCCGCGAGCGATTGGCAGCCGTGGAAGAACGATTGGCCACACTCATTCCGCTGGCCCAGCAATGGGTCGATGTCGGCCGCGTGGAACGGGCGGCCATTTTTGACATCCTCCCTATGGCGTAGCGGCTTGACGAAGCGCTCCCAATTGATACCCGCGTTGCCTGCCTCTCCGCGTCGCCTGCCCTCAACCGCTCAAAGATGAACACTGTTCCATCCTGCTGAGAAATCTCACGTCATGCCGCCTAATTATTGAGCACATTGCGGGCATTCCTACGCAGCCACTGTCGGCGGAGGTCTGTCCACATGGTTGCGCACAGTCCGTCCACAGTTCTTGTGGACAGGGAAGAATGATGCCACTCAGTTGAGATCGCCGGTTCCCCACGTCAATCCTGAACGATCGATCCACCGCCTGCTGAACACGTGTTGCTGTGCGAGCTTGGAGGGAATCAACTCCGTCGGCCTGCGCCCCCTGTGCTCACGCCTCTTGCTCGTCGAGTGAAGAGGGGCCCTGCACGGAAAAGGTATGCTTGCTTCGCTGCTCGCTGAAATTTGTCCCGGTCCGACACATTTTCGCTTGCGGTTGAGGTTGCGATTGTACGACCATCACGCCCATGGCAAAACTGATCTCTCTCAAGCAGCAGGAAGGGCACGACGCGCGGGCGACGGCCTACATCAAAGCGTACATGTTATTTCCGGCCGGCATCCTCGGCCTGATTTCCATGATCGGCGGGGTCGGCGGGCTCGGGTATCAGCTCATCGCCACCGACAGCTACACGTGGTGGACCTTTCTCCAAAGTTCCGGGTTGCTGCTGCTGGGCGGGGTGCTCGGGTGGGTGCAGACGACGTACCACCGGTGGATCTTGACCAATCGCCCGGAGGTGTTTGCGGCGCGCATGCGGCAGCCGACGGTCAGTAAGAGCGGCAAACCCAAACGAGAGAGTGCGGCCAGTCAGGAACAGGCCAGCGGGTCACCCTGGGCTCCGGGCGCCTATATGGTCGGCCTGGCGGTATTGCTCGCGGGCTCAATGGTCAGCATGATCTATGGCGCGGTCCATCCGATCGCGGCCTGTTTCCTGCCCTGGGCGGGATTTTTCTGGGCCAAGCTGTTCTTTTGGAAGTCGATGCTGAAGAACTAACGATGCGGCTGACGCGGGCTATTTGCGACGGGGCTTGCGGGACTTGGCGGGAGGTTGTCGGATCTGTTCCAGTTTCGCAAGGCGCTCTTCCAACTCGCGGACGCGCTGGCGTAGTTCCGGCAACTGCGGAATCACCGCCTGGGCCTTCAGAAACGTCGCATGGGGCATCACCGGCGCGCCGGAGACGATTTGATTGGGCTCCAGACTTCTTGTGACGCCGGACTTAGCCGCAATCATCACCTGATCGCCGATCTGCAAATGGTCGGCGAGGCCGGCCTGGCCACCCACCATCACATACTTTCCCAGCGTCGTACTCCCCGCGATACCGACTTGCGCGACGAGAATATTGTGCTCACCCACCACCACGTTGTGGGCGATCTGCACGAGGTTGTCGATTTTCGTCCCGCGCTTGATGACGGTGTTGCCGAACGTCGCGCGATCCACGCTCACATTGGAGCCCAGTTCCACGTCATCCTCGATGAGCACGCCGCCCAATTGCGGAATCTTCTGGTGACGTCCCTGATACTGGACGTAGCCGAATCCGTCACTGCCGATCACCGTGCCGCTGTGCACGATCACGCGAGCTCCGAGACGGCAGCCTTCACGAACCACCACGTTGGGGTAGAGGAGGGCATCATCACCGATGGCGCTATCGTCGCCGATAAAGACCCCCGGATAGAGGGTCACCCGCGCGCCGATGGAGACGCGGTCCCCGAGGGTCACGCCGGGCCAGATCGACACATCCGCGCCGATGGTGACGTCCTCGCCGCGGGTGATGCCCTGGGCAATGCCGCGCATGCGGGTCGGTCGCGCAAAAAACTGCTGGGCGGCCCGTGCAAAGGCATACGCAGGATTGTCCACCACGAGTTGCGGTGACGGGCAATCCGGCAGGCGACGTCCCACGAGCAGGGCCCCGATAGTGGCGGTCTGCGGAGATTTCAAATTGCGTTCGGAGGTCAGGAAGGCGAGGTCGCCCGGTCCGGCCTCTTCCAGGCTCGCCACTCCGGTGACGGTCGCATCCGGTGAACCGACCAGCTCTCCTCCGACATAGCTGTGGAGTTCCAGGAGTGTCAGCGGCGTGTGTCTCGGTGCGGTCGTCATACGGCTAGGCCTTCTTGCTCTTGGTAGAACGCTTGGCGGCAGGTGGCTTCGCGGCGGCTTTCGCCGGAGTTTTCGCGGCCGCCTTCGCGGGAGCCTTCGGAGGGGCGACGCGGCCCTGCACATAGGCGATCACCTGGCCGACGGTGGTCAGGCCGACGAGGTCCTGGTCGGGGATCTGGAGATTAAAGACTTCTTCGATGCGGTACAGCATTTCGATCACCGCCATCGAATCCAAACCCAGGTCGTCCCGCAGGTGATGGGTCGTCTGAATCGACGCCGCATCCCGCTTGAGATAGTCCGCCAGCGCCTGAATGATCTTGTCGGAAACGTCTGAAGTCTTAGCCATAACCGGTTCCTTCGTTTCTTGCCGGCACATCGCAGGTGCACGAATGTCGTCGCCCGACGCGGGTCAGGTCGACAGAGATTTTAAGACGACCGCGGCATTGTTACTGCCGAAGCCGAACGCGTTGATCAGCGCGACCTTGGTTTTGCGGGTTTGCGGTTGCGCAGACAGCCCCGCGAGGGCGCAGGCCGGATCCGGATCGTCAAGGTTGAGCGTCGGGTGGATCTGCCCGCTGGTAAGGGTCAGGGCCGAGACGATCCCGGCCAGCGATCCCGCGGCACCCAGCGTATGCCCCACGAGTGACTTCGTGGCGCTCACCGCCAGCTTATCCGCCCGGGATTTGAACAAGAGACGAATGGCCTTCACCTCGACCGCATCACCCACCGTCGTGGAAGTCGCATGGGCATTGATGTAATCGACTTGCGCAGGCGTGACGCCCGCATCCTTCAAGGCCAGGCGCATCGTGATGGCCACCTCTTCGCCGTCCTCGCGTGGAATCACCATGTGATGAGCTTCGCTGGTGGCGGCGTATCCGGCCACTTCCGCGTACATCCGGGCCTTGCGTTTCTTGGCGTGGGCGAGCGATTCGACAATCAGCGCGCCGGCGCCTTCACCCATGACAAAGCCATCCCGTCCGCGATCGAAGGGTCGTGAGGCTCGTTCCGGTGCATCGTTATACTTGGTCGAAAGTGCGCGCAGCGAGCAAAATCCGGCAAAGACCAGGGGCGTAATACTGGCATCGGCGCCGACGACGATCACCGCATCCGCCGTGCCGGCGCGAATGGCGTGCATGGCCTGACCAAGGGCATGGGCGCTCGATGAGCAAGCCGTGGAAATCGTCAGGTTGGGTCCTTTGGCCCCATAGGCCATGGCCACGATGCCGGAAGCCGAATTCAGTGTAATGACCGGAATAAAGTTGGGATGTACCCGGTGCGGGCGTTTCTGTTCATACAGCTGCGTGATTTCCCGTTCGCCCATCACCATGCCGCCCATGCCGGCGCCGACGATGACCCCGACACGGTGCGGCTCTTCCCGCTCCATGCGGAAGTCGGCGTCCGCCAGCGCTTCCTTGGCGGCCACAAGGGCGAACTGGGCGTAGCGGTCCACCCGGTCGCCTTGACCGGCTGGGAGATACTGTTCGGGGGAAAATCCGAGAATGCGTCCGGCCACGCGCGACCGGTACCCTTCCAACGGGAACGGATCGAAGGAGGTAATGGCCGAGATCCCGGACCGGCCTTCCAATGCCGCTTTCCAGAACTGCGGCACCCCGATGCCGATGGGGGAGACGACTCCCAGACCTGTGATGACGACTCTCGTCGACATAGAACCCTTTCACTGCTTGCCGGTGATGCCTTGTGCGGCCTGTCTACTTACCGTACGGTGGCGCCACAGTCAATGCTGTAAGCATCAGGCACTCGCGAGCGATGCTGCGACTGTCGAATGGCGAACGCCGCTGGCGGACTATTTCGCGATCCTCTCAGTAACGGACCTTCAACAGCAGATAAAAGCCAAACGTCAGAAATACCAGATTGGCCATCCAGCCGGCCAGCATCGGCGCAAGTGCCCCGCCGCGTCCCAGCGCAATTGCCACGGAATGGGTGGACCAATAAAAGAATCCTACGGCCATGGCTTGTCCGATGCCCATGGCCATGCCGCTGCCGCGCACGCCGGTGCGCCGGAGGCTCAAGGCAATGCCGACGACCACCATAATAAAGGTCACGCAGGGGAAGGCGATCCGGCCATAATAATCAGTCAGCAGGCGCGGGAGGATCGTGCCGCCCAGATGCAGCCGATCGACATAGGCACGAATCTCCGGCAGCGTCATCGTTTCCGAATCCAACTCCAGCCAGGTCGTGAAGTCGTCGGGAATTTGCGCGAGCGGCAGGGGTTCCGTCTGAAAACTGTTCACCGAGACCGTCCCATCCTGCCGGAACGAGCGCCGGATGCCGTCTTCCAGGACCCAGCCCTGCGGCGAATACACCGCGCGCTGTGCCTCCGCAATCTGCTCCAGCTCGAACGTGGGGCTCAAGCGATAGAGGCGGATTTTTCGCAACACGGCTCCGCCGGGGTCGATGGTGTCGATGTTCATCAATGTTTGGCCGCCCAGGCTGACCCAGGGCTGCGCTGCTTTCACCGAGACCGGCAACTCTCGTTTTTCGATCCGGGTCGTTTTGATCTGCTCGGCCTTGGCGAGGGCGAGGGGAATGACGGTCGAACTGAAGAGGAACAGGACCATCGCCAGCACGGTACCGAGAAACAGGAACGGGGAGGTAATCCAGTAGAGACTGATGCCGCAACTGCGCATCGCGGTGATTTCATGGCTGCGCGACAACAGGCCGATCGTGAGCAGGGTCGCCATCAGGACCGCGAGCGGCGCGATCTGGTACGAAATAGCGGGCATCTTGAGGACGAAGTAGGCCAGCACATCGAGGGCATGGGCGTCGTACCGCAGGAAGCGGCGCACCTTCTCGAAGAAGTCGATCACGAGGTAAATCGTCATGAGCCCGGCGAAGCACATGCCGAAGATCTTCACGTACTCGCGCAGCATATAGCGAAACAGAATGTTCATAGGACTATTGGCGGCTCACCCGATAGAACCACAGAATGGTCACCAGGGTGAAGATCACGTTGGGTAACCAGGCGCCGGCGAACGGGGAAATCCACAGGGTGGTGACCAGGAACTCGCAGGCCACATTGAGGACATAGTAGGCGATGACCACCAGCACGCCCACCGCAAACCCGCCGATGCTGCCCGAACGTTTGGACACGATGCCGACCGGCACTCCCAGGATACAGAACACCAGCGAGGCCGCAGGGAAGGCCAGGTCCTTATAATATTCCATCAAGCGCCGCAACGCGTTGGTATCCGTCCAGCCGGTGCTCTCCAGCTTGGCGCGAATGACGTCGATCGGCGTGCGTTCCTCCGCGCCGTACAGGCTCGCGCTCAAGCTCAGCTTCAAGTCGTAGGACGTAAACGAAATCTTCTGATACTCCTCCGGATTCTGGGGGCGACTATGGATGACGCCGTTCATCAGCCGTAGCGCCACCTGGCTGCTGGCCGGATCGGTCATGACCTGATACTGCTGCGCGACGATGATACGTGGATCGGCCGGGTTCCGTTCATCGGCCACGAAAATGCCCCGGTTGTCCTGTCCCTCCTGGGCGTCCGGTACGTAGATCGTCATCTTGGGAATGGCTTCATTAAAGACGCCGCGATCGAGTTCCAACACGAGTTCGTCGCGCAACAGGTTCAGCGCCACCTTCTTGAGATTGACGTTGCTCCAGGGTTGCCCGTACTGCGCCATCACCAGCGTCAGGCCGCAGACCAGCCCGGCGAAAAGAAACACCGACTGAGACAGCCGCAGGAGGCTGAAGCCGGCGGCGCGCATCGCCACGAGCTCCTTGTCGAGGGACAAGCGGCCGAAGGCGGTAATGGTGGCAATGATGCCCGCAATGGGCAGGGTGAGGACCAGAAACGACGGCAGCAAATGGGCGAACACTTTCAGGACCGAGAGAAAGCCGATGCCCTTCGTCACCAGCAGTTCCACCAGCCGCAACAGCTCTTTCGTGAGCATGACGAAACAGAGCGCAGCCAGGCTGATGCCGAACGGAGAGAAGAGTTCGCGGAAAATATAGCGATCGAGGATGGTGTGCAGCACGAGGGCGGTCGAAATCCTACATCGGAGACTTGAGTTGCCGCACTATAGAAGAGTCTACGGAGCTTGTAAACAGATCTGAGAGCCATTCTCGAAACTTCCCGCTTGACAAGATTTTCACCCCATGGTACATCGCTGCGCACTTTTCAGTAGGTCACGATGGTTCGGGTTGAATATTGTCTCAACGCCTCGCAAGAGCTTTCACGCTCGTCGGTTTTATTTCTCCTTTTATCGTCATCATTACCATGCCATGCGACTCAGCCGGCGAGCTGATGCGCTCATTATGTCTGTGCGTTGAGAAAGGGAGGACCGTATGAAGACCAAGGGGACAGTGAAATGGTTCAACGATCGTAAGGGGTTCGGGTTTATCCGGCTCGATGGCGGAGACGATGTCTTCGTGCATTATTCCGCGCTGCAGGGCGAGGGATTCAAGACGTTGAAAGAGGGTGAGAACGTCGAGTTCGACATCGTGCAGGGAGCCAAGGGGCCGCAAGCGGCGAACGTGTTGAAGGATCTCGCAACGGCCTCCTGATTGCCGGGGCATCGTAATCCGCGGCCCCTCCGTGTTCCGGAGGGGCCGCCGGTTTGCCATCGTTGATTTCGTCCGCTCTGGACGCCGCGTTCGCGGTGTTGCTCTTTTATCCATTTGTTTGACAAAGAAAAGGCAGACTGTTAGCGTTGACTCTCAACGTCGGGTGAGGAGTCTTCTTGGCTGTCGATCGCCGAACAGTTCTCCAAAACGCGCAGCTCTTTGCCTCCAAGGGGCAGTACGAAGCTGCCATCGCCGAATGGCGAAAACTCACCACCGATACCCCGGCCGACGGGACGATTTTCAACTCCATCGGCGACCTCCAGCTGAAACGCAATGCCACGCCCGACGCCGTCGCCGCCTTTCTTCAGGCCGCCGGCGCCTTCCGCTCCGAAGGGTCTGTCCTCAAGGCCATTGCCGCCTATAAAAAAATTCTCAAGGTCGATCCCACCAAGATCGACATCTATCGACACCTCGGCGACTTGAATGCGGAGCGAGGGTTGTTGAGCAGCGCCGTTCAGGATTATTTGACCCTGGGCAAGCACTATTTTAAGGACGGCCGCAACAAAGAAGCCCTGGAGATCTACCGCAAAATCATTTCACAGGATCCGTCGAATCTGGATGCGCAGCTGCGCGTGGCGGAACTCTGTGAGCAGGAACAATTAGTCGACGAAGCGATTCGCGTGTATCTCCAACTCGGGCGGGAGCGTTCCGCCGCCCAACAGTATGAACAGGCCAATGCCATGTATGCGGCGGTCTTGCGCCTGAATCCGGAGAACGCCGAAGCCAAAGAAATCGTCACCATGATCGAGGCGGGCGGAGGCGCGCCCTTGAACCTGGCACGCGTCGCCAAACCGTCTGCGGCCGCGGCGAAGCCGGGTGAAGGCAGCGATCTCATGGCTGAAGCGACGCGCCGGATCGAAGAAGGGCAGTATGCCGGCGCCGAAGCCATGTTGACCCAGCTGCTGAGCCGGGAGCCGGGCAATCCGGAAATCTGCCAACTGCTGGCGCGGCTGCATCTGTTGCAGGGAAATTTGCAGGTCGCGTTGGGTGAATATCGATTCCTGGCCGGCGCCGCGCTGCGCGCGCAAGACTATGTCATGGCCGAGTCGTTGATTAACGACTATCTCAAGGTCGAACCGGCATCCGTGCCGATGTTGGAACTGCTGGGCGAGCTCTATCAGGAAAAAGGGGATGCCGCCACGGCAGCGCAGCATTTCGGCAGGGCCGTGGAAATTTTGCTGGAACATCCGGAACCGGGCATGCCCACGCTGCCGGCTGAGCTGTTCGAGAAGGTCCAGGCCTTGGCCCCGGGCAGTGCCATTGCCCGCAAGCTCGCGCCGGCGTTCGACCCGACTGCCTCATCGTCCACCGAACCGGAAGTCACAGAGCCGATGGTGATGACACCGGAGCCTGTCGCGATCCAGCTCGAACCGGAACCACAACCGGAACCGGCTCCCGCTCCGGTCATTGCCGCGCCTGCGGTAGACATGCCGTTCCGATTGCAGGACAGCTCGGCTACTCCAGCCGCTCCAGCGCCCCCGGCGGCGCCTGTGCTGGCTCAGGTCGCCCCGCCGCCTCCGCCCGCTCCGGCTCCGCCCGTTGCCCAGGCCGCGCCCGTTGAGCCTCCTCCGGCCCCCGTTCCTGCTGCGCAACCCATCGCCCAGGTGGACGCGGAAACGCAGTACGCGCTGGGCATGGCCTACAAGGACATGGGGTTGTTGGAAGAAGCGAAGGAAGAGTTCGTCTCCTCGATGAAGGACTCCGGGTTTTTCGTCGATTCCTGCCTGATGCTGGGACTTTGCCTCAAGGAGCAGAACCGGTTCGATCAGGCCATTCAATTGCTGGAGAAGCTCATCGCCGATTCGCGCTGCCGGGGAGGCAATGCGCAGCTTGTGCGGTATGAACTGGCCATGCTCTACGAGAAAACCGGCGCCCGCGATCGAGCACTCGCCATGTATCAGTCCATTCCCTCGTTTCACGACGTGCCCCGCCGGGTTGAAGCGCTGCGCACCCTCGGCACCAACGGGGTCGCCCATCCGGAACGTCCGGCTTCCAGTCAGACCAGTCCCCTGCCACTAGCGGGCCACTAAACCTCGCTTTACCTAGAAATCCTGCTGCTGATGGGCTGATGCGAGGGTAGAGGTCCTACGCCTGCGTGCGATTCACCTGATTCGGAGCCAGCCTCCCGGCGCAGACTGCGGCAACATTCTCCAGACAGATCATCCCCATGCGCACACGTGTCGCCAGGGTTGCGGAGCCGAGGTGCGGGAGGAGCACCACCTGCCGGAGGTCGCGCAGGCTGGGGTGAAAGACCGGCTCCTGTTCAAACACATCCAGCCCCGCGCCGGCCAGCCGACGTCGCAGGAGCGCATCGACCAACGCGCCTTCATCCACCACCGGACCTCGCGAGGTATTGATCAGAAACGCCGTGGGCTTCATGAGTGCCAGCTGCCGCGGACCGATCAAGTGATGAGTCTCCGGGCTGAGGGGTACATGCAGAGTCACGAAGTCGGCTTCTCTCAGCAGGTCGGGCAGGGCGCGCTGTTCCCATTGCGATGAGCCCTGTCCCGGCGCATGCGGGGTCCGTGAGCTGTAACAAATGCGCATGTTGAACCCGGCGGCCCGCTTCGCCACCGCCTGTCCGATCCGGCCCATGCCGACGATCCCCAGCATTTTTCCCGACACATCCGTCCCCAGCATCTGAGTCGGTGCCCAACCGGGCCAAGCGCCGGCTCGCACGTAGGCGTCGCCTTCTGCCACCCGCCGCGCCACCGCCAGGATCAAGGCCCAGGTGAGATCGGCAGTGGAGTCGGTCAAGACGTCCGGAGTATTCGTGACGACAATGCCCTTGGCCGTCGCGGCGGCGAGGTCGATATTGTTGTAACCCACGGCGTAGTTCGCCAGGATCTTGAGTCTGGTCGGCTCGGCCAGCAGAGCTGTATCCACGCGATCGGTCAGGGTGCAGATGGCCGCATCGGCTTCGCGAAGGCCTGCCTTGAAAGTCTCCCACGAGGGTGCGATGTCGCGCGGCTCATTGAAGAGTTGAAACTGCTGGCGTGCTGCCGCCATGACCGGATCGGGCAACAGTCGGGAGATATAAAGGATGGGAGGTGACATGGCGCCTCGTTCGAATGGCACGTATCTTAGCGAATCGTGTGCGACGCAACAACTCACTTGTCCTGCTCTCTGCCGAGCGACTACAATGACGCAACGTAATCACAAGCATGACCCTCATCCTTCCCAACACCTCATCCGTCGTCGTCAGCGGCCTTCGGCAACTCCTCGGACAGGCAAAGGTCCGGAACGACGTGCCCACGCTGACCGCCTACGCCGTCGATGCCAGCATTTACCGGATGCAGCCGCAAGCCGTCGTGCTCGCGGAGCATGAAGGCGACATCGATACCGTCGTGCGATTTGCGGTGGAGCGGGGCATCCCCCTCACGCCGCGCGCGGCCGGCACCAATCTGACCGGCTCTGCGATCGGCTCCGGCATCATCCTGGATATCTCCAAGATGAATCGTATCCTCGAAGTGAATGAGGAGGAACGCTGGGCCCGCGTGCAGCCGGGGATCGTCCTGGCTGAATTGAACAAGCAGCTCGGGCGACGCAATCTTCTCTTCGGTCCCGACCCGTCCAGCGGAGACATGTGCAAGCTCGGGGGCATGCTCGCCAACAATTCGGCCGGGCCCCACACCCTCATCTACGGCGCCGTTAAGGATAACGTCCAGGCCATGCGTGTCTGCCTGCCGTCCGGCTCCTGGCTCTCCGCTTCCTCGATGAACCTCAACGATCCGGGACTGGATCAGACCCTCGCGGCCCATCCGTCGCTCAAGCCGATCCTCGACCTCGTCCAGCGGCAGCGCAGCCTGATCGACAGCAAGAAGCCGACGGTGAGCAAGAACAGTTGCGGGTATAACCTGTTTGGTCTCGCCGACGGGCTGAGTCGGGGCTTCTTCGATCTCCCCAAGCTGTTCGTCGGCAGCGAGGGCACGCTGGGCGTGGTGAGCGAAGCGACGCTTCGTCTCGTGCCGAAACCACAGGGCACGCTGACGGCGTTGATTCACTTTCGCCGCCTTGAAGAAGTGGGGGAAGCGGTGCCGCATTTGTTGAGCCTCCGGCCGAGCGCGCTGGAAGTCATGGATGCGAACACGCTGAACTTGATCGGGCGGTCGGCGCATGGCATTCCCGCCGATGCGGCCGCCACGCTGCTGGCTGAACTCGACAGCAGCGAAGGCGAGGGCGACCTGCGCGAACGGGCCGATCAAATGGCTGCCATCTGCGGACGCTATCAACTGTGCGGCGATCTCACCATCGCCTACGACAAGGAGCAGCGCGACCAACTCTGGAAAGCCAGAAAGGCCCTGTATCCCACGCTCTACCGGTTCGATCCGCGCAAGAAGCCGATCAACTTCGTGGACGACGTGGTCGTGCCCGCCACACGGATCAGCGAGTTGATCCGCTACCTGGAAACCTTCTTTGAGGGGCAGCATGTGCCGGTGGCAATCTTCGGCCATATCGGCAACGGCAACGCCCACATCACGCCCTTGCTCGACGTGAACGACCGCCAGGACTTCGACAAGATGGTGCGGGCCTATCATGAGATCCACGGCGCGGTGCTCTCCCGGTTCGACGGGTCCATTTGCGGCGAGCACGGCGACGGCCGTGTGCGGGCGGAATATGTGCGCAAGATGTTCGGGGAGGAGTTGTATCAACTCTTCGTGCAGGTGAAGCAGACGCTCGATCCCGCGAACGTGATGAACCCCGGCATCAAGATCAGCGAGACGCCGTTTACCGAACACATCGACTACCAGCGGCTGTCGAAATCCTGTGCGACCTGCGCGAAGTGTAACTCCGTCTGTCCGGTCTACGACGTGTTCCAGTCGGAAGACATGAGCTCGCGCGGTTGGTTCGAAATCGTCACGGCGAAGGACTACAGCTACCTCGACTCGAAGCGGGTGGTGGAAGCCTGCTTGAATTGCAAATCCTGCCGCACGATCTGTCCGGCCGGGGTGGATGTGTCGGAGCTGATCCTGCAGCGGCGCGCCGAGAATCCCAATCAGGGCTCGCGCTGGCTCTTTGCCCTGCAGGCGAAGTTGCCGGTATTTGAAGCGATACTTAAACTATTGGCCAGGACGCAGTCATGGTGGGATCGGCCCGCTCCACGCGCCCTGCTCGAACGCCTGGCCGCGCCGGTGATGAAGCGCATCGCCTCCACAGCCAAACTTCCGGCGGACATGGTCCTGCCCAAGCTCGCGACGACTCATTTGCGCAATCGGTATCCGGAGCTCACGCAACCGTCGGCGAAAAAGGCTGGCCCTCGCGTCGCCTATTTCCATGGCTGCGCGGCGAACTACTTCGACGATGGGGTGGGGGACGCGGTCATTTCCGTCTTACGCAAACATCACGTAGAGCCGGAGCTTCCACCGCAGCGTTGTTCCGGGACGCCGATCGAAACCTACGGGCATGTAGATTTGGTGAAAGACAACGCCCGCTTCAATCTGCAATCCCTGGCGGGCTATGATCAGGTCGTCACGGGCTGCGCCTCCTGCACGCTGATGCTCAAGGAATACAAAAAGTTTTTCGAGAGCGGGCCGGAACAGCAGGCGGCGGATGTGTTGGCGAAGAAGGTGGTCCACATCACGGAATTCGTGGCGCGATCCGACCAGCATCCACCGATGGGGACGCCGGAAGGCCAGGGCGGGAAGGTCACCTACCATTCGTCCTGTCACCTGCGAGCCGCCGGGGTGACCAAAGAACCGCGGCAGTTGCTCAAACAGCTGCCGGGATCGGACTATGTGGAGATGACCGACGCCGATCGTTGTGCGGGCGGCGCCGGCACCTACATCGTGAAAGATTACGAGACGTCGCAGAAGGTCTTCGACCGGAAGCGGCGGAATATCGAGCAGAGCGGGGCGGAGACGGTGGCCACCAGTTGCCCGGCCTGCATGATTCAGCTCAGCAACGGCATGCGCGGCCGCGTGGCGGTGAAACATGTGGCGCAATTACTCAACGACGCCTATGAGGCGGGGGCTGCAACAGAGACCCGACCAGGAGCCGGCCAATGACTTTTCGCAAAGTGGATATCATTTTTGTGGTGCTGGCGCTGCTCGTGGTCGGAGGCGTGGCCCTGCTGCCGTCGCCGCGCGACCGCAACCCGAAGGTGCCGGC
>ERZ795044.976-NODE-976-length-26490-cov-5.558502_pt1 | contig 26490 bp, 24 predicted proteins | sample MGYA00375128_ERZ795044 | MGnify/ENA primary metagenome ERZ795044 (study PRJEB30173, sample SAMN05720213) | anaerobic digester metagenome | isolation source: active sludge of municipal wastewater-treating anaerobic digesters | place: USA | collected 2014-12-22 ... | reverse complement strand
ATTGTTGCATCCGCGCAAAGCATTCTTGGTCACATCGGACATTGCAACAGTCTTATGTTCAGGCGCAGCGTGCTTGCCCGGCACGGCAGAGATTGATTCTTTTGCGTTTTATGTTTCAATATCGGTGGTTTTGCGGCCCTGCGGCTCAAACCGGGTCAGACGCGGCGGTAGCTTCGACAACGACGACAACAACCTCCGCGCGTCCAATCGCAACGACGACAACCCGTCGGACGACAGCGACAACCTCGGCTTCCGTTGTGCCAGCCCGCGACGACGCCAGAAGGATCGCGTTTACGGATTCGATTCCCGTGCATGTTGCGGCCACGGCCGTAAAACCAGCGCCGGCATCGCAGCCGGACGAAGATCCCAGCCGTCCCGGGGTGCCGAATCCGGCACCCCGGGACGGCAAATCGCAGGTTGCGCAGGGCGGATGAAATCCGTCCGTCCAAGTAGCGATGGATCTTGGATCGATTCCGCCCCTTCCCTTGACGAAACGGGGCTTTTTCAACTATAAGCGATGGGCCGGAAAACCTTTGTTTTTCCGGCTTGAAGCGCTGCGAAACACTGTCATCCGAAAGGGGATTTTGCGATATGTTCGACGTTCTGACGAAAGGATTCCGGGGCGCCCGGGCAAAACTGCAGGGCCGGGCCATCATCGACGAGGCGGCGATTTCCGACATCCTGAAGGATATCAGGGTGTCCCTGCTTGAAGCCGACGTGGCGCTGCCGGTCGTCAACGCGTTCCTTGATCGCGTCCGCGAAAAGGCACTTGGCGAGGTCGTCCAGGTCAAGTTCAAGGACAAGGCAGGCGCCAAGCAGGTCAGCCCTGCCGACCATTTTGTCAAGCTGTGCAACGACGAACTGATCGCCCTGATGGGCGAGGGCCAGCGCGATCTGGTGTGGGCAAAGGACGGCCGCCCGACCATGGTGATGATGGTCGGTCTGCACGGTACCGGAAAGACGACCACTTCGGCCAAGCTGGCCAAGCTGCTGAAGGATCAGAAAAAGAAGCCGATGCTGGTCGCGGCCGACATCTATCGCCCCGCCGCAATCGAGCAGTTGAAGATCCTGGGCCAGAAGATTGGCGTCCCGGTCTTTTCCGTTCCAGGGATGTCGCCGCCCGACCTTTGTGAAGCGTCGATCAAGCACGCTGCCGGCCAGAATTGCAACGTCATCATCTTCGACACCGCCGGCCGCCTGGCGATTGACGAACCGCTGATGGACGAACTGGGCCAGATAAAGGCCCGCACGCGCCCCACCAACATCTTCCTGGTCGTCGATGCGATGATCGGCCAGGACTCGGTCCGGATGGCCAGCGAATTCGACCGCCGTCTGGACATCACCGGCGTCGTGATGACCAAGATGGACGGCGACGCGCGCGGTGGCGCCGCGCTGTCGGTCAAGGGCGTCACGGGCAAGCCGATCGTTTTCGCCGGCATGGGCGAGGCGATGGACAAGCTGGAACCCTTCCGTCCGGAAGGCATCGCGACCCGCATCCTTGGCTTCGGCGACGTGGTCGGCCTGGTCCAGGACTTCGAGAAGGTCGTTGACGAGCAGAAGGCCGAAGAAGATGCCATGAAGATACTGAAGGGTGAATTCACCCTGTATCAGTTCATGGATCAGATCAAGGCCATCCAGAAGATGGGATCCCTGAAGGGCACCCTTGAAAAGCTGCCGTTCTTCCACGAAATGGTTCCCGAAGGCGCGACCGTTGACGAAAAGTCGCTGTCCCGCATCGAAGCGATGATTCATTCGATGACGCCGGATGAACGCAACAAGCCCGCGATAATACTGGCCGGCGGCAAGAACGACAGCCGCGCGAAACGTATCGCCCGCGGTTCGGGCCGCAAGCCCGAGGAAGTAAAAGACCTGGTCAAGCGTTTTGAAACGATGCGCGAGATCATGAAGCAGGTCGGAAAGAATCCGTCCCTGCTCGGTCGCCTGCCTGGTTTTTCCCAGGCGATGGAACTTGCGCGCGAACGCGGCGAGAACGTCGATGATTTCATGGGCGGCGGCAAGATGCCGAAGGGGTACGGGAATCCTTACGGCGCAGGTCCGCGCAAGACTTCCCAGGCCGACAAGGACAAGCGACGCAAGAAGGAAAAGGAAGCCCGCAAGGCAAGGAAGAAGAGCAGGAAATGAAGCATTCAAACCGGGTCCGATGGTCGGCGGCAGTCGTGGTTTTCGTGGTTGCCCTTGGCCATTTCGGGGTTCAGGCGCGCCCGGTTGACGAAGTGAAGCTTCAGGACGTAATCAGGATTCTTCAGTACAAGCCGGATCCGACCCCGCGCGATTTTGTCGAATGCGGATCCGACATCGATTCAGTGCTTGCCGACGTGCTTTCGTCACGAAACGTGAAGCCGGAAATCAGGGTCAGGGCCGCAAGGACACTGGGTCTGTATCCGGGCACCAGGGCCAGGGCCGTTCTGACCTCGACGATGACGACGCCGGATGAAGATCGCGACGTTCGGGCGGCAAGCATGTTCGGGCTGGCCCGCCTGGTCGGCGGGGCGGCAATCGACGATATCAAGGCATGGCTGAAGGATCCGTCCCCGGTGGTAAGGTCCGGGGCCGCGGTCGCCCTGGCCCAGATTGGCGGCCCGCGTGCGCGCCAGATTTTGATGGATACGATTGCGCATGAATCCGATCTGGACGTGCGCCTGAAGATGGACCAGGCACTTAACAGGATGTCGGAGCAGGAGTCCAGGCCGATGGACATGAGAAAGCCCGGCGCCGCAAGGCCCGGCTCGAAGTGACACGGTCGGCCCACCAAGTGGAGGTTGCCATGAAACTTGAAGGTGTCATCACCGCGTTGATCACGCCGTTTTCAAGCGACGGGACGATTGATTTCCCGGCCTTGCGTGCCCTGGTCGAGGCCCAGATCCAGGCCGGCATCCATGGCCTTGTCGCCTGTGGCACGACCGCGGAAACGCCCGCGATGAAGCATTCCGAAAGCGACCAGGTGATTCGTGCCGTCGTTGACCAGGCCGCAGGTCGCGTGCCCGTCATTGTCGGAACCGGCAGCAACAACACCGACGCCACCGTTGAATACACCAGGAATGCAAAGGCGCTTGGCGCCGACGCCGCCCTGGTCGTGACCCCGTACTACAACAAGCCGCAGCAGGAAGGAATGAAGGCCCACTTCCGCAAGGTCGCCGACGAAGGCGGGCTGCCCGTAATCATTTATAACATCCCGCCGCGCTGCGTCGTCAACCTGACGCCGGCGTCGATCCTGGAGCTTGCCGCGGATCCGCGATTCATCGGCGTCAAGGAAGCCGGCGGATCCTGCACCCAGGTGCGCGACATCATGATTGGCGCGCCGGATCACTTCACCGTGCTTTCCGGCGACGACGGCCTGTGCATCCCGTTCTGGGCGCTTGGCGCGCGCGGGGTCGTGTCGGTCGCGTCCAACGTCATTCCGGATCGGATGCTTGAAATGTGGAAGCTGTGGCAGTCCGGTAACGTGGTCGGCGCGGCCGCGCTTGACCGGCGTCTTGCGCCGCTTTTTTCCGCGCTTTTCGTCGAAACCAATCCGGCACCGTGCAAGGCCCTGGCCGAGCACCTTGGAATCTGCACGTCACACGTCCGCCTGCCGCTTTCCTCTGCCACGGAAGCCACCCGCAAGGCCGTGATAACCGCCTGGCAGTCAATCTGATTCAAGCAATTTCGATTCGACGCGATTTTTCGGGGCAGATTCCGGATTGATCGGAACTGTTCAATTATTTGTGGGATTCGCCTTCGTTTCTCGTGCCCGGGGCAGGGAGTGCTTCGCAAGGCGTGCTTCGGGGTAACGGCCCGCCTTTCGGGCAGGTTACATCTTGTGGTCCTTGATGAACTTTTCGATGTCGGGCAGGCCGCCCTGGTAAATCAGGTAACTGTCCGGTGGTTCGCGCGGGGTCAGTTCGCCGGCAATCGGCGTCAGCATCAGCTTTTTGACTTCCTCGCGGTCGTGGCTGTGGCCAAGCGCCCAGTTCAGCTTCATGAAGGCGACTTCCGGCAGCATGTTGCCGCACGGGATGATGCCCATTTCCATCAGGTCGCGCCCGGTGTCATAGACGTACATCTGGACGTATCCCCACAGGGTCTGGACCGTCATGTAGATGTGCACTCCGGCGGCAACCGCCCTTTTGATGGCCGGATAGACCGGCTTATTGATGTGGCCAAGCCCGGTGCCCGCAATCACGATGCCTTTGTATCCGTTATCGACCAGGGCATCGACCATGTCGGGTTTCATGCCCGGATAGTAATAAAGGATGGTCGAACTGTTGTCGTAAACCGCGTCCAGGATGACGTTGGTGTCGTTCCGCCGATGCTTGTAGTCGCCGCGCAGGGGGGTCACCTTTTCCCGGCTGACGGTCGCAACCGGGATGTCGCCGATCGTCCTGAACGTGCTGCGGTAAGACGAATGCATCTTGCGGACGCGCGTTCCGCGGTGCAGCAGGCCGTATTCGTCGGAAGTCGGCCCGAACATGCACACCATCGTTTCAGCGATGTCCGAATACCCGGCCGTGCGCGTCGCGTGAATCAGGTTCAGGGCGGCGTCCGACGACGGACGATCCGACGAGCGCTGGCTGCCGACCATGACGATCGGAACCGGCGAATTCTGGACCATGAACGAAAGGATGGCCGCCGTGTGGTGCATCGTGTCCGTGCCGTGACCGATGACGATGCCCTTCACGCCCTTGCGGATTTCGCCTGCCACCGCGGTCGCCAGGCCGATGTACTGCTCCGGCCCCATGTTTTCCGAAAACACGCCGTACAGCTTTTCCGTCCGCAGGTTGCAGACGTCGGCCAGTTCGGGAACCGAGCCGTAAAGCTCGCCGGGCGAAAACGCCGGAATGACCGCGCCGGTCCGGTAGTCCAGGCGGGACGCGATCGTGCCGCCAGTTCCGAAAAGCGTCACGTTCGGCTTGGCCGGGTCGAACGGGAATTCCTTTTCGGGAATTTTGTAGTGGGCTTCCTTGCGTCCGCACGATTTCAGTTCCACGATGCCGTCAACCGCGATGCCGACGTTGTAACCGGTGTCCAGCTTCAGGACGATGTGGTTTTCGTCGGCAGTCTCGCTGCGCGGCAGAATAAGGCCGCGGAACTCGCCCAGCCTCGACTTGACCTCGACATCCTCCCAGACGCCGACGTTAAGCCTTTCAAGAAGCGCACGTCCCGCGCCACGATATCCCTTGAATCTTTCAGCAGGCGTGCTCATTTGGATTCACCCCCATTCCTTGCGGGCTTCACGGTCCAGTGCAGCGTGACATCGCAGGCGGCAGCCAGCCTGGCCGCCGCGTCCTTCTGCTTCATGTCCGTCGCGTCGGCGAAGATTCCGGCCAGGAAATCCGCGTCGATTCGGCCGACGTCGGCACCGCGGCGCTTCAGCCACGGCACGAAGTCCAGAAGCAGGTAAGCCAGCACCGACGGCTTCAGTGAAACCTTCGGTCGGGCTGCGTCGAACAGGATGAAGGTGTCGGTGGTCAGCAGCCTGCCGATCTGTTCGGTGCTAACTCCCATGGCCTTCCAGGCGTCTTCCTTTTCCCACAGCGGCTGCGGGCACAGCGCGCGCTCGCGGGCGAAGTCCGCGTCGGTCAGGACAATCGGCGGCAGGTCGGTGTCGGGATACATGCGGTTCGGGCCGGGCAGCAGGCGTTCGAACCCGGTGCCACCGTTGCGCAGCGACCGTCTGGTTTCACGCGGCACGCCGACCAGGGCCTCCTGCATGCGCAGGCGGACTTCCTTCATCGCGGTTTCCACGTCCGCGCGCGGCCCGGCCACCATCACCACGCAGTCGTTGTTGTCCGCGCCGCCCAGTTCGCGAACCTTCGCGAAAAGGTCGGCATATTCGAATGCTTCCGGGTTGTCCGAGCTCAGGCAGTTCGGCATGCGGTCGATGCACGCGACGACCTTGATTCGGTCGGCGACTTCCGATCCGAACGTGCGGCCGGGGCCTGTCGGGTAAGCCAGGATGCCGGCGCAGCGGCGCAGGATGATGGCGGATGCCGAAACCCCGGCGCCCCATCTGGTCGCGAAAGCCGGATGCGGATGGTTGCGAACCAGGTCGCTGATATCGACGACCGTGTCGAACGAATCTCCGGCGATGCCGTCGCGCAGCAGCCTGTCGCGGATTTCCAGCAGGGCCTTCTGTCGAAGCGCCTCGTAATGAACCAGGGCCGGGATCTGGCGGATGGACGGAACCCCCTTGATCTCGACGCGTTCCCCGCCCCTGATCGAAACGTTGACGTCCTGGCGGGCCCTGCCGTATCCGAAGCGGCACACCTGCGACAGGTGGCACGTGCGGCGGATCGCGTTCGCGACCCTGGCCGCCTGCGCCGGCGTCTTCATGTCGGCCTCGGTGACGATTTCGATAAGCGGAATCGACAGCCGATCCGTCAGGTAAGTCCTGCGGTGCGCGACGTCCGACACCTCGCGGCAGGCATCTTCTTCCAGGCCAAGCTGCCTGATGCCGATGCGCGTTCCGTCAACCATCATGTATCCGCCGACGCCCAGAATCGTGGTCCGCTGGAACCCGGTCGGGATCGACCCGTCCAGGTACTGCTTGCGCGCGATATGGATTTCGTTGACCAGGGAAAGGTTCAGGATCAGGGCCATCCTGATGGCCTTGTTCAATGCCTCGCGGTTCAGCGAGAACGGCGGCGCGTCGTCGATTTCGTAAGTGCAGACGGTGTCCCTGTTCAGGCGGTAAAGGACTTCCTTTTTCGTCTTGAATTCCATCAGGGCCGTCGGGTCGTATTCGCCCAGTTCGGACAGCGTCGGCCGCATGTGCCGCAGGATTTCGGCGTGATAGACGTTGCTGTACGGGCGGACAGGGCACCGGCAGAAAAGCTTCTGCTCGGTGTGAAGCTGCCTGTGCATCTCGATGCCACAAATCAGTCCGAGTTTTTCGTAAAACTCGGGCTCAGCGAACTGGATTCCGGGCTTCTTCATGGAAAGTCTCCGTCTGCACGGTTGCAATGGAACCTGGCCGGCGCGGATGGTATCAATTTATGGATGTTTTGGACAGGTTGATTTCGGCTTCCGAGCGTCGCAGATAGACCGGTTCGACGGTGGCCACGTCGCAGATTCTTCCGGCCGCCAGTTCGGCAGTCCCGATTATTCCGATGACCGATGCGCGGACGTACGCTTCCCAGGCGCCGGCCAGAACCAGCCGGTTTCCAAGTGTCGCCTTGAACACGTCATGGTATTCAAGAACGCCCTCACCGACGCAGATTATCGGGCCGCCGTCCTCGACCGCGGCCAGGCACGCAAGCGCAAGGTCGTTCGGTGCGAGTGCCGCCTGCTCGACAAGCGGCTTTCCATCCGGCCCGAACACGGCACCATAAACTTCACTGCGTTTTGCGTCGAATGCGGCAAGCACCGGCGCACCGCGTCCCAGAAGCGGCCACGCCAGCGCGTGAAGCGAACCGACGGGAATCAGCGGCTTTCCAAGGCTCCATGCCAGACCCTTCAACGTTGACATCGCAATCCGTACGCCGGTGAACGAACCTGGCCCCGCGGCGGTCGCGAACGCATCGACGTCGTTCATCGTCAGTTCGCGGTGGCCAAGCAGGGCCTCGACGTCCTTCAGGATTCGAAGGCTGTGGCTGTTAAGGGACTTGACGACCGTTTCAGCGGTAACCGCCCCGCCTTCCACGATGGCGACCGAACCGACGGTGGTCGAAGTGTCGCAGGCAACGATAATCGGCCTGGCATGTCCGGTTTCCGCCGATCTTCGCTTCTTCGCGCTTCGAAGCTGCCTGATGTCAGGTTTGTCCGTCATTGCCGCCCCCTAGCCAATCTTGCGCATGATGTCGTTCTTCATGACGGCGACCATGATAAGCACCAGAATAATCAGGCCGGCCCAGGACCAGATGGTCCTTTCCTTCATGGTCGGTGGTCTTCGCCTGATGCCTTCATAGGCGAAAAGGACAAGGTGTCCGCCGTCCAGGATCGGGATGGGCAGCAGGTTCAGCACTCCAAGGCTGACTGAAAGCCATCCGAGCACGCTCAGGAATGCCATTACGCCCTGCTTGCCCGCCGATGCGGCCAGGTCGTAAATCATGATCGGGCCGCCCATCTGCTTGAACGAAACGCGGCCGGTGAAAAGCGCGGCCACGCTTGCAACAGTGCCGACAAACACGTCCGCCGTGCGTTTGAACGTCTGGACGAAGGCCCAGCCGATCAGGTTGTCGTTCGGGATGTATTCGGGCTGAACCGTCACGCGCCGAACCTTGAACCCGGCCGACAGGTATTTGGGCAGTGCGGACCCCGGCTGCCATTCAGGGTTTTTCAGGTTCAGCTTCAGCGTTGACGTGGTGGTTCCCCTGCGGACCGTGAACACGTGGTCGCGATCCATGTCCTGGGAAAGCTCGGAAATCAGGAATCCCGGGTCGTTGTATTCCCGTCCGTTCAGGGCCACGATTACGTCGTTCTGCGCCAGGCCGGCCGCCGCCGCGGCGCTGTCGTTTTCAACCTCAAGGATTACGAATGAACCGTCGCTGATGCCGGCGTCTTCCGGTTCCTTCGCGGCAGCGTCGGTCGTCGTTGCCGAACCTTCCGGTGCGGCCTGCGGCGGCAATGTCATCGAGATTTGGCGCGCAGAAACGGATCCCGCTTCGGCAGACTGATCGTCAATTGAGGATACCTCCAGGGTCACCTGGCGTCCCGCCTTTTCGCGCAGTTTCTGCATGAGTTCGGCAAACGACCATACCTTGACCCCGTCAACCGAACTGACAGCATCGAAGTCCTTCAAGCCGGCCGCCTGCGCGGGGCTTCCCGGCCTGACCATTATGACCGGCAGCGGCCTGTCCAGCGATGCCTCGATACGCCCCAGTGCCTTCTCGAAGCCGAGTTGTCTGTACGTCGGATCAAGGATCTTCTTCGGTTTCACCTTCAGGTTGAAAAATGACGGCCCCGGCCTGCCATCCGGCCCGGCGACAGGTTCCCTGCGGACCACGACTTTCAGATCCTTTTCGGGGTTTGCGCTTACGACATCGACCATGTCCTGCCAGTAACGAACGGCGCTCCCGTTGATTGCAAGAAGCCGGTCACCTGGCCGCAGGCCGCCTTCCCATGCGGCGCCCCCGATTGAAGCCGTTCCGATGATTGCCGGTGGCAGGGTTGTTTCCGAAAGGGCGCCCGGCAGGAACGCGACAAGCGGCAGGACCAGGTTGAAGACGGGTCCGGCAAGGACGATCACCGTCCTTCTCCAGATGTCCGTCGTAAGAAATCCCTTTTTCCTGTCGTCAAAGGCGGGCGGGTTTTCCGGGTCGTCACCCATGAACTTGCAGTATCCGCCAAGCGGCACGGCGGAAAGCAGGAATTCGGTTCCGCCCCTGGTGAACCCGATAATTTTCGGTCCGAAGCCCAGCGAAAACTTGGTCACGGTGACGCCCACCGCGCGCGCGGCCAGGTAGTGCCCGAGTTCGTGAATGAATATCAGGACGCCAAGGAGCAATATGAAATACAGGACGCTCATAATCAAAATCCCGCGAAAAACCGGACGCAGGATAGCAGACCATGAACGTGGGCGCCATTTCCGGGCAGTCGATTCGCGAAATTACGGAGTCTTGCAACGCGCCGTTGAAGGGCGTGCCGGGATCCGGGCGTGCCGCCGCGCGCAGGTCTATCTGGGAAATGATCCCACGCGTTCGATGCGTCCGAAAGGCCCGTTGCCGGCAGACCACAGGACGAACAGCGGCTGGCCCGCGATGTTTGAGGTGAATACGGGCCCGATGAACCTGGAATCGGTCGAATGCGTGGTGCCTCGGTTGTCGGCCAGCACATACACGGTGCCTTCGGGAACGACAACGTCCGGCCGGTTGATCACGGCGTTTTTCCGGATGAAAACCTGGGCCGGATTGATTCCTTCGCCATTGAATTCCGAAAAAACCATCAAGCCGCGGGCTTCCGTGGATTCGGCTTCGGTAAGCTCGAAATCGTCAAACGAAATTGATTCCGGGGAAGTTGACGGCACCGGAACGCCGTCGATGACAACGCCGTCCTCGGATACCGAAACGGTTTTTCCCGCCGTTGCAACCACGCGTCCGATCGAGGTTCCGTGCTCGGAATTGAATACCACAAGCTCCCCGGCTTTCGCGGGTCGTGTCCCCGACTTAAGCATCAGCAGGCTTTCACCGGGAAGAATCGATGGAAAGGTTCCGAAATCGTTCACCGTAAGGATGGAAAGACGCTTTTCGGCCCTGCCGATGAATACCGTCGGGGTTACGACATATACCAGCAGGATCAACAGTATGGAGAGTTTGCGACCGGAGAACCTGCGCTCGAAATCGGCCAGTTCGCCGGGGCACGGCCCGCGAATAATCGATTCGATGTTCCTGGACTGAAGGTGGATCTGCACGGTGGCCCAGATTGCCGCGGCCACAAGAAGTGCCTGCAGGGCGTTGATCATCATCGATATGGTCCACATCGACAGGATGACCAGGAATCCCATCCACCAGATCATTCCCCATCGTCCGGCAGGCGGCCGGTGAAGCAATGCCCGTCCGGCACATGGCCAGACCAGGTCGATGATCGCGCACGCCGCGACCCAGAGCCGGAATCTGGACTTGCCCGGTGTTTCCAATCAAGCCTCCGCCATTCCGGTCCGGCACGATTGCCGCAGGACGCATTTGTCGCAAATCGGACGCTTTCGGCAGCATTCCTTCGCGCATCGCACAATCTGTGCGTGAAAGTCGTTGTAAACCGCCGCGTCACACGGCAGGGACTTCTCGAAGAAGGTTCGCAGAACGTCGTAATCGGAGTCCGCCTGGACAAGTCCCATCCTTGAAAAAATCCGTCTTGTATAGGCGTCGATGACGAAAATCGGGCGGTTCGTGGCATACAGGATGATCGAGTCGGCCGTCTCGCGTCCGATGCCATGAACGCCAAGCAGCATCCGTCGCAGCAGTGGCACCGGGAACCTGGCGAGACTGGCGGGATCCGCCGCGTCGTTTTCAAGAAGGAAGCGGCACAGGGCCTTCAGCCTGGCCGTCTTGACGTTGAAATACCCGGATGGTCTGATCGCCAGGCCGACGACCTCGTCCGGGGCCGCGACGATTGCCGCGGGGCTCATCAGTCCGGCCGCCTTCATCCGGTCGATTGCCCGGGTCACGCCGGAAAACGACGTGTTCTGGGTAAGAACCGCGCCGACGGCGACCTCGAAGGCGGTTTCGCCGGGCCACCAGTGCTGGTGCCCGCCGTCTTCAAGAAGCAATCCGTATATATCCATCATGTTGCAAGTCATTGAACCTGCCCTTCCGTGCCTCGGCAGCTCGTCGTCGTCTCGCTCACCAGCGCAGACATGAATTCTGCCACCCGCCGCGAGTCAGTCAACATCATTGCCAGGACTCGGCCACCAGATGCCGTCCACTGCCTTTCCTGGTTGACGAATTTCCCGACAGCCCCGCGGGCGCCCTTGAATGAAAATGTCGCCTTTTCGGAAGGCAGGTCGAACGCCACGCCGGCCATCTGCCGATCGCCGGCGGTCGAGGTCACAAGAACCGGGCCTTTTACTTGCAGCCCGCTGATCGTGAAGAAGCAGTCGGAATCGATTTCAACCGTCGTGACCGCCGTCCCCGCGACATCCCTTTCCGCCCCGCCGGTCAAGGCGTCGCCAGCGTCATGCCTTCCGGCAAGAAGTACAGCCGCACCGACGATTCCGGCCGTGAAAAGCACTATCGCAGATGTAACGACGACGGCGGAACGCCGGGACGCCCCGTCGCCAAGTTTCCATCCGGCCCAGGCAAGCAGAACCCCGAGAAAGTACAGCAGGCAGATTGGCACGGCCATCAGCGTCTGGGAAACCGGTTCCGGCGGCGTGAAGATGGCGCCGATGATGAAGGCGGCGACGATGAAGTACCTTGACCTGGCAAGCATCCAGCGCGGTCGGATCAGGTGCAGCGCCCCCAGGGCCATCATCACGAGAGGCAGTTCGAAGATGATTCCGAAAGCCACCAGGAATACCATCGCCGTCCCGAATGTGTTCGAGATGGTTGGCGCCAGCACCAGGGTTCCGTCGGACGTTCCGAATCCTGCAAGGAATTCGACCACGAGCGGAAGAAAAACGGTGTAACAGAAAGTCGTTCCGAGGATGAAAAAGAGCGCGGTCAGCATTCCCGAAATGATGACGGCCCGCTTTTCGTGAATGTGAAGCGCCGGGGCGACGAAGCGCCATAACCGCCAGATGATGAAAGGGAAAGTGACCAGCAGCGCCGCGACCCCGGACGCCTTCATATGGATGACGATGCCTTCGGTGACGTCCAGTGCCTGCAGGCGGTCGATGCCGTGTCTTGCAAGTCCGTCAAGAACCGGGGCTGCCAGGAAGTAAAAGACCTGTTGATGGAATGCCCAGGATGCGGCGAATGCCACAAGCAGGGCGATGAAGATCTGGATCAGAACCCCTTGAAGTTCCGCCAGGTGGCCTGCAAGCGGCATCTCCGCGTCGGCCGGTTCAGTCGCTTCCGCTTTCATCCGAACCCCTGCCGTCAGCCTTCTTCGCGGGATCCGTCGGCGCGTTCCGTCCTTCCAGGTCGTCCTCGAGCGCGGCAAACGACGACCTGAATTCCCGTACGGCCCTGCCGAGCGTCCTTGCCAGCGATGGGAGCCTGGTCGGGCCGAGCACCACCAGGGCGACCCCGAGGATCAGCAAGATTTCCGTCCATCCGATTCCCATCATGCCCCCCGGCGTACCAATCACGGGAATTCATAACTAGCAGACCGTCCAGGCCATGTCAAAGGGCGTGCCGGCCGCCGCGCATGACATTCCGCCGACAGGGTGAAACAGAATCCAGTCGCCAATCGAATCTGATGCCACGGACAGCTTCAGGACGGGGTAAATCATGAAGGACGGATGGATTGTCTGCGGCAGTGGCCCGGAAGGCTTCGCGTCATGGGAATTCGGCCTGTCGGGCGGCCGCTTCATCGGCGACGGCAGGTATGCGGCTCCCGGAACCGACGGCGTCTCCGTGGGCGGGATCCTGATCGGCCCGGGACGGGCGGCCCGCGTCGGGGCGGCTGTCTATTCCTGCCTTCCGGCAAGGTTCGGGACTGGTGGCATCCGGGAAGCAAGGCTTGGACGGATGGCCGGGGCATCGGACGCGATGCTCCAGGTGATGCATTCGGCGGCGGCGGCCGCGCTTTCAAACGCTTCGGTTCTGATCCTGGGCGAGTCGGGAACCGGCAAGGAACTTGTTGCCGAGTACCTGGGGAGCATCGCCGGATCCATGCATGGGATCAACATGGGTGCGGTTCCGGGCGACCTGGCGGAAGCAGAGCTTTTCGGATGGATGCGCGGATCCTTCACGGGTGCGGTCGATTCCCGGGCCGGCGCGCTTGAAGCCGCCGGCTGCGGCGTGCTGTTCCTTGATGAAATCGGCGAGGCGCCGGCATGGGTTCAGGTCAAACTGCTGCGCGCCCTGGATACAAGGAAGTTCAGGCGCCTCGGTGGCGGTCGGGACGTGGAACTGAAGGCCAGGGTCGTCGCGGCCACCAACCTTGATCCGATCGAGGGGATTGCTTCCGGCCGGTTGCGCCTGGATCTGTTGGAGCGTCTTGCCTGTCACGTGATTCGAATGCCGCCCCTGCGGTCGCGCCCGGCCGACATCCCGTGCCTTCTGCGACTTTTCTCCGCGGCCGCCGTCCAGGGCGTGCGCGATCAGGTTCCCCAGCCATCCCCCCAGGTGATCGACCTGCTTCGTCGCTGGCCATGGCACGGAAACGTGCGTGAATTCAGGAACGTGGTTGAACGGGTGATGCTTGCCAGCCTGGATGGAATGTCCAGCGAACGCCTGGTCAACGCGGCCCTGGAGCAGGGGCGGGTGTTTCACGCTCCCGGCTGTGATGAAGCGTCCGTGCCGGCCAGTTCAAGAGCCGATGAAATTAGCGCGAGCGGTCTTCCAAGATCGACCTATTACTACCGTCTGAAAAGGGGAAGGATCCCGTCCGACCAGGGTCCGAGGCGGTCGGTCACAGCCTCCGCATCGAGAACCTGACCGGGATCAGGATCCTCAACGGGCGTCCGCCGGGTGGCGGCGGCAGTCCGGAAACGTCCCTGGCCGATGCGAGGGCCGCCTGATCCAACTCGCGGAACCCGGATGAACGTTCAATTTCCGTGTCCAGGATCGAACCGTCCGCGTCAACGGTGACAGTCATTCTTACCAGGCCCTCCAGTCCAAGCCTCCTGGCGGTTCCGGGGTAAGCACCCCTGCGCTCAAGCAGCTTTCTGACCATCAGGGCGTACCGTCCGGTTCCATCGTCACCACCTGCTGAGCCGGGAGATGGATTCCGGGCCGTGTCCGCAGAACCGCCCCCTTGAACGCCGCGACCACCGCACGCGCCGACGCAGCGACCTTCGTCCGGGTCATCGCTTGAGGCGATGCCGGCCAAACCGACACCGTGAGACGTCATGGATTCGGCACCCTGGCCCGGCGCGGGTGGTTCCGGTGCAACGGCCCCCGACCCCCCGACATCAGCGGGCACCGGTTCTTCCTGCTTCAATGCGGCATTTACGGGGCCGGACTCCCTTCCCTGGTCGGCCTGCGGAACCGGTTCCTGGCTATCGACCTTGACCACAGGCCCGGCCGTCGCCGCCAGCCTGGCCTTTCGACGGCCGCCCGCTTCCCGGTCGCTTCCGGCCACCGCCGGCCCGCTTTCAGCCTGAACCATTGCCGCAGCTTCCTTTGCGGCGGCCTTCTTATCGACAACCTTCAGGCCGATCGGCACCTTCCTGGACGAATCGGATGGGTTCACGGTTACCAGCAGGGCAAGGGACACTACGACTGCGATGTGGAATGCGACGCTGACGCCAAGGCCGGCAATGCCCTGCCACTTCATGATGCGGTTCCGTCGGCAAGGACCGGCAGCTTTGATTACCTGCAGGTCTTCTTAAGCTTCTTGATGCGGGTTTCGGCGGTTTTTTCCTCTGCCGCCCGGCTCTTCTGGTCAACCAGGAATTGGTAGATCTCGATTGCCTTGGCGCAGCTTCCCTGCTTTTCCAGTGCTTCGCCGATTCGCAGCAGGGCCTGGTTGCCGTTAATTTCCTTCAGGGTTTTCGAGTAGTTGTGAACACGCTGGAATTCGCGCACCGCGGTTGCCCAGTTCTGAGCCCTGAAAGCGATTTCCCCAAGCAGGTTCGTCGCCCTTGCCGCCGTCACCCCGTCGGGATACCGGGCAATGGCGATGCCGCAAAGCTCGACTGCGCGTCTGTCGTCAGATGAATCGAACGCGTCCTGAGCGGCCGCAAGGAGCTTCTCCGGGTTCTTCAGCACGTCCTCGGGGATGTCCAGCGTCTGGACGCCGAGCCTTTCCGATAGTGCCCGCTTAATCAGGCCAACCTCGGACGCCGTCCGGGAAAGGCTGAAACGAAGCTCCTCGTCCGCGCTCTTCAACCTCGCGGCCTCGAGCTTCATCGCATCCATGTCGTCGCCAAGGTGAGCGCCGCTTCTGCGAAGGGTCTCCTCGGCCTCGACCATGTCCTTGTGCAGCCGATCCAGTCTCTGCTGGTCGTCGGCCTGCAATTTCTTCATTTCGGCGATATCGCTTTCAACCCTGGAGACACGCGTCACCACGTCTTCCAGGTGCCAGACCGACGCGCAACCCGACTGGGTCAGAACCAATGCGACCGCAATGAAGATTCTATGAATGGCAAGATGATCGAAGCCCATGTTGAAGCTTCCAGGGAAATGGCCCGGGCTGGCCGGACAAGTCAGGTCACTTCTCGACGATTTCGGCGCGGCGGTTCCTGCTCCAGCAGCTTTCCGTCGCATCCATGCACGTCGGGCGCTCCTCGCCGTAGCTGATGGTCGAGAGGCTCTTGTCCTTGACGCCCATCTTCTTCAGGTACTTCTTCGCGGCTGCCGCGCGCCTGTTGCCAAGGGCCAGGTTGTATTCGTCGGAACCGCGATCGTCGCAGTGACCTTCGATGGAAACGTTTTCGATGCCGCGTTCCTTCATGCAGGACAGGCTCTTGTCCAGGGCCTCGCGCGAATCGGTGCGCAGTTCGTATTCGTCGAAATCGAAGTAGGCCGGCTTCATCTTGCAGAGATCGACGACGCACTTGCCGCCGTCGCACTTGCGACCCTGGCCGCAGTCCGTGTCGGACGAACATTCGACGTCCGGGACGCAACTGTTGTTGACGCACTTCATGCCGGTGCCGCAGTCCGGGTTTTCCTTGCACTGGACGCACTTTCCGGTTTCGGCGCCGCCGGCAACCAGGCAGTGCCTGCTCTTGCAGTCGCCGTCGAGCGAGCAGCAGTCGCCGATTTCGCCAAGCGGCAGCTTGCATTCGTGGTTCGCGCTGCACTTGCCGCACGGCCCCATCTGGGCGCAGTGCGAATCGTCGATGCACTTCACGCACTTTTTGTCATAGCAGTATTCGCCCTTTTCCTTGCACTGCTTGTCGCTGTCGCAGTTCGGGTACTTGGGCCCGCAGGCGACAAGGGTCAGAAGGGACGTGCATGCGAAAACGATGGTCAACACTCTGGCCAGTTTCATGAAAACCTCCTGAAATATGCGGGGAAAGTACTTTCCTGCGCACGGAACAAAGACCATGCGCAAGATTATTACCGGAAGCCTGCCCGTGTCAAGAACTACGGCAGCCTGCGGGCCGTTCCGCAGGCTTTGATTTGAGAAATTCGTCCGGCACTCGTCGGTCGTCTTCTTGGCTGCACCGCGATATCGGCAATACAATCCATGCAGGGAAGTGGTGCCGGGATGCCGGACTGTCCCTTCGTTTCGGGAAAATGCAGTGTTCAAGGTGGGTTGAAGATGAAGTTCGCGCCAGCCGTCATCGTATGTCTCCTGCTGTCGGCCATGCCTGGCTGCGCCGGCAATATCGATAAGATGACGGTTCGTTTCGACGAGATGGATATGAGGGTTCAGACCCTTTCACGAACGAACAACGCGCTTCGGGGAAGGATTGACGAACTGGAAAACAGGATTCTGCTGCTTCAGGACGAAGTCGAGACCCAGCGCCTTGCCGGCATGCGCGGCGGCTCACAGCCATACGTGACGCCATCCTGGTCGGCACCTGCCGCGCCAGCTTCCAGCCTGCCCGTTATGAAACTTGAACCTGGCGACGCGGCGCCGGAACCGGTCGATTTCGTCGCGGGGTCGGACACTTCCGAGCCTTACCCGACCGATTATGCATTCGAGGATTACGACCGCGCTGTTCAGGCTGCCGAGCCTTCGGCCGAGCCCATTGATGGCGGGTCGCTTGATATCGCCGATTCCTATCAGGGAATTGACGACATGGGCCGGGTGGTGCCGTCAAAGTCGAAGGGTTCGTCAAAGGTGGCGAAGAGTACTGCCAGGACGGAGAAGAAGGCGCCTCCACCGCCGCCGGCAAGGAAGGAAAAGCCTGCGGATGTCGCCAAGAAGGCGGCGGCCATGGCGCTTGAACAGTACAAGGCCGCCTACAGCTTGTACGGCGAGGGTCGGCTTGACGATGCCCGCGAGGCGTTCAACCAGTTCGTCATCGACAATCCGCGTCACGCCTATGCGGACAACGCCCGTTACTGGGTGGGCGAATGCTGGTACGACCGGCGCGAATACGAAAAGGCCAGGGTGGAGTTCATGCGCGTCGTGACCGAATATCCGGACGGCAACAAGGTTCCGGACGCGATGGTGAAGGTCGGTCTTTCGGATCAGAACCTTGGAAGGATGTCTGACGCAAGGCGCATGTACGACGCTGTCATCCTGACTTATCCGGACAGCGAGGCTGCCGCCGTGGCGACCAGGCTGATCGGCAAGATGCAGTAGCGACCGGCGTCCCGGATCACTGGCCGGGCCGCTTGAAAACGGTTTCCAGGGAGGAATTCATGAACGCAGGATTTCTTGACCGCGTGACCAGGGCAATCCTAGTAGTCTCCGTCGGGCTCCTGTCCGCGATTCGGGTTTCAGGCGCAGTGGCCCAGGAAATCCAGGTCAGCGGCAGCATCGACGACGTCAACGTCTATGTCGCGGAAGGCGGTGACTCGCTGTGGGACATCGCGGATCGGTTCTTTTCCGACCCGTGGTACTGGCCGACCTTGTGGTCGTTCAACCCGCACATCACGAATCCGAACTGGATCTTCCCGGGTGACAGGGTATATCTGGTCCCGCCGAAGCCGGTGAAGGATGACAAGGGCGGGTATGCAATGTCCGAATCCAGGTTCGATCCAGGCGTCAGGGACGAACTGGCGCTTGGCCGACGAGTCGGATACATGTCGGAGGACGAGGTCAAGGCGTCCGGCGTCATCAGCCATTCCCGCGAGGAAAAGGAAATGCTCGGGGAACGCGACGACATCTATATCAAGTTCGACACTGCACGTCGCATCAACCGCGGCGACCTGGTTCTTATCTATCGCCAGGGCAAGAGGGTTAAGCATCCGGTCACGAAGAAGAAGCTTGGGTTCGAAATCAAGTATCTGGGAATGGCCAAGGTCACCGACACGGAAAAGGACATGAACAAGGCCGTCATCATGAAGTCGTTCGAGGAGATCTATCGAAACGACAAGGTGATGGCGTTCGCGCCTGTTCAGAAGATGGTTCCGCCGGTTTCCAACTCGAAGGAAGTGGTCGGATCAATCATCGCCTCGATTGAGGGTGTAAGGTTCCTTGGCGAGTATCATTACGTGATGATCGATAAGGGTTCGAAGGACGAGGTCATGGCCGGCAACCGTTTCATGGTTGTGACGACCGGGGACGGCGTCGATCGGCACAACAAGAAAATCAAGAAGAAGGCCCGCAAGGAATTCCCGGAAGAGAAGTATGGCGAGCTTCTGGTAATCGAAGCCCGCGACAGCTCGTCACTCTGCATCGTGACGTACGCCAACCGTGAATTCGAAGTCGGGGCCAAGGTCCTGATGCCTGAAGGCTATTGAAAACAATCCCGTTTCCCAGTCTTTACTTTCGCCAAATCAATGCAAATGGTAGTTTCCCTGGTCGTTCAGGATTCGGATCGAGGGGTTCGCTGATAATACTCGCGAAGACGCAAGGGGTTCCCGATGCAAAGGAAAGTGGTCATCATCGGTTCCGGTCCGGCGGGCCTTACAGCCGCCATCTATGCTTCAAGGGCGGGTCTTTCGCCATTGGTTCTGGAAGGGCCGGCTCCTGGCGGGCAGCTTCTGACAACCACCGAAGTCGAAAATTTTCCCGGTTTTGAGAACGGCGTTTCCGGTCCGGAGTTGATGGACGCGATGAGGCGCCAGGCGACCAGGTTCGGCGCCGAATGCCGCTTTTCATCGGCGACCGCGGTCGATTTTGCGTCCCGCCCCTTCATGGTTGAGCTTGACGGTTCCGAGACGGTTCAGGCCGACTCGGTGATCATCGCGACAGGGGCCACGGCCAGGTATCTGGGGCTCCCGAGCGAGACGGCCCTGCGCGGTCATGGTGTCAGCGCGTGCGCGGTCTGTGACGGTTTCTTCTTCCGTGGAAAGGACGTGGCGGTGATTGGCGGCGGGGATACGGCGCTGGAAGAGGCCTGTTATCTGACCAGGTTTGCCAACCGCGTTTTCCTGGTGCACCGAAGGGATCAGCTTCGCGCGTCGAAGGCCATGCAGCAGCGGATAATGGCCAATCCGAAGGTTTCGTTCGTCTGGAATTCCGTGGTCGATGAAGTCATTTCGGACGACGAAGGCAAGTCGGTCGCCGGCTTGCTGCTGCGCGATGTGAAATCCGGTTCATCCAGTGTTCTTGCGGTTCAGGGGATGTTCCTGGGGATCGGTCACGCACCGGCTACGGAGATATTCAAGGGTCAGATTGATCTGGACGAGCAGGGCTATATAAGGCTGTCTCATCACACCAGCACTTCGATTGAAGGCGTTTTTGCGTGCGGTGACGTGGCAGATTCCCGTTACAGGCAGGCGACGACGGCGGCCGGGTCGGGCGCGGCGGCCGCGATTGATTGCGAACGATGGCTGGCGGATCAGGGCGAATGAAAGACGCGGGCCGATGGGATTGGTTCATGGATGGGGTAAGGGCCGCGATCGCGGACGTTCCCGGTCCGGCCGTCTCGATGAACGGTGCGATTACGTCAAGCCCGTTCAAGGTGCTTGTGGCGACCCTGATAAGCCTTCGAACCAGGGATCAGGTGACCGGCCCGGCGTCTGAACGCCTGTTCGCCCTGGCGGACTCGCCCGAGGCCATGATTGCCCTTGGGGCCCCGGCCGTTTCCGCCGCCATCTTCCCAGCGAACTTCCATCCGACAAAGGCCGAACGGATCGTCGAGGTCTCACGCCTGCTGATCGAAAGGCACGCCGGGCAGGTTCCCGCGGACATGGACGCCCTGCTGGCTCTTCCAGGCGTCGGCCCCAAGACGGCCAACCTGGTTCTTGCGGAAGGTTTCGGCATCGACGCCATCTGCGTCGATACCCATGTCCACCGGATTCCCAACCGGGTTGGCCTGATTGACACCCGGGATCCCGTTCAGACCGAAGAAGTCCTGAGAAGCCGGCTTCCACTGAAGTACTGGAAGGAAATCAACCGGATCCTGGTTCCTTTCGGTCAGTCGGTGTGTACCCCGGTTTCACCGAAGTGTTCAATCTGCCCGCTGATTGAAGGGTGCGCCCGCAGGTTCAAGGGGCCATCGCGTTAAGGCCGCCACAATCGGCGCCGTCCCCCCTTTACTTTAAGTAATCAGTCGATAGAATGACGCACGCCCCCGGGGGCATGTTTGACTCATAACGGAACACTGGGAGGTTTCAGATGGCTGGTCATCCGAGGAAGGTCGTAATCGTGGGAGCCGCTGGTCGCGATTTCCATAACTTCAACTGTCTTTACCGGGATAACGACGCGTTCAGGGTTGTCGCTTTCACGGCGGCGCAGATTCCCGATATCGCTGGCAGGAAGTACCCTGCCGTCCTGGCGGGCAACCTTTACCCGGATGGCATCCCGATCGTCGAGGAATGCGAACTTGAAGGCCTTATCCGCGAACACCAGATTGACGACGTGGTCTTCTCGTACTCCGACGTGTCCCACCAGACCGTGATGGAAATCGGTGAAAGGGCGATTGCCGCCGGCGCCAACTATGTGCTGGCCGGTTCCCGTGACACCGAACTGGTTTCGAAGAAGCCGGTCATCGCCGTCTGCGCAATCCGCACCGGTTGCGGCAAGAGCCAGACGTCGCGCTATATCACCGACATCCTTCATAAGATGGGCCTGAAGGTCGCGGTCATCCGCCACCCGATGCCGTACGGCGACCTGGCGGTTCAGGCCGTCCAGCGTTTCGCCAGCTATGACGACCTTGCGAAGCACAAGTGCACGATCGAGGAACGCGAGGAATACGAACCCCACATCGAAGCCGGGTCGATCGTTTACGCCGGCGTCGATTACCACGCGATCCTGAAGGCGGCCGAGGCCGAAGCCGACGTCATCCTGTGGGACGGCGGAAACAACGACATGCCGTTCTACAAGCCGAACCTTTTCGTGACGGTGCTCGATCCGCTGCGCCCCGGACACGAAGTCGGTTACTACCCGGGAATGGCGAACCTGCTGATGGCGGACGTCCTCGTGATCAACAAGATCGACTCCGCGACCGCGGAAGATCTTGAAGTCGTCAAGGCATCGGTGGCCAAGTGGAACCCGAAGGCCCCGATCGTCGAAGCGGAATCGGTCGTATCCCTTGATGAGCAGGTCGAACTGAAGGGCACGAAGGTTCTGGTCGTCGAGGACGGCCCGACCCTTACCCACGGCGGCATGAAGATCGGCGCCGGCTGGGTCGTCGCGAAGCGTGGCGGCGCGGAAATCGTCCAGCCGCTGAAGTATGCGGTCGGTTCGATCAAGGCCACGTACGAGAAGTACCCGCACTGCGCCGGCATCCTTCCCGCGATGGGATACTCGGAATCCCAGCTTGCCGACCTTAACGCCACCGTCAACAAGATCCCGGCCGACCTGATCATCGTCGGAACGCCGATCGATCTTCGCAAGCTGCTTAAGGACGACCGCAAGATGGTTCGCGTCCGTTACGACCTGAAGCCGGTTCGCGGTCCGGAGCTTGCCGACTTCGTGAAGAAGGTCGTCGCCTGACCAGACTAACCGAAAGGAGCCCAAATGACTTCAATTGATGCCATCGGCAAGCTTGAGTCCAGGTTCGACAAGCTGGTGAAGCCGCTGGACCTGTTCATGCTGATCGAGCATGTCCGCCGCCTGGATCCGATGGCCTTCGCAAGGCATTTCAAGGGATACAGGCCGCAGATGCTTGGTCGCAAGCGCGTGGTCACCGCGTTGGCGTTCGAAATTTTTACCAGGAAGAACGAGGTGATAGGGGACATCATCACCCTCCTGTGGAACCAGACCAGGCGAGACGTCTATGACGCCATGCATGAACTGGTTTCGACGATCAGCGAGGATGTCGAGTCGATCACCGAGATTCCCGACGAAAGGGCCCACGCCTTCATCGACGTCCTGCTTGAAGAGTTCGACCGCGACGAAATCCTTATCTGCGTGCGGATGAACGATGTCCGCTTCAACGAGCCGGTCATCGTTGCAAGGCTGGAAAATGGCGAACCTGCCCCCGCCGAGGCCGATGCCGCGCCGGAAGCGGGAAATCCCGAGGTCGTCGAAGCTGCGGCCGAACCGGTCGCAACCGACTCCCCGGCCCCGGCTCCCGACCCTGAATAAAGGCTTGCACAACATCACGCAAACCCTGTAAAATCCTTTATTCCCGGTCATCGGGGGGCTTTTGCGGATTCCCGCAAAAAGATTTGACATTGGGGGCTGCGGTATCTGATAATCGTAAAGCGGTTTTCCGGAGGATTAATTATGGCCTCGAAACGAGTGCCCACCTTCAAGAAGCGGATTCAGGACTTCCTCTCGAGCGAAGAGGGAAAGATCACCCGTGGACAGGCTGCTGCTATCGGCTCCTTCATGCTGATGGCCGGCACCAGTGGCCAGGCCCTTGCCGCAGGCGACGCTGATCAGGCTGCCGCTGCTTCCGATTTCGGAACGCAGACGCACTGCTCGCATGCGTCCCACGGCTCGCACGGCTCGCACGGCTCGCACGGCTCCCATGCATCCCATGGGTCGCACGGCTCGCACGGCTCGCACGGCTCGCACGGCTCCCACGGTTCGCATGGTTCCCACGGCTCGCACGGCTCCTGGTAAGCGACGAAACGGGGTTCGTCGAACGGAACCGCAGCTCGGGGGGGCTTGCCGGATCAACGGTCCGTATTGATTCCTGTTCGCGGGATCACGTCTTTTCTTTACCCTGAATTTCAAATCCATCACAAGACGCGTCGCGCCGTTTCATTCTTGTCCTCCGGCCTGCGTCCAGGGCCAGTTCGTGTGGATCACCTGTCTGTTGCTCTGTGACCCGGCCTCCAGCCTGCGCCCGGGGCCAGGGGCGAAAAAAATTTTGTTGATTTTTCCGATGGCGGGTATGTTTTTGTGCGCGAACGCGTACGTTAAGGAGTTTTCGTGGGCAAACCGCTGATAATCGTCGAGTCGCCGGCAAAGGCGACCACCATAAAGAAGTATCTTTCCGGCAAGTACGAGGTCGAGGCATCGGCCGGTCACATCAAGGACCTGCCGCAGAGCTCGCTGGGCATCGACATCCAGAAGGGCTTCGCGCCGAAGCTGGAAGTCGTGCGTGGAAAGAAGAAGATTGTCGATCGCCTGAAGAAGGCGGCATCGACGGCCGATGAAGTATTTATCGCAACCGACCCCGACCGTGAGGGAGAGGCCATAGCGTGGCATATCGCCGAGGAACTGAAGAAGGTGGTTCCATCGGCCCGCCGAGTCCTTTTTCACGAAATCACCAGAGACGCCGTCAGGAAGGCGCTGGAGCACCCAAGGGATCTGGACGTGCTGATGTACGAATCCCAGCTTGCCAGAAGGACGCTGGATCGGCTGGTCGGTTATCAGATTTCTCCCATTCTGTGGAAGAAGGTGCAGGGCGGGCTTTCGGCCGGGCGGGTTCAGTCGGTCGCGGTCAGGCTGGTGGTCGAACGTGAACGGGAAATCGAGGCGTTCGACTCGAAGGAGTACTGGCTGGTCCACGCGGTTGTTCACAAGGACGAGGCCCAGTCAAAACCGTTCAAGGCTCTTCTGCGCAAGATTGACGGGCGCAAGGCCGAACTGTCCGGCAAGGCCGTTACGTTCGAACTTGTTGAAAGGCTTCGCGAGGCCAGTTTCAGGATTGCCAGCCTGGTCAGGAAGGATCGCCCAAGGGCGCCATCGCCGCCATATATAACAAGCAGCCTGCAGCAGGACGCGTCGCGCCTTCTGCACTTCTCGCCGTCGCACACGATGTCGGTGGCGCAGCGGCTTTATGAAGGCGTCGACCTTGGCGACGAAGGCCGCGTGGGCCTGATTACGTACATGAGAACGGACTCGGTGCGACTGTCCGCGGATTCGGTGACAGAGGCGCGCTCGGTGATCGCGTCACAGTTCGGTCCCGACTACGTTCCGGCCCGGCAGGTTGAGTACAGGAACCGCCGCAGCGCACAGGATGCGCACGAGGCGATCCGGCCTACTTCCGCCGAAAGAACTCCGGCATCCTTGAAGGGAGTGCTGGAACGCGACGAACAGAAACTTTATGCACTGATTTACAACCGCTTCCTGGCGTGCCAGATGCGTCCGGCCATATTTGACCAGACAACGGTCGATATCGAGGCGGCCGGGGCCGAGTTCAGGGCCGCCGGCTCGGTGATGAAGTTCGACGGCTGGCTGGCGGTCTGGAGGCTGGACAAGTCGGCGAGGCTCGAGGATGTCGAGACCTCGGAACCGGAAGATGAGGGCGATGGCGGACAGCGGCTGCCCAGTTCGCTGGTGGAAGGCGATGCGCTGCTGCTTGACGACCTTCTGACCGAGCAGAAGTTCACCGAGCCGCCCCCGAGGTTCACCGAAGCCACGCTGGTGCGGGAACTCGAGGAACGCGGTATCGGCCGTCCGTCAACGTACGCCTCAATAGTTTCCACAATCCAGGACAAGTCGTACGTCTATAAGCATGAGGGCAGGCTTCGACCATCAGAGCTTGGAAGGATCGTCAATGACCTGCTTTCCGGGCATTTCCGTGGCGTCGTCGATTACGATTTCACGGCCAGGATGGAGCAGGACCTGGATTTGATTGAGGAAGGACGCCTGGATCGGCTTGAACTGCTTGAAAAGTTTTATCTTGAGTTCAGCAGGACTCTGGAGCAGGCCCAGGGTGAGATGCGGTCGGTCAAGGTCGATGCGGTTCCGTCGGGGGTCCGTTGCCCCGAGTGTTCAAAGGAGCTTCTGATAAGGCTTGGCAAGAACGGCGCCTTCCTGGGGTGCGAAGGCTATCCCGAATGCCGCGTGACCCGCGAGTTCGACAGGGACGTGAAAGGCCATGTCGTTGTCAGGGAAAGCCCCGACGTGGGAACATGTCCGACATGCCAGGCGCCGCTGCAAATCAGATCCGGCAAGTTCGGGAAGTTCGTCGCGTGCAGCCGCTATCCGGACTGTCGTTTCACCATGCCGTATTCCCGCGGGGAACGCTGCCCGGTCGATGGCTGTGCCGGAAGGCTTGTCGAGCGGCAGTCGAAGAAGGGAAAGAAGTTCTTTTCGTGCAGCGCATATCCGGGCTGCCGTTTCATCACAAGCTACGAGCCGCTTGAGGAGACCTGTCCCGAGTGCGGCGCGCCGGTGCTTTTCGTGCGCAGCTTCCGCGGCACGAGGACGGTGATGTGCCAGCGCGAAGGCTGCGGATTCACCAGGCGGGTTCTTGCAAGAAAGGCCGCCGGTTCGGGGCAGGGCTGATGGAGAATCCGCGGCAAAGGTCGGGTGATTCGGGCATGACCAGCCTTGGCGACGGAACCATGGTCTCGAAAGGTTCCGGCCGGGTGTCCGCCTACGGTGCGATTGACGAACTTGACTGCTTCGCCGGCCTTGCCAGGATCGAGGTGCTTGAGTCGCTGCCGCCCGGGCCCGACCGTGATCTGGCGGTTCGTTCGCTTGAGACCGTCCAGAACGCATGCTGGCTTCTTGCCGCATCTCTCGCCGCGCCGGGACGGGAATGTCCTGAAGCCCCGCAGATCCAGGCCGGCATCGAGCAGCTTGCCGTTGAAATGGAACGGGCGGCCGGCCCTGTCTCGGGGTTCGTAATCCCGGGTTCATCCAGGGCGGAAGCGCTTCTGCACGTTGCGCGGGCTGTCTGCCGCAGGGCCGAAAGGGATGTTGTTGAACTTTTCGGCGTCCTGGGCGACGGCGCAGCGACCGGATGGGAACTGGCGGTGCTGAACCGCATGTCGAGCCTGTTGTTCGCCGCATCAAGGCTGGCGTTGAAGGCCCGTGGAATACCGGTCTCCTACCGCGGCCGGGGATGAATCGCGCCGCGGCACAGATCGGACGCGAACGGACGTCAAGGAACCTGTTGACAACCATCGAGGATGGAAATAAAATGCTTCCCGCTTTGATTGCTGCGAAAGTGGCGGAATTGGCAGACGCGCTAGATTCAGGTTCTAGTAGTCGCAAGGCTGTGGGGGTTCAAGTCCCCCCTTTCGCACTTAACATCATTACCGCAATTGTTATTGTTTCCGGGCTGGTTTCATGCGGTGGCCCGGA
>ERZ795044.975-NODE-975-length-26494-cov-8.712319_pt1 | contig 26494 bp, 25 predicted proteins | sample MGYA00375128_ERZ795044 | MGnify/ENA primary metagenome ERZ795044 (study PRJEB30173, sample SAMN05720213) | anaerobic digester metagenome | isolation source: active sludge of municipal wastewater-treating anaerobic digesters | place: USA | collected 2014-12-22 ... | reverse complement strand
GCCAGCGGGGCAGGGTCGCGGCCGATGTCGATCGCGGTCGGATGGAACTGCACGAACTCCGGGTCCGCAATCAGCGCGCCTGCGGTGTAGGCCATGGCGAGCGCATCACCCTGCGAAGACTTCGGATTGGTGGTGATCGCATAAAGCCCGCCCGATCCACCCGCGCACAGGATCGTCTCCGCGGCCCGCAGCTGGAACACATCGCCGGATTTTTCCTGCGCGAGCACGCCCGCAACGCGGCCATTGCCATCCTGCAGCAGCGCCAGCGCTTTCACGCCCTCAACCACTTCGATGTGCGAGGATGCTGCGACGGCATAGGTCAGCGCTTCCATGATCGCCTTGCCGGCAAGGTCGCCAGAAACACGCGCAACGCGCGCCCGCGAATGCGCAGCCTCGAGCGACAGGGCAAGCTCGCCATCCGACGTACGGTCGAATGGCACGCCAAGCTCCAGCAGGTCGCGCACGCGATTGGGGCCTTCCTGTGCGATCAACCGCGCAACGACCGGATCGACAATCCCTGCGCCCGCCGCAACCGTGTCGGACGCATGCAGCGAAGGCTCATCCCCGGGCGACAGCGCGGCGGCGAGCCCGCCCTGGGCCCATGCGGACGCGGCAGCCTGGCCCAATGGCGCCAGCGCGATGACGGTGCATCGCCTCGGCGCGAGCTTCAGCGCAAGGAAAAGGCCGGCGAGCCCGCCGCCAACGATCAGGATATCGCGCGTCGTCGTCACGGGGTCATCATCCGATCAGGTCCAGACGCTTGCGGAATTTCACGGGAGCCTGGCCATACGAGTTGAACATTCCATCCATCTCGTCGCCACGCCCGTTGATCGTCACGTTGAAATGGTCGGCGGCGTAGTTCTGGCGCATCGACGGCAGCATCTCTTCGGGATCGACCTTGGCGATCTTGTTCAGCTTGCTGGTGATGATGACGTTGCTTCCGCTCTGCGTTGCGATGCAGGTCTGCTCGGTATGCACCGCCTTGGGCAGCCGCAGCTTGCACGCCCACACGGCGCGGAACTCGCACTTGTAGCTCTTGTTCGATGTCTGCGTGACCGTCATGTCGCCGGTGAGCGTGCAGCCGGCGCCCATGGACTCGGTCTTGAAATCCCACGCGCCGACAGGAACGGGCGCTTTCTTCAACTGCGCCTCTGCGCCGGGAAGGGCGGTAGTGGCAGCGGCAATGCAGGCAAGAGCGGCGGCGAGGCCGAGGCGCTGAGCGTGCTTCATGCCGTCCCCGCCATCGTCATGCTACCCGACCAGCTCCACATCGCGCCAGAAGCGCGCCTTCAGGTTGCGCTGCTCGTCATAGTGCTCGCCATTCATCTCGGCCTTGTTGTTCGAGAGCTGCACGATGAAGTTGTCGGCGAGATACCACTCTTCGGGGGCGGCAATCTTCGGACGGCGTTCCTCCACCTTGTCGACCTTCGACTTGATGGCGACCTGTTTGCCGATGCGCTGCGCCGTGCAGGATTGTTGAACACGGATATAGAGATTGCCATTCAGCTTCCCGCAGATCTGCTCGGACACGAACAGGCAGGTGTAGGTGTTCTTCACCTTGGTCGCCGTGAACGTCATGCGGCCGTTGATCTGACAGTCATTGTCCGCGAACTTCGACGTGTCGAAAAGCCAGTCGCCCGCAATGTCATCCGCGAACGCCGGCATCGCCGCGGCGAGCACCATCGTGCAGCCGAAGATCGCAGCAAGCCGTTTCAGCGGCTTGAGCTTCATATGATCTCGACCGGCTCGAACACGCCGGCTCCGACCTTGAACTTCGGAAACACTTTCGGCTTTGGCAGGGCCAGCATCGCGTCGATCGCCGCCTTGGCGCGAACGCGAACGTCCTCCGGCACTGTCACCTCGTGCTTCATGTTCAGGAGCGCGTCGTAGATGTTCTCCAGCGAGATGCGCTTCATGTGCGGGCACAGATTGCATGGCTTCACAAACTCCACGCCGGGATTGTCCGCGGCGACGTTATCGCTCATCGAACACTCGGTCAGGAGAACGACCTTTCGGGCGCCTGATTCCTTCACGTGGGCCGACAGGGCAGATGTTGAGCCCGCAAAGTCGGCTTCTTCAAGGACATCTGGCGGACATTCCGGGTGCGCCAGCACAATGGTTCCCGGATGCGCGTCACGGATTTGCCGCACATCCTCGCCGGTAAACTTCTCGTGGACCTCGCAATGACCCTTCCACGCGATGATCTTGATGGGCGTGTTGGCGGCCACGTTGCGGGCCAGGTACTCGTCCGGAACCATGATGACGCGGTCCACGCCCCATTTTTCGGCGACGTGTTCCACCACCTGCGTCGCGTTCGACGAGGTGCAGGTGATGTCGCATTCGGCTTTCACGTCGGCCGTCGTGTTAACATAGGTCACGATCGGCAGGCCGGGGTATCTCTTGCGGATCAGGCGCACGTCCTCGCCCGTGATCGACGACGCCAGCGAACAACCCGCACGCATGTCAGGGATAAGCACCGTCTTGTCCGGGCAAAGGATTTTCGAGGTTTCGGCCATGAAATGCACGCCGGCCTGGACGATCACTTTCGCGCTTGTGGTGGCCGCTTCACGGGCCAGCTGCAGCGAATCCCCACGGAAATCGCCCACCAGCGCGAACACGTCCGGCGTCATGTAGTTGTGCGCGAGCACCACGGCGTCGCGCTGCTTCTTCAGCCGGTTGATGTGGAACACGAAGGGCGCGATGGCGGGCCACTCCATCGGCGTGATGAAGTCCTTCACCTGCGCATAGAGGGGATCGGTCGCGGCTTTGACTTCCGCGTCGTAGGCCAACCCACGCGCTTCTGCAGCCGACGGGCGGCGGCGGGCGGCAGGCACATCACAGCCAGGGCCAAACTCGATCACACGGGCCATTTTCGGTCCCTCCAGTTCAAGCAGGGCGGAGAACGCCCTTTTGCTCATAGTGAGCATAAGGTGGGCCCGAAAAAATGCCTTTCAATGGAAAGGCGGTCTCCGGTTCGATAGCCCCACTTAAGCTCAACTTGAGCATAACTAGGTTCTCATAAAACCGTCATTTCGTCGAGAGGAATAATCTGCCTGCTGAAACTAGCCGCGCGGCGTCTGCACGCCCGAAACATGCCCCTCACGCAGCGCCTCGCGGCGAAACCGGAACAGTTCGGCAGGCCGTCCGCCAGTCGCCTGGGTGAACTGACCCAGACCGACGACCAGTTCGGACCGGTCGAGCGAACGCCGGAAGTTCTGCTTGTGCAGCGGCTGGCCCAGAAGCGCCTCCACGACCTTCTGCAGGTCGAGCAGGGTGAACTTGTCGGGCATCAGCTCGAACACGACGGGCCGGTATTTGATCTTCCCGCGCAACCGCCCGATGGCGGTCGCAAGAATGCGGCGGTGATCCGAAATCATCGGCTCGCCCAGGGCCTCCGCCGGCGCCTTCATCGTCTTCCGTCCGCCATCGCGCGCAGCCTCAAGCGCGAGCCCTGCTTCATACAGAAGCTCATACCGCTCCAGCGTCCGCTCCTCGATCCATGGCTGGCCGTCGAGACCGAAGGCGATCTGTATGCGCGACGCCCGCGCCGTGGCGTTCTTGCCGCCAGCGTCCGCCCAGTTCAGCAGGGCAGGCGCGATCGCATGATCGATAATGTCGGGCCGTCCCTTGCGGTGATCTTCCCAGGGGAAATAGCGATGCCAGTCGCGCCACACGGCGTCGAAGGCGGAGATATCGGTCCGCTCCGGCGTGAGCCCGAGATAGCCCACGGAGATAAGCCTCGCGTCGGTAGGCGCATCATCAAGCTCGGCCAGCGGCAGTTCGCGGCCAAGGTCTCCGAAGGTGTAGAGCTGTTCGACATAGCCGGGCTCGAAACCCGTCTGTGCGCGAACCCATTCGCGCAGGCCCAGCTCGAACGTACGATGGCCGGCAGGATCAAAGCGTCCGTGCGGCAGGCCGGTTGCACCATCCGCGTGACGCGTCGCCAGCGCATAGGGTGCGTTGGCGTCCGCAGCCACGATCACAGCCGACAGGCCAACGGCAATCGGCGTCGTCATGGACTGCCGCCGAATGACGACGGAATAGAGAAGGCCCGCGCTTCATCTGAAACGTCGCCGCGCCCGATGGCTTCTACGGCCTTCGACATCCTGCCGCCGCGCCCGAGCAAGGCGTCCGCATGCGCCACCAGCCGCACGTTCGGCGAGGCGGTCGGCGATGCATCGCGGATCGCCCAGGCGATCTCTTCTTCGTCCGCTTTCGGATTGTGGACGCAGGCCGTGATGAAGGCGCTGGCGGTCGAGCGAGAAATCCCCGCCCAGCAATGGATCAGCAGCGGGGCGGCCTTGTCCCAGCCCTCCACGAAGCGGATCACGCGCTCCGCATCGGTCTGCGCCGGGGCCTGCCAATCGCCGATATCTGCGGCGATATCGTGGATGGCGACCTGCAAATGCAGGTCTTTTCCAAGCCCGGTGAAGGTTGGAAAGGAATCGTAAGGACTCAGCAGGCTAACCACCCGCGACGGCTTCAGCTTCTGGGCCATCTCGGGTGCGGCTGCGAGGGAGCAGATCCAGATCGTCATGACGCCAGACTAGCCTTTTATCTGGTCCGCATCGACCTCTGCTATCAGAGCCTCGAAACGTCTCAGGAAAAGCGCCTGGGCTTCGATCGGCGACATGGGCGTCATGTCGGGAGCAGGGCCGGGCGGCGGAGCGCCGAAGAACTGAAGAGCCTCGTCGATATCAAAGCCGGCCAGCCGGGTGGCCTCATAGAAGGCGGAGAACTGATCGGCCTGTTTCACGCGCGCCTTGATCTCCTCGCTCATGTCCGGGGTAAGGCCAAAGCGGAGTCTGATAGCTGCTTCCAGCCGCGCCTCGAACTGGCGGTAGTCGACGCCGAGCGCGGTCTTGAACGGCGAGATCATGTCGCCAATCACGTACTCGGGCGCATCGTGGAGCAGGGCGCCGAGCAGATCAGCCGGCGATGTGGTGGGCCAGAGCTGGCCGACGACCGCTTCAACCAGAACAGAATGCTGCGCCACGGAAAAAGCGTGCTCGCCTTTTGTCTGGCCGTTCCAGCGCGCAACGCGGGCGAGGCCATGCGCGATATCCTCGATCTCGATATCGAGTGGCGAGGGGTCAAGCAGATCGAGCCGGCGACCCGAAAGCATGCGTTGCCACGCGCGCGGAGAGCCCGGCGGCTGTGAAGACTTGCGGTTGTTCGATCCGCTCTTTCCCATAAGCCAGCACCTGCCATCGAAATAGTTTCGCCTGCAAGCGGAACCGCAGAATCGCATCTACGTTCGTTATGTGCAGAACGCATCCGCCAAGCGCGGACTCAGGGTGAAAAAACCCGTCTCGCAATCCCAAAAATTTCGCGTGGTTACCTCTGTGAAAGTTTTGCGAGAGGCTTCGTTAATTCGCACGCGTTATGTTCATCACAAGTCGCGGGAGACAAGCGAGACATGTGGGAGTGGATGGTGGAAGCGGCGCAAACGCCTGCGCTGCACTGGGCGGTGATCGCCGCCGTGTTGCTGATCTACATAGCCAAGGTGCTTAGCTCAGCTGAAGGCCCCCTGATGGGCGACATGTATCAAGATGAACTGGACACCTGATCGCAACGCGGGAGAGGCTTTCGCCTTTCCTCCCGCGAGCATGTGTTCTGATAGACGCCGGCAAAGGCGCGGGTGGTGCGGAAGGGCGGCTTTACAGAGCCGCCCTTCTGATTCCAGCAGATGTTTGCGCCTGCGGCTCGCAATGCTTGGAAAATCCGGCCCACGGGTCTAGGACAGCGCCAGACCTGATGGAGCTGGCCGATGCCTCCCACATTCGATCTCATTCTCAAAGGCGGAAGCGTCGCCACGCCTGGCGGCATCGCCGTGATGGACGTCGCCGTCACCGGCGGCCGCATCGCCGGCCTTGGATCGTTTGACGCCACACAGGCGGGCGAAGTGTTCGAGGCGCACGGGCTTCACGTGTTGCCTGGCGTGATCGACAGCCAGGTCCACTTCCGTGAGCCTGGCCTCGAATGGAAGGAAGATCTTGAAAGCGGATCGCGGGCTGCAGTGCTCGGTGGCGTGACGGCGGTCTTCGAGATGCCCAACACCGATCCGTCGACCATCACGCCCGAGATGATGGAAGACAAACTCGCCCGCGCCAAAGGCCGGATGCACACCGACCATGCCTTCTATGCCGGCGCGACGCACGACAACACCGACCTGCTGCCGATCATGGAGCGCATGCCGGGCGTCTGCGGCGTGAAGGTTTTCATGGGCGCCTCCACGGGCCAGTTGCTGGTCGAGGATGATGAGGGCGTCGAGCGGGTGCTCAACGCGATCTCGCGCCGCGCCGCTTTCCACTCGGAAGACGAATACCGCCTCGCTGATCGCCGCAAGCTGGCGGTGCAGGGCGACTGGACCTCGCACCCGGTCGTTCGCGACGCGGAAGCCGCGATCTCGTCCACCCGCCGCCTGATCCGGCTCGCGCGCAAGACCGGCAAGCGTATCCACGTTCTTCACGTCACGACGGGCGAGGAGATGGAGATGCTGGCCGACAACAAGGACATCGCCACCTGCGAAGTGACGCCGCAGCACCTGACGCTGGTCGGGCCCGAGGATTATGTGCGCCTCAAGGGCTATGCCCAGATGAACCCGCCTATCCGCGATGCGCATCATCGCGACGCGCTGTGGAAAGCCGTCAATCAGGGCGTGCCGGACGTTCTCGGCTCGGATCACGCGCCGCACACGAAGGAAGAAAAATCACGGCCCTATCCCGCGTCGCCATCGGGCATGCCCGGCGTCCAGACGCTGGTGCCCGTCATGCTGACGCATGTGGCCGATGGAAAGCTGAGCCTGGAACGCTTCATCGAGCTGACCAGCGCTGGCCCGCAACGTGTGTTCGGCATCGCCGGGAAGGGCCGTATCGCCCTCGGCTATGATGCCGATTTCACCGTCGTCGATCTCCACGCACGCAAGACCATCACCCATGAATGGTCGGCATCGCGCTGCGGCTGGACGCCGTTTGATGGCATGGAAGCGAAATCCTGGCCTATCGCGACGTTCGTTCGCGGCACGCTGGTGATGATGGAAGGCGCACTGCTCGCGCCGGGCAGGGGCGAGCCCGTGCGGTTTGTCGAAACCCTCCCGCACGCCTGACATGGTCGAGCATCGCAAGGGTCTGAACCGGGCGCTGTTCTGGCTTTACTCGGGCCATGGACGCTGGCCGTCGATATTCCGCTGGTCGATGCTGGTCTTCGACCTCGTCACCATCGCGGTGTTTCTCGTCCATCCGCTGGTGTCATGGCATGACGGCGTACAGGCGGCGACGGGCATCTGGCTCTGGGTCGATATCCTCATCGCCGCGGTGATCACGCTCGACTTTCTCGCGCGCTTTTACATCGAGCGGCACAAATGGCGCTTCTTCACGCGCTGGTCGAACATCGCCGATCTTGTCGTTGTCGCGACACTGCTTTTGCCGATCTTCCTGCAGAACCTCGTCTTCCTGCGCGTGCTGCGTGTCGTGCGGTTGCTGCGCGCTTTCGAGTATCTGCATCGCGAACATGGCATGTCGACATGGCTGCATCGCAATGGCTTCGTCATCGCGAAGGTCGTGAACCTTGCCGTGTTCATCTTCCTCGTCACGGCGCTCGTGTTTGTCACGCAGGTCACTCACAACCCGGACATCAAGAACTATCTCGACGCGCTCTATTTCACCGTCGGCACGCTGACGACGGTGGGCCTCGGCGACATCACCCTGCCGGACACGATGGGGCGGGTGATCACGATCGGGATCATGGTGCTCGGCGTGACCCTGTTCCTGCAGCTGATCCGGGCCATTGCCATCGGCGATAAGATGCGGCGGCCATGCCCGGATTGCCGCTTGCAGATGCACGATCGCGACGCCGCCCATTGCAAGCGCTGCGGCGCTGACCTGTTCGAGCAGGAAGAAGACAGTGAGGCGTTGCCGCGCGGCTAGGCTCTTATGGCCTGGCGCCGCAAGATCATGTGGCGCGAGCTTTTTGCAGATTCCAGCGACGGATCGCATTTCCGCTACCGTTTATCGGGTGTCAGGGAGGCGGCGTGCTTGACCGCAGCGCCGCTCGAAATGGGAACCAGCAGCCTCCCCAAGGGCAGGGTCCCGGCCTTACGCGCGCGGAGAGTATGACATCTCCGTCCCCCGACGCGCGCCCAAACAGCCGGTCCCGCTCGTCGGGACCGGCTTTTCTTTGCGCCGCTCCGGGCCGCCCGCTAGGCTGAACCCGTATGGAGGCAGTCATGACATCTGGAATGACCGGAGCAGAAGCGATCATCGCGTCGCTGGCTGATTGTGGCGTTGCGGCGTGCTTTGCAAATCCCGGAACCAGCGAGATGCATCTTGTCACCGCGCTGGACCGCGAGCCGCGCATCAGGTCGATCCTCTGCCTGTTCGAGGGCGTGGCGACGGGCGCGGCGGATGGCTTTGCACGGATGGCCGGCGTGCCTGCGTTGACCCTGCTGCACCTCGGGCCGGGATATCTCAATGCGGGCGCCAACATCCACAACGCGCGGCGCGCTTATGTGCCGATGGTCAATCTGATCGGCGATCATGCCGTGACGCATCGCGCCTATGACGCGCCGCTGGCGTCGGACATTGCGGGTCTTGCCGGGCCCAATTCGCGCTGGCTGAAATCGGTCGATCGGGTGGAAGATGCGGGCAGACTGGCGGTGGAAGCGTTCGAGAACAGCTACGGCCCGCCGCCGGGGCCGGTGTCGCTGATCATGCCGGCCGACACCGCCTGGACCGCAGGCGCATCACGCGCAGCGGCAGGCAAGCGGGCGGGACTCAAGATCGCGGATGACGATCTCATCGAGCAGGCGGGACGCGCCGTCATCAAAGCCAAGCGGCCAGCTATCCTTGTCAACGGCACGGCGCTGCACGCGGGTGGCGCCGAGACGCTGCGCCGGATGGAAGCACAGGGCGTTCGTGTTTTCACCGACACGTTCATGGCGCGGCATGTGCGGGGCGGGGGCCTGTATGATGCGCCACGCCTGCCTTACTTCGCAGAGATGGCTGTCGAGTCGCTCGCGGGAACGGACCTGCTGATACTTGCAGGCACGAAGCCGCCGGTCGCCTTCTTCGCTTACCCGAACACGCCGGGCGCTTTCACGCCCGCCGGCGCGCGGACGATCAATCTTGGCGGGCCGGATACGGATAGCCTTGATGCGATCCGCAAGCTGGTCGACTGGCTGGATGCGCCAGCGCCGTCGTCAATCGCAACATGGTCGCGCCCGGAGCCGGGAAGCGGCGACAAGTTCAATCCCCACACGATCGGCCAGTCGCTTGCGGCTTACCTGCCGGAAGGCGCGTTGATCTCGGATGACGGGGTAAGCTCGGGGCTGCCGATCTATCAGACGATGGCGGCAGGCGCGCGTCACGAATGGCTGGGGCATACGGGCGGCGCCATCGGGCAGGGCATGCCGGTGGCGGTCGGCGCTGCCGTGGCGCGGCCGGATGTGAAGACCGTCTGTCTCGCGGGCGATGGGGCAGGCATGTACACGATCCAGTCGCTGTGGACGATGGCGCGCGAGAAGCTCGACGTGCTGACGATCGTGTTCGTCAACAACGCCTATCGCATTCTCAAGATCGAACTTGCACGCACCGGCGCAGGAAATCCCGGGCCATCCGCAAACGGCATGCTCAGCCTCGGATCGCCCGAGATCGACTGGGTGAAACTGTCAGAAGGACTGGGCGTCGGCGCGGAAGCGGTATCGACCTGTGCGCAGTTCAATGATGCCCTGCAGCGCGCCGTGGCCACACGTGGGCCCCGGCTGATCGCCTGCGTGATCCCCTAGGCTGCAACGCTTGGCGCTTCGGCCATGAAGGGCGCGATCGCCATCGCCAGTTCGCGCACGTTGATCGGTTTGCCGGCAGAACCTTCAAAGCCGGCGGCGGCATAGGCAGCCAGGTCTTCAGGCGCTTGCTTGGCCGTCAGCGCAATGGCGGGCGTCTCGCGGTTGGGGCACTCGGCATCGCCACGCAAGCGGCGAAGCGTTTCCATGCCGTCCATCTCGGGCATGACGATATCCATCAGGATGACGTCGAATTTCTGGATCGCGCATATATCCAGCGCTTCATCGCCGGACGCACACGACGTTATGTCGATGCCGAACTTGCCGAGCAGCAGCTCCGCGATGCGGCGATTGTTTTCATTGTCATCGACGCACAGGATGCGCCGTCCCTGCCACACCGGTTCGGCGGCCGAGCCCACGGCTTGTTCAACCACTGCGTCTGCACGGTCGGCGACCATCGACAGTCGGAAATGCGCGCCGCTCGATCGCGCGGGCTCCAGCGTCAGGTCGCCGCCCATCATGCGCGCAAGACGCCGCGAAATGAACAGGCCAAGGCCCGTGCCCCCACGGCTGGCATTGCTGGGCGCCTGCTCGAACGGGGCGAAAATCGTTTCGCCCAATGCGTCCGGCACGCCGGGGCCCGTATCAATCACGCTGAGCGCGATCTCGACGCGCCCATTGCGGGCAGCGTGTGTGGAAAGGCGCGCTGTCACTGTTCCCGCGTCGGTAAACTTGATCGCATTCGACATCAGGTTTCCGACGATCTGGCGCACGCGCCCGGCATCGATCATCAACGGGCCGTCCTGCGCATTGCTGCAATCCACCCGAAGCGTGAGACCCTTGTTGGACGCCTGCGCACGCCAGAAATCGACGGTGCGGGTGACCAGTGCAGAGACGTCGGTGGATGTCTGCACAATATCGAGTTTGCCTGCGTCGATCTTCGACACATCAAGCAGGTCGCTGACGATGGTCAGTAGGCCGCGTCCCGCGTCGTCGATCAGGTCGATCAGTTCAGCGGTTTGACGGTCGTGCCCGCGGCGCTTGAGAACCTCGACTGATCCCAGGATCGCGTTGAGGGGCGTACGGACTTCGTGACTCATCATCGCGATGAAGTCGGACTTTGCCTTGTTCGCCTCGCGCGCGCGATCACGGCCGGAGCGCAGCGCTTCCTCGGCCGACTTGATGAAGTTGATGTCCTGCAGCGACCCCGAGATCCGCGTCGTGCCGTCGGGATTCTGGGAATAGCGGGCGCGAGCCGAGAACCAGCGATAGCCGCGCGCTTTCGTCTTGAGGCGAAAATCGATACGCAGGCGTGACATGCGGCTTTGGCCCACCGCGAAAGCCTCACGCAGCGGCGTCGCGTCTTCCGGATGAACGAATTTCCGGAGGTCGCCGAATACGTCGTTGAACTCGGTAGCGTCATAGCCCGTTACGCTCTGGAAGCTCTCGGAGACGTGGAATTTGCGCAGAGTCACATCCGGCACATCCCATAGCCCGACCCGCGCCGCTTCGAGCGCGACCCGGCTGCGCGATGCATTCTCGACAATGAGCTGGTTTGCTTCTTCAAGCCTGCTGACGGAATAGTCCCGCGCTATGTTGGATATCCAGGCGATGCCGCCAAACGCGACGGAAGAGAACAGCATCGTGCAGAACGTCATCAGCGCATGCGTCTGGCTCGGATAAGCCGAGGGGATGCCGATCATCCCCGTGGCTGTTAGAACGCAAAATCCGACAATCGCCAGTGCGAACAGCAGGATCGGCATCCGCATGTGTTCGCGCGCATAGAGCGACGTGATGCCCACCGCCGCAGGCAGGGATGCAGCGACAGGCGCGGCCACGCCCGCGTGGCGGTACGATATTATCGCGATCGATAGCAGGTGAAGGCACAACAGCCAGTCCATCACGATACGCGGATCGCGATGGCGGCGGATCTGCAGGAAGCCCTGCAGGCAGGCAGCGGTGTTGATCGCGGCGATGACATGCGCCTCTATATGGGCCGGGTTCACCGCGAGCACGGCGAAGAAGCTGGCCGTCCAGCCCACCGCAGCCGCAAGGCACATGTATCCGGAAGCAACCTGATGGGTCGCGTCCGCGGCTTCGCTGAACTGGCGGACGTCGGCGTAGAAGCGCTTTCTCAGCTTCCCGGAAAAGAAGGCGCCAATGATTGCGTGCGCGCTGCCGAACGCGCTGGCCCGGCGGGGCGAGGGCGTGGCGGTTGCCGGGGGCGGGGCGGCTTGGTGTTTGATCGGCGCGATCCTTTCGGGACCTTACCGATATGGCAGAAGAAATTTACGATATGATTGCCAAGGCGGCTGCAGAGGCAATTTTGCCTAATTCAGATAGCTGCGGGCGATCGCATCCGCGAGTTCGCGGCCGCGCCGGGCGATTCCAGCTTCAATCGCCGGCATCTGGTCGGTGCAGGACGAGGTTTCACGGTTCTGGCCGCGATAGCCCCGATTGAACGCGTCGGTCAGCGCCGCGCGGCGGGCGCCGGAGGGGGCTTCGATGGCCATCAGGTTGAGCATGTAGTTCCGCCAGGTGGAGTCATTGTCGCCATTGCAAATCGTCCGCACGGCGTGGGCGCGGCCCAGCACCTCGGCAAGGTCGGCCACCATTTCGATGGGGGCGCTGGCGATCGGAATTTCCTGCGCCGTGGCGGGAAACGCCGCGAATGCGAAAACGGCGGCTGCGGAGAGGGTTCGAAGACTCATAAGCGATCCTAGCGTCCTCCCGCCGTTCAGGCAAAACCGCCCGGCAGGCTTGCCTTTTCTGCCACAATGGGCGTGAACACAGGCTGAAGCGGGCGTGGCGGAACTGGTAGACGCACCAGACTTAAAATCTGTTGGGCCGCAAGGCCCGTGCCGGTTCGACCCCGGCCGCCCGCACCAGATCATCGCAGCATCACGATATCGACGAGGTCGCCGCTTGCGGCCGCCGGGGTGTTGGGCGGACGGCGGATAAGGGCGTTGGCGGTGAGAAAGGGCGAGAGCAGGGAGGAGTCCTGGTTCTCGGCCGCCTGAACATTGGCGCGGCCGTTGGCATCAAGCGTAAGGATGGCGCGGAGATATTCCTCGCGGTTTCCCGCCTTGGGGATGGCGCTGACCGTGTGGGCGCGTTGTGCTGGTGCTGCCGATGGCGGGGCGCTGGTGAGCGCATCGATCAGCGGGCGAAGGAAAAGTTGCGAGGTCACCATCGCGGCTGCGGGATTGCCGGGAAGGCCGAGGGCGAGCGTGGCGGGGTTCGCGGAGAACCAGGTGGGTTTGCCGGGCTTGACGGCGACCTTCTCGAAAATGGGCGCGAAGCCTTCTGCCGCAAAAGCGGATCGGACGACGTCATAGTCGCCGACGGAAGCGCCACCGATGGAGACGATGATATCGCACGGCGCGGACAGGCGCTTGCGGACGTCTTCTTGCGTGTCGCGCGAGAGGCCGAGGTCAACCGGGATCGCGCCCCAGCGGCGGATGATGGCGAGCAGGGCGGGCTGGATCGAGTTGACGACCTGGCCCGACGCCAGCTCGTTTCCCGGGGGCACGAGTTCATCGCCGTTGGCGAGCACGCCGATGCGCGGGGATTTCGCGACGACGACCTTTGCCACATTGCCGGCTGCCGCGAGCGAGATCGCACCTTCGCTCATCACCCTGCCGGCGGGGACCAGCGTGGCGCCGCGTGCGAAGTCGAGGCCTGTGCGGCGGATGTTTTCGGGGCGGGGCTGTTCGAAGGTGACGGTGACGTGGTCGCCTTCGCGCTTCGCGTCTTCCTGGATCAGGATGTGGTCCGCGCCTTTCGGGATGTGGGCGCCGGTGAAGATGCGGATGGCTTCGCCGGGGGCGAGGCTTCCGGCGAAAGGGACGCCAGCGCGGGATTCGGCGGTGACTTTCAGCGTTGCACCGAGCTTCATGTCGGCATGAAGGACGGCGTACCCGTCCATGGCGGAGACGTCTGCCGGGGGCTGGGAGACCTGCGCCACAACGGGTTCTGCTAGCCTGCGGCCATCGGCGGCGGCGAGGGAGACGGTTTCCAGGCCCAGCGCCCGCTGAGCGCCATGGCTCGCGATCAGGTCGAGCGCCTGTTCGACGGTGGCCAGGCGGATCATCGGTTTTCCTTTTCGTTGTGCTTCGTGCAGAATAGCGGGGCAGATGAGGATGACCATGGGCGAGAAGCTAACTCATATCGACGCGGACGGCCGGGCGCGGATGGTGGATGTCTCGGACAAGCCGGCCACCAAGAGGGTCGCGACGGCCGAGGGGCGCGTGCTGATGTCTGCAAAAGCGCTTGATCTGGCGCGCTCGAAGGGCGGCAAGGGGGATGTGCGGGCGACGGCGGAGATTGCGGGGGTGATGGCGGCGAAGAAGACGTCGGACCTGATTCCGATGTGCCATCCGCTGGCGCTGTCGAATGTGAAGGTGCGGGTGAACGAGCTGGAGGATGGGGCCGGGCTTGGCGTGGTCGCCGAGGTGGGGACGACGGGGCCGACGGGCGTGGAGATGGAGGCGCTGACAGCGGTGTCGGTGGCGTGCCTGACGATCTATGACATGCTTAAAGCGGTCGATCGCGCGATGCAGATCGAGGGCGTGCGGTTGCTGGCCAAGTCAGGCGGGGCGAGCGGGGATTTTGTCGCCGGGGCGTGAGGGCGCGGCCTCGCTTGTGGCGAGTTGAGGTGGATTTGGATTTTGAGCGCGGTCGCTTAGGCGGCCGCGTTTTTGTTTGTGGCGGTAAGTGATTCACCGCTCGTCCCGGCGCAAGCCGGGATCCAGGGCTGCGTTGGCAGGCCTGTTACGCAGATCACCCTTGATGCTCTGGGTCCCGACTTGCGTCTGGGGTTCGACGCGAAGCGTCGGACGCGGAGAGAGGGTGGTGCGGGATTGTGAGAGCGTGCGGGTTGCACGGTCTCGATTGCTCCAATGATTGTCATCCCGGCCGTAGCGTAGCGGAGAGCCGGGAGCCATTGCGAGGTGCGTCCCACCGGATGAATGGGTCCCGGATAGCGCTTCGCGCTTCCGGGATGACAAGCCGGGGTGGGATGCATGATCGGTGTGTCGCTTGCAGCGACTGATTGGGGTTCCTTGATTGTGTCGGTCGTCACTCGGGGCAGAGCCGTAGGCGCGGGCTGTGTGGCATTCACGGCTTCACGGCGGCGGATCATCTGGAGTGTTGAGGCGACGTAGTGCACGAGCATCGCAAATGCGCGCAGCACAGCTGTCAGCAAGAGCTGAGGAAGCTGCGGGGTTACCAGTCCAGTTTGCGCGTGTTTGTGCCGTGTCATGGGCGAGAGAATAACCCTCGTCCAAGGCCCGGTTGAATCTGGGTCGCGCTATCCACCATCTTCGTTGGCTAGCGCGTTGAGATCAGACGGTAAGATTTTCGGCCGTCCTACGAATTCGATACCGCTCCATCCCTCATTCTCGCGATCGCGCTTGTGACTCGCCCCCTCCGTCTCGTGCGCTTTGCACGCGATCCACCTCGCCCGCCTTCGGCGGAGGAGGACGTTTGCCTTGGCGGCGCAGCAGGGGCGGGGATGATGGGGTGGCGGGACTGGAAAAGAAAAGGCCCGCTGTTGTCAGCGGGCCTTTGTGCTCGGGCTGGATCAGCGCTTACGCGAACTCGACCTGCATCTGGTCGACGGTGCGGATGGCGCCGGGCTGGAGGCGGGGTTTGGCGCCGGTGATGCGGGTGTTGGGGGCGAGCCTTGCGATGGCGGCTAGGGTTTCTTCCAGCTCAACGCGGGCGAGGGCTTCGCCGGCGCAGCGGTGGGCGCCGGCGCCGAAGGCGAGGTGCCAGCGCTGCTGGTCGGTGCGGTGGATGTTGAAGGCCTCTGGCGCGGCATAGATTTCAGGATCGCGCAGGACAGAGAGGATCGAGACCGCGACGATGGCGCCGGGCGGGATGAGGAAGCCTTCGATTTCCATGTCCTGCGTGGTGACGCGCGGAATGCCGGACACGACGGGCTCGAAGCGCAGACCTTCCTCGGCCGCCTTCTTCTTGAGGCTGTCCGGGTCGGCGCAGAAGGCGGCCCACTGTTCGGGATGTTGCAGGAGCTGGGACAGCGTCATGCACATCGAATTGCGGGTCGTGTCGGAGCCGGCGAGGATGAGGCCGACGACCTGGGCGCGGATTTCACCTTCGCTCATGTCACCCGAAGCTGCTGTCGCGGCGACGTATTCCGAGAGGAAGTCGCCACGCGGATTGGCGCGGCGATCGGCCAGCAGCTTGTCGACATAGGCGTTGAACTCGGTGAGGCTCTTCTCGATATCGGCGCGGCGCGAGACATCGACGAAGCCGATCGATTCAGCCGTGTCGCTGATCCAGTGCAGGAAGACGGGCAGGTCGGACCGCGGAATGCCGAGCACGTCGGCGATGATGCGCGCCGGAATCTGCGCAGCAAATTCCTGCACGAAGTTGAACGGGCCCTTGCCGAGATGGTCGTTGATGATTTCGGCGGCGACGGCAGCCGCCTTCGGGCGCATCGCTTCCATCAGCTTGAACGCGAAGGTGCGGGCGACGGGCTGGCGGCGGCGCTGGTGAGCCTCGCCATTCGCAAACAGCATGACCTGCGCGATGAAGTCGAAGATCGGGCCATCGAAGATGCCCTGCATCATCTTCATCTCGGTTTCGAGCTGGCGGGTGTTCTCCGGCGAGACGATCTGGTCGACCATGCGGGCGCGCAGGGCGAGCACCATCGAGCCCATGCCCATCGGCACCTTCACCAGCGGCGTCTCTTCGCGAAGCTTGCGGAACAGCTCGTAGGACGAGGCTTCCGGGTTCTGCAGGTCCCAGTCGAGCACCGGGATGTCATTGTAGCTTTTGAGGGCAGTTGCGGCGGTTGCTGTGTCGGCCATGGGGGCACCTTGAGGAGGCTTTGGGGCGGAAAGGCTTCGGGGAGGAAGCTCGTTCGACTTGACAGTGTCAGGTTCTAGCCGATTTGGGGGCGGGGGGGAAGAGGCGCTGTGGGCGATCACGCAAATTTCGGCCGGGACCCGGCTGGGGGCAAAGGATACAGGACTGACGAGGCTTGGCGTTGGCGGGAGGAACACATGACGCGCAGCTTGATCGGGATCGCCGCAGCGCTGTGGCTGGCCGGAACAGCGCACGCGCAGGTGGGCGGAAATCTGGTGAAGTATCCGCCGGTTGATGTGCGGATAGACATAACGACCGCGCCGGATGGGAAACCTGTGCTGGCGCCGTCGGAGATCAGGCTGATAACGGGCGAATACTACCGGCTGACGCTATCGAGCGATGGCAAGGGCAAGGATGAGCGGGGCGAGCCGTTGGCGCGGCGGGTCGAGCTGACCGAGTTCCTGTCGAACATCCATCTACGCATCCTGACGATCAGCGGGATCGAGGTTCATCTGCAGGGAATGAGCTTCCGCGCCATCGAGCTGGATGAGAAGGGCGAGGCTTCGTTCACGTTCACGCCGATCCGCCCCGGCGACTATCCGCTCTATGTCGGGCCCAACCCCATCTCGGTTGGTCATCCGGCGGGTGAAGCGGGCGTGCAGAACGATCCGAAGGTGGCGTTCGGGAAGATTCACGTCGAGTAGAAAATTTCGCCCGCTCCCGGAGCGCGGGGACCACCGCACGCGCCGGAAGCGGGCTGACGCGCGGCGGACCGCGCGCGTTCACGAATGTCTCAATGAGGCTTCGAGAGTCCCTTCTGGACCCGCCCCCATCCCGGCTTCGCCATGCTTCCCCACTTCGCGGGAGAAGATGAGCAACCCAGGAAGCGATCCGGCCCGGTCTTTCGACCGGGCCGGGTGCAGTTTCTAGTTCACGTCGACGAGGCCCTGTTCGCGTGCGGCTTCCCGCATCGCTTTCTGCAGTTTCTCGAAGGCGCGGACCTCGATCTGGCGGATGCGCTCGCGGCTGACATTGTACTCAGTCGAGAGGTCTTCCAGCGTGGTCGGTTCTTCTTTCAGGCGCCGCTCGGTGATGATGTGGCGCTCACGTTCGTTGAGCGACTCCATTGCACGCTCGAGCAGGCTCATGCGGGTGCCGAATTCATCCGTTTCGGCGAGGCGTTCAGCCTGGCCCGGGGTGTCGTCGGCGATCCAGTCCTGCCATTCGGCTTCGCCATCCATGCCGCCGATGGGGGCATTGAGGGAGGCGTCGCCGCCGGAGGACATGCGGCGGTTCATCGACGTGACTTCTTCTTCCGTGACGCCGAGGCGTCTGGAAATCTCAGCCACGTTTTCCGGGCGCAGGTCGCCTTCTTCCATCGCGCTGATTTCGCCCTTGAGGCGGCGCAGGTTGAAGAACAGCTTCTTCTGGGCGGCGGTCGTGCCGAGTTTCACCAGCGACCACGAGCGCAGGATATATTCCTGGATCGAGGCGCGGATCCACCACATGGCGTAGGTCGCCAGACGGAAGCCCTTGTCCGGGTCGAATTTCTTCACGGCCTGCATCAGGCCGACGTTACCTTCGGAGATGACCTCGCCCATGGGCAGGCCATAGCCGCGATAGCCCATCGCGATCTTCGCCACGAGGCGGAGGTGCGACGTCACCATCTTCTCGGCGGCTTCCGAGTCCTGATGCTTGGCCCAGCGCTGGGCGAGCATGAACTCTTCGTTCTTCTCGAGCAGCGGGAATTTGCGGATTTCAGACAGGTAACGCGACAGCCCTTGTTCAGGGGAGAGTGCTATTGCGAGGCTGGCCATGTTCCGTCTCCTTCTTCTTTTCTTGTCCGCAGCGCCTATCTGGGGAGGAAGGCTCGCGAAGCTTTATCTACCCCGGCACGTCTGGGCCCTCTTGGACCGTAACGCCCCTATTTTTGCGAAGGTTCTCGGCAGGATTGTGACCTAGACCCCCGTCTATCGAAGGTCTGAAATGGGGAGGCGGTAATGCCTGTTAAAGGGGGCGCCAGTGCGATGCTTTCTCAGCGAACCTTGCAGCGCGCCTAATACGCGACTTACGGGATCAGCTTTCGGGGATTAGCCGAAAATCCAGCAAAAACGCGTTTGGCGCATCGTTTCGCACGTGGATTGTCCCTGAAATCGGATGGAATCCAGTCGCGGGCCGGCGGGTTTGGCGCCAGAGTTCAATCTTCGTGCAGCTCCAGAGACGGAGGAGCAGCATGCTTGCTGCAGGTCGATCGTGGGCCGGGGGGCTGATGATCGTGGCTGGGCCGGCCCTGGCCGGTTGTTCCGGATTGTCATTACCTTTGCCCGGATTTGGCCCGTCGGCTTTGCCAGCCGGAATGGAGCCCGCACTCGTGCGGAGCGCCGGTCCGGCGGAGACTGAGCGGCCGGATTTCTTCGTGCAATGGAAGCCCGGGCTGCCGGGCCTCACCAAGCGGCCGGCGATCGACAAGTCGACGCCGCCGCCGCGTTACCCCGAGTCCGCGGTGGAACGGGAGGAGTCGGGAACGACGACGATCGAGTCGTGTCTCACGTCCGAGGGCAAGCTGGTGGACATTCACCTCGCGAAGTCTTCGGGTTCGAAGACGCTGGATGAGGCGACGCTGAACTGGGCGAAGACTGCGAAATACGAGCCGGCCGAGTTCAACGGTGAGGCGTTCGCGATCTGCGGCTACCAGTTCGACTATCAGTGGCGTGTCGAGGTGGGTCGGTAGGCGACTTACTGCGGCATCGCCCGCAGGGCTTCGATCAAGTCAGCCATGTCTGCTGGCGGCGGGCGTTCGAAGCGCAGGGGTTCCTTGGTGATCGGGTGTTCGAAGCCGAGGATGGCGGCGTGGAGCGCTTGCCGTTCGAAGGCCTTGGCGGTGGCGGTGGCGCGTTCGAAGGCGGGGCCCTTGCCGTCGGCCTTGAGCCAGCGGTGCTTGCCGTAGGTCTGGTCTCCCAGAACAGGCGCGCCGATGTGGGCCATGTGGACGCGGATCTGGTGGGTGCGGCCGGTTTCGAGGCGGCATTCGACGAGAGCAGCGGCGGGTTGCGTGCCCGTGTGATCCAGGCGCCCGAAGGTCTCGATGCCGCGGTAGTTGGTGATTGCGACCTTGCCGGCGGGTTCCGCGCTTTCGCCGTTGGTGGTGTCGTTCGACCAGTGGTCGGCGCGGAAGTGCTTGTCCTTCACGACGGCCATCTTCTTCCGGTCGTTCGGCGAGCGGGCGATGTTGGTCTCGATGCGGCCGATCAGCGGGCGCGGCGCGCCGCGCGTGACGGCGAGATAGACGCGCTCGATGTCGTGCGCGGCGAACATGTTGGTGAGAGCGGTGTGGGCCGCTTCGCTCTTGGCCGCGACCATGACGCCGGACGTGTCTTTATCGAGCCGGTGGACGATGCCGGGGCGGGCGACGCCGCCGATGCCGGTGAGACCTGCACCGCAATGGAAGAGCAGGGCGTTGACCAGCGTGCCGCGTTCCGAGCCGCCGGCGGGGTGGACGACGAGGCCGGGCGGCTTGTCGATGATGATGAGGTGCTTGTCCTCGAAGACGATGTCGAGCGGGATGTCTTCGGGTTCGGGCAAAGCGCCGACCGGGGTGGGCAGGTCGATCGTATAGACGGCGCCGGTGATGACCTTGGCGCTGGCGTCGGTGGCGGGCTGGCCGTTTGCGGTGACGCGGCCCTCTTCGATCAGTACCCGCAGGCGCGAGCGGGACATGCCGGTTCCGGCGTCCGCGAGCCATTTGTCCAGGCGCGCGCCCGCGGCTTCCGCAGGGGCGGTAATCGACATGGGCTCGGGAGTTTCAGGCGTCATGCTTTCGTCGCGGTGCGGTGCAAGGTAGGGAATTGTATGGGCCAGTAACCCAGCGCGAGGGATTAATCCATGACCAGGCTGACGCGGCGCGGCGCTTTGGGCTTCGGGGTTGCCGGATTGGGGGCTGCCGCCTGCACAACCACGGGCGAAGGCGCGGCTTATGCCGGGAAAGCCGCTTTCGGGCATGGGGTGGCCTCGGGCGATCCGACGCAGACGGCGGTCATCATCTGGACGCGCGTGACGCCGGATGCGGCCGGGCCGGTTCCAGTAATGTGGAATGTGGCGCGGGACGCCGCGATGAAGGACGTGGTGAAGAAGGGCGTTTTCACCACGGGGCCCGAGCGCGACTACACGGTGAAGATCGACGTCGACGGGCTCGAGGCGGGGCAGCTGTATTATTACTGGTTCACGGCTGGGCAGGCGTCGTCGCCTGCGGGCGTGACGCGCACGCTGCCCGCGAGCGGCATGGCGGACTACCGGATGGCGGTCGTCTCGTGCTCGAACTTCCCGTTCGGGTATTTCAACGCCTATCGCGAGATCGCCAAGCGCGGCCAGACCAGCGTGATCGACGCGGTCATCCATCTTGGCGACTACATCTACGAATACGGCGTGAACGGTTATGGCGGCGCGGTCGGCAAGGAGATCGACCGCAATCACGAGCCTGCGCATGAGTGTGTGTCGCTGGCCGACTACCGCATCCGCTATGCGCAGTATCGCGCTGATCCTGATCTGCAGGCCGCGCATGCGATCGCGCCGTGGTTCTGCACGTGGGACGACCACGAGACAGCCAACAATTCCTATCGCACCGGCGCGGAGAACCATCAGCCCGAGACGGAAGGCGAATGGTCCGTTCGCAAGGCGGGAGCGATACAGGCGTATCTGGAATGGATGCCGGTGCGCGATCCGGCGGCGGGCCGCGCGCGTGAATCGATCTGGCACAAGGTCGATATCGGCGATCTGGCGACGCTGTTCCTGCTGGAGAGTCGACTGGTGGGGCGCGGCGACGACCTGACCTATGGCGAGCTGTTCATGGCGCCTGATGCGGAGCGGCCGGCGATTGCGGCGGCGATCAAGGCGAAGATCGCTGATCCAAACCGCACCATGCTGGGCTTCGAGCAGGAGGCATGGCTGGCGGAAGGGTTGAAGCAATCGACCGCGTCCAACAAGAAATGGCAGGTGCTGGGCAATCAGGTGACGATGGCCAAGGTCAGGATGCCGGATCTTCAAACCGGATTGTCCGCTGCCCAATGGGAGAAGGTGCCGCAGGCATCGCGCCGCTCATGGTCGACGGCGCGCTACGGTCTCGACTGGAATCCGGATTCGTGGAGCGGCTATCCGGCAGCGCGCGAGCGGCTGTATGCGGCGGCGAAGGCGGCGAATGCGCGGCTGGTCACGCTGACCGGCGACACGCACACGGGATGGGCCAACCAGCTGCATGACAATTCGGGCCAGCAGCGCGGCATCGAACTGGGCTGCACGTCGATCACGTCGCAGGGAGCAGGGGACGGCCTGCCGTTCGAGGAGCTGAACTGGCTGATGCCGGAGGCCAACAACGAGGTGCTTTACTACAACGCCTTCGCGAAGGGGTTCACGCTGCTGACGCTGAAGGCGGACCTTGTCGAGGCGGAGTTCGTGAAGGTCTCGAACATCCGGTCCCGCGACTATTTCGCCTCTACCGATGCAAGGTTCATTGCCCGCCAGAATGAGGTTGGCGGCATGGGCGGGCTGCAGAAAATCATGGGCGGCCCGCTGGTTACGTCGGGATAGTTGCCCCAAATTCATGCTGAATTTGCTGGGAAAGTCGCTGGTTGAGGGCGATTCCGACCCCGTCGGAAAGGCCACATTAACATGCGACGGCCTAGGGTGCGCCGGGTGGTTTCACTGATGTTGCGCCTAGGGGCTTCAGACCTTGCCAGAACTCAACGGCATCGACTCGGCGGCATTGCTCGAGCAGCTCGGAGCGCTTGGGCTTGCGGCGGTGCGCGTCGATGAGGATGGCAGCGTCTGCGGGATCAATGACGCATTCCAGCAGCTGACCGGCGCGACAAGCGAACTGCCGCCGGGACTCGGACTGACCGAGTATCTCGAGAGCGCTTCCGCCGAACACAAATCGTACGGCGAGGGCGTGGTCTATCGCTTCGCCGGTCGCAAGGGCGACAAGTGGCTTCGCCCGAAGCGCGGCCGGGCGCAGGCGACGGGCGTGGTGACGTTCACGGACGTCACGGCCGAATGGTCGATGCTGGGTAAACTGGTGGCCTCGATCGACGTGCGCGACAGGCTGATGCGCGACGCCGATATAGGGATGTTCCGCTACAATCCGGACGACGAGACCTTCCACTTTTCCGACGCACTGGTTCGGCGCGGCGAAGCGCTGTCGGTCTATCGCCTCGACGACATCGTGAAGGATCTTCACCCGGACGATATCGAGAAGGACACGCAGGTTCGTGAGCGGCTGACCCTGCAGGGCGGCACGGCGACGCTGCATCTTCGCCGCCGCAAGTCCGACGGAACATGGCGCCATACGTTGGCGCAGTTCACGTCTGGTCGGAAACTGGCTTCGGGCAAGTTCGAGATCTTCGGCCTGTCGCAGAACATTACGGAACTGGTCGATGCGCGGGATCAGGCCGCGATCATGCACGACCGCCTCGAGATCGCCATGTCGTCGGCGAACGCGGGCGTCTATGAGATCGATCTGCGCTCGTCCGAACGCTGGACGTCGCCGCAGTATCAGGAGCTGGCAGGGCCGGAAGCGCTGGCGCGCCATTCGATGCGGCCGTTCGGCATGTACCACGATGACGATATCGCGGCTGTGCGCGAGAGCTGGGAGCGCTGCCTGCGCTCGCCAGGCGTCGAGTCGATTGATGCGCGGCTCTACAGGCCAAATGGCGAAGACCAGTGGGTGCGCATCTTCATGCGCGTCCAGCGCAACGAGCACGCCGTGCCGGTGCGCGCGGTTGGCCTGATGCTGGATATACAGGTGGAGAAACAGGCCGAACTGGCGCTGATCGAAGCCAAGCGCCAGGCTGAAGCGGCAACCGTCGCCAAATCAAACTTCCTCGCCTCGATGAGCCACGAGATCCGCACACCGCTGAACGGCGTGCTCGGCATGGCGCAATCGCTGGTGAATGACGGCTTGCTCGCTGACCAGCGCGAGAAGGTCGATGTCATTCTTGAATCCGGCAAGACGCTGACGGCGCTGCTGAACGACGTGCTTGACCTGTCGAAGATCGAAGCGGGCAAGATGGAAATCGCCTGCACGGATGGCGAGCTGGGCCAGACATTCGAGCGGTTGCGGCAGCTGTTCCTGTCCAAGGCGGTGGAGCGTGGGCTCAACATCGATCTGGATATCGCGCCGGGCATGCCCGCGATGCTGCATTACGATCCGGTGCGCGTGCGCCAGTGCGTGGGCAACCTTCTGTCCAACGCGATCAAGTTCACCGAACGCGGCCAGGTGAAGATGGCGGTGTCGTCGGAAGAAGCGGAAGCCGGCCGGTGGCGTGTCAGCGTCGCGATCACCGATACGGGCATCGGCATGACGGAGGCCGTGCGCTCGCGCCTGTTCTCGACGTTCACGCAGGCCGACGCGACGATCACGCGGCGGTTCGGCGGCACGGGTCTTGGCCTCGCCATCACGCGACAGCTGGCGCAGCTCATGGGCGGCGATGTGGCGGTGGAGAGCGAGCCGGGCATCGGCTCGACCTTCACCCTGACCTTCATGGCGGATGCTGTGGATGAGATGGCGCCCGTCGGTTCGGCCGAGCCGCAATTCCCGGCGCCTAGCGAGACGACCATCAAGCGCCTGCGCAACATGAAGATCCTGCTGGTCGACGACAATGCTGTGAACCGGCAGGTCGTGAAACTGTTCCTGGCCCAGCTGGCGCCGAAGTTTGTCGAGGCTGTGAACGGGCAGGAGGCGCTGGATCGCCTGCACGATGAAGCGTTCGATCTCGTTCTGCTCGATGTCCACATGCCGGTGATGGATGGCAAGGAAGCGATCCGTCATATCCGAGCCAGCGCCGAAGCCTGGCGCGACCTGCCTGTGATCGCGCTGACGGCCGATGCAATGAGCGGCGACCGCGAGAAGTATCTGGCGCTTGGCATGTCGGACTATGTGTCCAAGCCGCTGGATCAGCGCGAACTCACAGCAAAGATCGCGGCCGTCATGGGCGCGCGTCAGCTGCTGAGCGAAGCCGCCTAGGCAGTCGGCATTTCCCAAATGGGAGCGAAATGGAACCCCGCGTCGGCGGGACCGTTCCTCGTTAGACGTGTGGTGTTTTCTGTCGAAACCGTGAGGGGCAAGTGCGCCACGCAAGTGGCCGCTTGATTGCGCAACTATGCCGAGCCGAAATCTCATCTCGAAGCTTAAAGGCTATTTTCCGGTCAGCGATCAACTGCGAACCGATCTGGATGAACTTGCTCGCAAGCGCGTGTCGCTGGAGGCGGGAGACGCACTGATCCGGTCAGGCGAGAAATACAAGAGCATGTACATCGTCGAGGAAGGCTGGCTGCTGCGTGCGCGCTATCTGCCGGGCGGGACGCGGCAGATCGTGAACTTCGCGCTGCCCGGCGACTTCGTCTGTTATAACATGATGATGTTCGAGCGATCCGAATTCGACATCGTGGCGCGAACCAATGCCGTGCTGTGGGAGCTGGAGACAAAGACCTTCCGCGGGATGATGCAACGGCATCCCGGACTTGCCGAGGCGCTGATGTGGTCGAATGCACATGAGGAGGCGCTGCTGGCGGAACGGGTTGTGTCGCTGGGGCGGCGCGACGCGACGGAGCGTCTGGCGCATGTGCTGTGCGAGATCGCGGCGCGGTTGCAGCTGATCGACAAGCACGATGGCGACACGCTTCAGTTGCCGCTGCTGCAGGAAGATTTCGCGGACATACTTGGCCTGAGCGTCATTCACATCGTGCGGGTATTCAACCGGCTCGAGATGCTGGGGGTGGTCAAGTACAAATCCCGCCGTGTGCAGCTGGTGGATATCGAGAAGCTGAAGCGCGTTGCAGGGTTCGAGGGGGACTATCTCTACTTCTCGTCGCGCAAGGATCTGTTGCCTTCCGGCCGCGACTAGTTGCGTCTGGCGATCAGCCAGGCGCCGTGATGGCCGTTGTGGTTGGTGTGCCTTGTGATGACACGCTCGAATCCGGCATCGGTGATCCGGCGCATGACTTCGCCCATCGAATAATCATGCATGCGGATCAGCTGCGCGGCGTCGCTGTCGCCCTTGCGGCTGGCGGCGCGGGCGAGTTCGCGGCGAGCGGTGGAGATGGGGTTGGCTTTTGGGGGAGCGTGGTCGCGCCAGAAGGTGACGTGAAGGCTGAGGAAGCAGTCAGCCGCGGCGCGGCTCAGTGCGTCTTCAATCAGGCGCAAGCCTTCGGGCGGCGGGATGTGCTGAAAGACGATGTAGGAGTTGATCCACGCGAACGGGCCGGGCGGCAGCATGGTCGAGAATTCCGTGTTCGGGGGAGCTTGCTCACGGGCGAGGGCGAGCATGGACTCGGCTACGTCATAACCCGCGACAGACGGAACGACCTTCGCCATGGCGTGCGTGAGGCGGCCTACGCCGCAGCCAATATCGAGAGCGCAGCCGGATGATGGGCGTGCTCCGATATCCTGATCGAACCAAGAAAGCAGGCGGGCGATATCTTCTTCGCCAGAGGCGTAGAAGTCACGGCGGTATTCCGGCGTGATCGCGCCGGCGCGAAAAGCGGGATTCGAGAGCACGCCGAACCAGGGATCGCGCCGGGCGATAATTTCCCAGTCGTGTGGCTCGTCTCCCGCCACGCGTGCGCCCTACGGCTTGAGGACGACGCGGCCGACGATCGTGCCTTCGCGCAGCTGGTTCAGCGTCTTGTCGGCCTGATCGAGCGGGCGCATCTCGACCGGGATCGGCGCGATCTTGCCGGCGCGGACCAGTTCCATCATGTCACGCGTTTCGCCGAGCGGGCCGGTGTACGAGCCGACGATCGAGTAGGGGCGACCCGGGAAGGCGGGGATCGGCGCCGCGAACTTGCCGCCGAACAGGCCGACCACGATGATCTCGCCGCCGCGGCGGATGG
>ERZ795044.972-NODE-972-length-26562-cov-5.764477_pt1 | contig 26562 bp, 24 predicted proteins | sample MGYA00375128_ERZ795044 | MGnify/ENA primary metagenome ERZ795044 (study PRJEB30173, sample SAMN05720213) | anaerobic digester metagenome | isolation source: active sludge of municipal wastewater-treating anaerobic digesters | place: USA | collected 2014-12-22 ... | reverse complement strand
GCCGAGACGCTGGCCAAGCAGCAGAAGGCCGAGGCCGAAGCCGCCAAGGCCCGGCGCGAAGCCGCAAAGGCCGCTCCCAAGGTCGCGCCCCGTGCGCCGGCGCCAAAGGCCGCAACAGCGCGCAAGTCGACGCGCCAGACGCCCGTCGAGGCCGCTACCAGCACTTTCATGCGAACAGCCACGCGCGAACTCACGCAATTCGTCTTCCGCGGCATGTTCGGCAACCGGAAGCGCTAGGCGACCATGTGCGGGAAGTTCACGCAGATGGCGACGTGGAAGGAGGTCGTAGCCTTCTCCCAGCCGCTCGGAACGATCGTTGAGGGCCAGCCCGTCACCGTTTCAACGCCAATGCGCATGGCGCGCATCGTGCGTCTTGGCGAAGACGGCAAGCGCGAAATGGCGGACATGCGCTGGGGCTTTTCCAAGGTTGGCAATCCATCGTTCAAGCCTGACCACATGCACGCCCGCAGTGAAACAGTCGACAGCCGCCCGACATTTTCAGAGCCCTTCGCCGAGCGTCGCGGCATTTGCTTCGTTGCGACCTTCAACGAAGGCGAAGAGCTGCCTTCGGGCAAGACTAAGCAGTGGGTTTTCAGCCCCAGGGATCGCCAGCCGATCGCCATCGCGGTGATCTGGGAAGACTGGGAAGGGGAGGCGGGCCTCATTCCCTGCTTCATCCAGCTAACTGTTCCTGCAAACTCGCTTGTCCTAAAGATCACGGATCGAATGCCCGCCATTCTGCCCGAGGAAGCCTGGCCCATCTGGCTCGGCGAGGTTGATGCGTCGCTGAAAGATGTGAAATCGCTGCTGCGTACGTTCGATGATGAAGGCAATTGGGAGATGACGGAGCAGGCCCCGGCAAAGTCTGCGAAGGCGTCGAAGGCAAAACCGCAGCTCGATCTCTTCTGACGTCTGCGCGTCGCGCACATCATCGCGTCATCAGGTCGCAAAAAAATCTCGAAAAAGTTTTGCGGGAGATGCGCGCGAGCGATTCTGGAAACTTCGCGTTCAGCTTCTCGATGCAGGTTGTTCTCCATCAGATCAACACGGCGAGCCCGAGCGTGTCGCTGGTTCAACACAGAAGCAGGAGTGCAGAATGCCTACCTCGAAAACGAAGACCACGAAGAAGTCCACGGTCAAGGTCATCGCGATGCCCGTGTCGATGCCGCCCGCTCCGATGCCGACCGCCACGCCGTCCGCAACCGTGATCCCGATGCGCCCGGCGCCGATGGCGGCCAAGCATGCGGTGAAGAAGAAAGCCGCGAAGAAGGCCCGCAAGGTCGTCGCCAAGGCTGTCGCCAAACGCATGACGAAGAAGCCCGCGCCGAAGAAACTGGCCGCCGCTTCCGTCAAGAAGCCCGCGCGTGTCTCGGCGAAAAACAAGAAGTAGGCGTCAGCCTAACTGATCTCTCCGATCAAGCAGCGGCGCGGCCCCATGGCCGCGCCGTTTGCGTTAAGCCGGCCTCGTCCGCCTTCCTCCTCAGGTCTGGCCCGTGGATGACGGCGCTTATTGCGGCAATTGGGGATGGAGCCGCTCCCAATTCGTAAGACGGCCAGAAATCCCGGCGCAAGGAACCAAAGCGTTGATCCGAGATATTGCAGGATGGCGCCTCGCAGAATCTACCCGGCGCCGGGCGCGGGTATAATCGCGCTCCGGCCTCACGGCCTGACGCCAATCCCTGCGGCGGGCGGCTTTTCCCGTCTCTCGAACAAGGGCCGTTAATCCTCTGGTGAGCGCGGCGCCTACAGTGTCGGTTCATGGATCAGGCGCCCAAAACCAGCGAAACGACGGCCACGGAAGCTGTCGCGGCCGATGTCTTGTCCGCAACTGCGCGCGGCTGGCCAGGCGCAGCGCTAGCGGTTGGACCCTGCGGCGTCGTGTTGGCGGCCAGTGCGCTGTCGGGTCTGACCGCCGGCATGAAGGCGCCGTTCGATCTTCCCGCCGCGCCAATCGCGTCGCAGATCGTCGACAGGGCAGGCCGTCACTGGCGTGTCTCGGCGCCTGTTGCAGGCGTTCGCCTCGCGACTGCTGACCTCCGCGAAGAACCCGACGCCGCCCACCGCTTTACGGCCGCTGTCAGCCATGAGATCCGCACCCCGCTCAACGGCATTCTCGGCATGGCCGCCTTGCTGGAAGAGGGCGAGCTCTCCGCTTCGCAGCGCGACTATACCAACGCCATCCGAAAATCAGGCGCACGCCTGCTCGATCTCTTGAACAACGTGCTGGACTTCTCGCGCATGGAGGCCGGCGATATTCCGCTGGACGCTGCGCCGTTCGATCCGTCCGATCTTGTGCAGGATGTGGCCGAGCTGCTCGCCCCGCGCGCTCATGCCTCCGGTCTTGATATCGCCGCCATCGTTCATCCCGATCTACCGCAACGGATGATCGGCGATGCGGGGCGCCTCCGTCAGATCCTGTTCAACCTGGCCGGAAACGCGGTGAAGTTTACCGAAAGCGGCGCCGTCCTCATCGAGGCGCGGCCCGGAGAAGGCGGCAAGGGGCTTGAGCTCGTCGTACGCGACACAGGCGCCGGCGTGCCAGAACAAGCGCGTGCGCGCCTGTTCGATGCTTTCAGCCAGGTCAGCGCCGCCGACGCCCGTCGCGATGGCGGCGTTGGTCTCGGCCTCGCCATCGTGGCCCGTCTCGTGGCTGCGATGAAGGGCAGGGTGAGCCTGTCTTCATCCTACGGCCAAGGCGCTATGTTCATCGTGGAGCTGCCGCTCGAGGCAGGCCTGCAGCCTGCCGCTCCGGCCAGCATTCGCCAGCGCCGGCCCCTGCATGTCGCGCTCGATCTGCCCCCGGCGTCGCGGCTCGCCATCATCGCCGCGCTTGCTCACGGCAACGCGTATCTCGTCAACAACACGGGCGAGGCCGATCTGGTCATCGTCGATGCGGCCCTGCCGCCTGCGCAGATCGAAGCCATCGCGCGCAGGAAACGAACGCTGGTTGTTCTGCGTCCCGGCGACCGATCCTGCATCGAAACGTTCCGGAAGATGGGCTGCGCCGGCTATTTGATCCGCCCCCTGCGAACCGCGTCTATCGTCGAGCGCGTCGGCCTGACGCTCGCAGGCGCCGTCCAGGCTGAGCCGCGCACCGAGCAACGCAAACCCGGCGAGGCGGGTTCCGTCCTCATCGCGGATGACAATGCCGTAAACGCACTTCTTGCGCGCAGCGCCCTTACTGCCGCCGGATTCCGGGTCGACACTGCTGGAACCGGCGCTGAAGCGCTGGAAAGAATGAGCGAAACCCTCTATTCCGTGGTGTTCATGGATATCCGCATGCCGGTGATGGATGGCCTTGAGGCGACGCGCCGTATCCGCCGCCTTCCTGGGCCTGCGGCGGAAACCCCGATCATTGCGCTGACCGCCGACATTGATCCGGAGCTTGAGGATCTCGCACGCCAGGCCGGCGTTTCCCAGCTCGCTGCAAAGCCGATCGACCCGCCACGCCTTCGCGACCTCGCGGCTCGCTGGGCGCTAAAAGACAGGCAGGCCGCCGAATGACGGACATCGCGGCCGCTGACGAATCGGTTACGCGGCCTCGCAAGCCGTCGATCTTCAACGATCGCCGCCGTCTTGCGATGCTGATGCTTGGCTTCGCGTCGGGCCTTCCATTCACGGTTGTCGGCGGCACGCTCGCGGCCTGGTTCACGGCCAAGGGCATCTCGACCGCGACCATCGGTATCCTGTCATGGTCGGCGCTGGCCTATTCGTTCAAATTCCTCTGGTCGCCTGCATTGCATCGCACGGCTGCGCCGTTCTTCGCGCGCTATGGGCTTCGCCGCGGCTGGTTCCTGCCGCTGCAAGCGATCCAAGTCGTGTTGCTGTTCGGCTTCGCAACACTCGATCCGACAACGAACCTGCTCGCCATTGCGGGCATTGCGGTGCTCGTCTCCTTCATATCGGCTACATTCGACATCGTGCTCGACGCGTGGCGGATCGAGACGGCGCGTGACAAGGACGATGTAAACGCGCTCTCAACGTTGGTGCAGGCTGGTTATCGCAGCGCCGCTTTCATCGGCGGCGCAGGCGCGCTGATCCTGTCGGATCACATGAGCTGGAATGTCGTGCTCGCCATCCTTGCGTTGATCATGGCGCTGACGATCGCGGGATCGCTGATCGCGCCCGAGCCGAAGTATGCTGGCGTCTCCGCCAAGGCCTCCAACGCAGATGTCGAACGCCGGTTTGACCGGGACGGGCGTAACATCGTTGTCGGGCTGGTGGCGCTGGGATGGCTCTGGGCGTTCTGGACGCTCGGCTCCTTTATGGTTGATTCGCTCCTTCACCCGGAGACGTCAAAGGCCGGCCCCTTCACGCTCACCATGGGGCCGCTGATCGTCGCGGCGACAGTGCTTGCGCCGGCGCTCGGCGCCGTGTGGCTGATCTGGTTCCGCAAGGCGAAGGCGCCAAACACGCCCTCGCGCCAGTTGCCGGCCTGGCTGCAGGGCGCATCGGACGGCCTGTTCGGCTCGGTCATCGAGCCCATGATCGACCTGATCGAGCGCCTGCGCTGGGCGGCTCTGCTCGCGCTCGCGATCATCCTGTCCTACCGCTTCGCCGACAATATCTGGGGGTCCTTCGCTTACCCCTTCTACATGGGCGCCGAAAGCGGCGCGCTCGGCCATACGGCGACCGAGGTGGCGTTCGCATCGAAGATGATCGGCGTCGTCGCGATCATCGCTGGCATTGCCGGCGGCGGGCTCCTGCTGAAATGGATGGGACGGATGCCAGCGCTTGTCGTGGCGGCGGCGCTCGCGGCGGCGACCAACCTGCTGTTTGCCGATCTCGCAGCAGGCGCGCCCGGCATGGATGCCTTCCTTGGTCTGACACGCCTTGACGCCCTGTTCGGGGCTTTCGGTGAGAACCAGCTTCGCATGACGCGGCTGACGGTTGCGATCCTGGGCGAGAATCTTGCTGTCGGCTTCGCGAGCGTCGTTTATCTCGCCTATCTGACCTCGATGGTGAATCCGAAATACGCGGCTGTGCAGGCGGCGCTGCTCGGCTCACTGACCATGCTGATCGGCCAGCTCGGCCGCCCCTGGCTTGGCGCGCTGATCGAGAGTGACGGCTTCTATTACGTCTTCATGCTCACCGCCGCGATCGGGCTCGTGCCCGTCGCGCTCTCGGCGCTGGAATGGTGGCGCCAGTCGCGTCTGACAAACGCCCAGGTGACCAGCGAAGCGCCGCCGGCGCCAGCCGAATAGATCAGCCGTTCGTGTTGTAGGCTGCGAACGCCGCCAGGTTCACAATGTCCTGCGCCGTCGCATCCAGCTGCGCGATCTGAACCGACGATTTGAGGCCGACCAGCAGCGGGACGATGACCGTCGCGCCGCCCAGCGCCGCTGCAAGGCGGGTGGAGATGGCGGCAGAGTGGATCGCCGGCATCACCAGCACGTTGGCGGGGCCGGTGAGACGGCAGAACGGATAGAGGCGGCGCGCTTCCGGATAAAGCGCGACGTCGACTGCCATCTCGCCATCGTATTCGAAACCGACATCGCCTTGTTTGTCGAGCAGGGCGACAGCGTCACGCACTTTCGCCATGCGCTCGCCTGGCGGGTTGCCGAAGGTCGAGTAGGACAGGAAGGCGAGGCGCGGCGTAAAGCCGAGCTTCTTGGCCGCGCTTGCAGCGGACAGCGCGATCTGCGCCAGATCTTCGGCCTCGGGCATTTCGGTGACGCTGGTGTCCGCGATTAGCATCGGACCGGTCTTGCCGATTATGATAGAAACGCCGATCGGGCGCAGATCCTCACGTTCGTCGATTGCCAGCAGCACGTCGGATATCGATGTGGCGTAGTTGCGAGTGACGCCCGTGACCATGCCATCGGCGTGACCCATGGCGACCATCGTGGCGCCGAACACGTTTCGGTCCTGATTGATCAGGCGCTGAGCGTCACGCAGCAGGTAGCCTTTGCGCTGAAGGCGCTTGTACAGGAACTCGGTATAGGCCTCGTTCTGGTTCGAGACTCGCGCATTGGTGATCGTGATCTCGCCGGCCGGGATGCCAAGCAGCTGCATGTTGCGCGTCACCTGTTCGTCGCGACCGACCAGGATGGGCTCGCCCAGTTCCTGCGTCTTGAACTGCCAGGCCGCGCGGATGACTGATGGTTCCTCGCCTTCGGCGAAGACGATGCGCTTTTTCTTCTCGCCGCGCACCTTGCCGTAGATGCGCTGCAGGAGTGATGCGGCGGGGTTGAGGCGCTGGGCGAGTGAATCGCGATAGGCCTGCATGTCGGTGATGGGTCTGCGCGCCACGCCGGTGTCCATCGCGGCCTGCGCCACCAGCGGCGGCACATACCAGATGAGGCGCGGGTCGAACGGGGCAGGGATGATGTATTCGGGGCCGAATGTCGGGCGCGCGCCGGCGTAGGCGGCGGCAACTTCGTCCGGCACGTCTTCGCGCGCCAGCTGCGCCAGCGCCTTGGCGGCCGCGACTTTCATCTCTTCGTTGATCGTCCGCGCCCGCACGTCGAGCGCGCCGCGGAAGATGTAGGGGAAGCCCAGAACGTTGTTGATCTGGTTGGGATAGTCAGACCGGCCCGTGGCGATAATCGCGTCAGAGCGGACTTCGCGAATTTCTTCCGGGGTGATCTCCGGATCGGGGTTCGCCATCGGGAAAATCATCGGGTTCTTCGCCATGGACTTGACCATCTCTTTGGTCACCGCGCCCTTGGCCGAAAGACCCATGAACACGTCGGCGCCCTCGAAGGCTTCGGCTAGCGTGCGTTTGCTGGTCTTGATCGCGAAAGCAGATTTGAACTGATCCATGCCGTTCGTGCGGCCTTCGTAGATGACGCCCTCACGGTCGACCATCAGGATATTGTCGCGCTTCACGCCGAGATGGCGGATCAGACCAGCGACCGAAAGACCAGCCGCGCCGGCGCCCGAGATGACGACCTTCACGTCGGCCAGCTTCCGGCCAGTGATCTCGCACGCATTGATCAGACCGGCCGAGGCGATGATCGCCGTGCCATGTTGGTCATCGTGAAAAACCGGGATGTCGAGCTTTCCGCGCAGCTCGCTCTCGATGATGAAGCATTCGGGAGACTTGATGTCCTCGAGGTTGATGCCGCCCCAGGTCGAACCGATGGCGCGCACGCAGTCGATGAATTTCTGCGGATCTTTCTCGTCGACTTCAATGTCGATGGAATCGACATCCGCGAAGCGTTTGAACAGGACGGACTTGCCTTCCATGACCGGCTTGGACGCCATCGGCCCGAGATCGCCGAGGCCGAGGATCGCCGTGCCATTGGTGATGACGGCCACCATATTGCCCTTCGACGTGTAGTCGTAGGCCAGCTCCGGGTCCTTCGCGATCGCGAGCACCGGAATCGCCACGCCCGGCGAATAAGCCAGCGACAGGTCCTTCTGCGTCGCCATGGGTTTGGTGGGCGTTATCGACAGCTTTCCGGGCTGTGGATAGCGGTGAAACGCTAGCGCTTCTTCGTCGGTAAAACTGGGGCGTTTGGATGTCATGTATTCGGTTGGGGGCTTTTGGACTTGAGGGCGAACGCTTGGGTCACTAGGCAGGGGTTTCGCTCGGGACACTAGGCCCCCGGCGAGGCAGGCGGGCATTCAGCCGTAAACGGGGTTCGAATCAAGCGTGAAGGGGCCCGAATCCACCTCCGCGGGGCAAGAAGTTTCCCAAACAGCCGCGTCTGCGCCGCTTTCTGTTGAAGGCGCGACGCCTTTCATGGCCCAATATCTGGAAATGAAGCGCAATCACCCCGATGCGCTGCTGTTTTTCCGGATGGGCGATTTTTACGAGCTGTTCTTCGACGATGCGATTCTCGCCGGCCAGGCGTTGGGCATCACGCAGACTTTCCGAGGACAGCACAACGGGCAGCCCATTCCCATGGCGGGCGTTCCATATCACGCCGCCGAAGGGTATCTGGCCCGCCTGATCAAGGCTGGCTACCGCGTCGCGGTCTGCGAGCAGACCGAAGACCCAGCCGAAGCGAAGAAGCGCGGCTCGAAGGCCATCGTCCGCCGCGAGATCGTTCGTGTCGTGACCCCCGGCACGATAACGGAGGAGTCGCTGCTTGAAGCCCGCTCCGCCAACTGTCTTGCCGCGATTGGGGTCGCAGGGGGAGGGCGTGAGGCGGCGCTGGCCATCGCGGACGTTTCCACCGGGCGTTTCGAGGTCTTCAATCTCGCGCCTGCGGTTCTCGAAGACGTGCTTTCCGCCGTTGGCCCGCGCGAAGTTCTCGTCGCTGACAGCACCATGTCACATGCCGATGTCGCGCGCGCCACGCAGGGACTGACACTGACGCCCCGGCCAGATGTTCGTGCTGACGCAAAGCTGGGCGAGCGGCTCGTAAAGACGGCTTACGGCGTTTCCACGCTCGATGGGTTCGGAACCTTCTCGCGCGCCGAACTCATCGCCTGCGCCTTGCTGTTCGACTATCTCGCCTTGACGCAGGCGGGCGGTCAGGCGCGACTTGATCCGCCACTCCGCTCCGCTCCTGACGCCTTCCTTGCGATCGACCCCGCAACACGCGCCAGCCTAGAGATCGAACGCTCATCGCGTGGTCAGCGGCAAGGCTCCCTGGTCGCCGCCGTCGATCGCACGGTCACCGCCGCAGGCGCCCGTCTTTTGGCCTTTCGTCTTGGTCGTCCTTCTCGCGATGCTGCTGAAATCGAGCGCCGCCTCGATGCGGTCGCCTTCTTTCTCGACGCCACGGAGCGTCGCGATTTCGCGCGGAACTCCCTTAAACGCGCCAGCGATCTCGAACGTTCGCGCATGCGTCTGTCGCTTCGCCGCGGCGGCCCACGCGATCTCGCCGCGCTGGCAGCCTGCCTGTCGGTCGGCGAACAAATCAGCGTCGATCTTTCCAGCCAGGATGCGCCGCCACAGGAAATCGCATCGGCCTGCGGCGCGCTGACGCTGGCTGATAAGCCCAGGCTGGCGGCGTTTGCCCAACAGGTTTCCACTGCCCTTGCGCGCGATCTCCCTGTGCAGGCGCGCGAGGGCGGTTTTATCGCGGCTGGCTATGACCCCGCCCTCGATGAAACACGCACGCTGAAGGAGGATGCGCGCGGCGTCATTGCGCGGCTCGAGGCGGAGTACTCAACGGAATCAGGCGTTTCGGGCCTGCGCATCAAGCACAACAACGTGCTCGGCTATTTCATCGAGGTGAACGCAAAGCATGGCGAGGCGCTGATGAAGCCGCCGCTCGCCGCAACCTTCATACATCGCCAGACCATGGCGAACGCCATGCGCTTTTCGACAACGCAGCTCAACGAACTCGAAGCGAAGATCAGCCGCGCCGACGGCGAGGCGGTGGCGCGCGAGATGGATATCTTCAACCGCTTCCTGTCAGAAGCCGACGCGCTCGGTCGCGAACTGGCGCGCGTGGCCGAGGGCCTCGCGCGTCTCGACGTCGCCGCCGCCAACGCTGAATGGGCCGCCGAAGCGACTGCCGTGCGTCCGGAACTTGCGATAACGCCCGTTTTCGAGGCCGAAGGCGCGCGCCATCCGGTTGTGGAAGCCGCTTTGCGCGCTTCCGGGCAGGGCTTCACACCCAATGATTGTCGGCTGGATGCAACCGGGAACGCCGGTCCGCGCCTGATGCTGATCACCGGACCGAACATGGCCGGTAAGTCCACCTTTCTTCGTCAGAATGTCCTGCTCGCGATCCTTGCGCAGGCGGGTTGCTACGTTCCTGCCCGCAAACTGCGACTTGGCTTGGCTGACCGCGTCTTTTCCCGCGTTGGCGCATCCGACGATCTGTCGCGCGGCCGCTCGACCTTCATGGTCGAGATGATCGAGACAGCTGCTATCCTCAATCAGGCGACGCCAGACTCGATCGTCATCCTCGACGAGGTTGGACGCGGCACGTCGACCTGGGACGGTCTCGCCATCGCCTGGGCGGCTGTCGAGCATCTGCACGAGGTCAACAAATGCCGCGCTTTGTTCGCGACCCACTATCACGAGCTTACGGGGCTGGCTGACACGTTGAAGGCTTGCGCCAACGCCAGCCTGCGCGCGCAGGAATGGGGGGGCGATCTCGTCTTCCTGCATGAGGTAAAGCCTGGGCCGGCTGACCGCTCCTATGGCGTGCAGGTTGCGAAGCTCGCTGGCCTTCCCGCCCTCGCCGTTCGCCGCGCCGAGGCTGTGCTTAAGAAGCTGGAAGCGAAAGAGGGCGGGGCGAGACGCCTTGAAGAATTGCCGTTATTCGCCGCCTTTGCGCCGGCCCCTGTCGAACCGCGCGAACCCTCGCAAGCTGACAAGCTGCTCGGCGAACTCGACCCGGATTCCCTGACGCCAAAGGAAGCCCTCGAGCTCGTTTACCGGCTCAAGAAGGCGTCCGGCTCACCAGCGAAATAACTTCGCAGAGTTCGCCACATCGATGGTGAAATACGCCATTCAAGTGGCGAATCATGCTCGAAACGTCCGAGGCAATGGGCGCCTTAATGTCGAAAACCCAGCAAATTCAATGACCCGCAAGGTTAAGAAAATCTGGCACGGCGGTTGCAACCAAGTCTGCAACGGCGAGGCCCACAGAAGGCAGCGCCGATAAAAACAAGAAACGGAGCAAGAAAATGAACGGTCTGATCAAACAAACGAAGCTCGACGGCGTGAACTTCCTCGGCTCGCTGGCCATCGCTCTCTCAGGCGTCTTTGCGGTCCTCTACATGATGGCCAATGGCGTTGGCGGCATCGCCTAACTCCCCAAACCCACCCGCCTCGACCGGCTGGCACACAGAAGGCCAGCCGGAAACAAGAAACGGAGATACGAAAATGAACGGTCTGATCAAACAAACGAAGCTCGAAGGCGCAAACAGCCTCGGCAGCCTGGCCATCGCCTTCTTCAATATTTCGGCTGTGCTCTACGTGTTCGCGACGGCGTTCACCGGCGGCGGAGTGGCCTGAACCCTCTCCCAAGCTGAAACGACCCAGCCAATGACCGGCCAGCCGCTCCCCCGGCTGGCCGGTTTTGCTTGTCAGCGCAGCAATGTTTCGACGGCGTCGATTGCTTTGGCCAGCCGCCGCTCAGCCGTTCCCGAGATGCACACGAAGCTGACCTGCCGCGCAATCAGCTCGCGCTCGCACGCCGTATGAAATCGCAGGCGTGCTTCCCGGTCACCGAAATAACGCACGCTGTCGCGCACCCAGGGCAGATCGATATCGCAGAGGAGGTAGAGATCGGGATAGTCGTCAAACCTGTCGAACCACGGATCGCGATAGCCCGCGAGAATGTCCGACCAGATCGCCGTCAGGACCGGATCGGTATCCTCGATCACGAGGCGATCAGCTTCACGTTCCGCTGCGCGTCGCAATTGCAGATGGCCGCGCGCAATGTTCAGCATGTCCGCAGCGGTTGAGGCAGTCTGGCCGTGCTCTTCGGTATAGGTTCGGCCGTATTCAGGAACGACGACAGCGTCGAAATGGCGGCCCAGCTGGTCCAACAGCGTGGTCTTGCCGGTGGATTCCGCGCCAAACAGGGTGACGCGCTTGGGCCTCTCATGCGCTGTTTCAGTCATGACGCGCCCTCATATCCCTCGCATCTCCCTGCGCCATTCCCACCAGCCCCAGAAGGCGTTGAAAAAGAAGAAAGCGTAGAGCGCTGTGTAGAGCCAAAGGGCTTGCGAGGCGTAGACATAGACCGAGATGGCGTTGATCGCGATCCAGACGTGCCAGTTCTCGATCCGCTTCCGGCTGAGCAGGATCTGGGCGACGACGCTGAGGGCGAGAATGGAGGCGTCGCCCAGCACCATATTGGCGTCGGTATAGGCCTCAAGCGCAGAGGCTGCGGCCGCCGCAACTGCAAGCGCGGCTGCACACGCGGCGGCGACGATCCCGAGGTGTGTGGATCTGATCTTCGGACGGCGGCTGTCCTCGCCTCGCAGCCAATACCACCAGCCATAGATCAGGACGGCGATGAAGAGCGGCTGCAACACGGCGCTTGAGTAGAGCCCGGCGCCCCAGAACACGAAGAAGCCCAGCCCTGTGCCGGCAATCCCGAACGGGAACTGCCAAAGGCTCCGTTTCACCGACAGGATGACGGATACCAGCGTCAGCGCCGTGGCTGCGATCTCCAACGGATCCATTCTGGCGGCCCCGGCGTCTTCCCCGCCAGAACCTGCCTTGCGCAGCAGGATCGGGCAATTGGCGCCGTTTACCTGTCTTTTCAGGAAGTCTGCGCGTCTTGGCCGCTGACCGTTCTGGTTGTTGCGGGGCGCAAAACAGGGTTAGAGAACCGGCATGATCGACGCCGAACCGGCTCCCGACCAGCCACAATCCGCCCGCTCCGGCCAGCCCAAGCCGGGTCCCTGGCGCATTGCCGATATCGTCGACGGTCGAAAGCTGCGCATCCAGCTCACCGCGGCCGCGCTCGACAATGGCTCCGACCCAATCGCTCAGCGCAAGCGTGCGCTTGACCTGATCCACGCCGCCTTGTTCCGCGGTCGTATGATCGCGCAGGAGCGGCTGGAGGAGGGGGCCGACGGCCTCGACACGGCCTCCCTGCTGTCCGCCGTGATGGATGAAGCGCTGTCTGCGCTCTACGATTTCACCGTCGTCCACATTTTCCGCGCCCACAACCCGACCGAAGCTGAGCGCATGGCTGTGGCGGCCGTCGGCGGCTATGGACGTTCCGTTCTCGCGCCATCGTCCGACGTCGATATTCTCTTCGTCCGCAACTACAAGCAGACCGCCTGGGCCGAGAGCGTAATCGAGTACATGCTCTATGCGCTGTGGGACATCGGCCTGAAGGTCGGCCACTCCTTCCGCACCATCGATGAATGCATAAAACTCTCGAAGGAAGACGTTACGATCCGCACGTCGATTCTCGACAAGCGTTTCCTGTTTGGCGATCGCAGCGTCTACGACAAGCTTGTCGAGCGCTTCCAGAAGGACGTCATCCAGGGGCGCGGCGCTGAGTTCGTCGCCGCCAAGCTGCAGGAGCGCGCCGATCGCCACGCTCGCGAGGGCGATTCACGCTATCGCGTCGAACCCAATGTGAAGGACGGCAAGGGCGGATTGCGCGACCTGCAGACGCTATTCTGGCTCGCCAAATACATTCACGGCGGCAAGACGCTTCAGGAAGTCCTCGACAACTCCGCCTTCACGCCGGCCGACAAGGCGATCTTCCTGCGTGAAGCACGCTTCCTGTGGACCGTGCGCTGCCATCTGCATTTTCTCACCGGCCGCGCCGAGGAACGGCTCTCCTTCGACCTGCAGCCCGAGATGGCGACGCGCATGGGTTATACCGGGCGCCAGAACGTCAACGCCGTCGAACGCTTCATGAAGCGGTACTTTCTCGCTGCGAAAGAAGTTGGCGCGCTAACGCGCATCCTCTGCGCCAAGCTGGAGGTCGACGAGAAAAAGCGCCCCGGCGGACGCCCGCGCTTTCTCGGCGGCGCTGCGGCCAAGCCGCTCAAGGAGCAGGGTTTCGCGATCGACGGCGGTCGTCTCACGATCACTGACCCGGAGATGTTCGTCTCCGATACGCGCAAGCTTATTCGCCTGTTCTGGCTCGCCAACGACCGTGATCTGGATATCCATCCCGAAGCGATGACGGCGGCGCGCCGCTCCCTCTGGGCGCTGACGCGGCAGGCCCGCATCGATGATGAATCCCGTGCGATGTTCCTCGACATTGTGTGCGGCAAGGTGAACTCGAACCGCATCCTGCCGCTGATGAACGAAGCCGGCGTGCTTGGCCGCTTCCTGCCAGAATTCGGTCGCATCGTCGGCCAGACCCAGTTCAACATGTATCATCACTTCACGGTGGACGAGCACACGCTGAAAGCCGTCGAGACCATCCACGACATCGAACGCGGCGCTGAAAAAGATCTCCATCCGCTGTCGACCGAACTGTTCCCGAAAATCCAGAACCGCCGCGCGCTCTATCTCGCCATGCTCCTGCACGACACGGGCAAGGGCAAAGGCGATCAGCAGATAGAAGGCGCCAAGCAGGCGCGCGCCGCATCCCTCCGCCTCGGCCTGCCCGAGGACGAAGCTGAGCTCGTCGCCTGGCTGGTCGGCAACCATCTCGAAATGAGCGACACGGCCCAGCGTCGTGATATTTCCGATCCGCAGACCATCGCGAAATTCACCGAGCGCGTCGGCAACCTCGAACGCCTCCGCCTCCTGCTGATTCTCACCGTGGCGGATATTCGCGCTGTTGGTCCCGGCGTCTGGAATGGCTGGAAGGGCCAGCTGCTCCGTGATCTCTACTACGCCACCGAAGCGGCTCTTCGCGGCGGCCGCACCGATGAAGCCAGCGTCCGCAACCAGTTGGCCGAACGCGCCGAAGCCGCCCGCCGCCTGCTGGCCGACCGCATCGGTCCAACGCCGCAGCTCGCTGCGATAGAAGCGGCTTACTGGACCAGCTTCCCGCCCGAAACACAGGCGCGTCACGCTGCAGCTTTGGCCCATGCCGCCAGCCAACCCATCATCGTGGGCTCGAACGTCGATGCTGAGCGTTCCACAACCGAAATCCTGGTGTCGGCGCCAGACCGTCCGGGCCTCTTCGCCGACCTGTGCGGCGCGCTCAGCGCAGTCGGCGCGAACATCGTCGCGGCGCACCTTTATGAGTCTGGCGAGGCTCGCGTGCTCGATGTGTTCGAAGTTCAAGACACGCGGGGCCAGCCGCTCGGCTCGGATCACCCGCATGCGCTCGAACGCATTCTCGCGGATCTCCGGGCCGCCGCTGCTGGCGGGGAAGGCGTCAAGAAGCCTGGCAAGGCCCCCGCCGCCAGCCGCCGCCACGCTGCTTTCATCATCTCGCCGACCGTCCTCATCGACCGGACCGCGTCGGCGGACTCGACCGTGATCGAAGTTTCCGGCCGTGACCGTCCCGGCTTGCTGTACGATATTGCTCGCGAGCTTGCCGACGCAAAGCTTTCGATCCGGTCCGCCCATGTCGGCGCCTATGGCGAGCGCGTGCATGACGTTTTCTATGTGGAACAGCTGGCCGGCGGCGTCATGCCGCCTGAGATGGATGAAACATTGAGTTCACGTCTCGAGGAGATACTGCGTTCTCATTCGCCAACGGCGCCGCGCATTCCCGCCCATACGCTTGCGCGCGCCCCGGCTTCGTTCGACCGGTAGCCGGAACAGTTCATGTCGCTTGCCCGCAACGTCTTCGTGCAGACATTCTTCACGTTGGGCAGTCGCGTGCTGGGCTTTGGACGCGATCTTGCGCTGAACGCGCGGTTCGGCGGGCAGGGACCGTTGATGGATTGCTGGGCCACCGCCCAGATGCTGCCCAACCTCTTCCGCCGCCTGTTTGCCGAAGGCGCCTTTGCGCAGGCCTTCGTGCCGGTCTTCGCCAAGTCACGCACAACCGACGGTCCCGCAGAGGCCGACAAGATTGCTTCCCAGGCCATGGCCTTCATCATCAGCGTGGTCGCTATCGTCTGCATCCTGTTCGAAGTGGCGATGCCCTGGCTGATGCCAGCGCTGCTCTCTGCCTATGTCGATGATCCCGGCACGCTCGCGATCGCCACGCTGATGGCCCAGCTCACCATGCCGTATCTCGTGTGCATGACGCTGGCCTCGCTCCTGTCCGGCGTTCTCAACACGATGGGACGGTTCGCGCTCACCGCCGGCGCGCCGATCCTGTTAAATGTCTGCACGCTGGCTCCGCTACTGCTGGTCCCCGACCGCGACACGGCGGCGCTGGCGACAGCCTTTGCTGTCACCGTCTCGGGCGTGCTCCAGTGCATCTTGCTCTGGTGGGGCGCCCGCAAGCTTGGCGTCGACCTGCGCGTTGGTTTTCCCGTCGTGAGCAAGGGCGTGCAACGCATGCTAGCCATCGCTGTCCCTGGCGCCATCGCCGGCGGCGCGCTGCAGGTCAACACGCTGGTCACGCAGATGCTCTCGGGGTCTGACGAAGGCGCGCGCTCCGTGCTCTACAACTCGGACAGGCTTTATCAGCTTCCCCTCGGCCTGATTGGCGTCGCCGTCGGTCTCGCGCTTGTGCCGCGCCTCACGCGTCACTTCGCCGAGAACGATCAGGCCGGCGCCGACCGCACGATGGACGACGGCATCGGCCTCTCGATGGCCTTCACACTGCCGGCCGCCATCGCGCTGCTGGTCATGCCCTTCTTCATCATCGACGCAACCGTCACCCGCGGCGCCTTCACCAGCGCCGACGCTCAGCGCACTGCCGAAGTGCTGCGCCAGTTCGCCTGGGGCGTTCCGGCGTTCGTGCTGCTGAAGGTCTTCACGCCGCCCTTCTTCGCCCGCCAGCAGACCAAGGTGCCCATGCAGTTCTCGCTGATCTCGGTCGTGGTCACGATCGCCATTGGCTCGACCCTGTGGTTCTGGCTGCCAACCGTTGGCGTCGACGGCGCCATTGGTCTGGGTATCGCGACCAGCTCATCGGCCTGGATCAACGTTTTCATGCTGGCGGCCAAGCTGGCGCGCGAGGGCGCATACAAGATGGGCGGCCGTGTCTGGTCGCGCATGTTCCGCCTCGGTCTCGCAACCGGTCTCATGGGCGTCTTCGCCGGCGTCTGCGCCTGGCAGTACGACCTGCTTTCGCGCGTGCTGCTGCACAAGGAAATCGCGGTGCTGGTCGTTATCATCGTCGGCATCGTGATCTACGCCGCCGCGGCGCTCGCCTTCCGGGCGGTGTCGCTGTCGGAGATCAAAGGTTCGCTGCGTCGTGAGAAGGGCGCAGCTGGCGTCGCCTTGCCGGGAGGAGGCGAGGGCTGATAAGCCCTCCGCCCCGAGGACAAGATCATGGCTGAGCAAAACCCCATCGCCTATACTGGCCCGCAGCGCGTCTTTTCAGGCGTGCAACCATCGGGCAGCCTGCACCTTGGCAACTATCTCGGCGCACTGGTGAAGTTCGTCGCCATGCAGGATCAGATGCCCTGCATCTTCTGCGTCGTGGACCTCCACGCCATCACCGTCCCCCAGGATCCCAAACTGCTCGCCGCCCAGACGCGCGAGATCGCCGCCGCCTACATCGCCGCCGGCATCGACCCGAAGAAGTCGATCGTCTTCGCGCAATCCTCGGTGCTGGCGCACACCGAACTCGCCTGGATTTTCAACTGTGTCGCCCGCATGGGGTGGGTCGAACGCATGACGCAATTCAAGGACAAGTCGTCCGGCAAGGACGCCGAGAACATCTCGGTCGGCCTGTTCGACTATCCTGTGCTGCAGGCGGCCGACATTCTGGCCTACAAGGCCACGCACGTCCCTGTTGGCGAAGACCAGAAGCAGCATCTTGAACTCTCGCGTGACATTGCCGGCAAGTTCAATCGCGACTTCAACGCGCCCGGATTCTTCCCGCTGCCCGAGCCGATGTACCAAGGCCCGGGCGCCCGTATCATGTCCCTCAAGGACGGCTCCAAGAAGATGTCGAAGTCCGATCCATCGGACGCCTCACGCATCAATCTTCTCGATACGCCTGACGACATCGCCAAGAAGATCAAGCGCGCCACCTCGGACTCCGACGCGCTTCCATCGGAAGTGAAGGGCCTTGAGGGTCGCAACGAGGCGGCGAACCTTGTTGGGATCTATGCGGTGCTCGCCGGCAAGTCGGAAGCGGATGTTCTCTTTGAATTTGGCGGCAAGGGCTTTGGCGTGTTCAAGCCGGCGCTCGCCGATCTCGCCGTCGCCAAGCTTGGCCCTGTCGCCGAGACCATGCGCCGCCTGATGAACGATCCGGCCGAAGTCGACGCCATCCTTCGCGACGGTGGCGATCGGGCCAACGCGATCGCCCGGCCCGTGATGGAAGAGGTTCGCCGCGTCGTGGGGTTCTGGCGGCCCTGACAGGGCGGTTGTGGCGCATTCCGCCGGGCTGATTCGATCCCTATCTCTTGTCGATGTCAGGGAGGCTGGAGTGAAGCGATTGATCGCCGCCATCGCGCTCGGCCTCGCCGCCTGCGGGCAGGGGCCTGCCCCGCTCATTGTCGACAATGCGCAATACCGGCCACCGCTAGGGGCCAGCGGAATTGGCGTCGCCTATTTTTCGGTCACGTCTGCGAACGCCGATTGGATCGTCGGCGTCTCGTCGCCACTGGCCGACCGGATCGAAATGCACGCTTCTGTGAGAAACGGCGATCAGGTCTCGATGCAGCAGCTTGAGACTATCGAGCTTCCGGCCGGCAAACCCGTGGTTTTTGGGCCAAATGGCATGCACTTAATGATCTTTGCGCCCAAGGCGCTTGAAGCGGGCGCCACATTTCCGATTCAAATCGAATTACAGTCTGGGCGCGGTGAAACCTTTGCGTTCCATCCTGCGTTAAGTGGGGCGGTAGGGCGTTAGTAACTCCACATTAGCGAATATTGGGTTGAGGTTAATGGCGGACCAATTCACGGTCCGCATCTGCCGCTAGCCGGGGCTGGGCGATGTCAGTTTTGAAGCTTCGCCGCGACATGGTCGTGGTCGACGAAGAGACGGCGGCTGACGCAGTCGCCGAGATCGAGACCCCGTTCCCGCTCCGCAAGATCGAGCCGGAAGACGCTGACGTCATCGAGGGCGAGATCAACGAAGTCGCCGACGAAGGTGATGGCGACGGCGATGAGCATCACGAAAAGACATTTTTCCAGCACGTCCGCTTCTGGTTCAACACGGCGGCCATCATTGCTGCGATTGGCGCTTACCCCGCCATGGTCGTCGCTTCGAGCGACGTTGGCGATCACAACGTTGGCGGCGCGGCAAACCGCGCGGACTGGACCGCGCCGTGGGTCGGCGGCGTGTCGGCGCTGATGGAGAAACACTTCAACGAACTCGGATGGGCAAATGATGCGCCGGCGTGGTCGCCGATGGCGCGCCTCACGGCCAAGCCCGCCTACCAGGCCGCAATGGCCGCGAGCCTCGGAGATTTCACCCGTCTCACCAGCGCGCAGGCCATCGCTGCCGATCGTGCTGATCCGGATCTCGAAGCGGCTTCAAGGCTCATCTCGCCGGCATCGACCGGCATACAGCTTCAGGCCGCGCGCGACGCGCTGATCAACTATGATCGCCGCCTGCGTCGGCGCGACGTCTCCAGCGTCTCGACGCAAAGCCAGGTGTCCGAACAGCTCGGCCTTGTCTCGTCATGGGCCGCCGCTAGCCAGGAAGAGATCGCTGCTTCGGCCAGGAGCGTCGGCGGCAATCCGATCGACGAAGACGCGACGCGCGCCGTCTATGCCGCCAAGGGCCGCGCGATCGTGGCCTACACCATCATCGACTCGCTGCAATGGCCCGAGACGCCTGCCGCCGCGAAAGCGCGCGAAGCCGCGCTCGAAACATGGAAATCCGCCGCCCAATTCCATCCGCTGATCGTCCTCAACGGCGATCCGGACGGTTCGCTGTTTGGCAATCATGCTGCGTCGATGGGCTTCCTTATCGGCCAGGCGCAGAAGGCGACGGATGCTTTCCTCGCGACGACCGCCCCGGTTGCAGTTGCCCCGCCGTCCGCCCAGGTTCAGCCCGTCGCCCCCACAATGGCCGGTCCAGCCTCCGGCGCCGCCAAGTAGCCGCCGGCCGGTCTTGACCGGAAGGCCGTGGCGGCGCCTCATGCCAACATGACCGATATTTCACGAAAATTTCTGGCGGTCTCCGACGAAACCGAGGAGTGCGTGAAGGCGCTCGTTTTCGCCGGCTTGCGCGCAAAGGCGGTCGGATCCGGTCTAGTCATCCTGCGCTGCGCTGAAAGTCCGGGTTTGGGCGGCTGGATCGGTCTCGACAAGGATATCAGCCAGGACGCCATGGATTCCGCCCGTCTCAAGGCGACGCGTCACGCCGATGCTGTGGAAAGCCGGGCAGGAGTGAAGGCGGAGCTGGTGGTAAGTGAAGACGACCCCGTCGACGCTATCCGCAAGCTGGTCGATCAGGATATGTCGATAAAGGTGTTGGTCCTCGCCGCAGGCATGGGCCGCAGCCCGGGTCCGCTGGTTTCGCGCCTTGCGAAGGGAAAACCCATCGCCGCTCGCCCGATAGCCGTCACCGTCATCCCCGGCGACCTGACCGACGCTCAACTGAACGAGATTGGCGGCCTAGCCGGGTGACGCCGCATTGCATGCATGGCCCGTTGGGCCCATCTAGCGGGTAGAAACAGGCGAAATCCCATGTTCATCCAGACCCAGCCCACGCCGAACCCCGCCACACTCAAATTCCTGCCTGGCTGTGACGTGTCGCCGGCCACCCCTTACGAATTCATCTCGCCGGACGAGGCGTCCGCCTCGCCGCTCGCGTCCGCGCTCTTCATCGTCAACGGGGTGAAGACGGTTTTTCTTGGCAATGACTTCGTCGCCATCACCAAAACAGACGACGCCGACTGGGCTGTCCTCAAGCCGCAGGCGCTCGCCGCCATCATGGACCATTTTGTCTCCGGTGCGCCGGTCATCGCCGATGTGGCGAAGGCTGAAGCCCCCGCCGTGGAAGACGATATCGCCTATGAAGGCGAAACCGCAGAGATCGTCGCCGAGATCAAGGAACTGATCGCCACGCGTGTCCGCCCCGCCGTCGCCAACGATGGCGGCGACATCATCTTCAAGCGCTTCGACGTCGATACCGGCATCGTGCACCTCACCATGCGCGGCGCCTGCTCGGGCTGCCCGTCTTCGACGCTGACGCTTAAGCAGGGCGTCGAGAACCTGCTGCGCCATTACGTGCCGGAGGTAACCGCCGTCGAAGCCGCCGCCTGATGGGCAAGCCGCTCGCCGACGCCGCGCTCGACCAGCTTTTCCGCACAGCCCGCACGCGCCGCGGCTGGATGGACGAGGAAACGCCCGCAGTCCTGATCCGCGCGACCTACGATCTTGCAAAGATTGCGCCGACGGCGTCCAACATCTCGCCCGGCCGCTTTCTTTTTGTGCGCTCGCCCGACGCCAAGGCGCGCCTCGAACCGCATCTCGACGAAGGCAACCGTAAGCAGACGATGTCGGCGCCCTACACCGCCATCGTCGCTTACGATCTCGCTTTCGCGGATCACCTGGGCAAGCTCATTCCACATGCGCCCAATGCGAAGGAATGGTTCGCCGATCCCGCCAACGCCGAATGGAACGCCATCCAGTCTGGCACGCTGATGGGCGCCTACCTGCTGATCGCCGCACGGTCGCTCGGTCTCGATTGTGGCCCGATGAACGGTTTCCGGCGGGAAGGCGTGGACAAGGAATTCTTCCTGTCCGATCCGAAGATGAAGAGCTGGCGCTCCAACTTCCTGATCAATATCGGCCATGGCGATGACACCCGCGTCCGCCCCCGCGCCCCCCGGCTGGATTTCGACGAAGCGTGCCGCATCCTTTGACGCCAGCCGCCCCGAGCGCGTAAGAGCCCGCCATGCTGGTCCTGGGCATCAACACTGTCGCCGACGCCTGTGAGGCCGCGCTCGCCCGCGACGGCGTCATCGTGGCTGAGCTGTCCGAGCCCATGCAGCAGGGCCATGACGCGCGCCTCGCCCCTGTTGTCCAGAAGCTCATGGCCGACAGCGGAACGCCCTTCACCGCGCTCGACCGTATCGCGATTGTGGTCGGCCCCGGCTCTTTCACCGGCGTGCGCGTCGGCGTCGCTTTCGCCCGCGGCCTTGCGCTCTCGCTCGACAAGCCGGCCGTCGGCGTCACCAGCCTCGAAGCGCTCGAGGGCCTATCGCGCGAGGGCGGCGTAGTCGGCATACTGGCTGCCAAGCGCCGTCCGCCCGAACGGACGTGGTGGGTGCAGCGCATAGTCGCGGGCAGGGGAATTGAAGACCCTGGCGAGGCCGATGAAGCTGGCGTCCGGGCCATGGCTGCGGAAACCAGCGCCGTCTGCGGCGCGGTCGGGTCGCTGAACTTGCCAGGCGTCGAAGCTGCGACCACCGCCCGGGCCGCGGCTCTTTTCGCCGCCCGCTTGCCCGCCGATACCGACCTGCCGCCGCCGCGCCCCGTCTATGTCCGCGAACCGGACGCCACGCCCATGCGGCTGGTCGGCCAATGACCCTCCGCCCCGCCGTTACAACCGACGCTGCGGATCTCTCGCGCCTTCACGCCGCCTCGTTCGAGGATGGCTGGAGCAAAGATGATTTCGTGACATGGCTCGCGCGGGCGGAAGCCATGGCGATCGTCGGCGGCGAATGCGGTACGGTTGCATTCGGCCTTGCTCTCGCTGCGGGCGCGGACGCCGAACTCCTCACCATCGCGATCGATCCCGCCCACCGTCACGCGGGTTGGGGCAGGCGAATCCTCCGCGCCCTCGATGCCGAAGCGCTGAATCGCGGGCTTGAACGCTGGATTCTGGAGGTCGCCCGCAATAATCTTCCAGCAATCGGTCTCTACAAATCGTCGGGATTCGTGGAAATCGGCATCAGGAAAGCCTATTATCGTGTCCGGGGCGATCGGGTCGACGCGCTCGTCATGTCCCGCAGGGTTGGGCCTGAAGGTGGACAGGATGTCGCCTGACCCGCATATGTGCCCACGCGCTCCGGTTTCCCCGGAACGCTTCACGGAGAAGGTCCGATGATCGAGCAAAGGTGTGTCGAGAAAGGTCTGCGGATGACCGAGCAGCGCCGCGTCATCGCGCGCGTTCTGTCGACGGCTGCCGACCACCCCGACGCCGAAGAGCTGCATCGCCGCGCGGCAGCCATCGATTCCAACATCTCGCTCGCCACGGTCTACCGCACGGTGAAGCTGTTCGAGGATTCCGGCATCATCGAGCGTCACGATTTCCGCGACGGCCGCTCCCGCTACGAGGAGGCGCCCGATGAACACCATGACCACCTGATCGACGCCAAGTCGGGCAAGGTCGTGGAATTCAAGTCGGACGAGATCGAAAAGCTGCAGATTGAGATCGCGCGCAAGCTCGGCTATCGCCTGATCGATCACCGCCTCGAACTCTATGGCGTCCCGCTGAGCGAGGACGAGAAGAAGTAAGTGGCTGACTCAAAGCCCAACACAAAAGGTCTCTACATCAAGACCTACGGCTGCCAGATGAACGTTTATGATTCCGAAAGGATGAAAGACGTCCTGAAGCCGTTGGGCTATGCGCCTGTAGATTCGCCCGAGGCGGCGGATCTCGTCGTGCTCAACACCTGCCACATCCGCGAGAAGGCGACAGAGAAAGTCTTCTCCGAACTTGGCCGCCTGCGCGAGATGAAACAGGAAGCTGGCGGCACTCTCCGCATCGCGGTCGCCGGCTGCGTTGCCCAGGCCGAAGGCGACGAGATCATGCGCCGTGAGCCCGCCGTGGATATGGTGGTCGGCCCGCAATCCTATCACCGCCTGCCGGAGATGATCGCCAAGCTCGCGCGCAAGACCGGCGACATCCTCGAAACGGATTTTGCCGCCGAGGAAAAATTCGACGCGCTGCCGAAAACGCGCGAAATCGATGGCGCTTCAGCCTTCCTGTCGATCCAGGAAGGTTGCGACAAGTTCTGCACCTTCTGCGTCGTGCCCTACACGCGCGGCGCCGAGTTCTCGCGCAATACGGATGCGATCGTCGCCGAGGCGCGCGAGTTGGCGCGTCAGGGCGTAAGAGAAATCGTACTCCTCGGCCAGAACGTGAATGCCTGGCACGGCGCGGCGCCCGCGCACGATGTGCGGGGAGGCGAATGGGGTCTGGGCGCCCTCATCCGTCACATCGCGCAGATCGGCGGCGTCGAGCGTATCCGCTACACAACCTCCCATCCGCGTGACATGGCGGACGATCTCATCGACGCGCATCGCGACGTCGAACAGCTCGCCCCTTTCATGCACCTGCCTGTGCAGCACGGGTCCGACCGCATTCTGAAAGCGATGAACCGCCAGCACACCGCCTCCGAATACCTGCGCATCATCGAACGTGTTCGCGCCGCGCGCACAGACATCGCTTTCGCCTCCGACTTCATCGTCGGCTTCCCGGGCGAGAGCGACGTCGATTTCGAGGCGACGTTGCAGCTGGTTCGCGGTGTCGGCTTCGCGCAGGCCTATTCGTTCAAGTATTCCCCGCGTCCCGGCACGCCCGCCGCCGGAATGCAGCTTCAGGTTGAAGAGCATGTGAAAGACGAGCGCCTCGCGCGTCTTCAAGCGCTCCTCAATGAGCAGGCGCAGGCCTTCAACGACGCAACCATAGGCCGCAAGGTCGATGTGCTATTCTCCCGCGCCGGCCGCCGCGCCGGCCAGGCGTTGGGCTATTCGCCCTATATGCAATCCGTCCACGTCGATGGCGGCGCGCATCTGACGGGCTGCATGGCGCTAATTGAAATCGTCGGGGCGACAATGACAAGCCTGAAGGGGCGGCTCGTCACGGCAACAGCAGAGGTCATGGCGTGAGCGTGAAACCGAAGTCCGCGCGCGCCAACCGCATCACCGTTCCGGTCGCCGACCCGAAAATGCTCCGCGACATTTGCGGCCCTGCGCATTCACATCTTCAGCTGGTCGAACAAGCCTTCGCTGACGACGATGTGCGCGTCGACAGTCAGGGCCGGAGCGGCGAGATCATCGTTACGGGCAATGGCGAAGGCGCGCGCCACGCCGCCGACGCGCTGCAGGCTTTCGCCCGCCGCATCGCCAACGGGGCAGAGGCGACCAGCTCGGAACTCGAGGCTGCGATCAAGCTCACGCTCAGCGACGGCATCGCCGCCGCGTCAGGTGACGCAATCATGGGCCTGCGCAAGCCCGTCATGGCGCAGACGCCAGGTCAGCGGTCCTATCTCGAAAAACTCCGCCGCGACGATCTTGGCCTTATTTTCGGCGTCGGCCCGGCCGGCACGGGCAAGACCTATCTCGCCGTTGCCGTTGGCGCGGCCGAACTCAGGGCCGGCAAGCGCGAACGCCTCATCGTGGCGCGCCCTGCTGTGGAAGCGGGCGAGAAGCTTGGCTTTCTTCCCGGCGCGCTTGAGGAAAAAGTCGATCCTTACATGCTGCCGATCTGGGACGCGCTCAACGAGTGCCTTGGCGCGCAGGAAGTCGATCGCCGCAAGGAACGCCGCGAGATCGAGGTTGCGCCACTCGCCTTCATGCGCGGCCGCACGCTCAAAAACGCCTTCGTCATCATCGACGAAGCGCAGAACGCCACCGTGCCGCAAATGAAGATGGTGCTCACCCGTCTTGGCCGCGGCTCGCGCATGGTCGTCACCGGAGATCCGTCCCAAACCGACCTGCCAAACAGCCTCAAGTCAGGCCTCGGCCACGCAATTCACATCCTGAAGGGTGTGAAGGGCGTCGCCCTTGAAGAACTGACACGCGCCGACGTCGTTCGCCACGAACTCGTCGGCCGTATCATCGACGCCTATGACAAGGACGCCGCGAAAGGCGCGCCGCGCAAGTGAACACGGCCCCCGATAACGGCGTCCTGTCTATCGACCTGCGCATCGCTGACCCGCGCTGGGATGCGCTTGGCGATGTCGATGCGCTGGCGGCGCATGTGCTGGGTTACGCGGCAAACCAGACCAAATCGGCCGGCGAAGTCTCGATCCTGATGACGGATAACGCTGAAATGCATGCTCTAAACAAAAAATGGCGTGGCTTCGACAAGCCCACGGATGTGCTGTCATTTCCCGCCGATGGCCCTGAAATCCCCGGAGAACCTGTTCATCTGGGTGACATCGCCATGGGCTATGAAACAGCCTTTGGTGACGCTCAGGCGATGGGCCGCCCGTTCGAGGGCCATGTCAGCCATCTGTTGATTCACGGCTTTCTTCACCTGCTCGGCTATGATCACATCGAATCTGAAGACGCGAAGGTCATGGAACCTCTGGAAGCAACGATTCTCGCCGGCCTCGGCTGGCCCGATCCCTACGCCACCGGCCCTTATGCCGGCGGGACAGGAGGGAGCTGAGTCATGCCAGCCGATGGCGAGCCCCCGCAGCGCATGAAGCTCCGTGAACGCCTGGCGCGTTTGATCGCCGGCGGACCGGAGCCTGAAGCGCACAGACGCACCGAACCCGCTGCAACGCCAAGCGCCATCCGCTTGCGCCTCAAGGAATTCGAAACTTCGACCGTTCGCGACGTGATGACGTCCCGCGTCGATATCGCCGCTGTCGAGGCGACGGCTACCATTGGCGAAGTGCTGAGCGTCTTCGCGACAGAAGCGCACTCGCGCATGCCGGTGTTCCGTGAATCGCTGGATGAACCGATGGGCTTCATTCACATCAAGGATGTCGTCGCCGATGGCGTGCGCTCGGGCTGGAGCGCGGAGTTTCTTTCCTCGCGCCGCGTCGAGTCGCTGGTTCGCGACCTCATGTTCGTGCCGGAGTCGATCCTCCTGCCGGACCTCCTGATCCAGATGCAGGCCAGCCGCATCCATATCGCCATCGTGGTCGATGAATACGGCGGCACCGGCGGCATGGTCTGCCTCGAAGATCTGGTCGAAGGCATTGTCGGCGAAATCGAGGACGAGCACGATGAAGCGCGCCCGAAGATCATCCGCCGCGGCCGCTCCACCTGGGAAGTTGACGGCCTTGCTCAGATCGAGGACGTTGAGCGCGAAACAGGCCTGCCGCTCCATCTCGACGAATTCGAATCGGAAGTCGAAACCATAGGTGGCCTCGTCGCCGTGTTAGGCGGGCGCGTCCTGCAGGCTGGCGAATCGGTCGAGCATCCGCGCGGCCCCACGATCGAGGTCGTCGCGGCTGATCCGCGCCGCGTGATCCGGCTGCGCCTGCGCGCCGCCAAACCGGCGCCCTCGGCGCTTGCAGAGGACAAGACGGCGGCTGTAGACCGTT